>Ga0209137_1000125_pt1 | contig 85034 bp, 61 predicted proteins | sample SaaInl5LU_22_DNA_FD_184642 | JGI IMG/M metagenome (GOLD analysis project Ga0209137, IMG submission 184642) | Marine microbial communities from expanding oxygen minimum zones in the Saanich Inlet - ESP_105LU_22_DNA (SPAdes) (version 2) | ecosystem: Environmental > Aquatic > Marine > Intertidal... | reverse complement strand
CGCCGGTGGCTCATGATCATGTGGACGCCTACATCAGTGTTAAAAATGAAAGTTGGGTTCGCCTCGTTTTTTTTGACAAAAAGGGGGACATCAGCCAGCAAATGGACGCCTTGCACTTTCAGCGTTTCGACGGCGTATGGATGCCGGATCAAATTCGCTTTACGGCAAAGGGCGGGAGCCAAACGACCACCTTGACCATTTTGGAATGGCGCAAGCGCCCCGACTTGAAAGCGAGCTGGTTCAAAGAATCCACCATGAAACGAATTGACACCTTCTAATACTACGAGTGGAATGTCTCTAACCACCCGCTTGGCTTGGCGCAATTTGGGCCGCAATCGCCGACGGAGCGCGATTACCGCTGCCGCCGTAGCCTTTGCGCTCTTCTTTGCCATCCTGATTCGCAGTTTGCAATTGGGGATTTATGGGCATATGATCGACACCGTTGTTGGCGGCATGGCGGGCTATGTGCAGGTCGCAGATAGTGCCTATTGGCCTTCACAAAATTTGGATGTAGCCCTCGCGGAAGATCCTCAGTGGTTGGAGGATGTGTTAGCCGATCCTTTGGTGGCCTCGGCTGCTCCGCGCCTGGCTGGCTTCACCTTGCTCAGTCACCAAAGCGAAAGCGCAGTGGCGCAATGGACCGGGGTGGATTTTGACCTTGAAGATGCCAACTTTTGGAGTACTCGACTCATCGACGGCTCCCTGGATGAGATAGATGAGTCTGGCCCCTACCCCGTCTGGTTGGGGCGCTACTTAGCAGAATCACTCGATGCACATACGGGGGATACGCTCATTGGAATGGGGCAAGGCTATCAGGGGTCTATTGCCAGCGATTTAATGATTGTCGCCGGAACACTTCGCTTAGGGAATCCCGAATTAGAAAAACGCGTAGCCGTCCTCCGCTTAGCCGATGCGCAGGCGTACAGCGGAGCCTATGGGCGCTGGGGGACCATCATGGTTACGCCCAAAAACACGAGCGCTTCGATCCAAGTATCTCAAGCCCTCGCCCAAAAACACCCCTTGACCTATGCGTCTTGGTCCTCCTGGGAGGATCGGATGCCTGAATTGAAACAAGCCATTCAGGCCGATTCAGCGGGGGGCATCATCATCTTGTTCATTCTGTACGTGGTCATTTCCTTTGGCCTCCTGGGGACCATGATTATGCTGGCCAACGAACGTCAGCGTGAATTCACCATGCAAATCGCCTTGGGCGTCAAGCGGCGGGTTTTAGCGGGGATGGTCTTTGTCGAAGCCTTATTGATGGGGCTATTAGGCGCAACGGTTGGAACCCTCATGGGACGTGGCCTCGTCTATTACTTTCATGTGCGGCCCTTGCGTTTGATGGGGGATGTTGCCTCTGCTATGGAGCAGCAGGGATGGGAACCTGTTCTTCCGCCCACCATGGACTGGTCCATTACTTGGACGCATGGAGCGATTGTCTTACTCTTAACGCTTTTAGCGAGCATTTGGCCCATCATGGTCGTGTATAAATCTCCTAGCATCCACCGTTGATATGAATACCATTCGAATGGCCTGGCGAAATATTTGGCGAAGTCCTTGGCGCTCTGCGGTAGTGATTGGCTCCATGTCCTTAGGCGTCTGGGCAGGCATTACCATGATCGGATGGGCCACCGGCCTAAATGATGCGCGCACCATGAGTATGTTGGATGACAATGTGGGTCATGGCCGGGTACAATCTGCCGCCTTTATGGAAAGCCAAGATCCTCGGGCCATTCTTCCTCATTTGCCTGCCATCATCGAAGACCTTCAGAGGGATTCCACGGTGACCGCATTTGCTCCACGGGTAGTCGTTCAAGTCATGATTCAAAGCGGGTCTGGCGCTGCCCCGATGATGGCCTTGGGAGTCTATCCTGAGGCGGAGCAATCCGTATTTTCTGCGGCGCGCAAAGTGGTTCAAGGGCGCTTCCTTCAGGACCTAGAAAGCGACGAGGTCGTCATTGGTGAAGAGCTTGCTAAACGGCTTGAAGTGGGCATTGATGACCGCGTAGTGCTCACCTTTCAAGATGTCCTTGGGGAGGTGCATAGTGCCTTGTATTATGTTGCGGGGGTCTATGATGGCGCTTCCAATCTTCTGGAGGAGATGATGCTCTATGTTCCTGTGCTGAATATTTCCCGCCAAATGCACTTAGTAGACAGCCTGGCCATCGCCGAAAATGGACGTTTTCCAGTGGCCCATGAGCTTTGCTTTCGAGTCCAAGAACCTTACGCGATGGATCCCAGCTTAGCCCATTTGGAAGCCCAAGACAGTCTTCGACGTTGGAATGTTTTCATTCGCAGCCAGATCGAATCCCTCGATCAGCTCGCCTTAGACGGAACGCCTTTGGTCGTTCGCGGTTGGCGGTCAATCAGCCCAGAACTCGGATATGCAGATGAGGTCATGGCGCAGTCTCTTTTGTTATTTATGACCATTATTCTTTTGGCCATGGCCTTCGGCATTCTGAATACCATGTTGATGGCGATTTTGGAACGCACCCGTGAGTTGGGCATGCTGATGGCGATAGGCATGAATAAGCGCAAACTATTTGCCTTGATCGTGTTGGAGACCATTTTACTCAGTTTTGCTGGTCTTCCCATTGGATTGGCGCTGGGGCACTTTACGCTAGCACTCACCGCCAAAACGGGGATAAGCCTCAAAGGGGTAGAAAAAGGAATGGCCGAATTTGGCATTGACTCGACGATTTATCCCGTGACCGTTCCAGAGTTCTACCTTCCTATTGCGGCCCTGGTTTTTGTCTTGGCATTTCTCTCAGCCCTTTATCCGGCCCGAAAGGCCCTCAAGTTGAACCCTATCGAAAGCATGCGCGTGCTTTAAACCTTTATAGCTATGGCCCTAATTGAATTAAAGAATGTCTTCAAAGTGTATGAATCCCAGGCGGGTTCAGTCACGGCGGTGGGCGGTGTAAGCACTTCTTTTGAAGAAGGGGAATTCACCGCGATTGTTGGCCCTTCAGGCTGTGGAAAAACCACTTTATTGAATGCCATTGGCGGATTGGATCAACCCACCCAAGGGGAAATTCATATTGACGGTGTCAACATTGTAGCGCTCAAGGACCGCAACCTCATTGACTTCCGGCTCCAACATATTGGATTTGTTTTTCAGGCCTATAATCTGATTCCTGTACTCACCGCCCTCGAAAACACTGCCTTCATCCTAGAATTACAAGGCGTGGGCAAAAAAGAACGGGATGCTCGAGCCATGGAACTATTGGAAGCCGTGGGATTGGCCGACCGCGCACACAACCGGCCCAACCAACTTTCAGGAGGGCAGCAGCAACGCGTTGCCGTCGCACGAGCACTGGCCAGTCGTCCACGCTTTGTGTTGGCGGATGAGCCAACCGCCAATCTGGATTCTAAATCGACAGAGACCCTCCTCGACATCATGGCTCAGCTCAATGACAAGGAAAAAACTACGTTTATTTTCTCCACGCATGATCAGCGTGTGATTGATCGAGCTCGACGAATTATTCCTTTGGAGGACGGAAAAATTAAATCGGTCTAGAGACGGATGACTCCCACAGGACACATCCCCTACCAGATGGATACGGTTGAAGGCGAAGAGGTCTTACTTCGAGCGCAAACCCTATTCCAACATTGGTCGCAACGAAGATCTGTTCGATTTTTTAGTGATAAGGCGGTTTCGCAAGAGGTCATCGATCACCTCATCGCCACGGCGGGCACTGCTCCGTCCGGCGCGAATAAACAGCCTTGGACATTTTGTGCGGTGTCAGACCCCCACTTGAAAAAGCAAATTCGCCAAGCAGCGGAAGAAGAAGAAAAAGCATTCTATTCGGGACGAGCGCCGGACACGTGGCTCGAAGATTTGGCCCCAATTGGGACCGATTGGGAAAAGCCCTTCTTGGAAACGGCCCCCTGGCTCATCATCGTATTCAAACAAATCCAAGAGGTCCGTCCAGATGGCCTTGTTCGTAAGAACTACTACGTTTCAGAATCGGTGGGAATTGCCTGCGGCTTGCTCATCGCCGCCATCCATGAAGCGGGTTTGGCCACACTCACCCACACGCCCAGTCCCATGAATTTCCTCGGGGAAATCTTAGGGCGGCCAGCCCATGAAAAGCCCTTTTTACTCTTACCCGTAGGCTATGTGGCCGACGATGCAACTGTGCCGGATATCCAGCGCAAAGAATTGGATTCGATTCGAACGATTTATAGCGCATCGCTCCCAAAAAAATCCTGAGATTCTTCGTGCACTCAAGACCTAGTGGATTGACTTCCTAGGGTTAGGATTCCCCTATGGAGCGAATCCAATCCAGCACCTTTTTTGCTTTGGACGGGCCAACCGCTTGCTCTAGCGATTCGGCTGAGGCACGTTTTACCCCCGCAGCCGATTTAAATGTTTTGAGTAAAATATCAATCGTTGCCGGTCCAACCCCCGGAATGGCCTCTAGAGCCGAGCCGATACTCGCCTTACTTCGTTTATTTCGATGGAAGGTGATGCCAAAGCGGTGCGCTTCATTTCGCGCTTGCTGAAGCACCTTCAATGTCTCCGATCGCTTGTCCAAGTACAAGGGCACGGAGTCCCCGGGGAAATACAATTCTTCTAAGCGTTTAGCAATCCCCAGAATGGCAATTTTACCGCGAAGACCCAGGGCATCCAGCGCCGCAACCCCCGCTGACAATTGACCTTTACCGCCGTCAATCAAGATGAGCTGTGGCAATGCCTGCCCTTCTTCCATCATTCGTTTATACCGACGAAAAATCACTTCCTGCATCGTTGCAAAGTCATCCGGTCCTTCCACCGTTTTGACATTAAAATGCCGGTAGTCCTTTTTAGAGGGCTTCGCATTCTTGAACACCACACAAGCGCTTACCGGATGACTTCCTTGAATATTGGAATTATCAAAGCACTCCAGATGCCGGGGCTCTTCAGAAAGGCGAAGGTCTTGCTTCATTTGAGCCAAAATTCGATTTACATGCCGATCTGGATCCACAATTTGCATGTTCTTCAAGCGCTCTAAGCGTTGCGCCCGGGCATTGCGGAGCGATAGGGCCACAACGGCCGCCTTATCTCCTCGCTGAGGCACTTGGTATTGCACGTGGTCCATTTCGAGTTCTACCGCATGTGAAAGGAGCAGCATCTTGGCCTCCGAATCAAAACGCAATCGAATTTCGGGGATGGCGAGCTCGAGCATTTCCGCCGGCGATTCCTCCATTTTTTTCTTCAGTTCTAAGGTATACGACTGCAATACCGCCCCCTCCCGAACCATTAAAAAATTGACATAGCCATATTCTACATCATCAATCACGGAATAGACATCTACTTCTCCGACATTTGGATTCAAAACCGTACTCTTGGCTTGATATTTTTCGAGATAGTCCAGCTTTTCCTTGCAGGCCTGTGCTTGTTCAAATTCTTGCTTTGCCGCGTGCATCATCATCTGGCCATGCAGTTGTTGCTTGATGGCTGACCATTCGCCTTTGAGCAGTTTGCGCACGGAAGTGATGTCCTTCTCATAGTCCGCTTCGGACTGCCTCGCCTCGCAGGGGCCGAGGCAATTGTGCATTTGATATTCTAAGCAAACCCGGTACTTTCCTGCTTCGACCGCGCTTTCGGTCAAAGGCAAACTGCAGGTACGCAAAGGATAGAGTTGCCGAATGAGGTCCAACAGCGTTCCCAGCATCCGACCAGAGGGATAGGGGCCAAAGTACTCACTTCCATCCTCGATGCGCTGACGCGTGCTAAATACCCGGGGAAAACGCTCCTTCTTGATACAAATCCATGGATAGGTTTTACCGTCCTTCAAATTGATATTGTACCAGGGCTGATGCTGCTTTATCAAGGTGTTTTCGAGAAGCAGCGCATCGTATTCTGTTTCGGTTACGATGACCTCTATATTTTCCACCCTGCGCACCAACATCCGAAGGCGCGCTTGATCGTGGGATTTACTGAAGTAGCTGCTCACGCGCTTCTTCAAATTCTTTGCCTTTCCGATATATAGAATCTGTCCCTCTTTGTCCAAATGCTTGTATACCCCTGGCTTTTCAGGCAGGGTTTTTAAGATTCGCTTGATTTGATCGAGGCGTTCCATCACAGGTCTAACGATAAAGGCCGCCTCGCGTTCACGAGGCGGCCTTTAAATTACGTTGGGCTTCGGCTTAGTGGGACAGCAAGGTCACATTTCCGGTGAGCTCCAAGTGCTGACTATTTGGATTGTCATCCAAACGTAGGACGTAGAAGTATACTCCATCCGCCAACTTATTGCCGCGGTTGTCTTCTCCTTTCCATGGCATGCTGTTGTCGTAGGCATCGTTCTCGTAGACCACCTTTCCATAGCGGTTCATGATCATGAGATAGCGGCCCGAGGTATAACTCATAGCTCCTTGGATACGGAATCCATCATTGACCCCATCGCCATTTGGTGTCACCACGTTGGGAACAATGACCGTATCAATTGGTGGGATCGGTGGAACAGGCTCACCAAACTCAATCCAGTTAGAGTAGGCAGTGTCCTGCAAACGGGTTGGATTGTGGGTGCGGGTACGAATAGAGTACTGACCAGGAGGGAGATTTGGGTACTCCACGGTGATGAAGGTATCCAGCTGCGCTGAACCATAATCCTCCCAGATATATACGCCAGGTTGACCCGCAATACCGCGGCCAAATTCAACTTGATACATGGGGTTCGCCCAACCGTTGTAATTGGTCCAAACCGTTGGGATGGACGCCGTGTTACTCATGTCACCGCGAAGCCAAATGCTCTTCACCGTGTTGGTCGGAGGTTGAAGCAATCCGTTGATGATCGCTTCCACATAATATCGATACGATTTCCCATCGACATCTGGGCCCGCTAGGCTATTATCAATCCAATCGCGTTGGGCCGAATCAGACAATGAAGTGATTTGGTTATAAGTGGCACCGCCATCGCCTGAACGCCAAATGCGGAAGTTGTTAAAGAGATAGGAAGGGAAGGTAGCTGGATCAATCTTCCAATAGATGTGTGGACGCTTGTCTTCATCGATGGAGACATTAGTCAATTGCATATCCAAGTTCACGCAATCATTCACTAGCAGAACGATTGTATCAAACTCGTCCATGTCTTTACCACACTTGTTCAACAAGGTATTTCCGTCGTTGCCCACCTTAGAATAGAGATAATATTCTCCATTCATTGACAATGGCTTGAACAGCTTGACGCGCATCGAGTCCGTTTCACCGTTCACGTTACAGAATGGAATCAACTTGTCAATCGGAATTGGTTGGCCATTCGGTGCGGTTAGGCGGAAGTCTGAACCGTCAGGTGAGATGGATACACATTCCACGGAAAGCGTGAAGTACAACATGACCGTAGAATCCAAACACTTGTATTCAACTTGTTGCTTTCCATCCGGACGCAACGTCACGCCAGGAGCGTTTTGATCTAGTTTAACCCCCTGGTTAACGATCGGGTTACAGTTCGACGCCACAGAAACCTGAATTTCACGGTTCGAGGAGCCTACTTTTTCCCAGAATAAATACGTCGAGTCAAAGCGATACTCATTCACACGGATAGCAATCACCGAAGTTTCCTGGGTGTTTGCCATGAACGTGATGTTACCCGTTTGCGGATTCAATGTGAAGGGGCTAAGAGGATCCGTATGAATCGGTTGTAAGTAGGTGAATCCCGCGGCATAACCTACGCTGACACCTCCTGTACCGAAGCCGAATTCACGGGCAGGAACTAATTCGTAAATGATGGAATCGCCATCTTTTTCGTAGGCGTTCTGTAGGTAGTTAATGTACCCTCCCGTACAGATGTAGCTCAAAGGAATGGAGACAAATGTGGGCGAAGAGTTATACCCCAAGGTATTATTCAATTCAGCTTCGAAATAGAAGCCAGCCCCTGATGAGTTGGCAATTCCCGTCACACCAAATGGACGGCAGCAGGACTGCCAGTACATTTTATAGTCATTACAGGTTTGCGTCAGGGTTACGTAGCCAACATAAATGTTGACCATCGGGCTGAAAAATGAACCACTCGTGCCCTGAGGAATACAATCATAGGCCCCCAAGGATGCCGCGGAAAACTCAGGTTGCGAGAGTGAACAAGTCACCGAAGTATTGATATTACAGCTGGCAGACGTAATGTTGACCAAGGCAGTAGTTCCTAAGCCTACACCTGTTTGCTCACGGTAGATCACCACTTTAATGCGGTATTGACCAGCTACCCCCGTGGAGTCCCCTACATATTTGTATTGGATATCACCCCCAAGGATGTGCGAAGCTTCCGCTTGAAAGGGAAGGAAAAGTGCCCCGAATAAAAAGGCGAGTAAAAGACGTTTCATACGACAGATATTAATCAGCCTTACGAAAATAGGTGATACCAAGGGACTATGGGCACAAATTCAAGGAATGTCCCTAACGATTGATTGAACGCCACACTTAAAGCGTTTTTCGCAAACGCGCTACCGGGATTCCGAGCTGTTCTCGGTACTTGGCCACGGTCCGACGCGCAATAGGATATCCCTTGTCTTTCAACAACTTAGCCAACGCGTCATCCGTCAATGGATCGCGGGAATCTTCTTCTCCAATGCTGTCCTCCAAGATCTTTTTTATTTCTCGAGTAGAGACCTCCTCGCCCTCGGAATTGAGCATGGATTCACTGAAGAAATTTTTGATCAAAAAGGTGCCAAAAGGCGTCTGTACGTATTTGTTGCTGGCCACGCGGCTTACTGTCGAAATGTCCATGCCCACTTCGTCCGCAATGTCCTTTAAAATCATAGGCTTGAGCTTCCGCTCGTCCCCCGTCAAAAAGTACTCTTCCTGAAAGCGCATGATGGATGACATGGTTAAGATCAAGGTCTGCTGACGCTGCTTAATGGCATCGATGAACCACTTGGCAGAATCCAATTTTTGCTTGACAAAATTGAAGGCATCTTTTTCTTGCTCTGAACCAAACTGCTTTGCTTTTTTGTAGTGCTGAAGCATGTCTTTGTATTCCCGAGAGACATTGAGCTCCGGGGCGTTTCGGCCATTTAAGCGCAGTTCTAATTGCTCATCAACGACTTGAATAACATAGTCAGGAATCACCGTTTGGGTCGCTTGGCTTCCTGTTTCTGCCGTGTGTCCGGGTTTTGGATTGAGTCGGGAAATTTCATCCAACGCCGACTTGAGATCATCCTCAGATATATCCAGTTGGCTCATCATTTTACTGTAGTGGCGCTTCGCCAAGGCATCAAAATGATCCTTCACAATGCTGCGAGCACATGCGGCGGATGTCCCCTCGCGATCTTGAAGTTGAATCAGTAAGCACTCTTGAAGATCGCGCGCGCCAACCCCGGAGGGCTCCATACTTTGAATGACCCGAAGGGCGTCTTCCAGCTCCTGAACTTCGATAAAAATCCCTAGGGAAAAGGCCAAATCATCGACGATGTCTAATAATTCTCTTCGCAAATAGCCGTCATCTTCGAGTGTTCCGATCAGGTATTTACAAAGGGCTTCTTTTTGGGGAGCCAAAGAGCGCATCGACAATTGCTCTTTGAGGATGTCGCTCATGTCCTTTCCTACAATCACCGGAGCATCGTAGGCCTCATCGTCTGCAGAGTAGTTGTTGGCTTGAAGTTTATAATCTGGAATGTCATCATCACTTAGATAATCATCCATGGGATCATATTCCTCTTTACCTGCTTCATCCTCCCACTCATTGCTCAAATCATCACTCGGATCAGCTACTTCCGTTCCCTCCTCGAGGGCTGGGTTAACCTCCATTTCCTCTTGGATGCGCTCTTCCAATGCCTGCGTCGGCAGCTGGATCAACTTCATCAGTTGAATCTGCTGAGGCGAAAGCTTTTGTTGGAGCCGCTGGCTAAGAGATTGCTTGAGCATGGACTAGATCAGAATTCGGCGTTTCCTGGAGTGCGCGGGAAGGGGATGACGTCCCGGATATTTCCCATCCCTGTGACAAATTGAACCATACGCTCAAATCCCAAGCCAAATCCACTGTGCACACAGGTGCCAAACTTTCGGGTGTCGAGGTACCAATCCAAATGCGATGGGTCGATCCCTACGGCGCGCATTTTCTCCACCAAGACATCGTGGCGTTCTTCCCGCTGAGATCCGCCAACCATTTCGCCAATCCCAGGGAACAAAACATCCATGGCGCGCACGGTTTGGCCGTCTTCGTTTAAACGCATGTAAAAGGCCTTGATTTTAGCAGGATAATCAAATAAAATAACCGGCGATTTGAAGTGTTTTTCAACCAAATAACGCTCATGTTCAGATTGGAGGTCGGCTCCCCATGATTCGATGGGATATTTGAATTGTCCCTTCTTATTGGGCTTTGAATTCTTTAGAATATCAATGGCTTCCGTGTAGGTGCACCGCACGAACGGATTATCCAAGACGAACTGCAACTTTTCAATCAAACCCTGTTCACTTCGCTGCTGCTGTGGCTTTGCTTTTTCTTCTTGCTCAAAGCGTTGATCTAGAAAAGTCAAATCTTCTTTGCACCGCTCCAAGACCGATTGAATGATATGCTTGCAGAATTTTTCAGCCAAATCCATGTTGTCGCTCAAATCATGAAAGGCCATTTCTGGCTCGATCATCCAGAATTCGGATAAATGGCGTGTCGTATTCGAATTTTCGGCACGGAACGTTGGGCCAAAGGTGTAGATCTTGCCCAAGCCCATGGCACCTAATTCGCCCTCCAATTGTCCGCTTACGGTCAGGTTTGTGGGCTTTTCGAAAAAGTCTTGGCTAAAGTCTGTCGCTCCAGTTTCTGTTTTAGGCGCTCCGTCTGCGGGTAGGGTAGTCACTCGAAACAACTCCCCTGCACCTTCCGCATCACTTGCGGTAATGATTGGCGTGTTGAGATAAAAGAAGCCCTCTTTGTTAAAGAACTCATGGACGGCAAAAGAGGCGGCATGCCGCACGCGCATCACCGCGCCAAACGTATTGGTACGCATCCGCAGATGGGCGATATCCCGAAGGAATTCTAGGGAATGTCGCTTGGGCTGAAGCGGGTAGCTATCCGTCGGACAGTCCCCTAGGACTTCCAAATGCTTCACGGAAATTTCAACAGCTTGCCCACTGCCTTGGCTCGCTGTAAGCTCCCCATGAATGGACACGCTAGCCCCTGTCGTAATTCGACGAAGCAGCGCTTCGGGATGCGCGTCAAAATCTACTACGCATTGAACACTCGCCTGACAGCTTCCGTCATTAAGTGCCAAAAAGCGATTGGAACGAAAGGAGCGGACCCATCCCTTCACAGCGACGGTTTCCCCAAGAGCGGGGCTGCGAAGAATTTCTGATACGGTTGGTGTTGGCATGATGTATGATGCAAAAAGTGACTTTCCATTGCAAAAATGGACAAAATCTCCCAGTTTCCTGCTTCCCAAAAGGGATGTAAACAGGTCAATTGAGCACATTTTCTAAAAAAATTTCGTTTCGCGGAAACATTTTTGAACATAGAATGTTTCCTGTGTGTAGAAATGGCATGACCTTTGCCATCCCTTTTGACCTCCATGGAAACCGACCCACGAAATACCATCCTTACCCGATCTATCGGCCTATTCCAAAAATTTGGACTGCGTGCGGTGACCATGGATGACGTGAGCAAGGAGTTGTCCATGAGCAAGAAAACGCTGTATACGTTCTTCTCAAACAAGACGGATTTGGTTGATCAAGCCATCAAACACCTGTTTTCGATCAAATCCAAACAGTTTTTAGAGCAAGCTTCTATCCATGAAAATGCCATTGATGAGCTTTTTGAGGTCCAGCGGATTCAAGAAGATGTCCTCAAAAACTATGGTACGCGCATCATGTATGCCATGAAAAAATACCATCCTGAAACGTATGATTGGATGATTTCAGCCCGGCGCAATATGATGATTGAAGCGACCACCTCCAATCTTCAACGCGGGGTGTCGCAAAAACTTTACCGGGAAGATTTAAATATCCCCCAGGCCGCACTTATCCGTTATAATACCATGGTAGGTATTATGGAAGATCCCGAAATAGGCGAGGACCCTGCACCCCGAAGTGCCTTACTACACTACAGCCTACTTATGCACATACGGGCCATTGCCACGGCGCAAGGCATCGCGTATTTACAAGAATTCCAACAATCCAATCATCATTCATGAGAACTCCCACGTTCCTCCTTGCCCTATTGATCGGCTCGGGGCCCTTGTTGAGCCAACCAATCGTTGAGCTCAGTCTAGACCAGGCCATTCAACATGCTACGGAAAACAATGCGCAAGTTCGAGTACAATCACTTGAGCGTAAAGCGGCAGAAAAAGTCCTAATTCAAAATATCGCCCTGGGATTGCCCTCCATACAGGTCGGTGGGAATTATGCGGACAATATTGAACTGCCCGCCCAATTCTTTGACATCAACCAGGACGGGGTCATCGACAAATTGCAATTCGGTACTCGCTACAATTCCGTAGGGAATTTTTCGGTCAATCAGTTGGTTTTTGATGGCTCGTACATCGTCGCAGTTTTGGCTACGCAAGTACTTCGCGACATGGCAGAAGCGAATTACGAGAAAGCCGTCATCTCCACCCGTGAGCAGGTAGCGCAAGCCTATCATTTACGGGTCGTGCTTGGTGAGAATTATACCGCGCTGAAGGCTTCTTTAGCCAATACCGCCTTCACGCTCAAAAACATGCAGGCCATGCAAACGGAAGGATTCATGGCAGAGGAGGATGTGGATCAATTGTCGATTGTCTACCACAATCTCGAAGCAAACTTGGCAAACTTGGAAAATCAGATGGTCTTGGCGGAACAACTCCTCAAGCTTCAATGCGGATTTTCCTCTGAAACTGTGCTCACCCTCAGCACTTCCATGGAGGCGCTATTAGTGAAAGTAGACGGCGCCGCCACGCTTTTGAGTGCCCCTTTTGAGGTTCAAAAGCATATTGATTACCGCCAGCTGACCACCAATCGTCAGGGGCAATACCTCAATTTGCAAAATGAAAAGATGCAGTTCTTGCCGAAATTTTATGCGGGCTATGCCTACAACCGGCAGTTCGTAAGTGAAGATGCCAATGTCTACAATCCAGATGGTGTGTCGGCAAATAGTGCCGATTTCCAATCTTGGAATCTCTCGGCCCAACTGCCCATTTTCAGTTCCGGCCGCCGTTTAGCTCGTGTTCAGGAACAGAAAATCAAACTCCAAGAAGTGGATATCTTGTTGGAGAACACCGCCAATGCGCTTGCATTACAGCACAATCAAGCTCGCTCAGAATATGAGAATGCTTTGAAAGTATACCGCATCCAAGAGCAAAATGTCCTCCTCACGCAACGCGTGATGAAAAATACCGAAGCCCGCCTGAACGAAGGCATGGCTTCCACTATGGAGTATGCGCAAGCGTCCTCGCAATACCAACAAAGTGTCGCAGCAAAGTTGCAGGCGGCCAACAACGCCCTTAACAAACGAGTAGCCTTAGAGAAGTCATTGGGCTATTACAACCTTTCAACGCTCGAATAACCCACCCATGAAAAAAGTAACCATTCCTGTTCTTGCCTTGGTCGCCATTGGGGCCGCCATCGTATCCTCTTGCGGCTCAGACGAAGTCACTGGCACGGTCGCAGAATTGACCATCCGCCGCGATTCTATTGCCACTGCGATTGAATCGCTCCGCGCAGAACTCAGTGAAATTGACCAAAAAATTGCTGCCGAAGACAGTACGCGAAGTTTTGCCAGCATCACAACACACACGGTGAACAAAGGCGCATTCAATCATTCCTTCCAAGTCTATGGTACCGTGGTTTCAGACAAGTCTGTTACCCTCTATCCTGAAATGGCCGGGAGTATTTCTAAGGTGCTTGTCGAAGGTGGTCAACGAGTCAAAGCAGGTCAACTTTTGGTCGCACTTGACGCCTCGGTAGCCCAGGCTAGCTTGGCGGAAGTCAAAACACAACTCGGCTTGGCACAGTCTGTTTATGAAAAGCAGGAACGCCTTTGGAACCAAAAAATTGGTAGCGAAGTGCAGTATTTGCAAGCGAAGACGCAATTTGAATCCCTTCAAAAGCGCCTTGCAACCGTGCAGAAGCAAATTGCAATGACCACGATTACGGCCCCATTTGACGGCGTGATTGACCAAGTATTTGCGAAAATGGGCGAATATGGCGCTCCCGGCATGCCGATGGTTCGCCTCGTTGGCAACGGCGGTCTTCGCCTAGACATGCAAGTGCCTGAGAACTATATCCAGCGCATTGAAAAAGGGGATTTGGTAGACATGAATTTTTCGGCGATCAAGCTTGACATCCAAGGCAAAGTGAGCCAAGTGGGTAACTACATCAACGCTGGAAGCCGCACGTTCGCTGTCTCTGTGGACTTGTCCAACAATTCCAATATCAAAGCCAACATGATGGCCTCGGTCCAGTTGCGCGATTATAGTGCCGACAGCGCGATTACCATTCCAAATCGCTTGATTCTTCAAGACACCAAGGGCACAAACTATACCTATGTGTATGTGCAAAACGGCAACATAGGCAGCATTGCTCGCCGCGACCTCGCCCTGGGCATGGCAAACGACGAAGTAACTGAGGTTATTTCAGGTGTTGCCCCCGGTGAACTCGTGGTAGACCGCGGCATCCGCTCCGTGCAGCCTGCACAAATCGTGAAATTGTACTAAGCCATGTCAGATCAAAATACTTCGATGATGCGCCGATTCGGCATTACGGATTGGGCGGTAAACAACCGCGTGACGGTAGGTGTATTGACCATCATCATTCTCATCGCGGGCTTAATGGCATATCGCGCAATGCCTGCTGAAAGCTTTCCAGAAATTGCCCAGCCCACCATCTATGTGGGTACCGTGTATCCTGGAAATTCACCCGTAGATATTGAGCGACTCGTCACGCGTCCTCTCGAAAAGCAAATCAATAGCATTTCAGGGGTAGACAAAATCTCTTCTACTTCGATCCAAGGCTATTCTTCGATTGAAGTCAAGTTCAATTTTGATGTTGAAGTCTCTGAGGCGCTTCGGAAAGTAAAGGACAAAGTGGATGCCGCGCGCTCCAGCCCTGACTTCCCTAACGATTTGCCCGCAGATCCCAATATTTTTGACCTCAACATTGGTGAACTCGTTCCCATAATGAACATCAACTTGTCTGGAGAATATACCAGTGAGCAGTTGAAGAATTATGCCGAATACCTGAAGGAAGCCATTGAAGATCTCGCTGCAATCACCTCCGTAGATATTCGAGGCATCGATGACAAGGAGGTACGCATCATGGTTGATGTGCAGAAAATCGAGTCCATGAATATCTCTTTCCGCGATATTTCTGGGGCAATTCAGAACGAAAACATGTCGATTTCTGGCGGCGACTTGCTGGTGGATGGCTACCGCCGAAATGTTCGCGTCATCGGGGAGTTCGAAAGTTTGAGCGATATCGAGAACATCATTGTCAAGCAGGAAAAAGAGGATATCGTGTACTTGCGCGATGTCGCCACCGTGGCTTTTGATGAAGTGGATCGCGAATCCTATGCACGTCAATACAGTGACCCGGTGGTCACGTTGGACATCAAAAAGCGTTCTGGGGAGAACTTAATTCAAGCCTCGGCGGACATCAACACGTTAGTCACCGCTGCCAAAGCGGATTACTTCCCAAGTAACCTCTTGATTTCGATCACCAACGATCAATCTACCCGAACAAAGAACCAAGTAAATGAACTGGAAAACTCCATCATTTTTGGCGTTATTCTCGTGGTCTTGGTTTTGACCTTCTTTTTGGGTTTGCGCAACGCCCTTTTCGTTGGTATTGCCATTCCGCTAAGCATGCTCTTGAGTTTCTTTATCCTCAATTCTATGGGGGTCACATTAAACTTCATGGTCCTATTCGCGCTGGTCTTGGCGCTGGGAATGCTCGTAGATAATGGGATTGTCATTGTCGAAAACGTCTATCGATTCATGAGCTCCGGATATTCCGCCGTGCAAGCAGCTAAGCTGGGTGCGGCAGAAGTTGCTATGCCCATCATTTCGTCTACGGCAACAACCTTGGCCGCCTTTGTTCCTTTGGCCCTTTGGCCTGGACTCATTGGCGAATTCATGAAGTACCTGCCTTACACGTTGATTGTCGTGCTTTCTTCTTCCTTGTTCGTGGCCTTGGTTATTAACCCCGCGCTCGCAGCACGGTACATGAAAGTGGAGGAAGACCAAGTCAATCGCCCACGCTGGACACGTATTGGCCTTGCGTTGGCTATTATTGGACTCGGCACCCATACGGCCATCCTACTCGCGGTGGCCGAACCTTCAAGCCAGGCCCTCTTTATTGCCACTTTACTCAATCTCTTGGGCTATGCTGGCGCGTTGATTTTGGCCTATCTCTATGTTTTTGAACCAGGAACCCGATATTTCCAAGGGAATTTGCTTCCTAAACTTGAAAACAAATACAGCCAATTGGTGGAGTTTTCCTTGCGCGGTAAAAATGCCCGGAAGTTCTTCTTAGGCACTGTGGGCTTGCTGTTCTTCTCCATCTTCTTATTGGCCGCCTTCCCTCCAAAGGTCCTTTTCTTTCCCAATAACGAACCCAACCTTGCGAATATATACATCGAGTTACCCGTTGGAACCGATATCGAAGAGACCAACGTCGTTACGTTAGACTTGGAAAAGGAGATCAACCAGCTCATTGAACGCTTTACCTATGAGGTGGATGGACAGCCCTACAATTACATGGTGGAATCCATCATTGCTCAAGTAGGTAAGGGCACAAGCGATCCGCGCCAAGGGCCTTCCAATGTCCCCACGCCGCACAAAGCCAAAATCGTTGTCGCCTTCCGCGAAACGAAATACCGTTTGGATCAAGATGGCCAACCGGTGAGCAGCTCCGCGGTCTTAAATCTTTTGCGTGACAATATTTCGGATGTTCCTGGAGCCGTCATCGCCGTAGAAAAAGACCAAAATGGTCCTCCCCAAGGCGCCCCGATCAACATTGAAATGTCCGGTAGCAACTACGAAGAGGTCCTCGCCTTTGCGCAAGAAATTAAAGCCGAGATCGAAAGCTCCCCTATTCAAGGCTATGATGAACTCAAACTCGACGTCGAAAGCGGAAAGCCAGAGTTACCAATTACGGTTGACCGTGCGAAAGCTCGTTCGCTCGGCGTTTCTACGGGCCAAATTGGCGATGCATTGCGCACCGCCCTCTTTGGAAAAGAAATTAGCCGATTCAAGGATGATGAGGATGAATACCCCATCAACCTTCGATTTGATGATGCTTACCGCTACAATTTAGAAAGCCTCATGAACCAAAAAATCACCTTCCGTGATCAAGGTTCGGGCCGCATCAAGCAGGTGCCTATTTCTGCGGTGGCTTCAGCGAGCAAATCCTCCACTTTCTCTGCCGTGAAGCGGAAAGAATTGGATCGCGTGATTACCCTTTATTCAGGGGTAAACGAAGGGGCTAACCCCACGCAAATTGTCGGACAAATCAAGGAACTTCTTGCGAATTATGAGGTTCCACGCGGCATGACCTTGTCCTTCACTGGACAACAGGAAGAGCAGGCCAAAGAATTTGGGTTCTTATCCAAGGCGCTCCTCGGTGCGGTTTTCATGATCTTCTTGATTATTGTTGGCCAGTTCAACTCTGCACGAATTCCCTTCTTGATCTTGACTACGGTGGTCTTGTCTTTGATCGGGGTACTGCTTGGTTTGACGTTCTTCCGAATGGACTTCATCATTGTCATGACAATGATTGGTATCATTTCGCTTGCCGGCGTCGTCGTGAATAACGCGATTGTATTGGCCGACTATGCGAGTCAGTTGATCGAGCGACGCAAAGCCGAACTCGGGTTGGATTCAGACGCCCGCTTACCGGTAACCGAATTGGCGCAAACCTTGGCTGAAGCTGGTCGCACCCGTTTGCGTCCCGTTTTGTTGACCGCGATTACAACGGTTTTGGGCTTGATTCCCTTAGCTACAGGGATGAATATTGATTTCTTCACCTTGATTTCTCAGAATGACCCGCAGATTTACTTCGGTGGAGACAATGTGGCTTTCTGGGGGCCTATCAGTTGGACCGTCATCTTTGGCCTGACTTTCGCCACCTTCTTGACCCTCGTGATCATGCCTGTGATGCTCTACCTCACCGAGGTGGTGCGCTCACGTCGCTATTGGGAAAAGCTTGGGGGTTATAAGGGCTAATGGGTTAACGGGTAATTATCCTGACATTCAACTCTAAATTCATCCTGTACCTCCCGGCGATACGCCGTCAAAACGCCGCCCTTCCCGGGCGGCGTTTTTAGTTCCGAGCGGGCAGCTTCTCTTGAAGCGGGTCGGCGTACTTTTGGCCCATGCCTACGTTGCCCCGATTAGAGGAACTGCGAACCATGCGCACGGAAGCCTTAGCCACCGTGGCAGAGACGCTCCGTTCTTTCATCGTCACAGCGACACAGGATAAGGCCGGGCATCTCGCTTCGAGTCTGGGGGTAGCGGAATTGACGGTCGTCCTGCACGCCATGCTCAACACCCCTGAAGATGTCCTGATTTGGGATGTCGGACACCAGGCTTATGCCCACAAAGTGTTAACGGATCGGGGCGAAGTGTTTCATAAAAATCGTCAGGCGGACGGTCCGAGTGGATTCCCGAAGCGGGACGAATCGCCCTTTGACGCCTTCGGGGTCGGCCATTCCAGTACGGCACTTTCGGCACTCCTCGGCTTTGCGCGCGCTGATGCCATTCAAGGAATTCAACGCAAACGCGTTGCCGTGGTTGGCGATGGGGCTTTTACCGGAGGGATGGTTTTCGAGGCGATGAATGATGCCGGGAGCCACGGCGATGATGTTTTGCTCATTCTCAATGACAATGGCCAAGCGATTGAAGAGAATGTAGGCGCCTTGCATCGAAATGGCCGGTATGAAACCATGGCCCACACCCTGGGATGGTCCTGGATGGGTGGCCCCGTCGATGGGCATGATGTGCCGGAGCTTCATTCGGCCTTACGCCATGCACTCGAACACCGGGGTCCGCGCGTCCTGCACGTCCGAACCAAGCGACCTAGCCTCGAGGCCTTAGGTCTGAAGGAGTCACCCATTGGGCGTAGCCATTTCCAATATCAATTTGCTCATTCCTTGATTTCTCTGGCCAAAGAGGACCAGCGCATCGTGGCATTGACCGCAGCCATGGCTCCGGGTTGCAGTTTAGACCTTTTTCGAGAGGAATTCCCTGAGCGATTTTTTGATGGGGGCATCGCCGAAGGGCACGTGCTTACCCAAGCCGCCGGCATGGCCGCGGCAGGAATGCGACCGGTGGTGAACTTCTACAGCACCTTTTCTCAGCGTGCAGTGGATCAATGGATTCACGATGTGGCCTTGCAAAACTTGCCTGTTATCCTATGCTTGGACCGCGCAGGATTGGTTGGGGAAGACGGGAGCACTCATCATGGGGTATTTGATTTGGCCTTGTTTCGGTCTGTCCCAAACACCGCTATTTGGGCCCCGCGTAATGGGGCTGCGCTTAAAGAGGCCTTGACGGAAGCACTCGCCTATGGAGGGCCTGCCATCATTCGCTACCCCAAAGGCACCGAACCGGACCTGCCCGAAGCGATTGAACGCCGCGGCCGTATGGACATTCTCCAATGGGGTACAGGCACGGTTCATTTTTGCCTCGGGCCTGTGGTGGCGAATGCCTTGATAGAAGCCAGGCCTACGGAAAGTGTCGTGGACCTGCGCATGGCCAAGCCCATCAACCCTGATATGCTCGCCTACTTTGCTAAAAATCACTACCGCTGGATGGTCTGGGAGGACGGTCAAGCGCTCGGCGGGGTGGGCGCCGCTCTGAGCACCTGGCTGGCCGAAAATGCCATTCCCGGAGTGCAATGCCTACGCAGGAGCTACCCCGACCAGTTCATTGGGCACGGTCGGAGTGAGGATTTAGCGACGCGTTTCCGTCGAAATCCAAAATAATCTTTGTTTGAAGGCGGTAGGTTTAGAATCCTAGGGCCGCTCGTACGCGTGAAATCGTAGCTTGTGCCACGGGGCGGGCTTTTGCGGCGCCTACTTCAAGTGCATCGTATACCGCTTGTGGATTCTCCATGTACGCATCAAAGCGGGCGCGTTCCTCCGCAAAGACCTCGAGCAAAACGTTCAAAAGCGCCGTTTTGGCATGGCCGTAGCCATAGCCACCAGCTCGATAATTCGCTTCCATTTCAGCCACTTGAGCTGGGTTCGCCACGAGGCGATAGAGTTGGACGACATTGCAGGAACTAGGGTCTTTGGCTTCCTCTAGGGGGGTCGAGTCCGTCACAATGGACATAATCTGCTTTTTGAGGGCCTTTTCAGGCAAGAAGATATCAATCACATTGCCATAGGATTTGGACATTTTTTGTCCGTCCGTACCCGGAATGGTCATAACTGCCTCGTCGATGCGAGCCTCTGGGATGACAAACGACTCGGTGCTGGTTTGGCGATTAAACGTTTCCGCTATATCCCGAGTCATCTCCAAGTGCTGACGTTGATCCTTCCCTACGGGGACCAAATTGGCGTCGTAAAGGAGGATGTCGGAGGCCATCAAGACCGGATAATCGAATAGTCCAGCATTTACATCCGAAAGGCGGTCCGATTTATCCTTGAAGCTATGCGCATTGGCCAGCATCGGAAACGGCGTGAAGCAATTCAGATACCAGGTGAGCTCGGTGCATTCGGGCAGATGGCTCTGCGCGTAGAAGACCACTTTATTGGGGTCCAGGCCACAGGCTAACCAGGCAGCCGCGGTAGCGAGAAGATTCTCTTTGCGCGCAACGGGGTCCTTCACGGATGTTAAGGAGTGCAAATCCGCAATAAATAAAAATGCGTCATTGCGTGGGTCGTTTGCCAGGGCAATGGCGGGCTTTATCGCGCCGAGTACATTGCCTAAATGCTGTCGCCCTGAACTCTGAATGCCGGTGAGAATGCGTGCCATGCCGTAAAGGTAGGAAGGAGAAGCGGGTGTTGCTCAGAAATTCGCAGCGCTTCCTTCGAGCCAGCGGGAACGGAGCGCTTGCTGGCTTTCCGTAGGTTCCGGCAAAGCAAAGATCTTGTGGGACAGCTTCACCTCTGCGCGTTCCGGGAGCACCCAGGTAGAGGTCCAATCGCCTTGGTGTTCGACCTGAACTTCCACCTTTTCCCCCTCCGGAAGCGGGCCTTCGAGGCCGCTCAATTGCTCCGCGTCGAAGCGAACGAAGTCGCCTTTTTCCACGACGAAAGGAAGCGGTCCCTTCACCTTTTTCACGGTTTTCACCGCGCCCAAAGGCAGGAAGGAGAGTTTGAGGTTTTCATGCTGGATCGGGCTCTGCGGTAGGGAACGCACCTCGCCGTTCACGTAGTCAAAACCGGCATAGGCCAGGTTTTGCTTCAAGGGCAGCGCTTCCCGGCCCCGAACGTAGCGGTCAAAAAAGCCCATCAAGTCGGGATGCACCTCCGCCACGAAGACCTCAAAAAAGGTGGCTTCGTCAAAGGACTGCGTGGCGCCATAGCGGGCATTCAAAGCACGAACCACGTCGAGCAAGGTCTTTTCGCCATCGGTCAAACGCATGATTTCCAGGTCCAAAAGGGCCGCCATCACCGCCCCTCGTTGGTAGACCTGGCCATACTGCTTTTTCCAGGGTTTTTCCAGGACGTTGGTGCTCATTTCGGTGAAGGCCATTTTCTCAGCTGGGTAGCGGCTGGCCGACCGAATTTTCCCCTCCAACACCGATTTGAGGTAAGCCTCTTGGGTCATCACGCCGCCCTGGACCTGGGAGAGTCCGGCGAAGTATTCGGTCACGCCCTCATAGAGCCAGAGGTGCTGAGACATCACAGGATCCGCATAGTTGAAGTGGCCAATGCACTCCGAATGCAAGCCTAGCGGGGTGAGGATGTGCAGGAATTCGTGGATGCAGACGTCTTTAATTTGGTCCAACACTAAATCGTTGCCAAAGTCGGGCAAGAAATACGTGGAAGAGTTGCCGTGCTCCAAGGCGCCAAAACCTTGGCCGATAATTTGGCGCAGGAGTTTGAAGGCCTTGCCAATTTTGATTTCCCCTTCCATTAAGCTCTGAAACTCTGTGTAATCCTTAATGTAGAAGAGGAAGGCGTAATTGTCCACAGGAAGTTCCCCGCCTAAAAAGGTCGCAATGGCCTCCATGGAAACCTTGACCTCGTCGTAAATGGCAGCACTCAAGGGGCGACCACTTTCGCTGTACACGCTGAGGGTCACCTTGCAGTTGGCCACGTGGAAACTGGTGGTGTCGGGCTCCGTAACCATAATGGGACAGTCCATCAAATGGTGGTAGTCCCGAGCTTGAAAGGATTGAATGCGGTTGTCGCCCAAGTACATAGCAGGACCTTGATCCACCTGGCTGGGAAGAGCACTCACGCCCACCATGTTTCCGGGATAATGCAGCTGCACATCCACGGGCTCCTGCTCGTAGCCGGGGAAGTAGCCAAAAAAGCCGGCATTGTTCAGCAGAAAGTTCTCGCGTTCGGCGATGTTGGTGCCCGCGGGCTCAAAAATGTGGTTCTTCCGAACGCGCGCATCGTAGGTGTCATTCACACGGTACGTGATGCGGTCCGGTAGCGCACTCAGCTTGAAGCTGTTCTCCCCCTTTTTGCGCACTTTAATCGGAGTCCCGTCCGATTTGTAAGCTTCCAAGCCCTTGATGTACTTGCCGTAATCCTCGGTGGCGTAGGTCCCTGGAATGGTTTTGGGAAACTGCCAAACGATGGGCGCATCCTCTATGTCCCCGGGCAAAGCCTCCCAGTGGATTTCCGCCGAGACTTGTACTTGGTCACTGCCAAGTACACGCATCAGATCCGCGTGGTACGTGATAAAGGGGGCCTGGGCCCAGGCGGTAAAGCTGCTGAAAGTCAGAGCCGTCCAAAGGAGGGTGCGCATGGTTTAGAGTCTAGATTCGGCGTATAAGGAAAGACCTTCTTCCGTCATCATCCACAATTTTCCTGCCATTTGAGGGTCATACATGTTGTCTATGTTGTCGACCCGGTCCAAATAGTCTGAACAGCTTTCATCCAAATACACGGTATGGCCCACCGGCAAATAGAGCGTGAACCGCGCATTTTGGCCTCGGAAGCGATCGTCCAGCGGGAAGGAAATGAGGTCGCCTAGCACAATGCTGTCCCCTTGAAGAATCACGTCGTAATGCACCCGATCGGCCTTCATTCGCGCTTCGCGGCGGTTGGCGCCATGGGACTCCACCACACATTCGAGGCTGGGAGTCTGGCGCATACTTTGCTTCACATCGAGGGCGATGCCATCGTAATAGAGCTCAAGCCCGTCCAAAAACTCGCCCAAGGAAAGGTGATTATTGGGGATATCTAATTCGTTGGAGGCAACCGTCAAGACCCATTCAGTCTGACCCTCCGCTAGGGGTATGGCTTCAATATGGCGGGCTTCTTCGCGAAATTCCAAACCCATTTGTATGCCCATGACCACCCAAATGATGACCCCTACCAAAGAGCTCAAAATAGCCGTTCCGTGAATCCATCGCCAGGAAGCACGTGGGATGTCCACTCTAAAGGTGTAGCGCAAGACTAACGCAGTGATTTCGACAATGATTCCGAGTATCGCAGCAATCGTCGCTAACCAAAGAACACTCATGTTCATGCTGCTCGGCAGCACCGTCATCGCCATCGCGAAAAGGGGCGTACCCTGGGTCCAGTCGGACTCAAAGCTGAAGCCGTTGGTGGCCACCACGATGAGCGCAATCCCCGCAGCCGCAATACCAAGGAGCAGAAAAAAGCCGATGACGCGGAAAACAATGGCCACCAAGCCTCCGATGGCTTCAATGAGATTCCGCGTGGCCCCTCCAACACCGGAAGCCGCGCGTTTAACCGCTGGAGTTATTTCCTCTGCCCCGGCTTGAAATCGCGCCTTCATACGCTGCGCCTCCTCTTCTACAGATTTTTTGATGTTGTCCAGGGTAATGTCCTCGCCACGCATAGCGAGTTTTTCCGCTGTGGTGCGCGCTCCAGGAATAGCGGCCCAAAGGATGATGTAGGCAATAAAACCCATACCACTCACGAGCAGGATCAAGAAGAGTACCCGGAAGATGACAGGGTCCACGCGGAAGTAGGCGGCCAAGCCTCCACAAACGCCCCCCACAAAACCATTTTCCACATCGCGGTAGAGTCGGCGCACACGCTTTTCGGTAAATTCCCCAGAGGGTGTAGCCTCATTGGTTGATGGTTGGGGCTCGCCATCTCCAAAGTCCTCCGGCTGTCCCAAGGTCCGAATGGCTTCCTCTACCTCTGCAAGTCCAATGACCTGCTTTCCACCATGAAGTCTTTCGTGGAATAGTTCCGCCAAGCGTGCCTCTATGTCGCCAATGATCTCTTCACAGCCTTGGATGGAATTGAATTGCTTCTTCAGCGCCTCCAAATAAGCCAATATTCGTTGGTAGGCTTCTTCATCCAGGTGGAATAACATTCCAGCCAAATTGATATCTATCGTTTTTTTCATGATCTAGGTAAGGGAGTTAACGGCGTTGACAAATTGATTCCACTCTTGGTCCAGCGCTTCCAAGAGGCGCTCGCCATTTTCAGTGAGCTTGTAGTACTTCCTGGGCGGCCCTGACTTGGATTCTTCCCATCTGTATTCCAACCAGCCCGCATTTTTAAGGCGCGTAAGAAGTGGATAAAGGGTCCCCTCGACAACGAGCAGGTCTGCTTGCTTCAGGGCTTCGGACAAATCGGAGGTGTAGGCCTCGCCCCGCCGAACGACCCGAAGCACACAGAGTTCTAGGACTCCTTTGCGCATTTGAGCGCGTGCATTTTCAGTATTCATGACTGCAAAGATATAGTTTATATTTGGTACTATGCAACACATAGTACCGATTACTCATGCTTTCATCGCGATGGCTAAAAGTTTTTACGCATCGAGAATAATGAGAGTTGGCTCACCCTAACTTTGTTTCTATGCCCATACCCTTCAATTTCCAACGCTGGTTGGAAGACCACCGACACGAGCTTGTCCCCCCCGTGGGAAACAAGAATCTTACTCCCGAATCGGACGATTATATCGTGATGGTCGTGGCGGGCCCAAATGCCCGAAAAGACTACCATTACAATGAAACCGAGGAGTTCTTTTATCAGCTTGAAGGCCGTATCACCGTACGCACCCAACAAGACGGTCAAATCGTGGACTATGTGCTCGAGGCTGGGGACATGTTTTTATGTCCGGCTAAAACGCCTCATTCACCTATTCGTGAGGCCGGAAGTGTTGGTTTAGTCATTGAGCGCAAACGAGCGGGAAAAGGTTTTACGGATGGCTTACTTTGGTTTTGCGATGCGTGTAACACCCCTTTACATTCGGCCTATTTCGAACTGAATAACATCGAAACGGATTTTCTGCCACACTTCCACCAATTCTATGGGGATGTGGATTTACGAACTTGTTCTAGCTGCCAATCCATTATGGACAGTGATCCCCGATTTTCAAAATGAACCGCGCCACTAGAAACGAAGAGGATTACCTCAAAATGCTCCTACGTCTAAAAATGACCGGAGACGAAGTAGGCACGAATCACCTTGCCGCCAAGTTGCATGTTGCGCCCCCCAGCGTGACTTCCATGCTAAAAAAGCTCAAGTCAAAGGGCCTCGTGAACTACAAAAAATACGGGCACATTAGCTTGACGAACCTGGGCGAACGCATTGCGATTTCCCTGTTGCGAAAGCACCGAATTTGGGAGGTATTTCTATATAAATCCTTGGGATTTAGCTGGAATGAGGTTCATGAGATTGCCGAACAACTCGAGCACGTGCGCAGTGAAAAGCTGGTAGATAAACTGGACGAATTTCTAGGCTTCCCCAAGGTAGACCCCCATGGGGATCCCATCCCTTCCGTCGACTTGCTCATGGCCGATTATGAAGGATTTCCTCTTTCGCAGTCTAGAACAGGTCAGCTATGTCGTTTGGTTTCTGTCACAGACGACTCCCCCGAAATCATTGGGCAATTGGATGCCATTGAATTGGCTTTGGACTCGGAATTGACGATTCTTGGCCCCGGTGCCCCCGAAGGTTCCGTGGTGATTCGCCACAATGGGAAGGTGAGCCTCATCCGCGAGGACTTAGCCAAACGTCTGTACGTACTTTAAGCTTCGGGCTATTTAGGCCCGTTCAGCCAATCCAGTGCATTAGTCCCCAAGACTTTAGCTTTTTTGGCCTCCGGCCAATCCATCGATTGAATGAGCTTCCCTGGCGCTAACTCCCCTAGCGGGAAAGGATAGTCGGTGCCCAGGGCAATTTTGTCCTCCCCCATCATGTCCGTAATGAAATTCAAGGCCATTGGGTCATGCACCAGGCTATCGAGCCAAAATTTGCCAACATATGTACTCGGAGCAATGGGATTATCCACCGCACAGAGGTCTGGCCGCACATCAAATCCATGCTGAATTCTTCCCAAGGTCGCCGGAAAACTTCCGCCTCCATGAGCGATAGCCACTCGAAGCGCAGGCAACCGTTCCAAAACGCCTCCAAAAATCAAGGAGCACAAAGCCCGAGAAGATTCAGCTGGCATACCCACTAACCATGGAAGCCAATATTTTGGCATGGTGGGGGTCCCCATCATATCCCATGGGTGGACAAAAACCGCCATCCCTAAACGTTCACAAGCTTCAAAAACGGGAAATAACTCCGGGGCATCAAGATTCCAATCGTTGATGTGGCTCCCGATTTGAACTCCTTTCAGACCAATCGACTTACATCGTTCAAGTTCCATAATGGAAAGCTCAGGAGACTGCAATGGCAAAGTTCCTAAGCCTTCAAAACGCCCGGGGTATCGTTCCACCACTTCGGCAATGTGGTCATTTAAGAACCGGGCCACCTCGAGTCCATCTTTGGCAGGGGCCCAATAGCTAAACATGACAGGAACGGTCGAGAGCACTTGCATGTGCACCCCATGGATGGCGCATTCCCCCATGCGCACTTCTGGATCCCAACAATTTGATTGAATCTCACGAAAAAACTGATCATCTTTCATCATGCGGGCACACCCAGGGCAGTGATGGTCCAAATGGATAAACCCCCCATATCCAAAGCGCTGAGCAAAGGGAGGAATATGCTCGGGAAGGATGTGCGTATGGATATCGACGACGAGTGGCTGTAGATGCATGAGGCGGTGATTCGAGGGTCTTGAGCGAAGATAGGGAAGCGCTACCTTTGTCCTTTGAAATCCCACTGATGAGCGACGCCATCCACCACGAGTGCGGAATTGCCTTACTAAGGCTCCGCAAACCCCTAGGACACTACCTGGAAAAGCACGGGACGGCCTTGTATGGCCTGAACAAAATGGTTCTCATGATGGAAAAACAGCACAACCGCGGCCAAGATGGCGCAGGTTTGGCTGGTGTCAAACTAGACATGGCTCCCGGTCAGCGCTACATCAGCCGCTATCGTTCTGTCGAATCCAAGCCCATGCAGGACATTTTTCATCGCATCCAGACGCGCATCAACACGATGGTGGATGGAAAGCCTGAGCGCCTGAAGGATGTCCAATGGGTTAAGGAAAATTTGGCCTTTGCCTGTGAGGTGTACTTAGGTCACCTCCGATACGGCACCTATGGCGGAAACTCGATTGAAGCTTGCCACCCTTTTCTGCGCCAGAGCAACTGGATGAGTCGCAATTTGATCGTTGCTGGGAATTTTAACATGACCAATGTGAAGGAGCTGGTGGATGAGCTGGTTTCTTTGGGCCAGCATCCCAAAGAGCGGGCCGACACCGTCACCGTGATGGAAAAAATTGGGCATTTCTTGGACAAAGAAAACGAGCGCCTGCATAAAGAAGCTAAAGAAGTCTATGGCCATAGCAAGCCAGAGCGCAGCGTGTACCAAATGAATAACCTCCAGCTGCCTCGTGTCCTTCGCAAGGCGGCAGCCCCATGGGATGGCGGATATGCCATGGGCGGTATGGTGGGACAAGGAGATGCCTTCTTGCTTCGCGATCCCAACGGCATTCGCCCAGCCTACTATTATGTGGATGACGAGGTGGCGGTCGTAGCTTCTGAACGTCCGGTCATTCAGACGGCTTTCGGCGTGGCCTATGAAGATGTACATGAAGTCCCGCCTGGGCATATGATTTGGATTCGCCGCAATGGAGATGTCTCCATTGAGAAAGTTCTTGAGCCCAAAGAGCGCTTGGCCTGCTCCTTTGAGCGTATCTATTTCTCACGCGGAAATGACGGAGCCATCTACCATGAGCGCCTAGAACTAGGACGCCGATTGGCCAATCGCGTGCTTGATGCCGCGGATAGAAATTTTGACGATACCGTTTTCAGCTTCATCCCAAATACCGCAGAAATTTCATTTTATGGTTTGCTTAAAGGGGTTGAAGATGCCCTGAACGAGCAAAAAATTCAGCAAGTGGCTGCGCTGGGAAGCGACTACAAAGCAGAGGACTTGAAACACATCCTCACGCGCCGCCCTCGCCTAGAAAAGATTGCCTGGAAGGACGTTAAGCTCCGCACCTTCATCACGGAAGATGCCGGTCGAGAAGACATGGTATCCCACGTCTATGACAGCACCTACCACGTGGTCGAACCCAAAGACACGGTCGTTGCCGTAGACGACAGCATCGTCCGCGGAACCACGCTCAAGCAAAGTATTTTAAAGATGCTCGACCGCCTGGGGCCGAAGCGCATCATCATCGTTTCATCCGCCCCTCAGATTCGCTACCCCGATTGCTATGGCATCGACATGGCGAAGATGGGCGACTTTGCCGCTTTCCGAGCCGCTGTTTCGCTCCTAGAAGAGCGAGGCTTGTGGCATGTTTTAACAGATGCTTTGGCTGCCGCAAAAGCCGAACTCGAGAAACCCATGGAGGAGCAGATTAATGCCGCGAAGGCCGTCTATGCCCCCTTTACGGCGGAGGAAATTTCGGACCGAATTGCCCAAATGCTTACCCCTGCCGGCGTCAAAGCCGAGGTGAAGGTCATCTACCAGACCATCGAAGACCTTCATGCTTCTTGCCCCGAAAACCTTGGCGACTGGTACTTCACCGGCAACTATCCTACCCCTGGTGGAATACGCGTCGCCAACCGCGCCTTCGTGAACTACATGGAGGGAAGCAGTGATCGGGCGTACTGAGGGTCAAAGGGTTGAAGGGTGAAAGGGTTGAAGGCGCTACGCGCTGTTTGTTCATTTGCTCGTTTGTTGGTGCCAACTTCTTGAAAGTCCCGGCGCGCGGCGAAGGTCCTCACCACCGTTTAAGGGTAAAAGAGATTAAGCGTTTAAGGGACTGAGCATCGTATTCCCAGACAAACCAACTAGCCAACGAACCAACAAACGGAACGAGCGCTTCGCGCTCGCTCCCTCACTATTTAAAAGGATTCCCGAATTTCACATCATTCGCCAGGCTCGGGTCGTCCAATGTTTGGAGGAAAGCAACCAACGCGGCCTTTTGCGCAGGGTTGAAATTGGGACTCACCGGGTCGCCGTTCGGTCCGCGAAGTTGCGGACTCAAATTGGGATGGTCCTGAACCCCTGTGCTGTAGTGATCTATTACTTGGGCCAACGTGGCGAACCGGCCATCGTGCATGTAAGGGCCTCGGCCGGTTAAATTTCGCAGTGATGGCACCTTGAAAAGGCCCACCTGGGCAGGATTATTGTTTACACCCCCCACGCCAGCATCGGTGGTGACGAGGTCAAGCCCGTTGTTGCGCGAACCGGGTGCCGTAAAGGCTTCCGTACCGTGGCAGGTAATACATGCTCCAGGAACGGGAGGGCCACCAGGACCCGGGGGCAGGCCAAAGAAGAGGGCCTTGCCTTGGTTTTCTTGCGCGGTGAAATTGGGAAAAGGATCCGTTGGCGCATTCACTTGGACGCGACCTTGGTCATAGGGAGCCTGGTAACTCATGATACTTCGGACAAACTGCGCCAGCGCTTGACGAACGCGTAGTTCAGATATGTCTTCTGTTCCGAACGCCTTTTCGAAAAGTGGTGCGTAGTAGGCCAAGTTCTCGACACGGGCCAAAAGTGTATCGATACGCATGCCCATTTCCACAGGGTCCTGAATGGGCATCAGCACTTGGTCTTCTAGCGTACTTGCACGCTCGTCCCAAAAGAAGGCGCCGTTGGGGTAGAATCGGGCATTGCTCAAGCCCATGGAGTGGCGCCCGGTGAGGCCGCCCTCGAAGCCTTCGCTGAAGGTCTTGTTGTCCCCAAAGCCCATCGTCTGTTGGTGGCAATTAGCGCAGGAAATGCTGCGGTTGGCGGAAAGGTTTTTATCGTAGAAAAGGACGCGCCCCAGTGTCGCTCCATCGTCCGTGACGGGGTTGGTCATGGGCGTGTTATCCGACGCCAACACATTGGGTTGGGCAAAGTGGGCCGGGAGCTCGCTAGGCGTATAGTCGTATGGCGTCTCAGGAAGGTTTAGGTACTCGGCGACAGGGTCAACGGGGAATTCAGGCTGGCAGCTCGTCCAAATGAGCGCAGCGGGCAATAGAAGTGAAAGTTGTCGGATCATGGCTATTGGACGGCGCTATGGCGAAGAGGTTTAATGCGAACAGAAAGGTCGACATTCCGTTACCTTTATCGAAGTGAAGATTTATACGAAAACCGGTGATGCCGGAACCACAGGATTATTTAGCGGTCAGCGCGTATCCAAAGCTGATTTGCGCTTACACGCCTATGGCTCATTGGATGAGCTGAATGCCCATGTGGGAATGCTGGTAGACCTAGGGCCGGAGAGCCTTTATGAAGAGCTTAAATCGATTCAGTCGTGGTTATTCTCTGCTGGGTCACATCTTGCCAATGACTCCGTGGAAATGCTTAGTAAGCTCCCTCCTGTGCGCGCCGAATGGGTTCAGCGTCTTGAAGGAGCCATTGACCGCATGGACGCTTCCCTACCGCCTTTGCGAAATTTTGTCTTGCCGGGAGGCCATCCGGCGGTGAGCCAAGCGCATATCGCCCGGACGGTTTGCCGTCGGGCAGAAAGGCAATGTACCGAACTTCAAAAAGCCTTGGAGGGTTCTGCCGTGCCTGTCCCGGAACACGTGCTTCCATTGCTCAATCGATTGAGCGATTACTTCTTTGCCCTTTCACGCTGGTTGTGCGTAGAATTAGGCGTTAAAGAAACGCCTTGGAAACCAGAGTATTAAATAGTACTTGCGTAGCGTTCTAAAACGAATATATTTGCGCAAAATTACTATTGCCTTCTCCTATGTATTGGACACTTGAATTAGCCTCCTACTTAAGCGACGCTCCTTGGCCCGCTACCAAAGACGAATTGATCGATTACGCAATCCGTACAGGCGCTCCTTTGGAAGTTGTGGAGAACCTTCAAGCCGTTGAGGAAGAAGAGGCCGAGATCTACGAATCCATCGAAGAAATTTGGCCTGACTACCCTTCGGATGATGACTTTCTTTGGAACGAAGAAGAGTACTGATTCTGCCAACCGTTTCTAAACGCATAGGTGGCACAAGGATTGTACTTTTGCCGCTACCATGATTCAGAAGCTTCTTCAGAAAATCCTTGGCGATAAGTCGCAAAACGACCTCAAGGAAATTCAACCCTATATCGACAAGATTCACGCGGCAGAGCAGGCGCTCAGTGGCATGAACCCCGATCAGCTGCGCGCTAAGACCGCAGAATTCAAAGTAAAAATCCAAGCAGCCTCCGCCTCTCAGGCGCAGGAAATTGCCGAACTCAAGGCTTTAGCTGAGTCCGAATTGGACTTTGAAGCAAAAGAACAACACTATCTCCGCATCGATGAACTGACAAAATCAGCCATTGTGGCAGAGGAGTCGGTGCTGGATGAGATCCTCCCAGAAGCATTTGCCCTTATTCGCGAAACGGCGCGCCAATGGGCGCAAGGCCCCTTGAACGTTACCGCGACGGAAATTGATCGCGCGCTCGTCGGCAAAATGGGTGCCGTGGATATTCATGGCCAACAAGCTACGTGGAACAACCATTGGGATGCCGCAGGAAGCCCCGTTTCGTGGAACATGGTTCATTACGATGTCCAGTTATTTGGTGGGACCGTGCTGCACAAAGGCCGAATCGCTGAAATGGCGACCGGAGAGGGAAAAACCCTCGTGGCCACCTTGCCGGTATACTTGAACGCTTTATCCGGACGCGGCGTGCACGTGGTCACCGTCAATGATTACCTCTCGAAACGAGATGCTGAATGGATGGGGCCATTGTACCAATTCCATGGCTTGACGGTGGATTGTATCGACAAACACCGACCCAACAGTGAAGGCCGACGCCAAGCCTATTTGGCCGACATCACCTTTGGTACCAATAATGAATTTGGCTTTGACTACCTCCGTGATAACATGGCGAGGGATATGTCTGAACTCGTTCAGCGTGGACATCACTTTGCCATTGTGGATGAGGTAGATTCCGTTTTGATTGACGATGCACGAACCCCTCTGATCATTTCGGGCCCAACACCCAACGGCGATCGCCACGAATTCAATGAGCTCAAGCCTTTTGTCGTCGAGCTTTATAATCAGCAGAAATCCGTTGCCCAAGATGCCTTGATGCAAGCCAAGCGCTTACTCTCCGAAGGCAATAGCAAGGATGCCGGCTTCCAAATGCTCCGCGCTCACCGCGCCCTTCCCAAGAATAAGGCCCTGATCAAGTTCTTGAGTGAAGAAGGAAACAAGGCCCTGTTGCAAAAAACCGAAGGGGTTTACCTGCAGAACCAGGGTAAGGAAATGAAAATCGTGGATGAAGCCTTGTACTTCTCTATCGAGGAAAAGCAAAACCAAGTCAACCTGACCGACTTAGGTATTGAACTTTTGAGCAATAAAACGAGCGAGGACTTTTTCGTCCTGCCCGATATGTCGACCGAGTTAGATCGCATTGAAAAGTCCGATTTAGATACCGCAGCCAAAGCCCAAGAAAAAGACAGCCTTCTGCGTGATTACCGCCAGAAAAGTGAGCGCATCCACACGATGAACCAGCTTCTCAAGGCCTACACTATGTTCGAAAAAGACGTGGAGTACGTTCTCATGGATAGCAAGGTGAAAATCGTGGACGAGCAAACTGGTCGAATCATGGATGGTCGACGCTATTCCGACGGCCTCCACCAAGCGATTGAAGCCAAGGAAAACGTCACCATCGAGGCAGCCACGCAAACCTATGCTACGGTCACGCTTCAGAATTACTTCCGCATGTACAATAAGCTCTCCGGGATGACTGGAACAGCCGAAACCGAAGCGGGCGAATTCTGGGAAATCTACAAATTGGACGTTACCGTCATCCCAACCAACCGACCCATCGCCCGTGATGACCGCGACGACTTGGTTTACAAGACCAAGCGGGAGAAGTACAATGCCGTCATTGATGAGATTGTCACCTTGCGTGATGCCGGCCGACCTGTTTTGGTCGGAACAACCTCCGTCGAAATCTCCGAATTGCTGAGCAAGGCACTCAATATGCGTAAAATCCCACACCAGGTTTTGAACGCTAAGCTGCACCAGAAAGAGGCCGACATCGTCGCGGAGGCCGGACGCCCAGGCACCGTGACCATTGCTACGAACATGGCAGGCCGCGGAACAGATATCAAACTTTCAGATGAAGCAAAGGCCGCTGGCGGCTTGGCTATTGTTGGAACAGAACGCCATGATTCTCGTCGCGTGGACCGCCAGTTGCGCGGTCGAGCAGGACGACAAGGGGATCCCGGATCCTCTCAGTTCTTTGTCAGTCTAGAGGACAATTTGATGCGCCTATTTGGCTCGGAACGCATTGCCAGCTTGATGGACCGTATGGGCCATGAAGACGGCGAGGTGATTCAGCATTCCATGGTTTCCAAGTCCATAGAACGCGCCCAGAAAAAGGTTGAAGAGAACAATTTTGGCATGCGTAAGCGTTTGCTTGAATATGATGATGTCATGAACTCACAACGTGAGGGCATTTACCGTCGACGTCGCAACGCACTTTCGGGAGAGCGCCTCCAAGTGGATATTGCCAATAGTGCGTACGATTTGGCCGCTTCGTTGGTCCAAAACACCAAGCCAAGCAATGCTTACCAAGCTTATGAATTAGACATATTCGAAACCTTTGGCATTACGCCCCCAGTAAGTCAAGAGGAATTTGAGCGATTGAAAGCCCCTGAACTCACGCAAAAGACCTACAGCGCTTCCATGGAGAACTATGTTCTCAAAGCGCAGCGCGTGGCCCAGCAAGCCCTCCCGGTACTCCAAAACGTATTGAATGAGCAAGGAGCCAACGTAGAACGCATTCTCGTGCCCTTCACGGATGGAGCGCGTGCCCTTCAAGTTTCCACCCATCTTCAAAAATCCGTTGACAGCCAGGGCGAGAGCCTCATGCGCGACGTGGAAAAAGGCATTGTCCTTGCGATGATTGACGAAAATTGGAAGGAGCACCTCCGCAATATGGATGACCTCCGTCAAAACGTTCAAGGTGCCGTCTATGAGCAGAAAGATCCTTTGTTGATCTACAAGCACGAGAGCTTCAATCTCTTCCGTGAAATGCTTGGGGAGATGAACCAAAGTGTTATTTCATTCTTATTCCGTGCTGGCCTTCCTGTGGCCGACCCCGCCACTCAGGCTCAGTCTGTTCGACGTGCGCCGGCTGCAAGCCCGAGAAAAGAGCAACTTCAAACGAGTGGCCCCGGAGCCGAGGCGACGCCCGCTCCAAGCCGTGGCGTTGGCCGAGCGCCCATGCCCGGCAGTCCCGCCCCCGCTCGGAACACGACGCCTGTAGTCAATCAAAAGAAATTTGGTCGCAATGATCTCGTCACTGTGGCCAATATTGTGACGGGAGAAAAGAAGCAGGTGAAATACAAAGTGGCCGAACCTTTGCTCAACCAAGGGTGGACCATTTTGGAGGACTGATTCCGGACATCTGAGCGTCTAAAGCAATGCCTCCATTGCCGTTGGCGGTAGATCTAACAGCTTGCTTGACCCTTTATTAACCCCAGTGGGCTGGGCTGCTTTTTAGCGCCCCAGCCAGGGCTTTGGATCTTGATTATTCGTATCCATCCACAGCTCAAAGTGCAGGGTAGATTCTCCCGTTTCAGGATCAGCGGCCACCCGCCCAATGACGTCCTTGGTGTTGACTTTATCCCCCGTTTTGACAAAAACCTCTTCGAGGTTCGAATACACGGTGAAATAATTACCATGACGGATCAATACCACTCGATTCGCTCCTGGGATGCGCACGACGGTCGAGACTTCGCCATTGAACACGGTGCGAACAGATGATTTGCTTGGGGTACCAATATCCACACCTGGATTTTTAATGGTGACACCGGAAGTCCCAGGCACTGGATTTTCACCAAAGTTTTGCGTGATGATGCCCCGTTCTACGGGCCAGGGAAGCTTGCCTTTGTTCGCGGCGAAATCCTTTGCCAAGGCGGCACCTTCGGGCGTCAGGGCAAAAGAGGTCGATGAACTTGAACTGTTCGTCGTGCTCCCAGGATTTTGCGCCTCCGCCTGTTTCCGCGCAGCTTCCCTTTGACGCTTTAACTCATCTTGGATGATTTTCTGAATTTGCTTTTCGAGCTTTTGAAGTTCAGATCGCTTCTTCTTAATCTCCGTGGTGATTTGGCTCTCTTTCAGTTTGAGTTTGGCCACCGCCGCTTCTTGCTGACTCTTTTCTGAAACAAGCTCTTGCTTCTGAGCCAGTTCTTGACCAAGTAATTGACGCTTCCGCCCTTGTTCTGCCTCCAGGGCAAGAATGGCTTTGGCTTTCTCGGCTTGAAGAGACTTGATTTCTTCTACTTGGGTTTGACGGAACCCCGAATATTGGCGCAAGAAATACAACCGTTTCAGCGCTTGCTGGAGATCTTCAGATGCAAAAACGAAGCTCAAGGCCGAGCTCGGTGTGCCGCGTTTTTGGGCCTCTCGAAGCATGCCGGCATACTTTTCTTTCAGGGTTTTGATCTCCCCATCTAGGCGCGCCATATCATTTTTTAGACGGCGGATTTCACGGTCAGAGTTTTGAATTTGAGTTTGAACTGTCCGAATCAACTCCTGGCGGGCTCGAACTTTTTTGTCCAGTGCCCGCACTTGACTTAGGGTGAGCGCCTTGTCCTTTTGAGTCTTTTTTAAGATACTATTGGCGACTTCGATTTCGTCCTGTAATTGGACTTTGCGTTCCTCTAACTTTTCCTTTTGGCTTGGTTGCTGTGCCTGCATGGTCAGACTAGTGACCACCAGGGAAACGGTCCAAAAAGCTGATTTAAAGTTCCACACGCGCATAGCCCGAAGGTAGGGTAAAGGGGAAACTCAACGAAGCGTCTTGCCAACCCGCTTGACTCGGCTCAAACTGCAAGCGCCCCTCGGAACCTGCGCCCTTAAACTGGGCGGTCCAACTTCCTGAAACGCCATAGTCCACGCGCGCCTGGGCTTGGATCGCATCTACTATGAGCTCTTGAGAAATCAAGCGGTGTGGGGCCTGCTGAGTGAGAACAAGGGTCAGTTCGCCCTGATGTTCGCCCCGCTGGATGGGATAACGCACCGTCCACAAGGCCTGCTGACCATCCGAAGAGGCCGTCAAGGACATCCCCACCACGGAGGTTGGCAAGGAAATCGGCTGCCCGGTGAGCAAATGAATGAGGTCCCAGGTGCTCACAGGCAGTCCGGCATCGGCAAGGCGCGAAATGGGCTCATTCAGCACCTTATTCACGATGTGGGCATAGCCTTGCGCACTGTCGGCTGTGACCTGAACTCGGGCCAACTTCAAGCCCACGAAGGGGTCTGCTATGTCCAACCACACCAGGGGCAGGCTAGGTTCGGCACTGATGCGCACCTCCAGTCGGGCCTTCTGGCTAGCGCCAGGGTAGTCCACTTGAGCGGACCCTTTGGCGCGGTAGTAGAGCGAGTCTATCGCTGGGGCTTCGTACTGCGCCTTGAGGGCTTCGAGGACGATGGATTCGTTGGAGCGGGGAGGAGGTGTTTGCAAAGCAGTTTCCGTTGGGGTCTTTCGCCATGCACCACAACTGGCCAACAGGGTGCTGGCGGAAAGGAGGATGAGCAGGGAAGGACGGTTCATCGTGCAGATTCTTGGAGGTCAGACTGGAGCAGCTGCCTGCGAATGATGGCAACTTCTTCTTCTGAAGCTCCGTTTTCAATGGCCTTGGTGAGGTAGGTTTCCATGTCTTCTTTTCGATCCAAATGGTAAAATATTTCCGCCGCATGCAGGCAGGAAGCCGCGTTCTGGGCGCCCCCGAATTGGAGGCATTCCGCCATGGCTCCGGAGGCCTTGCCCCACTTGCCTTGGTTCATGAGCACTACTGCTTTGGTGTCCCAGTAGTTGGCGTTTTCGGGTTGATCCTTCAAGGCTGCATCCACCATGGTCAAGGCCTCGTCCAAGCGCACCCCAAAATTGGCTAGATAGTAGGCATAGTTGTTTTTGGCCTGGGTGTGGTCAGGGAAGAAAAGCAGGAGGCGGTCCAGGGAGGTGGACATATTCTCCAAGTCCCCCGCATGGAAAAAGGCGGTGCCTAAGCGGAAGTAGTACTCCGGCGCCAGGGGGCTGTTGCCTTGGTGCTGGGACTGGCTGCGCTTGAGGCCTATTTGAAAAATGATGATGGCCTGGTCGGGCTGGCCGTTCATGTCTAAGGCGGTGCCGAAGAGCAGGGGTGCACGTTCATGATCAGGGAAGGCCTCGTTAGCTGCTAATGCGGTGGCCAAATAGCCCTCCAAGTCTCCCAGCTCATGGCGGGTGACCGAGATGTTTTCATACACCTCCCAAAGCGGACCGTTCTCTAGGGTGAGGCTGTGCTCATAGACCGCGATCGCTTCACGCTTATCTCCGTGAAAGACCAACACATCCCCCCGAACCCGGGCCAACAGCGCCGACTCTGGGCGGACCTCGCAGGCAAGTGCGGAAAGGCGGAGGAGGGCCTGCCACGCGCTGTGGTCCAAGGGCAATTCTGCCCCCTGTAGCTCATCCAGAATGGTCCCAAAGTCTTGAGCGATGGCCTCCTCAGAGAAGTCTGGATTGCGGTAGATCGCTTCAAAGGCTGCATTGGCTTCCTCTTGTCGTTCGCGACCCTGCAGAAATTTGGCACGTGCCAACTGCAGTCCCAACGCGTCGGGGAAGCGCTCCATCAAAAGTTCCAAAGCAATATATGCCTCGTTATCGAGGCCAAAGTCGTTCAGCAACATGCTATAGCGAATCCCCGCGTCAATTTCATACTCCGGGTACTTAAACAGGCGCGCCATGTTGGCTAAGGCAGAATCCGCCTCGCCCATGTTGGCGTAGAGGTTGGACACCGCCACAGATCGCTCCATGCTGGGTGGTAAGAAGCGGTCGCCGGCCTTCAAGAAAACGATGGCGCTTTCTAAATCCCCTTGGCTGTAGGCTGTTTGGGCACAGACGGAAATGAGCTCTTCGTCCACAAATTCGCCCCCAATAAAGAGACGGAACCGGCCCAATCGAAGCATTTCTTCGCTGTTACCCGTGATGCGCGCAATGTTGAACAGAACGGCCAGGTCCCCGCTGTTGAGTTGGCCTGAATTCAACCGCTTCTCAATGCGCGTCTTGGCCTTCTCAAAAAGCTTGAAGGGCTTGCCTTTTTGGCCCTCTTCCAAGATGGCCATGCCCTCAAAGTAGAGGCTGAGGGCCTTCAAATCTTGTGAAACGAAACGTGCCTCCGTCCCCGATGGGACCCCTTGCGCCTGAACAGAGGTGCTGAAGCATAGGGCCAGCAACAGCCCAAAAATCCACCTCCGCCCCATCTTATCCCTCCAGTCGGCTGTAGTCGCCCAAGCTCAAAGACTGGAAGCTGCCGTCAATGTGGGCATGCTGGCCAATCATAGAGTTGTGAAGGGTGATGTTCATAATCGAAGTGTTGGCGCCAATGATACAATCGCGCAAGGTGCTGTTCTCCACGGTGGAATTTGCGCCGACGCTCACATAGGGGCCTATGGTTGCATTGACAATTTTCGCGCCAGAGCCAATAAAGCAGGGCTCATGGATGGTGGCGTTCTCCAAAACGGCATCCGGAGCTACGAGCGTTTCTTCGTTTTTTACGAAGTCCAAAATGCGGCCATTCGTCTCTACCGTCACGTCCTTGTTGCCACAGTCCATCCAGGCATCCACCTGGCCGGGCACCATGCGCAGCCCGTCGTTTTTCATGTTCTCCAGGGCGTGCGTGAGTTGGTACTCGCCTCCGCCTTTGATGTCGTTGTCGATGAGGTACTGAAGCTCCTTTTTCAGGCGCGCGCCGTCCTTGAAGTAGTAAATGCCGATAATGGCCAAATCGCTGATGAATTCTTGGGGCTTCTCCACAAAATCGGTGATGCCGCCGTCTTCGCTCAATTTCACTACGCCAAAGGGGCGGGGGTCCTCCACTTGGTTGACCCAAATCACCGCGTCAGCGGAAGCGTCCAATTGGAATTTGGCGCGAAACAGGGTATCCGCAAAGGCGACCACGCAAGGGCCATCGAGGGCGTCTTCCGCACACAACACAGCGTGCGCCGTACCCAAGGGCTTTTCTTGGTAGTGTATGCTGCCTTTTGCGCCCAAGCCGCTGGCTACATCGACGAGCATGGTTTCCACCTCACTTCCAAAGTCGCCCACTACGTAGGCAATGCGGTTGAGGTCGCTTCCTACAATCTTGGCGATGTCTTCCACCAAGCGCTGCACAATGGGTTTGCCCGCAACCGGCAAAAGAGGCTTGGCCGTGGTCAAGGTGTGGGGACGAAGGCGCGAGCCGCGGCCCGCCATGGGAATGATAATGTTCATGTGCTCAGAGAACTATGGGTTGGTGCTCCAAAGGTACAAAGGGCAGGAAGGCGTTCAGAACCACTTTTTGGGCAAAGCCACAAGGCTTTTGCTCACTTTTTACCGCTGTGACCAAAGCCCCCATCGCCTCGCTGCGTGTCGTCAAGATGTTCCACGGTCTGCCAGTCAAAACGCTCATATCGTGCGACAACCAATTGGGCGATACGATCCCCGGGCGTTACATCAAATGGCTCATGGCCATGATTGATGAGGATGACGCCAACGTCCCCGCGATAGTCCGCATCAATGGTCCCCGGACTGTTCAGCACCGTCACCCCATGTTTGTAGGCTAGGCCGGAACGCGGGCGCACCTGCGCTTCTAGTCCCGGAGGCAAGGCCAGGTGTAGTCCGGTTGGGATGAGTCGCCGCTCGCCTGGCGCTAGCGTGATTCCCGTCTCTAAATGCGCCCTCAAATCCATTCCTGCACTGTCGGTCGTGGCAAATTCGGGCAAGGGATTGTTGGATCGATTGATCACCGAAATCTTCATGGCTCTAGGCGTTTGAATCGTTTAAAAAGGAGCGCGCGTTCCGCAAAACATACGATCCCCAACATCAGTGCCGCGCATAGGATGGATGGCCAAACGGTCGTCATACTGAAGAAGGCAGCCACCCAGCCCAACAGGGCAGCGCTGAGCACATAGAGGGCTAAGCGCCCAAAATTATAGGGCACGGGGAAGTGGTATTGTCCAAGGAAAATGCTCAATAAGGCCATGGCCACATAACTTGATAGCGTAGTCCATGCCGCACCCAAAATTCCCACCCGAGGTATCCAATACAGATTGCCGATCACGGTAATCACAAAGCCCGTCAAAGTGATGTACAATCCCATGCGGGTTTGGTCGGATAATTTGTACCACATGGAAATCTGCGTATTCATAGACAGAAATACGTTGGCCAATAGTAAAAAATACAGAAGCGGCAAGCTATCCCAATACTTGGCATCGATAAAGTACTTGATGCCTCCCAACCCCGCCAAAACCCAGACCATGCCTATGGCCAAGATTCCTGTAAATAGTCGGAGAACTTGCGCCAGTTGCTCACGCGTTTGTGCAGACTCCTTGAAGAAAAACGGCTCTGCTGCAAATCGAAATGCCTGGTTAAATAAGATGATAAAAATGGACAACTTATAAATGGCTGAATACGTGCCCACCGCTTCTTTGGCTTCCATGGACGGCATGAGGTACTCAATGAAAAAGCGATCCGCCATTTCGTTTGCCACCCCAGGGAGTCCAGCGAGAAGAAGGGGAAAGCCAAACGCCAACATGGTCTTCCAGATTTGAAGATCAAACCGGCGTTGAATCGCAAAAAACTCAGGCAACAACATGAGAATCATGGCGGCACTAGCGGCCAAATTCGCAATCAAAACCCAGCCTACTTGAAGGTCAGGAAGCCAAATTCCTGCTTTTGGGATGAAGAGAAAAAAGGCATAGCAAAGCAAGAAATTCACTGCAATTTGAGTGATTTTAATCGCCACAAAGCGTTTGGCTCGACGCTGTGCTCTCAGTCGTGCAAAGGGCACCGCGGCCACTACATCCATCGCCACAATCCAAGCCATCATCAGAACGAGTTGAGGCCTGTCTTCCATGCGCAGGAGATCTGCTGCCGGCACGTATAAAAAGGCCATCGCGGCCAAGAAAAGGACCGAACTGGTCAGCAAACTCCACATGGCAGTTGAGTACACCGTCGATTCATCTGCTCCTTTCTTTTGGCTGACACGGAAGTAGGCCGTTTCAAAACCATAAGTTAAAATGACCATCAGGAAGGCAATGCTCACATAAAGCAAGGAGTTGACCCCATATTCTGACTTGCTCAAAACCACGGTCAATAGCGGCGTCAAAGCAAAATTCAGCACCCGCGCAAGAATGCTGCTAAGACCGTAGAGGGCGGTATCCCCCATGAGCGATTTCATGCCCGACATAGCGTAAAGGTACGGGCAGAATCTAGGACTCTTCACAGGACAGATGCTGTCGCTCTACCTTTGCCTCGTGGATCCCTATTTCTCTCCCTTCTTGACTCCTTCGGTGCTCATCGAGCGCTATCAACTTCTTGCTACGAAATTGCACCGGACTCCCGTGCTAACTTCCTCCAGCTTGGACCAGCTTGCAGGAGCTTCGCTCTTCTTTAAATGCGAGAATTTTCAGCGATCTGGAGCCTTCAAAATGCGCGGGGTCCAAAATGCCCTGCTGGAACTAGGACAAGGGGGCTACCCCGATGCAGGGGTTGTTACCCATTCCAGCGGGAATCACGGCCAAGCCCTCGGCTGGGCCTGCGCCGAAAAGGAGATCCCTTGCACGGTAGTCATGCCGTCCAATGCGCCGGAGTTTAAGAAGCGCGCGGTGGCTTTGACCGGTGCGCGCATCGTAGAATGTACCCCGACTCTGGCCGCACGTATTGAGGCGGTGCAAGCCATTCAACGCGAAACGGGTGCGATCGAAATCCACCCATCGAATCAAGCGCCCGTGATTGTGGGCCAAGGCTCGGCCGCCTGGGAGCTACTCGAGGATTGTGCCAAGCAAGGCCATTCCTTGGATTGGGTGGGGGTCCCCGTCGGCGGTGGCGGATTACTGGCGGGTACCGCCTTCGCTGTACACGTTTGGAATCGTTTACACGGATCGGCTGTGCGCGTCTTTGCGGGGGAGCCGACCGGGGCTGATGATGCATTCCGCAGTTTGGCTTCGGGCCAGATTGAGCACAACGAAAATCCCCAAACTGTCGCCGACGGTATGCGCACGGAGCTGGGGGCCATCAATTTCCCGGTGATCAAAGCGCACGTGACCGCCATCCACACCGTAACGGATCCTGAAATACTCCACGGCCAACTCCTTTTGGCCGAACGGCTTAAAATCATTGTAGAGACGAATTGTTCTCCTCCTTTTGCCGCAGTCCTCAAGCATCCAGAGGTGTTCCATAACCAACGGATTGGTGTGGTATTATCTGGGGGGAATTTGGACCTCCAAGCGCATCATTGGGGCGCTTGACAGCCCCTCTACCCCGTACCAAAAACGTATTTGGCCTTCCTCGGCAAAAAACCGGAATTTTCCGGGTACGTGTGATTTGGAATGAGGCTCAGGGCCTGCAAGCAAGGGTGCCCATCGAGAATCTAGAAAAGGCTCAGAAATCTGATTCTCGCCTCCAGATTGGAGGAAGCACCTTGCCATTTGCTGAATACAAAGGTGCAAAAAAATCTTATGGTAAAGTGTACACTAAGTCGAAATTATTGCTATGTTTGCAATGAATCTTTCGAAAACGAACGGATTCATCAAGGGTTGTGAGACGCCGCTGAAAATGCGGCGTTTTCTATTTCTAAAGGTTTCGTTCCGATTTCTCCCTTTGCTCCTCTTCTTTTGCTATCGCGTTCTACGGCGAATTCCTGCTCAAAAGCAGGCTATGTAGGCCAAATAGGGTACTTTTGTCCCGCTATGAGCGACTCTTCATCTGCCCTCTCTTCGAACGCCCCGCAGCCCGTTGGCGCCTATCCCATGACGCGTAAGGTGGGGAACCTCTTATTCCTCTCTGGCGTTGGCCCACGCAAACCAAAAAGCGATACAAGTAGCGCTTCGGTTCCTGGATTGATCCTTGACGCTTCCGGCGCGGTCATCGATTACGACTTTGAGATGCAGGTGCATTCGGTCATGGCCAATGTAAAAACCATCCTAAATGAAGCAGGTGCTCATTGGGATCAACTGGTAGATATCACGGTATACTTAACCGATATGAAACGCGATTTTGCGCTATTCAATCGATTGTATGCTGACTATTTTGAAGGCGTGGACCCAAAGCCTTGCCGAACCACGGTGGAAGTCCTTTCCCTTCCCACACCGATTGCTGTTGAACTGAAGTGTATTGCGGCCCTATGAGCCAGACTTACCCGGAGCGCGGTTCGCTCCATCTCCCACAAATTCAAAAAGAAGTGCTTTCCTATTGGGAGGCTCAGGACGTCTTTGCGAAGTCTATCCGACAAGATGGTCCTGAATTCGTATTCTATGAAGGCCCCCCATCCGCGAATGGCTTGCCAGGGATTCACCACGTCATGGCCCGGGCATTGAAGGATCTTTTTTGCCGATACAAAACACAACAGGGATTCAAAGTAGACCGTCGTGCCGGCTGGGATACCCATGGACTTCCCGTAGAACTAGGAGTCGAAAAGGAATTAGGGATTACCAAAGAGGATATCGGAAAGAGTATCACCGTCGAGGAGTACAATGCCGCCTGTCGAGAGGCGGTCATGCGCTACACGGACATTTGGAACAATCTCACCAAGCAAATGGGCTATTGGGTGGATATGGACCAACCCTATGTTACCTATACCTCCAAATACATGGAAACGGTCTGGTGGCTCTTGGCTCAGATTCATCAGAAAGGGTTGCTTTATAAGGGCTATACCATTCAGCCTTACTCTCCAAAAGCGGGCACAGGTCTCAGCTCCCATGAGCTCAATCAACCTGGGTGCTATCGCGATGTGATGGATGTTTCGGCGACCGCTTTATTTGCTGTCCAAGCAAGTGCGCAGTCCGAAGCTCTTTTTGGCCCAGCGCCCGTCCATTTCATGGCTTGGACGACTACCCCATGGACTTTGCCTTCCAATACGGCCTTGACCGTAGGCCCGAAAATTTCGTACGCTCTCGTCGACACATTCAATCCCTACACCAAGGAAAAGCAGTTGGTCATCTTGGCGGAGGCCTTGATATCGAAGTACTTCCGTGAGGAAGATGCCGGTGTTGACGGCCCTCCTGAAGGCAAGGTGCTGCCTTGGTCGCTGCAAAAAACCTTCTTGGGTACCGAACTTGTTGGATTGCGCTATGCACAACTCTTGCCCTACGCGCAGCCGTTTGAACATGCAGATCAAGCATTCCGAGTCATTCCAGGAGACTTCGTGACCACGGAGGATGGAACGGGCATCGTACATACCGCCCCCACCTTTGGCGCAGATGATGCTCGAGTAGCCGCCGCTGCCGGAGTTCCACCCCTTTTGGTTTTGGATGAACATGGAAATCCCGTGCCCTTGGTTGACCTTCAGGGTCGATTTGTATCCCAGATGGGAGACTTGGCCGGCCAATATGTTAAAATTGAATATTACCCCGAAGAGGAGCGCCCAGAACTCAGTGTTGATGAGCAAATCGGCATTCAGCTTAAGCAACAGGGCAAGGCCTTCAAGGTCCAGAAATATTCGCACAGTTACCCGCATTGCTGGCGTACAGACAAACCTGTACTGTACTATCCCATGGATAGCTGGTTTATCCGAACAACCGCGGTTAAAGAGCGTCTTCAGGCCCTCAACCACGAAATCCAGTGGAAGCCGGCTAGTACAGGCACCGGTCGATTTGGAAATTGGCTAGAAAATTTAAACGATTGGAATCTGAGCCGCAGTCGCTATTGGGGAATCCCCCTTCCTATTTGGCGCACAGAAGATGGCAGTGAAGAGATCATCATTGATTCCATTGAAACGCTGAAAAAAGAATTAGACCGTTCCGTTGCTGATGGCCACATGGCCTCCAACCCCTTGGCCCACTTTGTGCCCGGTGATTTTTCTGAAGCCAACTATGCCCAGGTAGATTTGCACCGTCCTCATGTAGACGGATGGGTGCTAAGCTCCTCCAAAGGGGTCGCCATGCACCGCGAGTTGGATCTAATTGATGTTTGGTTCGATTCTGGAGCCATGCCATATGCTCAGGTCCATTATCCTTTTGAAAACAAAGAGGCGATTGACCAAAACAAGGCCTTTCCCGCGGATTTTATCGCGGAAGGAGTAGATCAAACGCGGGGTTGGTTCTTCACGCTGCATGCAATTGCTGGGTTGGTTTTTGATCATGTTGCGTACAAAGCGGTCATCTCCAATGGCTTGGTTCTCGACAAGAATGGCCAAAAAATGTCCAAGCGATTGGGCAATGCCGTGGATCCATTCAAAGCCATGGAGGAGTATGGTTCAGATGCCTTGCGGTGGTACATGTTGACGAACGCACAGCCATGGGACAACTTGAAATTTGACTTTGCCGGGGTTCAGGAAGTTCAACGGAAGTTCTTTGGAACTTTGCACAACACCTACGGCTTCTTCTCCCTGTATGCGAACGTAGATGGCTTTGATGCCAAAGAGGTGCGCATTCCCTTGTCTGAACGACCCGAAATTGATCGTTGGATTTTATCTAAACTCCACAGCCTGATCACGGAAGTCACAACGTCGTTGGATGATTTTGAACCCACGCGCGCATTCCGTCCAATAAGTGACTTTGTCCAAGACGAACTTTCCAATTGGTACGTGCGCCTGTGTCGCCGCAGATTCTGGAAAGGCGAAATGGGCGATGACAAGCTGGCGGCCTATCAAACGTTACACGAATGCTTGGATACGATCGCACGGCTCATGGCGCCCGTCGCTCCTTTTTATGCGGAACAGCTCTACCGCGATCTTCATCCCTCGGCCTTCTCTGTGCATACCTCGGACTTCCCGACGTCGAATCCAAGTGCGATTGATCCAGATTTAGAACGTCGGATGGCCTTGGCCCAGCGCCTTAGCTCCCTCGTGCTCAGTGTTAGGAAAAAAGAAAAAATCCGTGTTCGTCAGCCCATCGCCCGAGTCTTAGTCCCCATCCTGCACGGCGCTCAAGCTGAAGACGTTCGCGCCATCGAAGGCCTCGTCCTCGCCGAAGTAAATGCCAAGCATATTGAGTTGGTAGATGAAGCCTCCGGGGTCTTTGTCAAGCGCGCTAAAGCAAATTTCAAATCCCTCGGTCCAAAAGCGGGACCCCAAATGAAGGAGGTAGCTGCTGCCATCGCTGCGCTTCAGCCCGAGGCCTTGGGTTCATTGGAAAGTCAAGGCGCCTGGACCCTCTCTTTGGCAAGTGGTGATTTTATCATCACCCTAGAGGATGTTGAAGTGCAGACCGACGACATTCCAGGAATGGCCGTTGCCTCTGAACGTGGCACTACGCTCGCGGTGGATCTCAGCCTGAGCGCTGAACTGATTCAAGAAGGCTTAGCGCGTGAAGCCGTTAATCGCATCCAAGGCTTGCGCAAGGAGAGTGGTTTAGACATCACGGATCGCATCCAACTTTGGGCTGGTGGCAGTTCCGAAGCCGTCGCGGCCATTGCCGCCCATGAGGCCTATGTTTGTTCTGAAGTTCTTGCTGATACTGTGAACTTTAGCCCTGCTCCAGCGGGTGCACACCGCATGGAAAGCGACTTGGAAGGCCATCCGGTGGAATTTTGGCTTCAAAAGACCTGATATTTAACGGTTGATAACCGGCTGTTAATATTCCTAATGCGTATATTCGGCCCTCTTTACTCGTAAGAATCATGGAAAACAAGACCGAACGCTACAGCGATGCCGAGCTCGAGGAGTTCCGCATTTTGATTCAAGGCAAAATTGAAAAAGCCGAAGAGGATCTCCGTATCCTCCGTGAGCAGTTTACCAATAACATGGATAACGGCACGGAAGACACGTCCCCTATTTTCAAAAGTTTTGAAGAAGGTTCAGAGACCATGAGCAAAGAAGCAAATGCCCAATTGGCAGCCCGTCAGGAGAAGTTCCTTCGCGACTTGCGTGCGGCCATTGTTCGCATCGAAAACAAAACCTACGGCATGTGCCGCGTCACCGGTAATCGCATTGAAAAAGAGCGCCTCAAATTGGTTCCACACGCCACGATGAGCATGGAAGCCAAGTTGAAGCAGCGGTGAAATCCTCCCTTACCTGGCCTTTTGTTATTGCCGCCATTTTAGTCCTTTTAGACCAGTGGTTGAAGCTGTGGGTAAAGACTTCTTTTGCCCTCGGGGAAAGCGTGTCAATCACTTCTTGGTTTCAGCTCCATTTTGTCGAAAATCCAGGGATGGCATTTGGCATGGAATGGGGGGGGAAAGCGGGCAAATATGCCCTTTCTAGCTTCCGAATTTTGGCAATCGGAGGGATTCTATGGTACATGCATCGGCTGGCCAAAGGAGGGGCGAAAACCTTCGTATTAATTTCTTTTGGCGTGGTGCTCGCTGGAGCATTTGGCAATGTACTGGACAGCCTTTTTTATGGGCTACTGTTTGACCGCGGCTTAGTTTTTCAGGCCGAATATGGCGATTGGATGATGTACACCGGGGTGGCTCAATGGGGCAGCGGCTATGCGCCCATGCTCTTGGGCAATGTGGTAGACATGTTCTACTTCCCCCTATTCGAAGGCATATTGCCTGAGTGGATTCCATTCTGGGGGGGAGAATACTTTATCTTTTTCCGGCCCATCTTTAACTTGGCCGACGCATGCGTCTCCGTCGGCGTTGTGCTCCTCTATTGGAGTTCTCGACAGCCACTTAACTGGGGGAGCCACCGCTAACCAACTTCTACCCGCGTATGAAACGCTTAATTCTCGCCTTTACTCTACTCTTTTCGGTCCAACTCGCGGGCCAAACGTTTAAATGTGGAACCCTTTCTGCCGAAACGCGCGAGCACCTAAAAAGGGATATGGAATACCTCGCCTCCGATGATCTCGAAGGCCGTCTCCCAGGAACTCAAGGGGCTTCGGAAGCCGTGGCATATATCATTCGCAATTTTCAAGAATCTGGACTCCGTCCGTTCTTCCCCGGGGGGTATACCCAACAGTTCAATGCTCCGCGCCCCGCGGAACTCCCCCGATGGGGCAACTGGATTCGGATTGGAAAGGACAGCCTCTTCGTAAACACAGGCCAAGACGCAGCCCCCGCTTTTGTGGTCCTCCCCTACAGCCAAACCAATGCACTCGAGGGGAGTTCCGTCTATATCAAAGCCGGCATTCGCTCAAAAAACTACACGAATCAGGAGCTCTTGGGGCACATTGTGACCATGGACTGGGAACTAAGCCCTCGGGATAAAAAGAAGTATGCCGGCGAAAAAACCGATTTGGCCACCCGCATTCAACATGCCAAAGAAGCAGGCGCCAAAGGCATCATCCTGCTCGACCGCAAAAACAAGAAAGGCATCACACAAATGATGATTCGACGTCAGCGCGACCTTGGGCTTCCCATCGCATTGGTGAGTGGCAAAAAGTGGGTGCGCAAGTTGCGTCGAAATCGGCCGGACTTAGGGTTCAAAATCACCATTCAGGAGCGCGGTGCCGAAGCCTACAATGTGGCAGGCTTTATGGATTTCGGCCAACCTACAACCATGGTTATTGGGGCCCATTATGACCATGTTGGGCTCGGAAAATGGGGGTCTCGCGATCCAGACGCCGCGGGTCAAGTGCACAATGGTGCCGATGACAATGCCAGTGGAACGGCGGTTTTGCTTGAACTCGCTCGCCAGGCCTCTCAACACCCCGAGGTGCAAGGGCGCAATATTTTGTTCATCGCTTTTTCAGCGGAAGAGGATGGCCTTTTAGGATCCAAGTTCTTCGTAGAGAACAGCCCTGTGCCTGTTCATGACTTTGCTTACATGCTCAACATTGATATGGTGGGCCGTTTGAATCGCGCAGACAGTCTCATGATTTACGCCACGAGCTCCGCAGACGAGTGGGCCAGCATTCTTCGCGATATGCCTTGTGATCAATTTGGAATTGAAAACATCCCCGCCCTTTTTCCGCGTTCAGACCACGCAAGTTTTGTCCGAGCCGGTGTCCCTGCCATCATGCTTCATACGGGTTTGCATGAGGACTATCACGGACCAACGGACGACTTAGACAAAATTGATATGGATGGACTCGTGAAGGTGACCGAGGCGGCCCTCGAGATTATTCACCGCGCAGAAAAATATCCACGCATGTCCTTTGTTGACATAGCGAAACGAAGCGAACGCGTCCAATAATGGGGAAAAATCCTTCGATTGCGGTACTGGGATCTGGCTCTTGGGCTACGGCCTTAGTCAAGATTTTATCCCAAAATAATGACCGCGTAGGCTGGTGGGTTCGCAATGACGAAGCGATCTTACATGTGCAAATTCATCACCACAATCCCAAATACCTTTCCGAGGTAGAATTGGATGTGGAAAAGCTAGACATGGATAGCGACATCCGCGCAGTCGCTCAAGAAGCTGACATCCTGGTTATAGCTATCCCATCAGCCTTTTTAGCAGAAGCCATTGAGCCCATCCGGGATATCCTTCCAAGTAAAAATGTCTTCTCTGCCGTCAAAGGCATTGTCCCTCAAACCCATCAGATTGTAGGAGAATTTTTACACGACCAATTTGGCCTGACCTATGATCAGTTTGGCGCCATCTTAGGACCCTGTCATGCGGAAGAAGTAGCTCTCGAGCGCCTTTCCTATTTGACGATTGCCTCGCAAAATGAGCAGTTAGCTCGCGTCATGGCTAAAAAAGTAAGCGGTCCTGCCATCCAAACGAACTGTACCGATGACATCTACGGCACGGAGTACGCTTCGGTACTCAAAAACATATATGCCATCGCCGCCGGCATCTGCCATGGTTTAGGCTATGGAGATAATTTTCAGGCGGTCTTGGTAAGCAATGCCCTGGTGGAGATGAAGCGCTTTATCAAGGCGGTCGAGCCGATGAAGCGGGATATTTCGAAAACGGCCTACTCCGGAGACCTTTTCGTCACCATGTATTCTCCTTTTTCCCGAAATCGCACCCTCGGAAATCTCATCGGAAAAGGATACACCGTGCGAAGCGCGATGTTGGAAATGAGCATGGTCGCTGAGGGCTACTATGCGGCCAAGTTGATTCGCGACGTGAAGAAAACCAAAGAAGTCCGCATGCCCATTGCTTCTGCGGTCTATAAAATCTTGTACGAAGGCAAGTCGGCGAAAAAAGTGGTGCGCGAGTTGGCCGAAAAACTCAAATAGCGAGTCGGGGCTTTGTACTTTTACTCCCACTAATCGCAAGAACATGGCATTAAGCATTTTTTTGGGCATGGTTGGCCCTTGGCAGATCGTTTTGATCGTGGCATTGGTTCTCTTGCTTTTTGGAGGCCGCAAAATTCCTGAGCTCATGAAGGGCTTGGGCGGTGGCGTCAAGGAGTTTAAGAAGGCCATGAAGGAAGACGAAGACCAAGAGTCTAAGGACAAAGAGTGACCTACCCTTCCATTGAATCCCTGCACTCGGCTCTTTATGCCGGGGAGACCACCTGTGCCAAATTGGTAGAGGCCTCTTTAGTGCGCGCCGAAGAAAAATCGGATCTCAATATTTTTATTGAACTTTTCCCAGAAACAGCGCGTGCGCAAGCGCTTGCTGTGGATCAAAAAATACAAAGTCAAACGGCTGGTCCCCTCGCTGGGGTCATCATGGCACTCAAGGACAATCTGTGCTTCAAAGGCCATGGGGTCAGTGCCAGCTCGAACATGCTTCGTGACTTTGAATCTCAGTTTACCGCGACGGTAGTTCAGAAATTAATCGACGCCGATGCCATCATTCTAGGCCGGACGGGATGCGATGAATTTGCCATGGGGTCGTCCAATGAGACTTCGGCCTATGGCCCAGTCAAAAACCCATTAGACCCGTCATTGACCCCGGGAGGCTCTTCGGGAGGCTCTGCATCAGCCGTCGCTGCAGGCATTTGCCATGCTGCTTTAGGCTCGGATACCGGAGGTTCTATCCGTCAGCCTGCAGCATTTACGGGCACTTATGGCGTAAAGCCCACCTACGGCCGCGTTTCTCGTCATGGCGTGATTGCCTATGCCTCGTCATTTGATCAGGTCGGGCCATTTGCCAAATGTTTAGATGATTTAGCCAAAATCACAGAAGTTATTTCAGGGGCCGATGCATACGACACCACGTGCTCTGACCGCGCGGTTCCTTCGATGGCGCTTGCTCAGGCAGACCGCCCTTTCTCTTTTGCCTATTACAAGGAGGTTTTGGACAACCCTGCCTTGGACCCAGAAATTCGCGATTACTTCTTTGCTCAAGTTCAAAAATTAGAAGCGGCCGGCCATCGAGTCGAAGCCATGGACTTCCCTTATTTGGACGCCCTCGTTCCGATTTACTACATCTTGACCACCGCTGAGGCGAGTTCTAACCTGGCCCGCTATGATGGTGTGCATGTTGGCCATCGCAGCGAAAACGCTAGCGACCTGGAATCTTTGTACAAGAAGTCGCGCTCCGAAGGATTTGGAGAAGAGGTTCAGCGGCGCATCTTGCTAGGGACATTTGTTCTCAGTGCCGGTTATTTTGATGCCTTCTATGGCAAAGCCCAAAAAGCCCGCCGCGTAGTGCGCGACGCGACCCTTGAGGCTTTACAACAAGTAGATGCCTTGATTGGACCGACTACCCCGCACACGGCCTTCCCATTGGGTCAAGAATACACGGATCCGACGGTTCTCTATTTAGAAGACATTTTTACCGTCCAAGCACCGATTGCAGGCATCCCTGCGGTCAGTATCCCTGCTGGACCACATTCAAATGGCCTGCCTTTTGGTATACAAATTATGGCCGGGCCATTTGACGAACCCAAATTGTTTCAGGCCGCTCATATTTTAGACCGCCTGTAATGCCACGTTTCTTCCTTTTTTTGGCCCTGACCTTCACCCTGTCCCTTTTTGGGCATAGTGGGGATAGTTTGGTCCCCAAATTCCCCTTGGCAAACAAAGCAGATTCGCTGTATGCGCGCTGGCTCAATAGCCGGGCAGAGCAAACATTTGTTCATCATGCCATCAAAGGGAATGACAGTGCGACTTCGGACATTTTGGGCGTAAGCGATGCCGTTGTGGCTCAGCGACTGGCGACCCTGGATCAGCGGTCACCCATGGACCTTCGTTTCACGCCTGATGTGAAGAATTCGATTCAATTCTATTTGGGACGGCGCAAGGAATTTTTGAGTCGAGTGATCGGGCGGTCTACCTATTACTTCCCGATTTTTGAATCCGCCTTGGACCGCTACAACATGCCCATGGAGCTCAAGTACTTGCCCATCATCGAAAGCGCCATGAACCCTTCTGCGACCAGCCCTGTAGGGGCCAAGGGACTTTGGCAATTCATGTATGCCACGGGGAAACTGCAAGGCTTAGAAATCAGCTCCTATGTCGATGAGCGCATGGATCCATACAAGTCCACCGATGCGGCCTGCCGCTATCTGAAAAAGATGTACGATATGTTCGGCTCGTGGGAGCTTGCCTTAGCCGCCTACAATGCAGGGCCTGGCAATGTTTCCAAGGCGATCCGTTATTCTGGCGGAAAGACGACGTACTGGGAAATTCGCCCCTACCTGCCAAGAGAAACCCGAAATTATGTGCCTGCCTTTATTGGTGCCGTGTATGCGATGAACTACGCAGGCCTCCATGGCGTCAAGGCCGAAATGCCCCCGACGACCTTTTTTGATGTGGATACCATCCATGCGACCGCCGCGGTCGGTTTGTATGATGTTGCTCAAGTGCTCTCCATCGACAGCACCTTGATCACGCTACTCAATCCTCAGTATAAACTGCAGCATGTCCCCGGGCCCAAGGAAGGAAAAACATACAGTTTTGTCATTCCTAAAAATGCCATCCCGGCGTATATCGCCTTTTCGGACACGCTCTATGCCACTACCGCATTCCGCCTGAAAAAAGCCCCGCTTCCTCCACCAACTCAAGTGGCCTCTGGATCTGGCTCTAGCGCTCGTATTCATACGGTCCGGTCCGGAGATACCCTCGGGGCCATTGCTAAAAAGTACGGGGTGCGCGTTTCTGATCTGCAACGCTGGAACGGCCTTCGGGGCACTACCATTCGGATTGGGCAAAAACTAAAAGTGCGCGGATGAGATTCGGCCTGGTTTTGGCCGCTCTTATGGCCCTCGGATATGCTTCTTGCCAGGAGGACCCCGCATCGGCCGAAGCCCTTAGCGCCGCGCGAAAACACAGCCTTCCCAGCAGCAACGGCACACATAATGAGTTGACCATTTTTTGTGACCGCGCGTTGTGGGAAGACGACTTGGGAATTCTCCTCTTGGACCAGTTGGCCAAACCTATGGATGGTTTGCCTATGGCGGAAGCCCACTTCGACCTTTCGCGAATTGACCAAAATGCCGTTTCCCGGCTGACGAAGCGCTCAAAAAGTATTCTCACCTTAGCCATCATCCCAGATTCGAGTGCCACTTTGGTTTTGGAAAATCTCTGGGCGGAACCACAACTTGTAGTTGCTATCATTGCCCCCAACCGAGAGGCACTCAAGCGTCGCGTGCAAGCGAGTCTCCCCGAAGTCATCCAGCGTTTTGACGCCCATGACGCCCAGGTGCTCGCCCGGCGAATCCAATCCAGTCAAAGTGCCACGATTCCTGCCTCTTTGGCCAATCTGGGCATCCAAAAATTTGTTTTTTCAAAAGGGTTTAAAACCACGCTATCCAAGCCTGGCCTCGCCATTCTTCGGGAGGACACGAGAAAAAGCATTCAATATCTCTTGGCTTGGGAGCAGGCCTGGGATGGCGAATCAGACCCCAGTCAGTCCATTTTGGAAGCCCAAAACGATTTGCTCGTACGCTACTTCGAAGGCAGCCAAGACGGGAGCCATCTCGCCATCGAACCCCGTATTCCCGTGGTACAATCCTATGAAGAAATCGGGGGCGGTTTTGTGTACCTCTCTCGGGGTCAATTTCGCACGGAAGGGGGCTTTGGGGGCGGTCCCTTTGTCACTTATTCCTACATCGATGAACCCCACGACCGGATTGTCAATATGTGTTATTTGGTCTATGCGCCAAGTATGAAAAAGAGGAAGGTGATGATGGAGCTGGAAAGCTCGCTCCGCTCGCTTCGTTTGCGTTAAGTACGTCCCTTAGCGTCCCAGCCCTCGCAAGATGTCTAGGCTGTGAATTTCCCCCATCCCGGCGTGATGCCAACGCAGCCCCTGCAACAAGCCATCCATCAATTCTTGACGCAAGACTTTGGTCGGAATCTTTTCTGAGTTGGCAAACCAATCCATCAAAGCCCCTGTGGCCTCTGGGGAAAGGGCTTCCGAATGAAGTATGGGCGTCGGAGCGCACTGCCCTTCGCGCAGATCAAATGCCCAGCCTTGCACATAGTTTTCGGGGTCTAGGGCAAAGCCCAAGTGGTGTGCTACGAGCGCAAGCAATTCCACCGCAGCCATGGCCCAAGAAGCTTCGGCTTGATCCCAACGCGTCAGCATGTCCAGAACATCATCATAAAAATCTTGGGTGCTGTCTCCTGTTTTCAGGGTTTTGAGCAAGACTTCAGCCGCAAAAAGACACAAGGTCTGGCCCACCGGGTCGGATTGAATTCGGTTCCATACGGGTGCGGCGCGGACTTCCGCTATTTTCTCTAATTGCCCTTTGTCGCGGTGACTTACCATTGCCTCTAAGCTGGTCATGGGCAGCAAAAGAGCCGGCCGCAACCCCGTGCGAGCACTGCGAATACTATGCACCATATAGGACTGGATACCAAAGGGACGGGTCCAAAGTTTTAGGATGTAGGCTTTGTCGCCATAGGCGATTTTTCCCAACATAAGGGCGTCCACGGCATGGGTGCTCATGGGCGAATGATCACGCCTTGAACTACCGCGGTTTGCGCCCCCAAGGGGTCTGTAATCCAAAAGAGGTAGATCCCTGATGGAGCCAATATCCCTTCCAAGCTATAGCCGTCCCAGGTGAATTGTCCTCCAGTGGCATAGCCTTCATAAAGCAACCGACCATTTTGGTCTGTGACTTTGACGTAGGATTCAGGGACCAATCCACGGACGGAGATGGGGCCCGCATAGTCCGGTTTGACTGGGTTTGGGAACACTTCGATTCCATTCAAGTTGGGTGCCGTTTGAGTGGCTGTGGCGCGAAACGAGAGCAACCCTCGATTGCTCCCAATAAAAACCTCCCCAGAGGAAGGGTCCACGTACAATGACTGCACTCGGTTACTCAATAGTGGGCTGTTTTCTGCCGTGAAGTGATAAATCGTCTCCAGGCCGTCAGGAGAGAGGAGGAACGCGCCCGCATCGGCGGTTCCAATCCACTTTCGATTCGCACCATCGAGCGCCATGGACAAAATATTCTGTCCATTCAGTACCCGCTGGTTGATGCCATTTTCTGCCACAAGTAAATATTGCGCATCAATACTCTTTCCGTTGAAGGCATTGTACGGTGAAAAGCAGACCATCAAGCCGTCCGCCGTGCCTAACCATAACTCACCATCTAGGTCGAAAAGCGCTGCAGGCACCGTGGCCGTTGGAAGATTCCCACTCCCAGGCCCCCGTGTAAGTCGACGCGTGGCAGTATTGCTCCCTTGCACTTCGATGGCCATCCACCCTTCAGTTCGGGACTGCATCCAAAAAATTCCCTCTTCGTCTTGAAGCAGATTTTTGACCGATTCCCCATTAAAGCTTCCCGCGGGAAACCCCGTCCATTGGTCTGTTTGTGGGTCAAATCGATGCAAGGGGAGGGTTGAAAGGGCGTTGCTGACCCAGAGTGCCCCATCCTGTCCCCAGCAGAGCCCCCCCGTTCGCACGTCGTTTGGCCCAGAGCCTGAGGCCGTTTTCAGGCTTGAATTCGTATGATTCCAGGTTTGAATAAGTTCATCATTGCGAAATTCTAACACCCCTTTGCCCCAACTCGCAGCAAACCAATGACTCGGATCGTTTGGGTCATATTGGACATCTAAAATGTCCTTCGCCCCACCCAGCGCAGCCGCTTGCTTGGCGGTCCATTGAATGCCATCAAAACGCATGATACCTTCATTCGTGTAGGTGGCCGTCCACGTGGCGTCCACTGCGCCGGTCAAAACGTCAATGCCATTAGGACTTCCTTCAATGGCATAGGACTGCGCGGATACTGGATCTTGAACGGATCGATGTTGCGCATAGTCAGGATTGTCGACAAAGGTCAACCCGCGGCCGTAATTGGCGGTGTAAAGGACCCCTGCGGCGTCAATGGCCGCATCATACGGGGAGAATCCGGCATTATTGCCCAAGCCGGAACTTACTGTTGCGCCAACGCTTCCATCCAAAGCGACCGAAGTCACCCCATAGCTTCGCACAAGTAAAAAGCCTTGTGGACCGCGTCGAATTCTCCGAATTGCCGGACTGTTGGCCGTGTCCAAGGGAACCTCCGTCCATAGCCCCTGCGCTCCATGCCATGCTTTGGCATTTTCCGAGGGGTGTACCAAAAATTGGTGATTCGAAACGGCCAGATGGGCCAAGGACTGGTCCTTCCAAAAGGGGGATTGCACCCAGGATTGGGGCAAATACAAGGGGTCTTGAAGCGAGGCGGACCAGAGTCCAGTTTCTGTGGCGGCAAAGAGGGAGTCTCCGTCAATACTCAAGTCGTAGGTTGGGGTGGTGCCCCCGTCTGAGCGCAAGAGGTAGGTCCCTTGAATCACACCATACGTCAAATTGATTTCCACAATGCCAAACCCTGTGGCGGCAAATGCGCGTACTGGACTGGCAAAAGCGAGCGAGCGAATGTCGGACTGACCAGGGTAGGCCCCGCTTTGAGGAATATCTCCAATGCGGCGGACATCATTTGGCGTCCACACATCGAGCCCCCCATCGGAGTATCCTAAAAGCGCTTTTTGGCCGGTTGGATCTCCTTCAAGGCAGGTCATTCCCACGTCGCTTAACCCTTCTACAACCGTCGCCGATGAGCTGACTTTGTCCTTCGGATCATACATGAACAAGCCATACGAACTTCCAACCAAGACATAGTCCTCTAGAAGTGCCACAGAATGGCTAGATTTTAGAGGAAAATGTGCCCGCCAAGTGCCTACAGGAATGCCCTGAGCCGCCAGACTTGAGGCGCATGATATCATGGCAAAGAGCCAAATGAGTTTCCGCTTCACGGGACAAAGATGCATTATCTTCGCTCTATGGCCTGCAGTACATGTTCGAGCGATAGTGGTGTCCCCAACGGATGCAAAAGCAATGGCTCTTGTGGAACAGGGGGCTGCAACAGCTACAATGTCTTTGATTGGTTGTCAAACATGGCCTTGCCCGCGGGCGAAGAAGCCTTTCCGTGGGTAGAAGTGCGCTTCAAAAACGGACGAAAAGATTTTTATAAACTGACCGAGCCGCTCTCCCTCCACGCCGGAGAAGCGGTGACCGTGAGTACCGCGCATGGCGGGCATGATATCGGGACCATTTCTGTCACAGGAGAACTCGTCCGCATTCAAATGCGCAAAGCCCAAGCAGATCCCCAGCAAGAAAACCCGCTGGTCATTTACCGAAAATCTTCTCAAAGAGATCTTGACCGCTGGAAAGAAGCGAGAGATCGCGAAAATGATTTAATGCTGCGTGCACGTCAAATGGCCACGGCCAACCATCTAGAAATGAAAATTTCAGATGTCGAATGCCAGGGCGATGGCGCACGCGCGACGTTTTACTATACGGCCGACGCCCGCGTGGATTTCCGCGCCCTCATTCGCGAGATGTCGGGTGCCTTTGGACTGCGGGTAGAAATGCGTCAAGTCGGTGCACGTCAAGAAGCAGGACGCCTGGGAGGGATTGGAAGCTGTGGACGAGAGCTCTGCTGCAGCACTTGGCTCAAAGATTACCGCTCTGTCTCCACTTCCGCTGCACGATACCAACAGCTCAGCTTGAACCCCACCAAATTGGCCGGCAACTGTGGTAAGCTCAAATGCTGCCTCAACTACGAATTGGACCAATATGCGGAAGCCCTCAAAGCCTTCCCAAAGTCCCAACGGGTCAAAACCAAAAAAGGCAAAGCCGAAGTCCAAAAAATGGACATCTTGACCGGAATGGTCTGGCTTGCCTACAAAGATGAACCCGGCAGATGGGTAGCCATGCGCGCGGAAGATTTTTCGGACATGGTGGCCATGAACCAAAAAGGCGAAGAGCCGGCCTCCCTCGAAGAAAAAGAGCTGGTCATAGCGCCTGTGGCGTCCGAGCCCGAGATGATTCAACCCGAAGAGGATAGCCTCACGCGATTTGATCGACCCAAGGGCGAAGGCGGCAATCGCAGAAATCGCAAGCGCGGTGGTAAAAACCGTTCGCGTTCTGCCCAAGGAAATCGCTCAGGCAAACCCCAAAACGCCTCACGCTCAGAAAATGGCTCGAAGACTAAGTAAGTGGAGTTTGCTCCTCTGGATTTGGGCCTTTGCAAGCTGCCAGGAGGCTCCACTCGTTCAGTCCGTCTATTCATTCCATCACGACGATTGGTATGCGGATAGCGCCATTGTTGTCGATGTAAATGTCACCGATAGCCTAGCGGTTTATCGCGTTGAATTTCAAGTTCGACATCACGCGGAGTACCCTTACAGCAATCTGTATTTGTTTCGAGAAATCCGATCTGAATCACAAACAGAATACCAAGACACGGTAGAGATTCGTTTATCCGATGCGCAAGGGAATTGGTATGGAACGGGCATTGGCGCCTTGAAAACGCTTGTGTTGCCTTACAAACAGGCGGGCTTGCGCTTTCCAAAAACCGGCATGTACCGTTTTCGTTTCCAACATGGAATGCGCGATCAACCCCTGCATGGCATTCGCGATTTTGCGTTGACTATTGAAAAAGAAGATCTTTCGACGGAGTAAGATGGCTAAAAAAGACACCGATTTTCGCAGCTATGTCAAGTACTTCTGGTTACTTGTCTTTGGCGCTCCATTCGCATTGATATTGGCCTTGCTTTTGACCTGGGCAGGATTATTTGGTGCCCTTCCATCGACCGAAGAAATTGCCAACCCCAAGAGCTTTTTAGCTACCGAAATTCTCTCTGCGGACGGAAAGCAGATTGGCACTTTTTTCATGGAAAACCGGGTCCATGCCGATTATAACGACTTGCCTCCACACCTCGTCAACGCCCTCATCGCAACCGAAGACGAGCGCTACCATGACCATGCAGGCATTGATTTTCGCGGCCTAGCCCGTGCCGTAGTCACCCTGGGCGGCGGCGGCGGTGGATCGACCATCACCCAGCAGCTCGCCAAGCAGATGTTCCACGGGGAAGGTTCTAGCAACATCGTAGCCCGCGTCGTACAGAAACTCAAAGAGTGGGTAATTTCTTTACAACTAGAACGCCGCTATTCCAAAGAGGAAATCCTAGCGATGTATTTCAATCAATTTGATTTTCTCTACCAAGGGGTAGGGATTCACAACGCTTCCAATGTCTATTTCGGAAAGCTTCCTTCCGAATTGCACATCGAAGAGGCGGCCATGCTCGTAGGCATGTTCAAGAACCCCTATGCCTATAACCCCTCTAAAGCTGACCGAACGGAAATCGCCCTCAACCGTCGCAACACCGTATTGCGGCAGATGCAACGAAATGACTACCTCAGCGAGGAAGAGGCAGACAGTTTGATTGCCCTGCCATTGGTCCTCGATTTTCAACGCCAGGGTCACGATCAGGGACTCGCTCCCTATTTGCGTGAATACATCCGGGGGTACATGAAGGAGTGGATTGCCGAGCACCCCAAGGCGGATGGCGGCACGTACAATCTGTACACTGACGGACTAAAGATTTATACGACCATCGATTCGCGTATGCAGCGCATGGCCGAAGAAGCCATGGAGCGTCACTTGACCAATCTCCAGAGCATCTTCTTCAAGCAAATTGAGAAGCGTAAAGCGGGTCCTTTCTACTTCCAAGGTGGAGACTCCTACGCTGAAGGCCAAAAGATCATTGCCCGCGCCATGCGTCAAACTCCGCGCTACCGCCATTACCGCGACTCAGGATGGAGTGACGAGCGCATACTCAAAGAATTCAAGACCCCCCGGGATATGAAGATTTTTTCATGGGGCGGTGACCGAGATACCCTCTTGAGTTCATGGGATTCCATTCAATATTACAAGAGTATCTACCAAGCAGGTTTGCTAAGTGTAGAACCCCAATCCGGATTCGTCAAGGCCTGGGTGGGCGGCATTGACTTCCGTCACTTTAAATATGACGCGGTCAAACAGGGGCGTCGTCAAGTGGGCTCCACCTTTAAGCCCTTCGTGTACGCCGCGGCCATTGCAGATAAAAAGTACTCTCCCTGCATGCAGGTCCCCAATATTCAAACCTGCATCGAAGCGGGCCAATTTGGACTCATAGAGCCCTGGTGCCCCTCAAATTCCGATGATTCCTATGGCGGGGTGCTCACCCTCAAGCAGGCCATTGCGGGCTCAGTGAACACGGTCACGACCTATTTGATGAAGCAAATTGGCCCCCGACCCGTCATTCAAATGGCCAAGGCCCTCGGCGTAACATCCGACATCCCTGAAGTGCCATCCATCGCCTTGGGGACCGTCGATTTGTCTATTTATGAATTAGTTGGCGCCTACACCGCCTTCGGCAACCAGGGGCTCTACACGGAGCCTATCGTCATGCTCCGCATTGAGGATAAGAACGGCGTCGTCCTGGATGAATTTGCTCCAGACACCCGAGAAGTCTTCTCCCCCGAAGTTGCCTACACGATGGTCAACCTCCTTCAAGGGGTCACCCAAAGTGGCACAGGCGTGCGCCTTCGGCATACCGGTGCGGGATATGGAAGTTATGTTACCGGATATCCCTATGGCTTTGACAATCCGATCGCCGGTAAAACGGGTACTACCCAAAACAATTCCGATGGTTGGTTTGTCGGCATGGTCCCCAACCTGGTTACTGCCGTTTGGACAGGGTGTCAGGATCGCTCAGCGCATTTTGGATCCACTACCTATGGACAAGGGGCGACCACCGCCCTCCCGATTTGGGCGCTCTACATGAAATCCGTCTATGGGCGCCCCGAACTAGGCGTGCGGCGGGATGCCTTTGATCGTCCGGATGGGCCTATCACCATTCCTTTGGACTGTGCTACGTATCTTTCCGAGAGCGCTGAACTTCGCGAAGAGGCCTCTGAATACAACTAAGCACCCCCCGAATGATTCGAAAAGTAGTTCCCAACGCTCAAGCTGCCGTCGAGGGCATCCAAGATGGAATGACCCTTATGTTTGGGGGCTTTGGTCTCTGTGGGATTCCTGAAAACTCCATTGCCGCGGTGCGTGCCAAAGGGGTCAAAGACTTGACCTGCATTTCGAATAACGCTGGCGTGGATGGCTTTGGTTTGGGCCTCCTATTGGAAACACGCCAAATCAAAAAAATGATTAGCTCCTACGTGGGCGAAAACGACGAGTTCGAGCGCCAAATGCTTTCCGGGGAGCTTGAAGTGGAGCTCATTCCTCAAGGCACTTTGGCCGAGCGCTGCCGCGCTGCCGGCGCTGGCATCCCTGCCTTCTATACCCCCGCCGGATTTGGCACAGAGGTCGCTGAAGGCAAAGAGGTGCGCCACTTCCATGGCAAGCCCCATATCCTCGAACATGCGTTCGATGCCCAGTTTGCCTTTGTCAAGGCGTGGAAGGGTGACGAAGCCGGTAACCTCGTATTCAAAGGCACCGCACGCAACTTTAACCCCATGATGGCGATGGCCGGCCGCATCACCGTCGCGGAAGTGGAAGAGCTCGTTCCTGCCGGCTCGCTCGATCCAAACCACATCCACGTACCGGGCATTTTTGTGCATCGCATCTACCAAGGGGCGCATTTTGAAAAACGTATCGAACAACGCACGGTCCGTCCGCGCGTCTAAACCCTACCGCCATGGCACTTGACAAAAACGGCATCGCACAGCGAATTGCACAGGAGCTCCGAGACGGCTGGTACGTCAACTTGGGCATCGGCATTCCCACCCTCGTCGCAAACTATATCCCGGAGGGAATTGATATCGAATTTCAGTCCGAAAACGGCATCCTTGGGATGGGGCCCTTTCCTTGGGAGGGGGACGAAGACGCCGACCTCATCAACGCAGGGAAGCAGACCATTACCGCATTGCCTGGTGCGAGTTATTTTGATAGCGCCACGTCGTTTGGCATGATTCGGGCCAAAAAAGTCCAGCTCACCGTCCTCGGGGCCATGGAAGTATCCGAAACAGGGGATATCGCTAACTGGAAAATCCCCGGTAAAATGGTCAAAGGCATGGGCGGCGCCATGGATCTGGTCGCCAGCGCCGAAAATATCATTGTCGCCATGCAGCACACGAACCGCGCCGGCGAATCCAAAGTCCTTCCCGCTTGCACCCTGCCCCTCACCGGTGTGGGCTGCGTCAAAAAAATCGTTACAGATCTCGCGGTTCTTGACGTCGACCCCGAGCGTGGTTTCGTCCTCCTCGAGCGCGCCCCTGGCGTCACCGTCGAAGAAATCATCGCCAAAACCGCCGGCCGTTTGGTCGTCGAGGGAGAGATTCCGGAGATGGTTTTAGGATAAAAGGGTTGCGGACGCTTTGCGCTGTTTGTTGGTTTGCTCGTTGGTTGATTCTGGATAGCGAACGTCCCGGCGCGCGGCGAAAGTCCACTAAAGAGTTTAAGGGCAAAAGAGATTAAGCGTTTAAGTCAAGTCGCCTCGCATAATCCAACGAACCAACCAACCAACGAGCCAGCAAACACAGCGAGGGCGAAGCCCGAGCTGCCTATCTAATAATTAAGTACCTCTTCCATCGCTGCACGGACTTTGTCGGCGTTTGGCAGAAGGGTGGCCTCGAGCGTTTTATTCAGGGGGATGGCTGGTGTGTCTTCGGAGCCAAGCACTCGGACCGGAGCGTCCAAAGCGCGGAAACATTCGGACTGAATTTTCCCTGCCACCGATTGGGCAAAGCTGTTCACGCTGGGCTCTTCGGTCAAAACCAATGCGCGATGATGCAGATTCACCCGCTCCATGACCATGGCCTCATCCCAAGGAAGCAGCGTTCTCAAATCGACAATTTCAATTCGCCCTGGGAAGAATTTTGCCGCTTCTAATGCCCAATAGACCCCGCGGCCATAGGTAATGACACACAGAGTGCTTTCCTCTGTGCTTTCCGACGCCAACGCAATCCGCCCTTGACCAAATGGAAGGACATAGTCCCCATCAGGCTCAATGGTTTTAGCCCCTTCGGTTCCCGGGATTTTGGACCAATACAGCCCTTTGTGTTCGAGCATGACCACGGGATTGGGATCCGCATAGGCCGCCTTCATCAATCCTTTCAAATCTGCTCCCGTAGACGGGTAAGCGACTTTGATGCCCCGGATATTGGTCAAGATCGATTCCACACTCGAACTATGGTACGGCCCTCCTGAGCCATAGGCGCCGATAGGAACGCGTATCACTGCGCTCGCGGCCCATTTGCCATTAGTGAGGTAAAACGACCTGGAAAGCTCTGTAAATAGCTGATTTAGGCCGGGCCAGATGTAGTCTGCAAACTGCACTTCCACAAAAGGCTTTAGGCCCACCGCCGACATCCCTACGGTACTGCCAATGATGAAGGCCTCCTGGATGGGGGTGTTAAAAACGCGGTCGTCGCCAAACTGCTGAGCCAACGTGGCCGCTTCGCGGAAGACACCACCCAAACGGCGGCCCACGTCTTGGCCATACAAAAGGGCTTCCGGGTGTTCCGCCAAAATTTCGCGAATGGCAAAAAGGGCGCTGTCCACCATGACCGTTTTTTCTCGATCTGCAGGTGCACGCTCGCCACGCTCTTCGGTAATGGGTGTTTCCGCGTAGCGAAAAGTGAGTAAGTCCTCGGGGCGCGGGTCTTCTGCCGCCAGGGCACGCTCAAAATCCTGCGCAACATGCGTTGCTGCCTCGCTTTCAATGTCATCCAGCTCCGAAGCTTTGATTCCTTGTTCCATCAGGAATTTCCGAAGTTTTGGAAAGGGATCTCTCAGTGCGTGCTCTTCAAGGTCATCGCGGTACCACTCCATTCGAACCCCCGAAGTGTGGTGATTCAATAGGGGAACCCGTGCATGAATCAAATACGGTTGCCGTGATTGGCGCATGTTTTTAAGCACCTCGCGCACGGCGTGATAGCACGCGTTAAAGTCGCTCCCATCCACTTGTACCACATTGAGGCCTTTGAATCCTTTGGCATAATCTGCTGCGTTGCCCGAGCGAGTCTCCGCCGATGTTGCCGAAATGTCCCATCCATTATCCTGAACCAGCATAAGGAGTGGGGTTTGCTTTAAGGCGGCCATATGGAGGGCTTCAGAAATTTCCCCTTCGGTCATCGCCGCATCCCCGATAGAGCAGACGACGATGGGCTTTTCATCACCCCAAGCTTCAGTCAGCCCAAGCTTTTCGCGATATTGGATGCCCAGAGCCGCCCCTGAAGCTGGGATGGCCTGCATCCCTGTTGCCGACGATTGATGGGGAATCTTGGGTTTGTCCTCGTCCCGTAAAGAAGGGTGACTGTAATAGGTTCTTCCTCCAGAAAATGGATCATCCCGCTTAGCCAAGAGCTGGAGCATGAGATCATAGGGCTCCATGCCAATGCCCAACAACATCGCATCGTCGCGGTAGTAGGGGTATAGGTAGTCCACCGCCTTGAGCTGTAAGCTGCACGCGAGTTGAATCGCCTCATGCCCTCGGGAGGTTGCGTGGACGTACGTCTGGGTGATTTCTCTTTTCGCCTCAAACAGCTCGGTCATCGCCTTGGCCGTAGCCATGAGGCGATAGGCCTTTAGCAGAGAGGGATGAATATTCTTGCTCATTTGATTGTCCCGAAGTTATAGGTCAATCCCACCCCGGACAATTGTTTTAATTGAATCCCTGGTGCGTCCACTTTGCCATCCCCATTGCTGTCCCGTACGGCAATATCACGGTCATAGATCCCTTGCGTTCGCAACGTGATACTGAGATGGTTGGTCGCTTTGTACACGACCAAAATATCCGCATCAATGTCTACAGAAAAAGGAGCTGCGAGGTAGTTGCCAAATAGGTTGGTACGAACATCAACCGCCAATTTGTTCGGGAAATTGCGCTTGAAACGCAGGTTCATGTAGGCCCCCATCTCTTGGCGCAACGCTTGACCCGAAGTGAGGCCAAAGGCCCCTTGGTTCTGTAACCTTGGGTCCAAAACCAGCGTGTACTTTGCTGTGAGTGGAGAAAAATACAGCTCCATAAAATCATCCTTGTGAGTCAAGCCAAGCCCGGCAATGCCATACGCTGGTGCCATGAATCGCGAGACATAGGCCGTATCTGGATCTTCCGGCTTTGCATACCCTCGGTACCATTGGGTTTTAAAACTTCCAAAGCCCGAAAGTTTCCAAAGGGGTTGTCCCGAAAGGATGTGGTCCAAACGAACGTTGTATTCCAACTTATCGTCAATTTTTCGAACAATGCCCTCCTGGAAATTCAATCCATACGCCGCATCCAAAAGTTGAGTAGCTGCCCACTTTTCACTCGCATATTCCGCGGATTGACGCAGGATAAATCCCGTATTTAGTGAATTCTGTCCTCCCGCATTCCATTGCCTCAACAAGGTCTGATTGAAGGTTGCCCCATATAGGCCCGAAAATGACCACGGGCCCAACGTAATGGCTTCCGAGGGTAGGCGAAACAACGGTTCTGGCCGCAGGGCATGCGCCGAAAAGCTGAACAGAATCGCCACACATAGGGCCTGCGCTTTACTCATCCTTTTTTGGTCGAAAGTGCTTGATGGATTCGCTGGATCGCCGCTTGACTTTCTGGGGTGCGCACGAGGGCGCCCGAAATGGCCGCACGTTCTGCCAGGAGCTGGTCCCAGTTTTCCGTGCCCTCCCAAAAGACTTTTTTCAACTCGGCCTGCGCCGATGCGCTTTGGGTACTCAACCAAGACGCCAGCGTCTCAATTCGCGCATCCAAAGCCATGACATCTGGATGCACCTCTGCATAGAGCCCTTGCTGCTGCGCCCAGGCTGCCGAACGAAATTCCGATGCATCAATGGCCAACTGGCTCATGGCGCTCATTCCAATTTTCCGTGCGACGGCTGGCCCCACGACAAAGGGACCAATACCTACCGCCAATTCGCTCAGTTTCACCGCAGCGTGTTCGGTGGCAAGGCAATAATCTACCGCGCTAGCCAAGCCCACGCCTCCACCCACAGCCTTGCCTTGGATTCGGCCAATGGTCAACTTGGGACAGGTGCGCAGGGCATTGATGACCCCGGCAAAACCGCCAAAAAAGTGAAGCCCCTCTTCTTCGGTGCGAATCGTTGCGAGTTCATCAAAACTGGCGCCCCCACAGAATACGCGGTCACCTGCACTGCGCAGCACGATGACGCGGCTGTCCGGGTGCGATCCCTCGTCTGTGATCGCCTGCGCCAAAGCGGCTAGGACGCGACTGGGCAGCGAGTTGCTCTGTGGGTGCTGGAACTCAATGTGGGCAATGCCATGGGCGCGCGTTACCTGGACGCCGCCTTCAAGGGTAAAATCTGTACTCATCGTCTAAAATGACTCGTTTCTTCAATCGGGCAGACCACGCTACGGTAGGCGTGGTACCAATGGCTTCGGCCCTGCATTTTGGCCTCACGGTGTAAGGCGTCCGTCCGCCACGCATCAACCGCCGCCTTGTCCTTCCAGTAGGAAATAAAGATGGCGTCTTCGCAGTTTCGAACGAGCTCATATCCCAAGTAGCCTTCCATCGCTTCCACCGCCGCCATGGTGCGTTGGTCCATGTCTGCGTAGCCTTCCGGATCGGTAGGACGCTCGGACAAGAACAGCACGGCGTAGTTGCCGGGGGTTAAAGGAAGACCGTCTTGGATGAAACTCATGCCTGATTGTGCTTTTTGACCATGGTCAGGATAGTCGCCACCGCAACCACTTCGTGGGTATCGTCGGTGACCTCCACGTAGTACTTCACAATCCCCTTCGCGATATCCTCAGGGCTTCGTTTTTCCTGATCGATTTTCTCCTGAACCGTCAATTGAACCCCAATTTCCGTGCCCGGATAGACGGGTTTGGTAAAGCGACAGGATTCCAAGCCATAGTTCAGCAAAACAGGGCCTTTAGGTGGGTCTACAAAGAGACCTGCAGCACGGCTCAGGATGAAGTAGCCGTGGGCCACCCGTCCGGTGAAGATGGTGCCCTCTAGGCTGTTTTCGTCCATGTGCGCGTAGAACTTGTCGCCACTCAATTCGGCAAAGTCCTCAATGTCTTGCAAAGTGACCAAATGCTTCGCGGTCGTCACCGTGTCGCCAATGCGCAAGTCTTCAAAATGCTGGCGGAACAAGTGGGGTTTTGCTTCCGGACGGTCAGCTCCAGGGGTAAAGCGCCCAGTGACAGCGGTAAGCGTGTTGGGATGGCCTTGGAGTGCCACGCGCTGCAAATAGTGCATCACGCCGCGCATGCCGCCCATTTCTTCGCCGTCGCCAGCGCGTCCGGGGCCTCCATGCGTGAGCAAGGGCATGGGTGATCCGTGGCCCGTAGATTCTTTCGCGCTAGAGGCGTCTAAGAGATGGATTCGGCCATTGCTGTAGGCGGCCTCCAAAGTGAAGGCACGCGCCGCATCGCGGTCTGCCGACACAAAGCTGGTGACCAGCGAGCCACGGCCCAGGGCCACAATGTCTGCCGCTTCTTGCAATGAGCGGTAGGGCATCAGCGTGGAAACGGGGCCAAAAGCCTCAATCTGGTGGGCGCTTTGCTTGCCAAAGGGGTCCTCGTTTCGGAAGAGCACCGGGGCAAAGAAGGCGCCCGCCAAGGGGTCCGATGCTTTGGCTTCGCCCTGACCATCGAGACGGCCGAAGGCCACTTCGTTTTCTGCTGCTAGGGCTTCTACCGAAGAGCGAACGCGCTCGACCTGCAATTGCGTAGCCAGCGAACCCATGCGAACCCCCTCCAAGGAAGGGTCCCCATACGTAGTGGTGGCTAGGCGCCCCGCCAACGCTGCCTGGACTGCGTCCAAGTGGTCGGCCGGCACCACAACTCGGCGCACGGCGGTACATTTTTGGCCCGCCTTAATAGTAATTTCTTTAGCGGCCTCTTTGATGAAGATGTCAAATTCAGGCGTGCCAGGTCCCGCATCCTCGCCGAGCACCATGGCGTTCAGTGAATCCGCTTCCAGGTTAAAAGCAACACCGCGCTCCAAGAAATGCGGCTGGGCCTTGAGGCGCATGCCCGTGGCTGCGGAGCCCGTGAAGGTGACGGTGTCACCCCGCTCAACAGCATCCAAGATGCCATGGCCCTTGCCGCTCACAAGCTGGAGGGCGCCTTCGGGCAAAATCCCGCTTGCCACGATATCCTTGACGACCACTTCCGTCAGGAAGGAGGTGAATTCGGACGGTTTGACCACCGCCGGCACCCCTGCTAAAAGGTTGACCGCAATCTTCTCCAGCATGCCCCAAACGGGGAAGTTGAAGGCGTTAATGTGCACGGCTACGCCGCGCTTGGGCACCATGATGTGCTGCCCTAGGAAGGTGCCGTTTTGGGATAACTTCACCGGCGCTCCATCGATGTGGAAGGATTGATCGGCAAACTCCCGGCGCAGCGAGGCATTCGTGAAAAGGTTGCCGATGCCGCCCTCAATGTCGATCCAGCTGTCCACCCGGGTAGCCCCGGTCGCTGCGGAAACGGCATAATAGGCCTCCTTGCGTTCTTGTAGATAGAGTGCGAGCGCTTTGAGCATTAAGCCACGCTGCGGAAAGGTCATGGCGCGCAGCGATGTTCCGCCCTTTTCGCGACCATAGGACAGGATGTCGGCATAGTTCAGGCCCTCGCTGGACACATGGCCCAAGGAAGCGCCCGTGATGGCATGCTTCGCTTCGTATTCGGAAGCGCCTCCGTTGACCCACTGGCCTAAAACGTAGTTCTGAATGTTCATGGGTTGGGCAATTTCGTGTAGCCCATGTTCCACAGGGCGAACGCAAATTTGTCAATGGCCTCTTCGATCACCATGGCCGTGGGTTTGCCGGCGCCATGGCCCGCATTTACCTCGATCCGAATCAACGTCGGCGCCGAACAGCCCTGCTTGGCCTGGAGCTCCGCCGCAAACTTGAAGCTATGCGCCGGCACCACGCGGTCGTCGTGGTCCGCCGTCGTCACCATGGTCGCGGGATAGCACGTACCCTCTTTCACATTGTGCACGGGGCTGTAGCTCAGCAAGTACTGGAACATTTCCTCGCTGTCTTCGGCTGTGCCGTAGTCGTAGGCCCAGCCCGCTCCTGCCGTGAAGGTGTGGTAGCGAAGCATGTCCAATACGCCCACCGCCGGGAAGGCCACGGCCGCCAAATCAGGTCGGCGCGTCATGACCGCACCCACCAGCAAGCCGCCGTTGGAGCCGCCGCTCAGGGCCAAGTGCGACGAAGACGTATAGCCCTCGGCGATGAGGTAGTCGGCTGCCGCTTCAAAATCTTCGAAGACGTTTTTCTTCTGAAGCTGCGTGCCCGCCACGTGCCAAGCTTCGCCGTATTCGCCGCCGCCCCGAATGTTCGGGATGGCCAACACACCGCCCTGCTCCATCCACACAGTGTAGGACGTGCTAAACGACGGCGTCAAGCTGATGTTAAAACCGCCATATCCATAGAGAATGGTGGGGTTCTTACCGTTGCGCTTCAAGCCCTTCTTGTAGCTGAGCGTCATCGGAATTTTGGTGCCGTCCTTCGAGGTGTAAAACACTTGCTCGCTCACAAATTCACTTGGATCAAAGTCCATAGCGCTTTGGCGGTAGAGTTCGATTTGGCCGGCTCCTTCATCCTGCGTGTAGCTATAAATCGCACTCGGCGTGATCGCATTGGTGAAGGTGAAATACATCAAACGGTCCGAACGCTTCCCCGAAAATCCCCCCACGGTTCCCACCCCTGGCAGTTGCATCGTCTGTAAGTGCGTGCCGTCGTATGCGTATTCATCAATTCGGCTCACGGCATGTTCCAGCGTGCTCACGTACAAACGGCCGCCGCCACTGCCCACGCTCATGGGAAACTCGCCCTCTGGAATCACTTCCGTCCAAGCGCTTTTATCCTGCACGCCTTGAGCTGTCATGATTCGGTTGTTAGGTGCGCCGTCGTTGGTCTGGATGTAAATCACGCCCTCCTCTGACGTCACCACACCGTACTCTTTCTCAAAGCCGCCCGCCACCAGCTGGAGCTCGCCGCCGTTTTTCAAATCCTGCAGGTAGAGCTCGTTGCCCGTCGTCGACACCGCCGCCGTCACCACCAAGTACTGGCCGTCCTCCGTAATGCTCGCGCCGATGTATCGCCGGGGAGTCTTGCTGCCCCCAAAAATTAATGCGTCCTCCGTCTGGGGACGTCCCAAGGTGTGGAAAAACAGCTTGTGCTGGTCCGTCATAGCCGATAAGGCCGACCCTTCCTTAGGCTTTTCGTAGCTGCTGTAGTAGAAGCCCTCGTTGCCACGCCACGCGAGGCCGCTGAACTTCACGTCCACCAAGGTGTCCTCTAGTATCTCTTTGCTCGCAGCATCCATGACAATCACTTTGCGCCAATCGCTGCCACCTTCGCTAATCTGGTAGGCCACCAAACTGCCATCCGGGCTAAACGAAATGCCCCCCAAGGACGTGGTGCCGTCCTCACTAAAGGTGTTGGGGTCGAGGAAGACCTCTGCCTCCTCGCTAAAGTCGTAGGCCATTGTTTCATTACGCTTCAAGACGTACTGACTCTGCAAGCCATCGTTGTAATAGAAGTAGGTGTACCCCCCTTCCACAAAGGGAGCGCCAATTTTCTCGTAGTTCCAAAGCGTGGTCAAGCGCTCACGCAAAGCTTGGCGGTAGGGAATCTGGTTCAGGTAGTCTTGCGTAACGGCATTTTGGCGGGTCACCCAATCGGCTGTTTCCTCGCTTCGGTCGTTCTCCAGCCATCCGTAGGGATCGTACCGCGTTTCGGGATATGCAGCGGTCATATCCGAAGAGTGTTTAGTGCCCATGTTGCAAGCGGTTAATAGGCCAGCAACTGCTGCCGAAAACAAAAGAATACGTGCCATAGAAAGGGTGTTTGAGCTTTAAGCCCTAAAGATACCTCGACCCGGGCCAAAAAAAAGACCGCCCCATCTCTGGGGCGGTCTAAGAGAAAGCTAGGGCCCGAAAGCCCTAGCTATTTAGGATTGCTTAGCGCTGAACGGCGACACGCAAGGTGCGTGTTCCTTCTTCAGCGGTCAAGCGTACCATGTAGACGCCGGCAGCGAGGTCACTCAAGTCGATGTTGAGTTCGCTCTGGCCTGCAGTCCATTCGGTAGCGAGGAGCAATTGACCTTGGAGACCGATGACGGTTACCTCAATGTTGCCCGCCAATTCGCTGCGCTCCATGGTGAAGGCACCTGACGTCGGGTTAGGATACAAGCTGATGTTGCCCAAGGCCTCATCAATGCTCACCGCACAGTCGTAACACTTCGTGAAACATACTGCAGCGAAGTTGGTATCCGCATTCGCCGTCACAGAATGACGGTTGTAGCCACCGAAGCCATCGCTTACACCACAAGCTGCGAGGTCGCCACTTGCTTCAGCTACTGCCCAGTCGTTACCATTGATGAACTTGTAGAACAAGTCTTGGCTCAAAGGCATTTCAAGCGTCACAGAGTAGATGCCGTCACCGTCAGGATCCGTCATCTCTGTCGTAGAGGGGCTCCAACCTTGGAAGCTTCCAGCTACGTGGATACCGTCCGTGCTTACTGCACCGTTGGCAACTTCCCAAGCCATGTTCACATTGAGGGTTACCTCGATTGAACACGCGTCACAAGAGCTCCAGCAAACTACTGGGATGATTGTGTCGCTGGCAGGAATCGTCAATACACGGTTGGTGTACGTGGCGTTACCGTTGGTACAAGATGCCGTGGGGTCATTCATCTCCTGGATGCTCCAGCCGTCAGCAGAGTACTTAAACTCTACCGTAGTGCCTTGCTCCAAAGGAAGGGTAACCTCCCAGATGTTGTCACCATTGGCATCACTCATCGCGTTACAGCTACCACACCAGTTGTTCCATGTGCCGTTTACTTCAGGCGTTGTGAAGCCTTGAGTAACCTTGTTCATGTCTACCTGGAAGGTCACGTTCGTGTACTGAACACAGCTAATCGTGAAGACCGTTGAGTCATACATCGGTGCGTTCGTCGTAGAACCGTAGTGGAATGCACCCCATGGAGCACCATTCACAGAGGTCAACGTAGTGTCGATCGTAGCAACGCGGTTGTCACCCCATGGGCACAAGATGTCTACTTGGTACCAACCTGCGTTGGTTCCATCATCTAAACCATCACCATACGAGTCATTAATACGGAACTCATACGTGCCATTGTCAGGGATACATACCGTGTCAACGTGTAAGGCAGCCGCAGCATTGTAAGGAGACACATCAGCATAAGGTCCACCCGTCGCCCACACCACGCCGGTGTTGATGTCCTTGATGTACCAAGAGGTCTCAGAACCGTAGATGTCCGTCAAGACTTCAACGCGAACGTTCGTACAAGGTGTCAAGGCACCGTCGACAAGGAAGTTGTCTACAGCCCAGTACCAGCCCCATGTTCCAGTCGCGTCTACGTAACGTAAGCGAGCCTGGAAGTCCGCATTTTGGTACATCGTCACATTATACATCTCATGGGCAGGAGCCGTCCAAGAACCGCGCGTGGCCGTCATTGTATCGATCGTTACCCAGTTGGTGCCGTCGTATACTTCAACATAACCCGTCGTTCCAGTGTAGCTTCTCCAGTAGTGGTCGAACTCAACCGTCAGCGTATCATAGCCCATGGCATTCATGATTGGAGATGTCAAGGCGGCGTCCACAGCACCTGCTGAAGAACCGGCAGCATCATCGTCAATCATTACAAACGCCGTTCCGTTCAAGCTGCTAGCCCCGTAGGATGTAACACCTGCCCAGTTTTGGCTAGTTGTGGACGAAGCAATCCAGTTACAAGGAATGCCACTGTTGAAGTCTACGCTGTAAGGAATAGCCGTAGAAGGAACCGGAGCGTAGATCGCTGAGGCCGTAGACACAGGGCCTACACAACCTTCAGAAACCACCCAGTCGTAGGCGTAGTATACGCGCACTTGGCTCGTAGCAGAACCAAACTGAACAGAGTCAATGCTCGCCACACCTGCAGCGGTGTAGGGGTATGAACCACCTGCCGTTGCACGGTGAAGTGCGCCCGTCGTACCCGCCAAGAAAGCCATGTTCATGAAGTAGGTTCCTGGCATCAAAGTCAAGCCTACAGCTACTTGGTGTGTGCCTGCCGCAGTAACAGATATCGGATTAGAACGAATCAACTCCGTACCTACGTTACCCGTAGCAATCGCGCCACCCGCGGTAGAAATGCGAACCTGGAAGTTCACCAATCCGTTGGAAACAACCGAGATAGAATCCAAAGACATAGGCTTCTGAACAGAGAACCACATACCGTTGGTGAAGTTGCCGAAGCCACCGGTCAACGTTGAAGAAGGACCGAAGCTAATCGCATTCGCTTGGTTATCGTCAGCGAATACCGTTGCGTAGTAATCTGTATTGGCCGTAATTGCTCCTGTGGTGTAGCTATTTCCGTTACCTACAGCAACCGAGTCACTATTCAACCAAACTACCGTATTAGTAGCTGTCGCAGGGCTCGCCGTGAAGGTTACCGAAGAAGGTCCACAAGACGTTTGCGAAGCAATACTCAAGGTGTCAGTTACAGGGCAGCTTGGAGTAGAACAGGCCGCCGTGAACGTGCCGAATACCGTAGAAGCCGTGAACGTCGTACCAGAGGCACGCGTCAACTTGGTGTTGCCATCAGGATCCACCACCGTGAAGCCAACTTCTCCCGTCCATAAACCAAGGGTTCCGACTTGCGCGGTTACTGCAACACCGTCACAGAGCATAATGGTCTCGGTGTAGGACGATCCCGAAGTAAAGCCGCCACCCACGGTACCAACAGTGTAGCCGTTTTGGATGAAGCTTACCGTGTTACCGTTCCAGCCGTCACCATACGCATCGGTCATGTTCACCGTGAAGGCACACATGTCAGCAGGAGGACAAGCTGTACAAACAGGCAAGAAATCACCAAAGTGGTAGTTTGCCGTCAAGGTGGTCCCAGAACCGTGGGTCAATACGGTGTCGCCATTGGCATTGGTCACCGTGAAGAAACACTCGTAGGAGAAGCTGCCCAACGTACCCAAATCAACGCTTACAGAATCCCAAGAGCAGAGGCCCAACGTGGCTACTGCAGAAGATCCAGACGTGAAGGTCGCCGTAGCATTAACATTGCCGCTTTGCGTAAACGTAACTACGTTGCCATTCCAGCCGTCACCGTAAGTATCACCCATGTAGATGGTGTACTGGCACTGGTTAGAAAGCGCACAGGCTGCAGTCGTAACCGTAGCGTCGGCACTCCAAGAACAAGTATCTCCTACAGAGCAAACTTCACGAACAGAGAAATCATAGCTCGTAGATGACATAAGACCAGCGATAGATGTTGAGCCTGTTTGAACCATATACGCTGCGCTAGAACCCGTTTCGCGGTAGCGAACTTGGTATGCTATCGTCGTGCTGTTGTTGGAAGACCATGTGGCATCGAAGCTCACATCAGAAACGTTTGCGGCTGAAAGGCCCGAAACGCCAAAACAGGTCAACGGAGCGTATTCGTCCGCACCCATGTCAGGCGTAGTCGTAGAACGCGTGTCGCCGTCGATATCGGTAGCTACACCCAAAGCAGCACCTGCATTGTTGGGAGCAGAACCTTGAACGTGCAAATCGGTCGCAGAAGTAAATAGTGGATCACCCCAAACAGAGTTAGCATCCTGAGAACTCGCCGTCTGCCATGCAGAAAGCGTAGAGCTACCAGGTCCAAAAGGTGTGGTGCTCGTTCCGTAGTAGTTGTTATTATCTGATGTGAAGTACGTGCCAGCTGCTGCTGTAGATGATGCCTCGATAGCATATCCGCCTCCGGCGTTAACAAAGATGTTATTCTTGATTACGTTACCTCCAGGCGTAAAGTAGCTCGTAGAGGTTGAAGCGTTCAAGTAAACGGCGCGACCGGCAGTTGTAGATCCAGCGCTAACGTTCACCGAGTTGTGCTGAATCGTCGTATTCGCACAGTGGTAGGGGTAAATCGCATAGATAGAACCCGTACCGTTTGAAGCAATCATGTTGTTCTCAATGATGCCAGGAGCCGTTGAAGGGAAGTTGGCATAGTTCAGGTAGATACCGTAGTTGGTAGTACCCGAGAGAACTATGTTGTTCTTCTTAATGCTAGCAGCAGCCCACTGAGAGCCCGTTGACGTACCTGAACATGACGCATAGATGCCGTAAGTGCCTGCATTGATGGTATTGTTTTCAATCGTCAAGTAAGGCGCGTAACCGCTAGGGGCAGAGGTATAGATGTAGAATCCATAACCGGTGCCCGCATTGATGGTGTTGTTCTGAACATCAACCCCATAAAGCGGATAGTACAAGTAGTTGTATGCATACGTGCCCGTTGCATTGATGGTGTTGCCATGTACTTTTTGGTACTTCGCATAGCGTGGGTACAAACCATAGTACGTAGTGTTGATCACGTTGTTTTCGATGAAAATCGAATCCATAGACGTGGTGTACGAAGAACCATACACGTAGATCGCATAAGAAACTGCGTTCATAGTGTTGCCCGAAACATTCCAGTTCCCTTGAGCTTCAGCAGGAGATGTGTAGTACATGCCTGCGAAGTAGGAGCTTGTGCTCGTACCCGCTACACCGTCAAAGGTGTTATCAAGGATAGAAATGTTGCCCACCGAGCCCGTGTAGTCAACGAGACGACCATAGGTTGTACCGCCTGAGGTGATGGTTAAACCTTTGATGGTGATGTTGCTACAACCATTCAAACGGATCGTCCAGTTGTCGGCCGTGCCCGTTGGGCTGTAGGTTACCGTTGCGGCCGCCGTGTTGGTAGGGTCCGCTTGGAAAGTGATTTTGTTCGTTGCCGAAGCTCCCGTCACTGACGGAATGGTCACCTGCTCAGTGTAGGTGCCTTGCTTGACATTGAACGTAACTGCACCGCTTACACCGGAAGTCGACAGAGCCGAAATCGCGGACGTAAACGATGTGTAATTGTTTGTACCAGAGCCATTTGGGTCAATTGTATAGGACCCTGACAACTGGGCAAACATCGGGGCGGAAAGCACGAGAAGGGCTACCGCTCCGATCCATCGCAGTGTACGATTTTTCATGAGTTAGCATTTATGTGATTATGAGTTTGGGGCGAAATGTAGCCAATATTTCCACATGTTGGTGTTAATAACCCCAAAAAATAAAAAAGCCGCCTCATTTCTGAGGCGGCTGGTTGACACTGTAAAAACTCATAATCACATAAATGCCAACACTTTAGAAAAGAAAGCAAGGACCCGAGGGCCCTTGCTGTGATTTTCTCTTATCGCTGAACGGCGACACGCAAGGTGCGTGTTCCTTCTTCAGCGCTGAGGCGTACCATGTAGACGCCGGCAGCGAGATCACTCAAGTCGATGTTGAGTTCGCTTTGGCCTGCAGTCCATTCGGTGTTCACCAACAACTGACCCTGAAGTCCGATGATGCTTACCTGGATATCCCCAGCGAGTTCGCTGCGCTCCAAAGTAAAGGCACCTGACGTCGGGTTAGGATACAAGCTGATGTTGCCCAAGGCCTCATCAATGCTCACCGCACAGTCGTAACACTTGGTGAAACATACTGCAGCGAAGATGGTATCCGCGTTGCCGATGCTTGACGCACGGTTGAATCCTCCAAAGCCATCGCTTACACCACAAGCCGCGAGGTCGCCACTTGCTTCAGCTACTGCCCAGTCATTACCATTGATGAACTTGTAGAACAAGTCCTGATTCAATGGAGACTCGAAGGTCACAGAGTAGATGCCGTCACCGTCAGGATCCGTCATCTCTGTCGTAGAGGGGCTCCAACCTTGGAAGCTTCCAGCTACGTGTACTCCGTTGCTGTCAATCGCATTGTTCGCTACTTCCCAAGCCATGTTCACATTGAGGGTTACCTCGATTGAACACGCGTCACAAGAGCTCCAGCAAACTACTGGGATGATTGTGTCGCTGGCAGGAATCGTCAATACACGGTTGGTGTACGTGGCGTTACCGTTGGTACAAGATGCCGTGGGGTCATTCATCTCCTGGATGCTCCAGCCGTCAGCAGAGTACTTAAACTCTACCGTCGAACCTTGCTCCAAAGGAAGGGTAACCTCCCAGATGTTGTCACCATTGGCATCACTCATCGCGTTACAGCTACCACACCAGTTGTTCCATGTACCGTTTACTTCAGGCGTTGTGAAGCCTTGAGTAACCTTGTTCATGTCTACCTGGAAGGTCACGTTCGTGTACTGAACACAGCTCGTCGTGAAGACCGCTGAGTCATACATCGGAGGATTGGTGGTTCCGCCATAAGGCATTGGACCCCAAGTGTTCGCATTGTATGGGCTAACCAACGTCGTATCAATAGTGATCACGTTGTTGCTACCCCATGGGCACAATACATCTACCTGGTACCAACCTGCGTTGGTTCCGTCTGTCAATCCATCACCATACGAGTCATTAATGCGGAACTCATAGGTGCCATTGTCTGGAAGACAAACCGTATCAACATGCAATGATGCCGCAGCGTTGTATGGAGAAACGTCCGTATAAGGACCTCCAGATGCCCAAACAATTCCTGTGTTGATGTCCTCGATGTACCAAGAGATCTCAGATCCATAGATATCATTCAAGAGCTCGACACGCACATCGGTACATGGAGAAAGGACTCCGTCTACCAAGAAATTGTCCACGGCCCAATACCAGCCCCAAGCACCCGTTCCATCGCTGTAACGAAGGCGAACTTGAAGGTCAGCATTTCCATACATAGAAATGTCATACATCTCATGGGCAGGAGCCGTCCAAGAACCGCGTGTCGCGGTCATTGTATCGATCGTTACCCAGTTGGTGCCGTCGTATACTTCAACATAACCGGCTGTGCCAGAGATGTGACGATAGTAGTGATCAAACTCTACTGTCAACGTATCATACCCGATGGCGTACATCATTGGAGATGTCAATGAAGCGTCTACTGCAGGAGCAGAAGAACCGGCAGCATCGTCATCAATGAATGCGAAGGCTGTTCCGTCCAAAGAAGACGTGCCATACGTGCTCACGCCTTCCCACATCGGGCTGGCTACATCGGAAGTCCAGTTACATGGGATTCCGTTGTCGAAGTCTACACTGTATGGAATAGCAGAAGAAGGTACGGCTGCATAAATGGCAGACGCCGTAGAGATGGGCCCTACACATCCTTCAGAAACTACCCAGTCATAGGCATAGTACACACGGTCGTTGGTGGTTCCAAACTGAACCGAATCAAGTCCCATGACCCCTGCCAATTGATAAGGGTACATTCCACCTGTCGTCGCACGGTGAAGTGCGCCCGTGGTACCTGTCAAGAAGGCCATATTGATGTAGTATACACCCGGCGTCAAGGTCAAGCCTACAGCTACTTGGTGGGTGCCTGCCGCTCCAACCGTAATGGTATCCGAACGCATTAATTCCGCACCGCTGTGGCCAGAGCTCTTATTACCGCCACCTTCAGAAATGCGAACCTGGAAGTTCACCAATCCGTTGGACACGACAGAAATAGAGTCAATCGTCATCGGCTTCAAAACAGAGAACCACATACCGTTGGTGAAGTTGCCGAAACCACCGGTCAACGTTGTGGGAGGTCCAACATGTGCTGGGCCAGACGCATTGTCGTCCGCATAAACAGCCGCGTAGAAATCGGTGTTTGCCGTAATGACAGGCGTAGTGAAGCTATTGCCTTGTGCAACGACCGAAGTGTCTCCATTCAACCAAAGCACCGTATTCGTTGCCGAAGCAGCCATGGTGTTGAAAGTCACCGGCGAAGCGCCACATGATGTCTCCGAAGGAATCATCAAGGTGTCAGTTACAGGGCAGGTAGGCGTAGAACAGGCCGCCGTGAACGTGCCGAATACCGTAGAAGCCGTGAACGTCGTACCAGAGGCACGCGTCAACTTGGTGTTGCCATCAGGATCCACCACCGTGAAGCCAACTTCTGCCGTCCATGAACCAAGGGTTCCGACTTGCGCGGTTACTGCAACACCGTCACAGAGCATAATGGTCTCTGTGTAGGACGATCCCGAAGTAAAGCCGCCACCCACGGTACCAACAGTGTAGCCGTTTTGGATGAAGCTTACCGTGTTACCGTTCCAGCCGTCACCATACGCATCGGTCATGTTCACCGTGAAGGCACACATGTCTGCTGGAGGACAAGCCGTACAAACAGGGAGGAAAGATCCAAAGTTCTGACCTGCCGTTATCGTTGATCCTGCGGTATGCACAACCACGGTGTCTCCCGCAGCGTCCGTTACAACAAAACCAACTTCTGCCGTCCAAGAACCCAAGGTTCCAAGATCTACGGAAACAGAATCCCAAGAGCAAAGACCCACATATGCAGTATCCAAGCTTCCAGTGGCCAAGGTGACTGACCCGTTTACGTTACCGCTTTGGGTAAAGGTCACCACGTTTCCGTTCCAACCGTCCCCATAAGAGTCCGTGAGGTATACCGTGTATTGGCACTGGTTAGAAAGCGCACATGCAGCGGTCATCATAGATTCCGAAGCGCTCCATGAGCACGTATCGCCCACAGAACAGATTTCACGCACAGAGAACTCATAGCTTGTAGAAGCCATAAGGCCCGTGATGGTTGCTGAGGCTCCAGAGCCATTGACCATCATGTAAGCCCCTGTGGTCCCAGCTTCGCGATAGCGAACCTCAGAACCAATCGTGGTGCTGTTGTTGGAAGACCATGTAGCATCAAAGCTCACATCAGAAACGTTTGCGGCTGAAAGGCCCGAAACGCCAAAACAGGTCAACGGAGCGTATTCGTCCGCACCCATGTCAGGCGTAGTGGTCGAACGCGTGTCGCCGTCGATGTCTGTAGCTACACCCAAAGCAGCACCTGCATTATTGGGAGCAGTACCTTGAACGTGCAAGTCGGTCGCAGAAGTAAATAGTGGATCTCCCCAAACAGAGTTCCCGTCCTGAGAACTCGCCGTCTGCCATGCAGAAAGCGTGGAGCTACCAGGTCCAAAAGGAGAAGAACTTGAAGCGTAGAAATTATTGTAGTCCGAAGTAAAGTGCGTTCCTGCAGGAGCATTTGAAGAAGCTTCAAAGGCATAACCACCGCCTGAATTCACAAAAATGTTGTTGTTCACTGTATTGCTGTCTGCCGTGAAGTAACTGGTAGACGTAGACGCATTAAAGTAGCAAGCGCGTCCAGCCGTAGCTGATCCCGCAGTAACATTCACTGTGTTGTGCTGGTAGGCCACTCCACCGCTGTGGTAAGAGTAAATTCCGTACACGGAACCCGTGCCCGCACTAGCGACCATGTTATTCTCAACCGTTGCCCCGTCACCATCTACGGCATACAGATAGATACCATAATTGGTTGTGCCAACTAAAGAGATGTTATTCTTCTTGATGCTCACATCTGAGAAGTGATTGTAGGTGCTTGAGGCACTTCCTCCAACACGAATACCATAGGTGCCCGCATTGATGGTGTTGTTCTCGACAATGGCGAACATGTCCGAGCCACCCGTAGGGGCCGAGTACACGTAGAAACCGTAGCCCGTTCCTGCATTGATGGTGTTGTTTTGAACATCAATACCAATTGAAGGGTAATACAAGTAATTGTAACAGTAGGTTCCTGTAGCATTGATGGTGTTGCCATGAACCTTTTGGTACTTGGCATACCGTGGGTACAAGCCATAATAGCTCGTGCTGATCACATTGTTTTCAATGACAATGGTATCCATAGAAGTGGTGTAGGACGAACCGTAGATGTACATCGCATACGAGACATCTGTCATGGTGTTTCCAGACAGAGTCCAATTTCCCTGAGCTTCTGCTGGAGAGGTATAATAGATTCCCGCAAAATAGGAGCTCGTGGTAGTGGCAATCCCCGTGAACGTGTTATCCAAAATTTGAATGTCTGCCACGTTACCCGTGAAGTCCATCAAACGACCATACGAGGTTCCACCGGTTGTAATGGTTAGACCTTTGATGGTGACGTTGCTACAACCGTTCAGACGAACTGTCCAGTTATCCGATGTCCCCGTTGGGCTGTAGGTTACCGCCGCGGCCGCCGTGTTGGTGGGGTCCGCTTGGAACGTAATACTGTTCGACGCCGAGGCTCCCGTGATGGAAGGGATGGTCACCTGCTCTGAGTAGGTGCCTTGCTTGACGTTGAACGTAACTGCACCGCTTACACCGGAAGTCGACAGAGCCGAAATCGCGGACGTAAACGATGTGTAATTGCTCGATCCAGTTCCGTTCGGGTCAATGGTGTATGACCCCGATAACTGGGCGAACATCGGCATTGTAAGCAGCGAGAACGCTGCTGCGCCGAGCCATCGCAGTGTACGATTTTTCATAGTTAGCATTTAAGTGATTTTTGATTAGAGAGGCTCAAAATACAGTTTTTAAAACAATTAGTTGTTAATAAATCGTGATAAAAGCCAATATTTTCACTCTAAAAGCCTGTAAATAATCATTTAAATCCTCAAATATTACACATATAAATATTTTTAGTCATGACTAATTTTAGAAACAGCAAAAACCCTCAACGCCTATCAGCAAAGGGTTTAGCGAGGCATGTATCCGCCTTCAGAACGAGGACGGTTAGGTTCAGGCGCGTCTAATGGCGCACATTCCCTCAAAGTTTTCTTGCATTGCTCAGGAAGTCGTTGGTACCAACCGGTGCCTTCGGTCTTCCAAGCGATTTGATCATCACTCACCTCCTTGACGATTTTGGCTGGGTTGCCTACAACCACGGAGCGCTCGGGAATAACCATTCCTTGAGGCACAAACGCAAGGGCGCCTACGATGCTCTCTGCCCCTATGACCGCGTCATCCATGAGCACGGCATTCATGCCGATGAGTGCGTTGCGTCCAACATGAGCTCCATGTACAATCGCACCATGGCCAATGTGGGCACTTGGTTCCAACACCACATCTTTGCCTGGGAAAACATGTATGATGCAGTTTTCCTGGACATTGGCGCCAGCCGATACGGTGATTCGACCCCAATCCCCTCGCAAAACTGCTCCGGGACCTATATACACATCCGCCTCGATCCACACATCCCCCGTGACGTTCGCCTGGGGATGAACAAAGGCGCTTGGGTGTACAATAGGTTTGAGGCCGTTGAATTCGTAAAACATTTAAGCGCGTTCTAAAATGAGGGCGTAGCCTTGGCCTACACCAATGCACATGGTGACTAGGGCATACCGTCCTTGGCGGCGGTCAAGTTCTCGGGCTGCGGCCAAGGCAATCCGAGCGCCAGTCATTCCCAATGGGTGACCTAAGGCGATCGCCCCTCCATTGGGGTTAATTCGGGCATCGCGGTCATCCAATCCCATAGCGCGTGTACAGGCCAACGCTTGGGCGGCAAAAGCTTCATTGATCTCGATGACATCCATATCATCGAGTTGAAGACCGGCTTTGGTCAACGCGATTTCACTTGCGGGCACGGGGCCAATCCCCATAATGCGCGGCTCTACGCCGGCCACCCCCCCTGCAACTACACGAGCCAAGGGTTTTAGGCCGTGAAGTTTTAGGCCTTCACCGCTCGCCATGAGCAAGGCTGCGGAGCCATCATTTAGCCCGCTAGCATTCCCCGCTGTGACACTGCCCTCTTTTCGAAAGGCCGGCCTCAAGGCAGCTAATCCCTCCAGGCTGCTTTGTGGCTTGGGAAATTCATCTTGGCTTATAACGACTTCGGGGCCTTTTCGTTGCGCAATATGTAGCGGGGCAATTTCCTCGGAAAGGCGGCCGGCGGTTTGCGCCGCCGCCGTTTTCTGCTGACTCCAAAGAGCAAAGGCGTCTTGATCCTCCCGGCTAATTCCATAGTGATCCACAAGGTTTTCCGCCGTTTCGCCCATGGCTTCCACCCCATAGGACTCGGCCATTTTGGGATTCACAAAGCGCCAACCAAAGGAGGAATCATACAATGAACTATCCGTTCCGAAGGGTCGCGACGATTTGCTTAGCACATAAGGGGCTCGTGTCATATGCTCCACTCCGCCGGCAATAAATACGTGGCCATCGCCATGGGCAATAGCTCGGCTTGCATGCTGCACCGCACTCAGCCCCGAGGCGCAAAGTCGGTTGATCGTTTCCCCTGGAACGCTAAAAGGCAAGCCAGCCAAAAGGGTAGCCATTCGGGCAATATTGCGGTTGTCTTCACCTGCCTGATTCGCACATCCTAGCATCACGTCTGCAATCGCACTTGGGTCAAGGTTTGGGTGACGGTCCAAAAGAGCGCGAATGCTCTGTGCCGCCAAATCGTCCGCGCGCAATTCACGCAAAGCGCCGCCAAAAGACCCAATTGGGCTGCGAACACCGTCTACCAAATAAGAGCTTAAGTCCATGGAGTGTCGTTTTTGAATACCGTCCCCTTGAAGAGAGCTACGGTTTTTTGATTGCGTTGAACGGTGACTTCATAGCGCGCAAGGCGTTGTCCGCATTGTAGCTCTCGGGCCGTCGCCACCAGGTGGTCGCCCGGAGAAACTGGGCTCGTATGAGAAACCGCTGTTTCGATACTCAGCGCGTGCTGCCCCCTGCTGTTGCTCGCAAAGGCCAGCGCGCTGTCTGCCAAACTATATGTAATCCCCCCATGGGCCACTCGAAATCCATTGACCATCTCTTCGCGAACGGTCATTTCGATGCTGCATTCCCCTGCTGAAACGGAGAGCACACGAACTCCAAGCCACTGGCTGAAGGCGTCGTGATCCATCATTTTTTGTACGATTTCTTGGGGGCTCAAGCTGCTCATGGGTAGGAAGTTACGATGCCTTTGGGCCATCCGGTATCTCCAAGGCCTCTTCAAAGCAACCAATCAAGATGTCTACAACGATCATCAAATTGTGTTGCTGCAGTTGGGCCTCTGGAATGCCTTTTCGAAGTTCTTGGTGAAGAAAATTCCTTACTTCCTCAAAGACAAAGGGGCTGCGCGAAACGGCTACCACCGCTTCGAGGTCCAGGTCCACTTCTTTTTCTTCCAATTTTTCAAAGGCCTCAACGACTCCGGTAGTTACATCTTCGATGATGAGGTTGCTAATGGGATTTACCTTGAGTGCGGCTAAACGGAAGCCCTCGCGGAGCAGGAGGGCTGAACGCACGAGTTGCTCGTGTTCATCATCTTCAAACTCTTCGGAGAGATTGAGCAGAAACCCAAAAAGGGCGGGCTGCTCATCCATGAAGGCAGAAAGGTTCAATCCATATTCTTCGTCAGTCCATGATCGGACTCGGTGGACAGCATGCTCAAACGTGGGGGCAGCAGACATAGGCTAAAGCGTAAAGTTTGGGGCCTGTAAAGCCCAGTCTTTTAATAAGGGACAAGGACGGTAGCGGGGATCACCTGTTCGCTGTTGAAGCTCTTCTAGGTGTTGAAGGGCGTTCCCGAAACCCCACTCAGCTCCCCAGGCCAAGAGACCTTTTGGATAATTGACTCCTTTAGTCATCGCGGTTTCTAAGTCTGACGGAGCAGCAACGGAACGATAGATGGCATCGGCCGCTTCGTTAATGAGTAAGGCTAAGATTCGGTGAAGAATAGAGCGTCCTACTTCTACGTTTTCCTGAGCCTTCACAGGTAGGGCATCGGCATGGTAATCATAAAATCCACGCCCTGTTTTTTTCCCTAACCAGCCTGCTTCAACCAGGCGCTTTTGGCTGAGGTTTGGGCGGAAACGCGGGTCGTAATAAAACTGAGTCCAAACCGTTTCCGTCACCGTGTAATTGACATCATGCCCGATCAAGTCCATCAAGGCAAAGGGGCCCATGCGAAATCCGCCAAGCTCGGTCATAGCCCAATCAATGGTGGGGACGTCGGCAAGTCCCTCTTCCAGAATGTTCATGGCTTCCGCATAAAA
>Ga0209137_1000124_pt1 | contig 85114 bp, 82 predicted proteins | sample SaaInl5LU_22_DNA_FD_184642 | JGI IMG/M metagenome (GOLD analysis project Ga0209137, IMG submission 184642) | Marine microbial communities from expanding oxygen minimum zones in the Saanich Inlet - ESP_105LU_22_DNA (SPAdes) (version 2) | ecosystem: Environmental > Aquatic > Marine > Intertidal... | reverse complement strand
AGTTTTGAATGCAGTTGTATCTCTTCGCAAAGATATTCATTCCCGGCAATTCAGTCTCTAATTTAAAAAAAATAAACTCGCTTTTAAACCTTTTTAAACTCTGGGGGTCAAAGAAAAAGTTATGGTTAATATGACTGCCAAATTAAATTTAAACTTTGTTTGTTGATAATCCTACCTTTTCGGGGGCGGGATTATTTTTTTCGCTCCCAGATTTGTGTGCGGCCTAGAATAGAGAATCCTAAAAAGCCTCGCACCCTGAGGGTATTGTCATCTTCCATTACAATATAACAATCATATACTTTGCCGGACTTTGGATCCATGATGGTACCGTCTTCAAAATTGTCATCCACATAAACCAGATCCCTCACAATAATCATCCCTTCTATGGGTTTGCCCCGGTCCTCCCCTTTGCATTCGACACATTTTTTTCCTTGATCCTCGGGCAGCAAAAGTTTCGTGATTTTGCCATATAGTTTGTCGTTCTCCCAATATATAGTTACTTCCGATTTTTTGACCCCGGTTTCGTCGTCCTGTGTAACCCAAACACCTTCAATAGAATCCGTTTGCGGGTTGAAAAGATGCAAAAGAAGTATTAAAAAAGTGACCTTCATAATTTTATCATTATTTGTGTTCCTTCGAAATTAGAAAATCTATTCTTATTTTAGCACGTAAAGAATTAATAATCATGCAAAAAAAAATAAAACGCTTCAAATTTCTGCTCATCTTAATTCCTTTGGGGCTATTTATTGGCTTTTTAGATCAAAACCTTATAAAAGGATTTGTCGATCCTAAAAAAATTGGAGATCACTACCAGTATATGGGTATTCTTGTGGTGGCCGTTTTGGTTTTACTCTTTTTGATTATTCAATTCGATCGAAATTCTGAACAAAAATAGCCGGCTGATTTCGTTATCTTTACCGAAAAAAAATGCAACATCATATAACGCTTTCGGACATCGAAGCGCAGGACAAAATCTACCGACTCAATTTGATCAACAGCGTGAGCGGATATAAATCAGCACAGCTGATTGGCACGCGATCGGAAGCGGGAAAAGAAAATCTAGCCGTGTTTAGTTCGGTGATCCACTTAGGCAGCAACCCTCCATACATCGGTTTTATTTTGCGTCCCACAACCGTGCCCAGGCACAGCTACAGCAATTTTAAAGCCCATGGAAGTTTCAGTCTCAATGCAATTACTGCAGATCAAATTGCTGCCGCGCATCACAGTTCAGCCAGTTATCCAGAAGGAATTTCTGAATTTGAAAAAACAGGTTTGGTGGCTGAAACCAAGGCGGGTACTCATATTCCGTTTGTAAAAGGTTCGCCCATACAACTGTTGTGCAGTTATGAAAACGAATATTTGATTAAAGAAAACAACACCCTGCTCATTGTTGGTATGATTCAAGAACTTTTTATCGACGAAGGTCTTTTATTGGAAGACGGCTGGGTACAGTTGGACAAAGGAAAAATTGTTAGCATCAATGGTTTGGATGGCTATGCCCTGCCGCAACTGTTGGATCGATTTCCTTACGCACGACCTAAAACCGACTAAAGGCAGTGGAATCACAAGAGGATTTTTTGTTTGACTATGCCACCCAACACAGTACTGCTGTTCCAGAACTCCTGTTGGAACTGGAACGAGAAACCCATCAAAAAATACTGCAACCCCGAATGCTGAGCGGCCCTCTGCAAGGACGTTTTCTCAGTTTGTTGGCGCAGCTGCTCCAGCCTCAATGCATCGTTGAAATTGGAACTTTTACCGGCTATGCGAGTTTGTGTTTGGCCGAAGGACTGACCGAAGATGGCGTGCTTCACACGCTGGATTGCAACGAAGAATTGGTGGACATTCAACAAAAATATTTTTCTAAAAGTCCTTACCACAATAAGATCAAAAGCTATTTGGGAGCAGCCTTGGAACTGTTACCGCGCATTGAAGGACCCTACGACTTGGTCTTTATTGATGCCGACAAACCCAATTATGAACACTATTTTGAAATGGTGTTTCCAAAAACAAGAAAAGGCGGCTTGATAATCTCCGACAACGTGCTTTGGAGTGGAAAAGTATTACAGGAGGCAGACCCCAAAGACGAAAGTACGATAGCCTTAAAAAAGTACAACCAAAAACTAAGCACTGACCCTCGTGTATTTACGACCTTACTTCCGCTTCGAGATGGCTTGTCATTGAGTTGGGTCCGCTAGAGATCCCGGCTTATAGAATCTTTTAAATCATCAAAATCCCCTTTGAGCTGATCCACCTCTTTTTTGATTTCAGAAGTGACTTTTTTGGTCGGGCTTTCAATATCCACCGATTTTTGGATTTCATTTTTGATGTCATTGGTGGCTTGACGCACCTGAGTCATTCCTTTAGCAAGGGTTCTTGCAATAGAGGGAATTTTGTCCGCACCAAAGACTAATAAAACAATAAAAAAGACGAAGACAATTTCTGCTCCACTAATAAACCATAGCATGTATAGCAATTTTGACAAATATAAGAGGTTTGTTGAATAAATCCCGTTGAAAAAGCATTAAGATCGGTGTTATTACATCACTTTTATCATCCTTTTAATTTTTCTTTAAAGGCCTCAAAATCGGAGGTAGCTTCTTCTTTTGGCCAACTGTTGTTTTCGGTATTCACATCTGCGGTTTCTCCATCAGGATCCACCCGAACTCCCACCAATTCCTTGTCGGTCGCTATCACCTTGGTCACCGCAGCATCATTTTTACGCCACAACTGTACCGGATAAGTCTTGCGTTCCACAGTGCCATCGGCATAACTATATTCTACAATCAGTGGCATGACCAAACCACCGGGTTTATCAAATTCTACCGCATAGATATTTTTTGGAAGCTCCACATCGGCATAATCGGCACTGTTTTCATTGAGATAATTTTTTAATATTTCCGATTGCGCCGTGGGATTGTCTCCACCTGAAGCAGCTTCCTCAGTAGCTTCCACCATAAAAAGTACTTCAGGCAAGTCCTCTAAGGTTAACTCCCTTTCTTTTAAATAATCATTGGCCGCTTTACTGGGTTGATCCGACACTACATATTTTTTAACAGATTTTACGCCGATGTCAACATAGTCGGTGGTGTAGAACCAACCGTTCCAAAACCAATCCAAATCAATGGCAGAAGCATCTTCCATCGTTCTGAAGAAATCTTCTGGCGTTGGATGCTTAAACATCCAACGTTGGGCATAGGTTTTGAAAGCGTGATCAAAAGCACTTTTGCCCATGATCGTTTCACGAAGAATATTGAGTGCTGTGGCCGGTTTGGCATAGGCATTAGGTCCCAACTGATATACGTTTTCGGGATTGGACATAATGGGAGATATAAAGTCTTGATCTCCAGCCATATACGGTACTATTTTAGAAGGGTCTCCACGCCGCGAGGGATATTTATCCAAACCCTTGATGGATTCCGGATATTTTACACCAAACTCTTGCTCAGTTAGGTATTGCACAAAGGTATCTAGACCTTCATCCATCCAACCCCACTGTCGCTCGTCAGAATTGACGATCATTGGGAAATAATTGTGCCCCACTTCGTGGATAATAACGCTGATCATTCCAAATTTCACTCGATCGGAATAATTTCCATCTTCATCCGGACGTCCATAATTCCAGCAAATCATCGGGTATTCCATTCCTTGGTTTTTGGCATGTACCGAAACCGCTTTGGGATAAGGATAATCGAAGGTATAGTTGGAATAGGTTTTAAGGGTCTGCACCACTGCTTTGGTGGAATATTCCTCCCAAAGTGGATTTCCTTCTTTGGGATAGAGCGAAACGGCCATCACTTTGTTGGGGCCTACCTGAACAGCTTGGCGCTCCCAAATAAACTTTCGCGAACTGGCAAAAGCAAAATCACGTACGTTTTTGGCACTGTATTTCCAAGTACTTTTTTTGTTGGAAAAACTACTTTCTTTGGCTTCAGCCTCGGCTTGCGTCACGATGATCACAGGCGCATCAAAGCTTTCTTCAGCATCTTTAAAACGTTTGTACGCTTCTCGAGATAAAACCTCCTTAGGGTTTTGAAGCGTTCCTGTAGCTTCCACAATATGATCGGCAGGAAGGGTAATACTTACCTCATAATCTCCAAATTCGAGGGCAAATTCGCCATTGCCCCAAAACTGGTAATTCTGCCATCCTTCCACATCGTTATAGACACACATCCGAGGGAAAAATTGTGCAATTACATAGGCTTTGTTGCCGTCTTTGGGAAAAAATTCATAGCCTGATCGGGCTCTGTTTTTAACATGATTATTGATGTTGTAAGACCACTTGACACGAAATACGAACTGCCCTCCCGGAAGTATGGGTTGGCTCAGATCAACCCGCATCATGGTTTCATTTATTTTATAAGGCAAAGCACTGCCATTGGCATCTACCACCGATTCGATTTGAAATCCTCCATCAAAAGGGGCGTCCACATAACTTCGCACAAAACTGCTTGGAGTCATGATAGGTGCCGTACTGCTGCCATTCTTTTCTATGGCAGGAGCGTCTTTTTTGCGAATATTTTGATCCAATTGCATCCACAAATAGGGCAATGCATCCGGGGAATTGTTTTTATAGGTGATCGTTTCCGCTCCATAAAGCCGGGAATTTTTATCGTCCAATTCCACGTCCATAACATAATCCACCTGCTGCTGGTAGTAGTCCACGCCGGGAGCTCCAGAAGCATTGTGATAGCGATTGGGTTCGGCAAATACTTCTTTGAGTTGTTTGAATTTATTTTCGTTTTTATGCCCTTTTTCTTGACCTATAAGACTGGAAAACAAAAACATAAAAAGAAGACTGCATGTGATTTTTTTCATAGTATTAAAATTATTTAACGTATAAATATAATAGAATTAATGCTCGGTGTTTCTAATTTACTCAAAATTCTTTAATGCAATCTGAGCCGCCGGTTGGGTTGCATTTAACAAGAAACTTTTTCGCTTATCACCATTTACAAAATGTATAATATTTTTTTGATCTTCAAATTGTTCAAAAAGCAAAGTATTCTCAATGACCAAACTATCGGACAGCTGTTCGAAAGGCACTTCGATATAGCTCACCAAGATGTCGTTTTTGTATTCCTTTCCCAAATAATTTAGGGGCAGCACGACCGTTCCCAAGGAGAGCTTCAATTGCGCAGCAAAGTAGTCCGAAATGCGTTGATTGATTTCTTTTTCGTCAGAATCGGGTGCCAGTTGGAGGGTTGGATTTTGCTGGCGCAACACCAGCTCCATATCATCAATAAAAATTTGAGCGGAAATTTGGAGCACCTTCTTTTCGTTTTTATAGTTTATAGTGGTGGTACTTACATAAAACTTATGGCTACGAAAACCGCTTCCCAAAAAAAGAAGTAGTACCACTGCAAAAATTGAGGTCCACTTAGTTGGTGTCATCCAAAGATTTTTTGTAATCAATACTTTGATCGATCAAAAATTCAATCAATTGAAATTTACGATCTTGATTGAGCAGGCTGTTGGTGGTCATTTTTTTATCGATATACTCCAAATACCCCACCACCTCATCTTTTTTGAGTTTTAAATCGGATTCAAAAAAAGCATCGTCAAAAACCATGGGTAATATCTCACTGGGTTTCATCCGATTGCGTTCTTCGGGTGTTTTTTTGGATACTGCCATGGCGATAAGTTTGGCGATATTGACAAAATCCAATCCATTTTTGAGGACTCTTTCGTCATAGGCTTCATTGACAATCTGCGAAGATTTATCGCGCTCGTAGTCGTATCCTTTAAATTCTTCTTCTATGAGATCAAGAAATTTTTCGGTGTTTTCGGGAGTTACTACAATTTCATTCAATTCGTTGACGTTTTCATTCACCGAAACAATCAGGCGTTGCCGATTGAGGATCTCCTCTGTGATCACCACCGCACGAATCCGGTACTGTAGGGATGAAAAAATGACTTCGTCTCCCAATGCTACCGGGATTTCAAACTCGCCGGTATCATCCGTAATGGTGTTGATTTGGGCTGAGTTATTGATCACATTGGCAGCAATGACATTGGTGTTCTTGTATAACAATTTTCCCTTGATGGGCTTTCTTTGCTGTGCTGAAAGACTCAGACTCAACAGCATCAAAATCGATAAAAAAAATGTATTTTTCACTCAATAAATATAAGGTCTCTTTAAAAGATTTACACCTAAGGAATGTTAATTTTTTTACAATATCGCATTTTTGGAAACTAAGATCCTACGTATTGACGCCAAAACCACCTTTGCCCTGCGGCATCCCTTGCTCCGAAAAGGACGTCCGTTGAGCAACTGCCCTTTTGAAAACGACACCCACCCGGAAAGTTTGCATTTGGGTGCCTATGATCAAGACCGTTTGGTCGGTATTCTGAGTGCCCTTCCCAATCCCTATCCCAAGGCGCCCGACCCGTTGGGTTATCAACTCCGAGGCATAGCCGTACTTCCCTCCTATGAACGCAAAGGAATCGCATCGCAACTCATTCAAAAAGCCATAGCCATCCTTTCCAACGAACACCGTTTAGAAATCCTGTGGTTAAATGCCCGAATACAGGCACAAAATCTTTATCTTAACAACGGGTTTAAGGCCATTGGCGCAACCTTTGAAATTGCGGGCATTGGAACCCACCAACGTTTTTTTAAAAAATTCAACCCATGACTCGAAGTCAGTTTTTGGCCACCGCCATCGGGATCAGTGCCCTAAGCCAAATAAAATGTGCGCTGCCCCAAACCCCCTTTTCAAAAGAACTCTTGTTGGGTAAAGGAAAGCCGGATTTACGCAACGACCAAGTGCCCCTGTTAGAAGAAGCCGGAAGCGCATTTGAAAAAATGCAACAAGCCGCAAAAGCAGAGGGAATCCAGCTCAAAATAGTTTCGGCCTATCGCTCCTACGACCGTCAAAAAGGAATATGGAATCGGAAATTCAAGGCCAACGCAGCGGCGGGTCTATCTCCAGAGAAAAATATTGCCAAAATCATCACCTACTCCACCTTGCCGGGAACCTCCCGTCACCATTGGGGTACGGATGTGGATTTGATTGATGGAAATCCTCCTGCAGAGGGGGATGTGTTGGTCAGTCAAAAATTCCACAACCAAGGGCCCTATGCCCCCATGTTTGAATGGATGCAAAAAAATGCTGCCAGCTATGGTTTTTTGTTGCCTTATACGAATGACGCCCAGCGTCCTGGTTTTTATTACGAACCCTGGCATTACAGCTACGCCCCTTTGTCGATTCCCATGCTGAAAGCGTTTCTAACTTTGGATTTAAAAACCCTGTTGACCCCAGCGGATCTGTTGGGAAAAGAATGTGTTGATGAAGCTTTTTTAAAGTCGTATTTGCAAAACAACGTCTTGGGAATTGCTGCTGCATTAAAAGAATAAATGGAACACGATTTTTATTCTTGATTGAAAGCTTTTATATTTATTCTTCATTTTAACCCCCAAATTGAAACCCATGGGAAAAGGAGACCGCAAAACACGCCGAGGAAAAATTATTAAAGGCTCATACGGCGTACGAAGAAGAAAAAAAATAAAACTAAAAAAACCGCAGACTAACGAATAAAAACAGGGGCTTTGGCGTCCACTGTTTCCGCTTCGGAGTAGCGATAACCGTCTGCGTTAAAGGACAAAATAGTTGCTCTATTGGGTTGAGCCGTTTCGATCAAATGGCGCACCATCATTCCCCGTGCTTTTTTAGCAAAGAACGAAATTACTTTCAATTTGCCGTTTTTATAATCTTTAAAAACAGGGGCAATCACGGGAACTTTCAAAGCCTTAACATCCACGGCATTGAAATATTCATTACTGGCCAAATTGACAAACAACTCGTCCTCCTCCAAAACATCGTTCAAGGCCATAGTGATTTTTTTGGTCCAAAAAGCGTACAAATTATTTCGTGCGCCCACCTTAAATGCCGTCCCCATTTCTAAACGATACGGCTGAATCAAATCCAAAGGTTTTAATAAACCGTATAAACCGGAAAGGATAAAAAGCTGATCCTGCAAACGCTGGACTTGTTCCGGTGGAAGGGAATAAGCATCCAACCCTTGATAGACATCACCGCTGAAGGAATAGATGGCTGGTCGGGCGTTGTCGGGGTTAAAGGGCACTTCAAAATCTTGATTTCGTTGCCAATTCAATTGCGCTAATTGGTCTGAAATATGCATCAAATTTCCCAAGGACTTGGGGGACTTCTTTTTTAATAAAGCATTCAACTGATGGGCTTCTTTGAGAAAGCAAGGTTCCGAAAAGCTTTGTGTCGGAAGCGTTTCGCTGAAGTTCAGCGATTTTGCGGGAGAGATAACCATTTTCATAAGTTGCCGTTTTTAAAGCTAATAGCCATTAAAATTCAAAACTACGAGTATTTCTTTCAGCATCCAAGCCGCCAAGATTGAGGGTTTAAATACCAGTATTACAAATTCTTATGTTTGGCATAATCGCGCCATTTTTCAATCAGTGCTTGAAAAGAGTCCGGAAGTGGAGCTTCGAATTGTAAATATTTTTTGGAATGTGGATGCTCAAAACCCAGCGTTTGCGCGTGAAGGGCTTGGCCTTGAAGGAACGAAAAACAGTTTTCTACAAACTGTTTGTATTTACTAAAGGTAGTTCCTTTCAGCACCTTGTCTCCGCCATAGCGCACATCGTTGAAAAGGGTATGTCCAATATGTTTCATGTGTGCCCGAATTTGATGTGTTCGCCCGGTTTCCAATTGACATTCCACCAAAGTGACATAGCCAAAGCGCTCCAACACTTTGAAATGTGTAATGGCCGGTTTTCCTTGGCTGTTGTCTGGAAAAACTTCCATCAGCAATCTGTTTTTGGGATGACGTCCAATGGCCCCTTCAATGGTTCCTTCCGCTTCTTGTACATCGCCCCAAACCAAAGCGATGTATTTTCGCTGCGAGCTTTTATCAAAAAACTGTTTTGCCAAATGTGTCATGGCGGTTTCTGTTCGGGCAACGACCAAAAGGCCGCTGGTGTCTTTATCAATTCGATGCACCAAACCCGGGCGTTCGTTGCTGTTTTTTGGAAGCTGCTCAAAATGATGTAACAGTCCATTCAACAGCGTGCCGCTGTAATTGCCATGTCCAGGATGCACCACCATACCGGCGGCTTTGTTGACCACCGCAAGGTAGTCGTCCTCATATACCACTTCAATGTCCAAAGCTTCTGCGACCAACAAATTTTCATAGGGCGGATGCGACAGCAACACTTGTACTTGATCGCCGCCTTTGACCTTATAATTGGACTTTACACTTTTTCCATTGACAAAAATACTTCCTGCTTTGGCCGCTTGCTGAATTTTGTTGCGCGTAGCATTTTCTATGCGGGACATTAAAAATTTGTCAATCCGCAATGGAGATTGACCGCTGTCCACCGAAAAGGCATAATGCTCGTGCAAGGCCTCCGATGCCCATGCATCTTCCTCCGCTGATTTATCGATTTCCATTCCCGAGTATCAAGTCTATGGTGGACATCCGAGGGAGCAGTATTCCCGGTTTTATGGTTTCACCTTGATGCTTGATTTCAAGCACCATGTCTTTTCCAATATTATCCTGATAGGTGATTTCTCCAACTTCAAATCCTACGGAATGGATCATGGCTTCGGCATTGCGACGGGTGATTTGGATGATGTTGGGAACGGTAATTTTTCGATAGCCCGATGGATTTATGGTTAAATAAAGTTTTCGGTTTATTTTCACTTCACTATCCGCTTCCGGAAATTGAGAAATCACAGTAAAAGGGGGAAGGGAAGCGTTGAACTTGGTGGAGTCAATCACTTCATAGCGTAGCTTTTCTTCCGCCACTTTTTGGGACACTTCAGCCAAGGTCAACCCTCTTAGGTTGGGAACTTTTTGATATTCATTGTGGCGTGTAAACACTTTTAAACCCCATGAAACCAAAATAAATACCAATCCTAAAAAAACAACGGTATAGCCTAGTTGTTTTAAGAAAAGCCGACTCAATAAAAACCGAAGTAACTGCATCGTTTAAAATTCGAGGTAAAGATAACAAAACCGCTGCTTAACGATTGCAATGAAATGCGTTACCTTTGAAAATAATTTTTTTTGAGATGACAAAGCATAAGGTAGGCATTGTTTGTGGAGGCTATTCCTCCGAGTATAAAATTTCGATGAAAAGCGGACAAACCGTTTTTGATGCGCTTTCCCCCGAGGATTGGGATTGTTATTACATCCTGATTCGACCCGAGGCCTGGACCGCCAAAGACCGTGCCGGCAACACCTACACCCTTTCCCGAGGAGATTTCGCCCTGCAGGGTGAAAATGGGACTGTACGATTGGATGTTATTTTTAATGCCATCCACGGTGCTCCGGGAGAAAACGGTCAATTGGCGGCACTGTGGGAATTATTGAACATTCCGTTCAGCAGTTGCGACAGCTATGCAGCAGCACTCACCTTTAACAAAAGAGATTGTTTGACCCTATTGAGAGAAAAAAATATTCCTACGGCACAACATTATGAGCTCAATCAAAACGACCCTATCCATTTGCATCAAATTATAGAAACCGTGGGCTTGCCCTGTTTTGTCAAAGCCAACCGATCGGGCAGTAGTTTTGGTGTTTATAAAGTAGACCATAAAGAAGATCTTCTCGAAGCAATTGAAAAGGCGTTTGAAGAAGATTCGCAACTGATTATTGAAAGTGCTTTGGACGGGGTAGAAATCAATGTAGGAGTAGGTCCTTGGAACAATAGTCTGCAGGTTTTCCCCATGACAGAAATCCAAACTCAAAATGCTTTTTTCGACTACAAAGCCAAGTATGAAGGGGAAGCCGAGGAAATTACGCCTGCGCGAATCTCGGAGGAAGCTACTGCCCAGATTGCCTCCCTTGCCAAAAAAATTTATACCACTTTGGGGCTGCGGGGCATCGTGCGCAGTGAATTTATTTTAGTCGATAAAACCCCCTATTTTTTGGAGGTCAACACCATACCCGGGCTTACCGCCCAAAGTATTGTTCCGCAGCAGTTGGCTGTAGCCGGCATATCGTTGGCTGATTTTTTTGACGCCCTTTTAAAAAATACACTGAAAAAAAATTAATTACTTTTACCCTAGCAGTAAAGAAACATAAACTCAAAAGCGATGAAACGCATGGTTTTTCCGGGATCTTTCGATCCCATCACAATTGGACATACCGACATCATAGCACGAACACTTCCGCTTTGTGATGAACTCATTATCGCTGTGGGTGAAAATTCGGATAAAAAATATATGTTTCCGCTGCAAGAGCGCATCCAATTTATAAAAAACACCTTTGAAGGTGAACCCAAAATCAAAGTGGCTTCCTATTCCGGTCTTACTATAGATTATTGTAAAACTGTGGAAGCAACCGCCATCATCAGAGGACTCCGCAATCCTGCCGATTTTGAATTTGAAAAAAGTGTTGCACACATCAACCGCAGACTTTCTGGAATTGAAACTCTGTTTTTACTCACTTCTGCCAACACCTCCTATGTCAGCAGCAGTATTGTACGAGAAATCATCAAATACAAAGGTGATTTTTCGCAATTGGTACCCCGGGGTGTTAAGATTTGACTTTCGCAGTGAGATCTTCTACTAATAATTTGATGTTTTCATAGGCATTGTCCATCAATCCCATTATGTCCTCCTGAGTAACCCAACGAGCTTCTTGAATATTCTCTTCCACTTGAGGAGCTAAAGCACCCTTATAATGGGTGTGCATCAAAAACCAATGTGTCTTTTTGAGTTTGAATTTACCATTGGCATTGTATATATGATAGGTAATGGGCAATTTTTTCTTTACGATTAAATCAGCCACCCCAGTTTCTTCCATCACTTCACGCACCGCAGCTTCCATGATGATTTCTTTTTTTTCAATCTTCCCTTTGGGCAAATCCCATTTGTCGTTGCGATAAATAAACAAATACTTCCCGTTTTTATGTTGAACCAGTCCTCCGGCTGCTGTTACCACGGGAAATTTTTTAAAAAAATGGAAGTCCAATTTTTCTTTCACCGGGTGATACAGTCGAATCCCTTCCGTCTTTTTAGACTTAAGAGCTTTCATAATGTCTTCGGTAGAAATATATTTTATAAAGAGGAGGGGGTTGCTGTCGCTGTTTTGATCCAAAAAAGTGGTTAAAACGATTGGTTTTTGATTGTAAAAAACTTTATACATTTGCTTATGATAATTAACCAAAATATTGCTCAGCAAACCGCCGAACATCTATTACAAATAAATGCAATTAAATTGAATTTGGAAAATCCATTTACTTGGGCAAGTGGATGGCGTTCTCCCATTTATTGTGACAATAGAATCACCCTCTCTTTTCCAGCTATTAGAAATTTTTTAAGCCGCAGTTTGGCTGCTGAAGTAAAAGCGCGCTATGGCAGCGATTGCATCATTGCAGGAGTAGCCACAGGAGCCATTGGTATTGGAGCTTTGGTGGCACACGAATTAAATTTACCTTTTATCTATGTGCGCCCCGAACCTAAAAAACACGGTCGTCAAAATCAAATTGAAGGGCAGCTTCAAGCCGGACAAAAAGTAGTGGTGATCGAAGATTTAATCAGTACCGGCATGAGTAGTTTGAATGCCGTAAAAGCATTGCAAGCATCCCAAGCGGAGGTTTTGGGCATGCTGGCTTTGTTTACCTATGGTTTTGATAAAGCGGCCACCGCTTTTTCCGAAGCGCAGGTACACTTGCACACCCTTTGCGATTATGACACTTTACTAACCGTTGCTTTACAACAAAAAACCATCCCAGAAACCGCCTTAACTTGGCTGCAAGAATGGCGTGAAAACCCTGCCACTTGGGGGCCTCAATAAAGCATCATTAACTTTTATAATCCATTCGAAACAGATGGGAAGCGTAGGTGAAAACTTTTCCTTTTTCTCGCTCAACTTGTATACAACCCCAATTATCAACCCCTCTTAAAACCCCTACAAAGGTTTCTTTTTCGTTGTACAAATGCACTTTCTCATCTTTTTTCCACAAATAGGACAGGTATTTATCTTGGAGTGTATTTGCATTTTGCATCAAACATTTCTCAAACTGAGCCCCCAAAGTTGCCCTAAAAACAGCAAATACCTTTTCGAGATCAAAAAGTTGATCGGTGATTTTTGCCATTGAAGTCGCTTGGGTCAATCCCGGAAAATCAACCTGATTGACATTTATCCCAATACCAATAATAGTCGCTTTTAACCGCGCCTTTTGAACAATGTTTTCGATCAAAATTCCTCCCACCTTTTTATCACATGACAAAATGTCGTTGGGCCATTTAATCTTGACTTGGGGGATGCCCAAAACCATCAATGCCTCGGCCATTGCAATTGATGTGACTTTACTGATCAGAAAAATATTATTTAGATCAATCTCCTTGAACTCCTTGTAAACACTAAAGGTAAGATTGAGACCTGCCCGAGATTCCCATGGATTTTCCCGCTGCCCTCGACCTGCGGTTTGGTCGGACGCCCAAACCAAATCCCCGTCGGAACATGCTCCCTGTACATATTGATTCTTTAAATAATCACTTGTGGAAGGGATGGCATTAAGTTTGATTACATTAAAATTGGACATCGTTACTTAGGTAAGCTTTCTCAAAAAGTTATAAATTTGTTTAAAATAGGGTACTTTAATGGTAAATAAAAAGGTTATTGAAACCAATTTAGTGAATGAAATCGTAAATGGTATAGAAAATGTTAAAGGGCAAGATATACAAATTCTTGATTTAAGAGCGATTGACAATACACCTTGTGACTATTTTATCATCTGTAGTGGTACCTCAAATACCCAAGTAAGCGCCATTGTTAATGCTGTCCAAAAACATGTTAGTAAAACCCTACACGAAAAACCGTATCACACCGAAGGAGAAGAAATGGCAGAATGGGTGTTGATGGATTATGTAGATGTAGTGGTGCATATCTTTCAAAAACATATCAGAGAATATTACAATATTGAAGAATTATGGGGAGATGCAGAATGCACTTCCATCGCTTCCAACTATTAAAAAGCTATGACAAAAGAAAAAAAGAACGTCCCACCTAAATTCAATATTTACTGGATTTATGGAATTGTAATCACTGTCCTTTTGGGCATGAGCCTCTTTGGAGGTGATGATTCGTGGCAATCCACACAAAAAACCAATATTTCAAATTTTGAAAACTACCTCAACGCTGGCGATGTGAGCAAGGTGGTGGTGATTCGAAATAAGAGCAGTGTTCGGGTTACACTCACCCCTGAGGCGTTAGAAAAATCAGAGCATCAAGCATTAAAATCTACCAACATACTGGGTCAAAACAATATGGCAGGACCCCACTACCAATTTGAAGTGGGCAGCTTGGAACTCTTTGAAGAAAAATTAGAAAAGGCGCGTAAAAATGGAGTGAATTTTCGTTTGGAATTTACCACTTTGGAAAATCGTTGGTTGGATGTATTGCTGTCCTTTTTACCCATCATTATCATTGTAGCGGTTTGGATTTTTATCATGCGCAGAATGTCCGGAGGAGCCGGAGGAGGTGCCGGAGGTCAAATCTTTAACATCGGAAAATCAAAGGCCAAATTATTCGACGAAAAAACGGATATCACCACTACTTTTAAAGATGTAGCCGGGCTGGAAGGAGCAAAAGAAGAAGTTCAGGAAATTGTTGATTTCCTTAAAAACCCTAAAAAATATACCGTTTTGGGAGGTAAAATTCCCAAAGGTGCCCTCTTGGTGGGCTTACCAGGAACTGGGAAAACCCTCTTGGCCAAGGCCGTTGCCGGAGAAGCCAAAGTGCCCTTCTTCTCACTTTCCGGTTCTGATTTTGTAGAAATGTTTGTTGGGGTGGGGGCATCGCGAGTACGTGATTTGTTTAAACAAGCGAAAGACAAATCACCTGCCATTATCTTTATCGATGAAATTGATGCCATTGGTAGAGCACGTGGAAAAAATAATTTTACTGGGTCCAACGACGAAAGAGAAAACACCTTAAACCAACTCCTTACAGAGATGGACGGTTTTGGCACCAACACCAACGTCATTGTGATTGCCGCCACCAACCGTGCTGACATCTTGGACAAAGCCTTGATGCGTGCCGGGCGTTTTGATCGTCAGATCTATGTGGACTTGCCCGATATTAATGAACGTAAAGAAATCTTCAAAGTACACCTAAAACCCATCAAAGTAGCCAAGGCATTGGATATCGAATTACTATCCAGACAAACTCCCGGTTTTTCGGGAGCTGACATTGCCAATGTGTGTAATGAAGCCGCCTTGATCGCTGCACGTAAGAATAAAAAAGCAGTTGGCAAACAGGACTTTTTAGATGCTGTGGATCGGATTGTGGGTGGATTGGAAAAGAAAAATAAAATCATCACTCCAGAAGAAAAGAAAACCATCGCCTTTCACGAAGCGGGCCATGCCATTGTCAGTTGGTTGCTGGAATTCGCAGCACCTTTAGTGAAGGTCACCATTGTACCCCGAGGGCAATCGCTAGGAGCGGCTTGGTATCTGCCTGAGGAGCGACAAATTGTCCGAACCGAACAAATGCTGGACGAAATGTGTGCTGCATTGGGAGGTCGTGCCGCCGAAAAAGTAATGTTTGACAAAATTTCCACTGGTGCCTTGAGCGATTTGGAAAAAGTAACCCGTCAAGCACGTGCCATGGTTTCTGTATACGGTCTCAATGACACCTTGGGAAATATTACCTATTACGACTCCTCAGGACAGAGCGAATACAACTTCACTAAACCCTATTCTGAAAAGACTGCGCAGGTAATTGATAAGGAAATTTCCGAATTGATTGAAAAACAATATTCCCGTGCTTTGGATCTTCTTGAAACATCCAAAGACAAATTAATTCAACTTGCGGACCGATTGTTAGAAAAAGAAGTTATTTTTAAGGATGATTTGGAAAATATACTCGGAAAACGTCCTTATATTTCCAATGAAGAAAAAATTCGAGAAGAGAAAGAACGTAAAAAAGCAGCCTTAAAAAAGTAAAATAAAGTGGGAATTTGGAACAGATTTTTTGGATCAAACAAAAACAAAAAAGCTGATCAAAGCCCCTATCTTCCAGAATCGGAAGACCCTATCGACATTCAGTTTGCAAAACTGTTTTCCCATCAAGGTGGACGTTTTTTGTACTCAGAATCGGAGGAGATTGTCAATTCTCATTTTGAGTCCATTTGTAAAGAAAACCAGTGGAGTAAAGAAGATATTTTAATTTTTAACACGAATCTCTCGCAACGCTTCCAGTTAGCACCCGTTGAAACCGTCCAAAAAAAGTTGACGGAGTACAAAACCGCCTTTATTTCATGCGAATATTTGATCAGCAATACAGGCGCCCTACTGCTTTGTGACCAACAAATTAAACATTACAAATTGAATGAATTGCCGGACGCACTCATCATTTTTGCAACGACGCAACAATTTGTCCAAGATGTGAGTGAAGGGATGAGTTTGTTGAAAGGAAAATACGATCGGCAGATTCCTAGCAACATTACCACCGTACAGGCAAAAAATCCCAATAAACAAGAAAACATCTCGCTCTCGCAAACCGCAAATGCAAAAAACATATATTTGCTGCTTCAAGATATTTCGTTTTGATTGTATTGACTTTACATCCTCCCTTTTGCCTTGAGGTATTCATAAAATGGCATACCTGGAATATACTTCAACACCTCAAGCACAGATGAAGGAACTTTTAATTCGTAGCGTTTCCGGGATCTTATACGTAGTGTTGATTACGTTTTCTGCCTTTTATTCAGAACTCTTTTTCACGGGTGTAATTTTCCTTTTCAGTGCATTAGCCCTTTTTGAGTTTCAACGCTTGATTGCCTATAATAGCCCCATACCGCTGCTTTTTTTGGCACTACTCTTCTATGGTGCCCATCAGTTGTTGATTCCCCAACCCACCCAATGGGCAATCATTGGATTGGCAGTGTTGAGTAACTCACTCTTGTGGTTACAACTTAAAAAAAAGAAGACGACCTCTTACTCCTATACGCTCAAAGCGGCTTTGACCTTTTTTTATTTAACTTTTTCTTGCTTTAGCATCCTTTCTCTTTACCAACTCTCCGAAGGACTGGGGCCTTGGGTGCCCATTTTTGTATACTCACTCATTTGGATCAACAATAGTTTTGCCTATCTCGTGGGTAAAAAATGGGGGAAGCGCCATTTATTTCCTGCTATTTCCCCAAAGAAAACATGGGAAGGATTTATGGGAGGGCTTATTTTTTGCGTTATTGGAAGTGGAATTTATTATCAATTTCAATCGGAATTTACGCTTTGGAAATTTATTGTAATGGGCTTATGTATTGCCACCACAGCCACCGTTGGAGATTTGATACAATCCAAATTTAAGCGAATTGCTCAAGTGAAAGACAGCGGTTCTCTGATTCCGGGGCACGGCGGTTTTTTTGATCGCATGGATAGTATTATTTTTTCTGCTCCCTTTGTATATTGTATTTTATATTTTTTCATTTATGTTTCATAAAGAAGGTCATCAAATAATCTTATTCAGTTTTATTATTACTGCCGTAGGTATTTTCGCAACGGATTATTTTATTGCAATTCCGTTGCTCAAAACTTTGCTTCAAGTGGGACTTCTCATCCTGCTGGTTTTAATTTTACAATTCTTTCGGAATCCCAAACGCAACACCCTCCCTAATGCAAAACAAATCATTGCGCCCGTGGATGGAAAAGTGGTCATTATTGAAGAAGTTTTTGAAAAAGAATATTTCAAAGATCAGCGTCTGCAGGTTTCCATTTTTATGTCGCCTTTAAATGTGCATGTAACTCGTTATCCCATAAGTGGAGCGGTGGTTTTTAGCAAATATCATCCGGGCAAATATCTAGTGGCTTGGCATCCCAAATCCTCTGAATTAAATGAACGTACTACCATCGTTGTACAAAATGAAACTTTTGGCGAAGTACTTTACCGTCAAATAGCCGGAGCGGTCGCAAGACGCATCGTCAATTATGCCAAAGTGGGGGCAACAGCAGAACAAGGTGCTGATGCGGGCTTTATCAAATTCGGTTCTCGAGTGGATATTTTTCTACCCGTGGGTACGCCCATTGATGTGGAGCTCAATCAAACTGTTCGCGGAGGCGAGCAACCAATTGCACATCTTGCCTAGAGGGCTTTGCGATTTTTTTCCAAAATTGCAATTTTGGATTTAGCGTCTGCTGCTTTTTTGCGTTCCAATTCGATCACTTGAGGCGGAGCATTGTTGACAAACCGCTCATTGGATAGTTTTTTCTCTACAGCAGCCAAAAATCCTTGGGTGTATTTAATTTCCGCATCAATTTTAGCCCGTTCTTCCTCTACGTCCACGGCTTCGTCTAATGGAATAAAAAACGACAGTTTATCTACACGAAAAGCTCCTCCACGTTGTGTTTCCACTCTGTTTTGATATTCCATGCCTTCCAATAGACCCAAACGGACAATCGCTGACTCGAAAGCTAAGGGTTCATCGCTATTGGTCAACTGCAGTGTTAAGACGTCCTTAAACCCGAGCTGTTTTTCTTTTCTAAAGTTGCGAACTCCACCAACAATTTCTTTTGCGATTTCAAAATTGGCTAAAAGCACCTCATCAAAATTTTGTTGCTTGGGCCAGGAGGAAACCACTAAGGCTTCGTCCGTTTTCCGATCGGCTATAAAATGCCAAATTTCTTCGGAAAGAAACGGCATAAAGGGGTGGAGCAATCGCAAATTGTTTTCGAAAAGCGTTTTCAATTTTTGGAGTAAGGCTCCTGAGACCGGAGCTCCATAATCGGGTTTAACCAATTCTAACAACCAAGAACAAAAATCCTCCCAAATCAATTTATAAATAGACATGAGTGCGTCCGAAATACGGTACTTCTCAAAATTGTGATCCACCCACTGCAACGTTTTTTGAAATTGATTTTCATACCATTCGATTCCTTCCGCAGCATGTGTGGGGATTTTCAATTGCGCATCCACTTCCCAGCCATCCATCAATCGATAGGCATTCCAAATTTTGTTGGCAAAATTCTTTCCTTGTTGACACAAATTCACGTCAAACAGCAAATCATTCCCGGCGGCGGCACTCAGCATGAGTCCCACACGAACGGCATCTGCCCCATAGTCGGTAATCAATTTTAATGCATCAGGAGAATTCCCCAACTGCTTGGACATTTTACGTCCTTTAGGATCGCGCACCAATCCGGTGAGATAAACTTTTGAGAAAGGCTGCTCCTTTCTGTATTCATAGCCCGCAATAATCATCCGGGCAACCCAGAAAAATAATATGTCGGGACCCGTCACCAAATCTTGAGTGGGGTAATAATAATTGATGTCGGGATTATCGGGATTTCGGATTCCGTCAAAAACCGAAATTGGCCAAAGCCAAGAAGAAAACCAAGTGTCCAGTACATCTTCGTCTTGTTTTAAATCAGAGGCCTTTAACTGCGTATTCCCTGATTTTTCTATGGCCCGTTGAAGGGCTTCCTGCGCATGCTGTGCGACTACAAAATCTTCTTTGCCCGAACCGTAATAGTAGGCAGGAATCTGATGTCCCCACCACAATTGCCGAGAAATGTTCCAATCGCGGATGTTCTCCATCCAATGGCGATAGGTATTGATGAATTTTTCTGGAAGTAACTCCACACTGCGATCTTTCATCACCGCATCTATGGCCGGTTGCGCCAAGGCTTCCATTTTTAAAAACCACTGATCCGAAAGACGGGGTTCAATCACCGCCTTGGTGCGTTCGGACGTTCCTACTTTGTGTGTATAATTTTCTTTTTTCACCAAAGCCCCACGGGCTTCCAAATCTTTTACAATTTGTTTACGCGCCACAAAACGATCCATCCCTTCGTAGTCCAATCCATGGGCATTGAGTGTACCGTTAGCATTGAATATATCTATACACTCCAAATGGTGTTTTTCTCCTAACGCTTTATCATTGACATCATGAGCTGGAGTGACTTTTAAACAACCCGTCCCGAATTCCATCTCAACATATTCATCTTGAATCACAGGAATCTGACGATTTGCAATGGGAACAATAACCGATTTTCCCTTGAGGTGTTGATAGCGCTCATCTTCTGGATGAACACAAACCGCTGTATCCCCTAATAAAGTTTCCGGTCGCGTGGTGGCAATGATCACTTTTTCATCGCTATCCACCAAAGAATAAGCAATATGATATAATTGCCCGGGGCGTTCTTCATAAATCACCTCTTCATCCGAGAGGGTGGTTTGCGCTTCCGGATCCCAGTTGACCATTCGAAAACCACGATAAATGAAACCTTTATTGTACAAATCAATAAAAACCTCAATGACAGAGGCAGACATATCGGGATCGAGGGTGAATTTGGTACGCGTCCAATCGCAACTACACCCCAACTTTTTGAGTTGTTCCAAAATAACACCTCCGTATTCGTGTGTCCAATCCCAAGCGTGTTTCATGAATTCCTCCCTACTCAAACTGCTTTTTTCAATTCCCTGCGCTTTTAACTTTGCCACCACTTTGGCTTCAGTGGCTATGGATGCATGGTCGGTACCTGGCACCCAACAAGCGTTGTAACCCCGCATTCGTGCCCGTCGGATGATAATGTCCTGAAGGCTATTGTTTAACATATGCCCCATGTGTAAGACACCCGTCACATTGGGTGGAGGAATCACAATGGTGTAGGGTTCTCGCGCATCGGGCTGCGATTTAAAATATTCGTTTTTTTGCCAATATTCATACCACTTAGAAGCGATACTTTCGGCGTTAAACTTCGAAGGAAATTCCATGCGCTTGGATTATCTATTTTATTCCGCAAAAGTAAGCACACTAATACATAAAGTCGAATTATTCTCTATAAAAAAAAGAGGAGAAACGGTCTTGGCACGGTATTTATAATAAATCTGTTCGAATCCGTATTTATCAAAAAAAATTGTTAAATGAGATTGAATGGATTTTTAAACGTTAAAACGCAAAAAAGTTTTAAAAGAAAATTCTTAAATTTAACCCAACCAAATTATTCAATTATGAAAAAGTTACTCTTATTTTTTGTCTTCACATTGGGGACGTTGTCCTACACGATTGCACAAACAGGTCCACAAATCACTTTTGAAAGTGACACCATTGATTACGGTACCGTAGAAAATGGAAGTGATGGACAGCGTGTTTTTACATTCACCAATACCGGTGATGCCGACTTGCTAATAACCGATGCTAAATCCAGCTGTGGATGTACCATCCCCAAAAAACCGGAAGGTCCTGTGGCTCCCGGAGAAAAAGGAGAAATTGCAGTGAAATACGATACCAATCGTCAAGGGCCTTTTAGAAAAACCATAACGCTGACCACCAATGTGGAAGCTTCCCCTATGGTTGCCTTAAAAATCAAAGGAACGGTTTTGCCAAAAAGCTAAAAGAGCGGCTGTAATACAAAGTTATATTTTAGAATTTTTCCATTGCGTCTGACTTCCATTCGAATGGGATGCCCGGGTTTTTTTTGAAATAATTCATTGATTTGATTTAATTTCATCAAGCTTATTTTTCTGCCATTAATCCGGTATAATTCATCTCCTTTTCGGACACCCGCTTGGGCTGCGGGGGAGCACTCACGAACTTCAAAAATTTCATATACAGGAATAAGCTCAATGCGAAATTGTGGATTCAGGTGAATTTCTATCGCCGTTCCATAATCCTCACCATTTTGTTGTACTCCAAACGCATTGGTCGTTCGGATTTTGTTCAATGCCATTCCCTTGTGTTGAATAGAAAGCCCGCTCATATTGTAATAAAAAGGAGCATGGGTCAGCCGATTGGGTTTGAGATATAACTTTTTGTGGCGGTAGTCAAAAATAACTTTATAACGTTTTAACAACTCCCCTCCGACACTTCCAATCCTGTTTTCGATGATTCTTATCTTATCAAAAGCACTCGGATCCGGATAAGCCACTTTTACGCCGGAAAATCTTGATTTACCAAACGAAAGCTCCTTGATTTTTCCGCGTTTTCCATAAATATTTCCATTGATACCACGACCTAAAAAATCATCAAAATAAGGAGGTATAGCTACCACATCATTCTTTTTCTCCAACAACCAAAGCGCATCACTGGAGCCGGTATCAAGAAGTGCGTTTCCTTTAATGTGAAGGGTGTCGTTCTGTTGAACGGCAACGGAAATATAAGGTTTGTTTTGAAATAGTTCCAAGTCCAATACGTCACACGTTCTACATTTTTTTGCGCTTCGATGTTCCGGAGATTGAAACAACAAAAAGCCCTCGGAATAATTGATGGTGACTAAAAAGGGTTCCAACAAGCGATATCCGATTATTCCGTCAATCTGTGCTCCCATCCGTTTTGAAAACTCAAAATTGTCCTCCTCCAACAGAAGAATGGACTCTGCGGTTGCAGCAATGTTTTTAATTTGAATGGTATTCCCCTCCGTAAGGTAAGCCGTAACGGAATCGTCCCGACCAAATCCGGTGACCTGAAAAGCTGTTTTATCTTCAAAATGAAGTTGGTTGACATTTGAATTGTTAAAAAGGAGCGTAGAATTGACCCCCGAATCGAGCAAAAATGAAAGTTCCACCCCATTAACCCGCACCGGAATAACAATCAGATTGTTGATCAATTCAAACGTGAGTCGCTGTTTTTTTTTAGCTGTTGTAAATTGAAATGTCTCTTGAGTCCAAGCAAAACTGGAAAAACACAGAAAACACAAGGCAGAGAGCACACATTTATTCATTGGGGGCATTTTCAGAAAAGTTAAACAATTGTAGGGTAAAAAAGAAAATCGCAGCAAATTTTAACAGCTTGTTTTTTGGATTAAATATTTTAGCAACTTTGCAACTTATTCTATGTTATGCCACAACTTTCTAAAAAAGGAACGGATTTACCCGCTTCACCGATACGAAAGCTCGTTGCCTTTTCTGATGCTGCGAAGTCTCGTGGGGTCGAAGTGCTGCACCTCAATATCGGTCAACCCGATATTCCCGCACCGACAGCTGCCCTAGAGGCCGTTAAAAATGCAGACCTGAAGCTACTACCCTACGGACCTTCTCAAGGCACCGAAGGCTATCGCAAAAAACTTTGTGCCTATTACGCCACCCACAACATTGCCATTGAAGCCGATGACATTTTGGTGACAACAGGGGCGAGTGAGGCACTTACGTTTTGCTTAAACGTGATTTGTGATGCCGGCGATGAATTGATCATCCCCGAACCTTTTTATGCCAATTACAACGGTTTTGCCAGTGCCGCCAGTGTGAATGTGGTGCCAGTTGTTTCCGACTTTGAAGAAAGTTTTCAATTGCCCGATTTAGATAAAATCAGTGCAAAAATCAATGCGAAGACCCGTGGAATATTATTGTGCAATCCCAGCAATCCAACCGGTTATGTCTACAGCAAGGAAGAAATTGAAGCCTTGGGCAGTTTGGCTATAAAACACAACATTTTTTTAATCGTAGATGAAGTCTATCGGGAATTTATACACGAAGGAAAGGCACACTATTCGGTGATGCAAAACGAGGCATGGAGCGAACACGCCATCATGATCGATTCGGTATCCAAACGCTACAGTATGTGTGGCGCACGTGTGGGCTGTATTGTTTCCCGAAACAAAGAGTTGATGAAAATGGCTCTCAAATTTGCACATCTTCGCCTCTCTCCGCCTGCCTATGCGCTGATTGCTAGCGAGGCTGCCTTGGATGCGCCTTCTTCCTATTTGGAAGGAGTGGTAGCTGAATACACGCACCGTAGAAATGTTTTGATTGCAGCTTTGGAAAAAATTCCAAATCTTGCGGTTTCGCATCCCATGGGTGCCTTCTATTGTATGGTAAAACTACCCGTTGAAGATGCAGAGGACTTTTCGCAATTTTTACTTAACGATTTTCACGACAAGCACCAAACCGTGATGCTCGCTCCGGCCACAGGATTTTATTCCACTCCACAAATCGGAAAAAACGAAGTTCGTATCGCTTTTGTATTGGGTGCCGAAAAATTAAAACGTGCCGCCGAAATCCTAGAAAAAGCCCTGCAAGTGTATAACAAGTCCTAGGAGTTTGTTATCTTGAAATATGTTGCATTATCAAGAAAACGTTTCGCTATTACCCTATAACAGTTTTGGCATCGATGTCCGTACGCGACAATTTGTCGAAGTTCAAAATCTAGCGGATTTAAAAACCGTTCTTGCAGCCCATCGCCACCATGCCTTTCGGGTTTTGGGCGGGGGGAGCAACATGCTTTTAACAAAGGATTATGAGGGGCTCACAGTACAGCTGAATCTGAAAGGTATAGAAGTTATTCAAGAGACGGAACAAGAGGTTTGGGTGGAAGCACAAGCCGGAGAAAACTGGCATTTCTTTGTGCTGTGGTGCTTGGAACAAAACTATGGCGGGGTTGAAAATTTAGCCCTTATTCCCGGCAGTGTAGGTGCTGCTCCCATTCAAAATATTGGAGCCTACGGTGTGGAATTGGAAGCTGTGGTGCAACAGTGTAATACCCTTGAAGTGGCTACTTTAGAAGCGGTAACTTTTCAAAGGGACAAATGTGCCTTTGGGTATCGGGAATCTATTTTTAAAAATCAAGAAAAAGGAACGTTTATCATCACTTCCGTGGTCTTTAAACTTCAAAAAGCACCCCACCAAACCCACACGGAATACGGTGCTTTAAAAACCCTTTTTGGTGATAAAAATCCAAGTATTCAAGAAGTGGCGCAGGCTGTCATCAACATTCGCCAATCCAAATTACCGGATCCCAAAGACATTGGGAATAGTGGAAGTTTTTTTAAAAATCCCATCATCGCTGAAGATCAATTTAAACGCTTACAAAAGAATTTTCCCCAACTCCCTTTTTATCCCAACGCAACAGGCTACTATAAAATTCCAGCAGCTTGGCTGATCGACACCCTTGGTTTTAAGGGGTATCGTGAGGGTGATGCCGGTGTCCACGAAAATCAGGCTTTGGTACTTGTCAATCACGGAAAAGCTTCTGGGAGTGAAATTTTGACCTTGTCCAAAAAAATCCAAAATGCTGTGCAAGAAAAATTTGAAATTTCGCTAGAAACCGAGGTCAATATCCTCTAACTACTCTTTGTTTTTGGAATCGATCACGATGGTTACCGGACCGTCATTCACCAAATCAATTTGCATGGCTGCACCAAAAGTTCCCGAAACAACTGCTTGTTCCATTCGTTCTCTAGCTACTGCGAGAAAGGATTCATAGAGTGGAATGGCGTGTTCGTGGGTCGCAGCTCGGATATAGGAAGGACGATTTCCCTTTTTGGTAGAAGCCATCAGTGTAAATTGACTCACCACCAATAACTCCCCCTCTATGTCGAGCAAGGATCGGTTCATCACATCGTTTTCATCACCAAAAATGCGCAAATTGAGGGTTTTATTGACCATCCACAACACATCTTCTTCGGTATCGGACATTTCAATCCCCAAAAGCACTACCAAACCTTGCGAAATCACTCTTTTTTCGGTAGCATTAATCAAAACACTAGCTTTTCGGACACGTTGTATTACGACTCTCATTAACTTCTATAAGTGGTATCTTCTTCTAATAATTGACAATAACTTTGATATCTGGACAGTGCAATTTCCTCACGGTCAACGGCATCAATGATGGCGCATTGGGGTTCGTTCAAGTGGGAGCAATTGTTGAATTTACAAGCTCCTTTTCGAGCAAAAATTTCAGGAAAATAGTTTCCTATCTCTTCGGCCTGCATATCGACCACTCCAAAACCTTTGATGCCCGGCGTATCGATAATGCTGATGGCCTCATCCAAATCAAACATTTCGGCAAAGGTGGTGGTGTGTTGCCCCTGCTGGTGAGAGGTGGATATCGCAGCCGTTTTTAGATTTAAGCCCGGAGCAATAGCATTGGCCAGGGTGGATTTTCCCACCCCACTGTGCCCAGCAAACATACTCACTTTCCCTTTCATCTTCTCCTTTACCGTTTGCGTTTCTTGCTGCTTTAAAGCCGAAATGATATAAGATTCGTAGCCAATCGCTTCATAAATTGCCTTTACTTCCAACACCGCTTCTTTTTCAGTTTCGGTATAAGCGTCCCATTTATTGAACAGCAAAACTGCCGGGATTTGATACGCCTCCGCAGTAATTAAAAACCGATCGATAAACACGGGAGAAGTGGGAGGATTGTTATGGGTTATCATCAAAAAGACCTGATCGATATTGGCTGCTATGATGTGCGTTTGTTTGGAAAGATTGACCGACTTGCGAACGATATAATTTTGTCGTGGAAAAATTTCAGTAATGACACCGTTTAGGGCTTCGTCCTTTTTGTTTAGATCGAAATGAACGCGATCGCCAACCGCCACAGGATTGGTGCTTTTGATCCCCTCCAACCGCAATTTGCCCTTCATCCGACAAGGATAAAAGGTGTCTCCCGATTTCACGGTATACCAACTTCCAGTAGATCGATAAACAACACCTTCCATAGCGGATTTATTTACAAAGAAACCACTTTTTTTTAAGCCTTCGCCTTCCAAAGGAGCGAATAGGAATGCTTATCTTTGCAAAAAATTTAATATGGCTCAAAAAACCCTTTTGATGATTTTAGACGGTTGGGGAAAATCTCCCAATCCAGAGATTTCTGCCGTCGATCAAGCAAATACTCCATTTATTGACGGTTTGTATCAGCACTATGCGCACAGTACCTTACGCACTGATGGTGCACATGTTGGGCTCCCCGATGGGCAAATGGGGAATAGCGAAGTGGGTCATATGAATTTGGGTGCTGGACGCATTGTTTATCAAGATTTGGCCAAGATCAACTTGGCGGTGGAAAAACATACCTTGGGACAAGAAGAAACGCTCAAAAAAGCGCTGGAATATGCAAAAGAGAACGGCAAAAACGTACATCTTTTGGGCCTGCTTTCGGATGGGGGAGTCCACTCCCACATCAATCATATTGAAGGGCTGTTGGACGTGATTGCTCCCTATCAATTGAAGGGAGTTTACCTGCACGCATTCACCGATGGACGCGATGTGGATCCACAATCCGGCTTGGGTTTTGTGCAACGCATTGAAAAAAAATTAGCTGCAAGCGGGGGCCGTCTCGCCTCTTTGATCGGTCGCTATTATGCCATGGATCGTGACCAACGTTGGGAGCGTGTTAAAATGACATATGATTTATTGGTACATGGAAAAGGAACCGCCACCGAGGATTTTTCTACCAGTTTGAAAGCCAGTTATGCCGACGGGGTGACGGATGAATTTATACAACCTTTGTATCACTCCAAAAATGGAGCAACACTTGAAGATGAGGATGTGGTTTTATTTTTCAATTTCCGTACCGACCGGGGAAGAGAATTGACCCAAGTACTTTCGCAAAAAGCATTTCCTGAATTTGAAATGCAGCCGCTTTCCCTACATTATGTGACCTTGACCAATTACGATGATTCGTTCAAAGGCGTTCATGTGATTTTTGATAAGGACAACCTGACCGATACTTTAGGGGAGGTATTGTCAAAAGCAGGTAAATCCCAAGTTCGCATCGCAGAAACCGAGAAATATCCTCATGTTACCTTCTTTTTTAACGGAGGACGTGAAACCCCTTTTGAGGGAGAGGAACGCATTTTGTGCCCCTCGCCCAAAGTGGCGACCTATGATTTGCAGCCCGAAATGAGTGCTTATGACATTCGAGATGCTATCGTTTCCAACATCAAAACTGCTGCTCCCGATTTTATTTGTTTAAATTTTGCAAATCCCGATATGGTAGGACATACGGGCGATATGCAAGCCGCTATCAAAGCCTGTGAGGTGGTGGATGCTTGTGCGCAATCGGTCATCGAAACGGCTTTGGAAGCCGGATATGTCAGCATTGTTATTGCCGATCACGGAAATTGTGAAACCATGATCAATCCCGATGGCAGCCCAAACACCGCACATACCACCAACCCTGTTCCCATTATTTTGGTAGATGCTGAGAAGAAAAAAATAAACGCAGGGATTTTAGGGGATATTGCCCCCACCGTACTCGATTTGTTGGGCATTACGCCCCCTCCAACGATGACACAAAAATCTTTAATCATACGCTCATGAAAACAACGCTTACATTCGTGCTGAGCCTTTTTCTTTGGTCGGCCTGTAACAATGGAATAACAAAAAAAGCTCCTTTACAACCGCTTGAAGTGGCGAGTTCCATAGGCGAGGAAGGTGAAACCGTTTTGGTGGGCCCCATGAATCGCGCCAATTTGAACACTCCAGAATTCAATGCTTGGTTGCAACCCGAATATGACACTCTGAAAATTCCCGAGGGCTGGATTGCTGAACATGCCGCTTTGGCCAAAGGCTTGCATTTTAAGTTATTCTTGGGCACTTGGTGTGGCGATACCCAACGCGAATTGGGAGGAATGTTTAAACTCTTGGACGCCTTGGGAGTCAGCAATGAGGACATAGAAATGTATGGGCTTTCGGAAGCCAAAGACAGTCCCAAAGGCTATGAAAAAACCTATGCAATTATTAATATTCCCACTCTTATTTTTATGGAAGAGGGTAAAGAAATCAATCGGATCGTGGAATTTCCTGTGGAAAGTCTGATTGAAGATTTTTCTAAAATATTAAAGAGAGCACCCTATAAAGACGCCTACGCAGATTTTTAAACCATGTCAGATATCGTATTAAAAAATGCCGAAGAAATCGAATTGATGCGCGAAAGTGCGCTGATTGTCTCCAAAACTTTGGGAATGTTGGCCGGCGAAATCAAACCGGGCGTGACGACTTTATACTTGGATGGATTGGCCGAGCGTTTTATCCGTGATCACGGGGCGGAACCCGGGTTTTTGGGATTGTACGACTTTCCCAACACCTTGTGTATGAGTCCCAATGCACAAGTGGTACATGGCATTCCCAACGCGACTCCTTTGGAAGAAGGCGACATTATCTCCATCGACTGTGGCGCCCTAAAAAATGGGTTTTATGGCGATCACGCCTTTACGTTTGCGGTGGGAAACATCGATCCGGAAACCGAAAAACTTTTGACGGTAAGCAAAGCCTCCTTGTACAAAGGAATTGAACAATTTAGAACTGGAAAACGGGTGGGAGATTTGGCGCATGCCATTCAATCGCATTGTGAAAAAGAGGGCTATGGGGTTGTTCGCGAATTGGTTGGGCACGGACTGGGAAGAACCATGCACGAAGCCCCCGAAATTCCCAACTACGGTCGTCGTGGGTGGGGTAAAAAATTTATCGAAGGAATGGTCATTGCCATAGAACCCATGATCAACCAAGGAACCAAACGCATCAAGCAATTGGACGACGGCTGGACCATACTCACCGCTGATGGAAAACCCAGCGCACATTTTGAACACAATGTCGCATTGGTGGACGGAAAGCCCGAATTGCTTTCAACCTTTCAATACATTTATGATGCCTTGGGAATAGAAAGCGAGGAGGAAACCCCCTTTCGAAAAGTTCGCCTTGCGGTATGAAATGGTTGCTCAACCTTTTCCCAAGACCACTATTGATTCAATTGAGTATTTGGTTACGACCGCTCATTAAAATATATTATAAAGGAAATCGTTTTACCGATCCCATTGATGGGAGTTCGTATCGAAAATTTCTTCCCTACGGTTATCAAAAACTCCGCTCTAATGCCCTGTGTCCGGGAACTTTATCCTTGGAACGCCACCGATTGTTGTGGTTGTACCTCAGCCGAGAAACAGACTTTTTAAAAAAAAATCTCAGGGTTTTACACATCGCCCCAGAGCAAGTGTTTTACGCCACGTTTAAAGCCCTAAAAAACTGGGATTATACCACCACCGACCTGCACTCCCCGCTTGCCGATGTGAAAGCGGATATTTGTGCACTCCCCTTTGAAAACGATCACTACGATTTAATTTTTTGCAATCACGTCTTGGAACATATCCCCGATGATCAAAAAGCCATGAAAGAACTCTATCGGATATTAAAAAAAGGGGGGACGCTCATCGCACAAGTTCCTTTGGACGAAAACCGTAACGCAACCTTTGAAGACGCAACCGTCACCGATTCCAAAGAACGCACTCGGATTTTTGGACAATACGACCATGTTCGGATATATGGCTTAGATTATTATGAACGTCTGAATGCCATAGGATTTGATGCGCGTGGAATTGCTTATTTAAAGAGCTTATCCAAAGAAGAAATACAACGTTTTGGACTCCCCAAAGCGGAACGAATTCCGGTGGCTGTAAAAAATTAATATGTGCTTGCCAATCGTTTTAATACAAAACATAACAAGCAATTATTATCCATTACCTTTTTTAATCCAAAAAATATTTAAATCAAAAGTCCCTTTAAAATCGATAAACACCTTATTTTTAAAAATCTTAAAAATCGTAGGATGAAAAAATGGCTTTGGATATGCCCCCTGATGGCAATGCTCAGCAGCTGTGCAAATGTTGAAAAAAAGCAAGAAGTCGCGTCTGCGTTTGAAAGAACGTGGTGGAAAGAAGGAATTCTCTACCAAATTTATCCTCAAAGTTTTCGGGACACTGATGGTGACGGATTTGGTGATTTTAAAGGAGTCATTGAAAAATTAGACTATATCGAAAGTTTGGGGATCACCATGGTTTGGATGAATCCTTTTTTCCAGTCCCCTTTGGTTGACAATGGCTATGATGTCTCCGACTACAGAGCCATTCATCCCCGCTATGGGAATATGGAGGACTTTGAAGAAATGTTGGAGGGTTTTCACCAGCGGGGGATAAAATTTGTGTTGGATGTGGTGGTCAATCACAGCAGTGAAGCGCACGAATGGTTTCAGCAAGCTCAAAGCTCACGAACGAATCCCTATCGAGATTACTACCATTGGTGGCCTGCCGAAAAGGGAGTCCCCCCCTACCGACATAGCTTGTTTGACCCCGAGGGTGCCTGGGAATACGACGCCCCAACGGATGCCTATTATTTGCACACTTTTGCCGAAGAACAACCCGACTTAAATTGGGAAAACCCGAAACTTCGACAAGAAGTCTATGACATCATGAAGTTTTGGGCGGCCAAAGGCGTTGATGGTTTTCGAATGGATGCTTTTCAATTTGCCAGCAAAGACACTACCTGGCCGGAATTTCCCGAAGGGCATGAAAAAGACTTTGTCAAATGGTACGGAATGCGACCCCAATTGCACACCTATCTGAATGAAATGTATCATGAAGTGATTGAAAAGTACAATGTTTTTGCTGTGGCAGAAGGAGCCGGAAGTACGTTTCAAGACGCGCATGACTTGGTGGACGCCGACCGCAATGAACTTCAAATGGCCTATCATTTCGAAACGGTAGACATGTCCCGAACCCCGGAAAGATATACCTTGGCTGAATTTAAAGATGTCTTCACACGCTGGGATCAGGCTTTTGCAGAAAAAGGATGGATTGCCATTTTCTTATCCAATCACGACAATGCGCGTTTGGTCAATCGCTTTGGAAACCCCAACCCCAAATTCAGAACGCCCTCCACTCAAATGCTTAACACTTTTTTGTTAAGCATGCGTGGAACCCCTTATACTTACTACGGCGATGAAATTGGGATGACCAATATCGATATGCCCAATATTGAAGACTATGTGGATGTGGAAGCCAAAGGAAAATATAAAGCAGCCCTAGCCAAAGGGGAGGATATCGACGCTTTTATGAAAGTGTTGAATTATAGCTCTCGTGAAAATGGACGCACCCCCATGCAATGGAACAACAGTACAAATGCCGGGTTTGGCTCGGGCACGCCTTGGAAACGAGTAAATGAAAATTACACCCAAATCAATGTTTCGGAACAGGAAGTCGACCCCAACAGCATCTTGAATCATTTTAGAAAAATGGCTCAAGTCCGAAAAGAAAATGCGGTTTTGGTTTATGGAGACTATACCTTGCTACAAGCTGAACATCCCGACATTTATGCTTTTACAAGAACTTTGGGGGATGAAAAGTTGCTTGTATTATTAAATTTTTCAGAAGAAAAAACAGCGATTACGCTCTCCGAAATTGATCACTTTGGAGCCCTCCTCATCAACAATTACAATAGTTTGGAAAGGGAAGCAAACAAAGTAAGTCTTTTGCCCTATCAGGCAGTACTATTAAAATTACAATAGAAAAATGGAAGTGATGGGTTGGGTGAGAAATCACTCCTTTAAAAACCCTTTTGAAAAAACTTCTTCCACCCCGCCAAGGCTGTCGGCTACGATCCAATAGGCTTCCAAATCTGGGTTTTGTTCGATCAAAGCTTTTGATTTTTCCAAGGGCATCACCATAAGCGCCGTGGCATAGGCATCTGCAGTCATACAATCGGGAGCCAACACTGAAGCGCTTAAAATGTTAGAAGGAAAAGCATTACCCGTTTTGGGATCGATGGAATGCACCCAGCGTTGACCTGTGGTGGGATGGACAAAATATTTGCGATAATTTCCCGAGGTGGCCAAAGCCTGATTCTCCAACGAAAGTACTTGTGCAAATTGCCGTTCTCCTCCTTGTTGAGGATCATCGATGGCAACCTTCCAAAAGCTGTTGGATTTTGGGCTTTTCCCTTGTGCGACGATCTCCCCTCCAATTTCCACCAAAAAATCGGTACTTTTTTTCGCTCGAAAAAAATCCCCAATCACGTCCACAGCATAGCCTTTTGCCAATGCATTGAAATCAAAGTAGACCGAGGGCGTGGCTTTGCGGATGGTATTGCGCTCCGTTAGCTCGGTTTTGTCCCAACCCGTAAATTCTAAAATACTATCGCGTTGTTGCGCACTCACTTCTTGTAATTTTTTTCCCGGACCAAAGCCATAGGCATTGACCAAAGCACCCACCGTCGGATCAAAATACCCATCACTTGCTTGCCATACCGCTGCCGCCTTATGATATACCTTTTGAAAATGTACATCCACCACCAAAGTACTGTCCCCCGCGTTGATTTTTGATATATCAGCATTGGGTAAATAGGTAGAGAGCGATTGATTCAACACTCTGAAAAGGGAATCTATACTCTGCTGTGCCTGAGTAAGAGAGAGTTCAGCGTTTACATATTGAATGTTGTACGTAGTGCCCAAGGCTACCCCCGAAAGGCTGACGGCTGGTGTGGGGGGACTTTCACAAGACCACAACAGCAGAAGCAACACCCCTTTAGTCCACTTTTTGAAGTCCATTGAAATTAACTGCATAGGGATCCTTTTTGGTAAGGGGTAATTCATAATTCTCGGCATTTGCAAAACCCACGCCGGCAAAAAATAATTGCGCTTTGTTGGTGCGTGCATGATCTTTTATTTTTTCTAAATTTTCAAGGGCAAAGGTTTTTGGATTTTCCGGATAAAGACACGCTTTGACCAAAACAAAATAAAGGGATTTATCTTTCACACAAACAAACTGGGGCGACCGTTTGGGTTGGGAATTCACCGCCAAAAACTCATAGCCTTCCGCTTCTAGAAACTTTCCCACTTCTTCCATGGCCAATTGATGCAATTCCAAGGGTTTGATTGTATTCATAGCACACAAATTAAAGGAAAAACGCCGTAAATCACCCATTAATTTGATTATAAAATCACTATCGATCAAGGATTTAAAAATTTGATTAAAAAAATGTAATTTAGCTTCGTTAACCTTAAATATAAGCCATGAAAACAATGCGTCTTCCCGCTCTAACCTTCTTTTTTTTAGTCGTCCTTTCATTTATTTATACAGGATGTACACAAAAAACTTCCTTTGCGACCAAAACAGCCCAATCGGGAGGATACACTTACGAATATGTTACGGACGATCCCACCCAAACCCGTATCTATACCTTAGACAATGGTCTAAAAGTCTATTTAAGTCATTTTGAAAATGCCCCCCGTATTCATGTTTTTACCGCTGTAAAAGCAGGTGGAAAAAACGATCCTGCCAGCAATACTGGTTTAGCACATTATTTGGAACATATGATGTTTAAAGGCAATCAATATTTTGGCACCAAAGACTATCCCGAAGAAAAAAAATTGTTGGATTCTATTGAACAGCTGTTTAATCAATATGCACAACTGACCGATCCCGATGCGCGCAAAGCCTTGTACAAAACCATCGATGAAGTATCCAATACGGCCGCTACTTTTGCCATCCCCAATGAATATGACAAAATGATTGCCCTCTTGGGTGGAAAAGGTCTTAATGCCTATACCACCGAAGACCGAACCGTCTATACGGTGGACATCCCCGCCAATGAAGTAGAACGCTTCCTTACGTTGGAAGGAAAACGCTTTAAACAAATTGTCAATCGATTGTTCCACACCGAATTGGAAGCTGTGTATGAGGAAAAAAATCGCAGTTTGGACAATGATAATTGGAAAATGCAAGAGGCTCTGTACAGTGGTCTTTTTAAAGAGCATCCTTATGGAACGCAAACTGTAATCGGAACCATCGATCATTTGAAAAATCCTTCCATCACAGAAATCATCAATTATTTCAATACCTATTATCGCCCCAACAATGTGGCGATTTGTATGAGTGGCGAATTGGACTTTGACAAAACAATTGCCTTGATCGATAAACATTTTGGAGACTGGACTGCCAATGAAGCGTTGCCATCATGGAAGAAAACAGCGGAAAAACCTATCGACGCCCCCCGAAGTATTGAGGTTTTAGGTCCTGAAAAAGAATCGTTGCGGATGGGCTTTCGCTTTGATGGAAATCAAAGTGAGGAATGGTTGTATGTAACCATAATTGATATGCTTTTGGCCAACAACAATGCTGGACTTATTGATATTGATTTAAAACAAAAACAAAAAGTGCTCAGTGCCGGAGCCTATGTGGATGTGATGAATGATTATAGCATCCACACCTTTCGGGGAACTCCAAAAGAAGGACAAACGTTGGAAGAGGTTCGGGATTTGCTTTTAGAAGAAATCGAAAAAATAAAAACCGGAGATTTTGATGATTGGTTGTTGGAAGCGGTGATCAATGACCTAAAAAAGCAGGAAATGCAAAAAGACGACTCCAATTACGCCAACTATTTACGTGCCAATAGAATGGTGATGGCGTTTACTACGGACACGCCTTGGGCGCAAGAAATAGCGTTTTTTGATCGAATTTCTAAAATTAAAAAAGAAGATTTAATGCAATTTGCGCAAACGCATTACAAGAATAATTATGCGGTTGTTTACAAAAAAACGGGTGCCGATCCCAATACTAAAAAAGTAGAAAAGCCTGCCATCAACAAAGTCCCTCTCAATCGGAACGACCGATCACCTTTCCATGAAACACTCGCCAATATGGAGGTTGAAAAATTACAACCCAAATTTTTGGATTTCAGTACAGATTTAGAGCACTTTAACATTGGCCAACTGCCCGTTATCAGCAAAAAAAATGTAGATAATGATCTGTTTTCCCTCACCTACCTCTTTGAGTTTGGAAACAACCTCGATCCCAAAATTGGTTTGGCTACCGGCTTTTTGGACTATGTGGGTACTTCAGATTTTAGTCCTGAAGCTTTGAAACAGGAGTTTTATAAGCTCGGGTGCAGTCTTGGTGTCCGAGTTAGTGGCGACGGCTCCAAAACCTATGTTTCACTCAATGGTTTAAGTGAAAATATGGAAGCAGCACTTCGACTGTTTGAATCCGTTTTGGCAAAACCCTTGGGCACTCAAGAAGCTTTGGACAAATTGGCAGACCGAATCATTAAAAGCCGGGAAGACAACAAGAAAAATAAAGGATCTATTTTACAATCCGGCTTGTATAATTATGTGAAATATGGCGCCGACAACCCCACCAAATATTTGGTTTCCAATGCTGATTTAAAAACCACTCAACACGAAGAGCTGACCAATTGGATCGGTCGTTTGAGCAATTATCCCCATCGAATTTTATACTACGGAAATAAATCGCAATCCGAATTGAGCCAGTTGATTAGCACCTATCATAAGGTGCCAGAAACTTTTGCCGAAGTGGGTGCACTCAAAACCTTTGAAGAAAAAGACCTTGACGATCCTACAGTGTATTGGACGCATTACGATATGGTTCAATCTGAAATCGTTTTGCTTTCCAAACTCGAACTCTTGGACAATTCCAAAACAGCGGCCATACAGTTGTTCAATCAATATTTTGGGGGTGGGATGAACAGTATTGTATTCCAAGAAATCCGAGAAGCACAAGGCTTGGCTTATTCCGTTTTTTCCACCTATCGTCAGGCCGGAGAAAAAGACAAAGCCGATTACTTGTTTTCCTATGTAGGGATTCAATCCGACAAACAGCGAGAAGCCCTCGCTTCCATGTTTGACTTGATTAATCATTTGCCCGAGTCGGAACAAGCTTTTTCGATAGCGAAACAAGCCATTTTAAACAAAATTGAAAGTGAACGAATTACCAAATCCAATGTGATTTTTAGCTATCTGTCCGCCCTAGAGAAAGGTCTTGATCGAGACATCCGCGAAGATGTTTACAATGAAGTACAATTGATGAATTATGAAAGCTTGTCGAATTTCCACAAACAATACATCCAAAACAAAGCCCACAGCTTGTTGTTAATCGGAAATCGAGATAAGATTGATTTTAATAATTTAAAACAATACGGAACCGTTAAAGAAGTTGCCTTGGATGAACTGTTTATTGATTAGTGCCGGGCTTTTTTAGGGAAATAGTTTATTGACTTTCCGCAAAGTATAAAACTTGGCGGAAAGTCATCATGGTCTGATTAAGCGTTTTTTTACCTTTAATAATACCAAATCCTGCCACTGCCATGAAATTCAAATTGTAAGGTTTTTTTATGGGAAAAAACCCCTTCCTCCATTAAAGAGCTATTACGGAACTAATCAATTATGAAAAAAATATCTTTTACAGTACTGTCACTCCTTTCATTCATCCTCTTTGCTCAACCTCATGATGCCGTTACGAATGAAGATTTTAAGAAAACCATCTTGCTACATAAAGCATTTTTGAGCATTCCCAATCTGCCCGAAAACAGGGATTTAATGTCTGAAAACATCCTCTGGGTGACCCAGCAGTTTGAGAATTTAAACTTTAGCACTCGCCCTTTGGCATCCGAAACCCTTCCCATCCTATTTGCCGAAAAGGTGTATGATCCAGCACTTAAAACGGTATTGTTCTATTTCCATATTGACGGACAACCCGTCAATCCTGAAGCTTGGGATCAAGAAGATCCTTTTCTTCCGGTACTGAAGGCAAAAGATCAAAAGGGGCTGTGGCGTCCTATAGCTTGGGATCGATTAAATGGTGTGATCGATGATGAATGGCGCATCTTTGCGAGAGCCGCAGCAGATGACAAGGCTCCCATTATCATGTTTTTGGCAGCCCTCCAGCTGCTAGAAAACAAGGGGGTAACTCCTAATTTTAATATTAAAATAATCTTTGATCCGGAGGAAGAATACGGGTCGAAAGCCTTGTTGTCCACTTTAGATCGATATAAAAAACATTATGCCTCCGATTATTTTGTGGTGATGGATGGACCGGCGCATAATTCCAACAAACCTACCCTAACTTTTGGGTGCAGGGGTATCGCTTCTTGTTCAATAACTACCTACGGAGCTAACGCACCGCAACACAGTGGGCATTATGGAAATTATGTTCCCAACCCCGTTTTTAGTTTAGCAAAACTTTTATCGAGTATGAAAGATGATCAGGGAAAGGTGTTGATTAAAGACTATTACAAAGGCATTGAATTGACCGCCGATGCTCAAAATCTTTTGGCGTCCGTTCCTTTTGATTCGATTCAATTGAACAAGGATTTAGGAATTTACACCTCCGAAGAAGTAGGAAGAAACTACCAAGAATCACTACAATATCCCTCGCTTAATGTCCGACAAATCGGAACTTCTTGGAAAGGAAAAGGGCTAAAAACGGTCATCCCAGAATATGCAACAGCCTACATTGATGTCCGACTGGTTCCGGAAACAGAGGGCCCTATTCAATTACTTAAAATCAAGAAACACTTGGTACAACAAGGCTATTTTGTAACCGACAATGAACCTAGTGTTGCGGAAAGGCAGCTTTATTCTAAGCTTGTAAAATTCACAGCTGCACACAGTGTAAATGCATTTAGAACCCATCCTGATTCCGCTTTTGGAAAAAAACTGAGCGCTGAGTTCACAGAAAAATTTAATGAAGCACCCATTGTGATCCCACTCATGGGAGGTACTGTCCCCATTGTTCCGCTAATCAATGCATTAGACGTACCCACCGTCATCATTCCTATGGTTAATATGGACAATAATCAGCATAGTGCCAATGAAAATATCAGAATCGGGAATTTAAGGCAAGGAATAGGCATTTGTTTGACCCTTTTGCAATCAAAATTTTGATCTAAAAAGTCATTGCTGCTTCGAAGGGTTTTGACTTTAGAATAAAAAAAGAAAACGAGTATTTAAAAATGGGTACGTTAAAACCAATCTAATAAATACTCGTTTATACTTGCTGTCCCTGAAAAAGGACAGCTCTTGAATTATAAATAATCTCTGACTACCCTCCGAAGTCGTCGAATCGAACATTTTCTGGGGGGACTCCAAAGTCTTCCGCCATACGTTCTATCGCCTGATTCATCATCGGTGGACCACAGAAGTAAACTTCAATATCCTCGGGAGATTCGTGTTTGGATAAATAATTATCAATCACCACTTGGTGCACAAAACCGACAAAACCGTCGCCTTCGCCATCCAAACCTTCCTTAATTTTCCAATTATCCTCTTCTAAAGGTTCAGACAAAGCAATATAGAATTTGAAGTTGGGAAAATCTTTTTCCAACGCTTTAAAATGGTCGATATAAAACAATTCTCGTTTAGAACGTCCACCATACCAAAAGGTAACTATTCTTCCCGTTTTGAGGGTTCTGAATAGTTCATACAAATGTGAACGCATGGGAGCCATTCCGGCACCACCCCCCACATACATCATTTCTGAATCGGATTCATTGATAAAGAATTCACCATAGGGTCCCGAAATAGTCACCTTGTCTCCTGCTTTTCTAGAAAAGATATAGGAAGAAGCAACTCCAGGATTGACATCCATCCAACCGTTCTTATTTCGATCCCACGGTGGTGCCGCAATACGAACGTTCAACATGATTTCCTTACCTTCCGCTGGATACGAAGCCATAGAATAGGCACGCTCAACGGTCTCTGGATTTTTCATCACCAAAGGCCATAAGTTAAACTTGTCCCATTCCAATTTAAATTTATCAGGTTCGCCGGGATGCTCAGCAGGATGTGCTGCAATATCAATGTCAGCATATTTTACTTCACACTGTGGGATTTCTATTTGAATATATCCTCCCGCCTTGTAATCCATTTCTTCTGGGATTTCGACAACGAATTCCTTTATAAAAGAAGCTACATTCCAATTGCGAACTACGGTTGCCTCCCATTTTTTAATTCCAAAAACCTCTTCCGGCACTTGGATAACCATGTCTTGTTTTACTTTCACTTGACAGCCCAAACGCCAGCCTTCGGCGATTTCTTTTCTAGAAAAATGCGGTGCTTCGGTAGGTAAAATCTCTCCACCACCTTCAAGCACTTGACATTTGCATTGGATACAGGTTCCTCCTCCACCACAGGCGGAGGGTAAAAATATTTTATTGTTTCCCAAGGTACTCAACAAAGTGCTTCCTGAAGAAACTTCAACTTTGTTTTCGCTATTAATCAATAAAGAAACTGGTCCTGAGGGTAATAATTTAGCTTTTGCTCCCAATAACATTCCTACCAAAAGGAAAGTGATCGTAAGGAAAACAACAACACTAGCAACAATTACAGTAATATCCATATTTTCTATTTATAATTTAATTCCCATAAAACTCATAAATCCTAACGCCATCAATCCGGTAATGATAAAGGTAATGCCCAAACCACGCAAAGGGGCAGGAACATTGGAGTAGGTGATTTTTTCACGAATTGCGGCGATGGCCAAAATAGCCAACAACCAACCAATTCCTGAGCCTAATCCATAGACGGCGGATTCTGTTACTCCGGAAAAGTCTTTTTGCTGCATAAACAAAGACCCTCCCAAGATCGCACAGTTTACGGCGATCAACGGCAAGAAAATTCCCAATGCCCCATACAAAGCTGGTGCAAAACGTTCTACCACCATTTCCACCAATTGAACCATGGAGGCGATGACCGCAATAAACATGATAAAACTCAAAAAACTTAAGTCAATATCAGCATAGGCCTCACCCATCCAAGACAACGCTCCCGGACGCAGCAAATAGCTGTCCAACAAAAAGTTGATAGGAACCGTGATGGCCAAAACAAAGATGACCGCCAAGCCCAAACCTACTGCTGTTTTTACAGTTTTTGAAACCGCCAAATAAGAACACATCCCCAAGAAATAGGCAAAGATCATGTTCTCTATAAAGATACTTTTTACAAATAAATTCAAATAAGCTTCCATGATCGTATTAGTGTTTTTCGATTAATTTTCGGTTTCTAGAACGCTGAATCCAAATCAACACGCCCACCGTGATCAGTGCCATAGGGGACAACAACATCAGTCCGTTGTTGACATAGCCCATTTCATAAAGGGCATCCGGAATCACTTGATAACCCAACAATTTTCCAGAACCAAAAAGCTCTCTAAAAAAAGCGACGATGATCAGTATAACCGCATAACCGGCCGCATTACCAATACCATCGAGAAAAGATTTCCAAACTCCATGTCCCAAAGCAAAAGCTTCCAAACGTCCCATCACAATACAGTTGGTAATAATCAGTCCAATAAAAATGGAAAGTTGTTTACTCACATCGTAGGCATAGGCTCTTAAAATTTGATCCACCAAAATCACCATGGCGGCCACAACCACCAATTGAACAATAATCCGAATTCGGTTGGGGATCAGATTCCGAAGCAATGAAATCAATACATTGCTGGCAGCCATAACCACCATTACGGAAACGCCCATCACGATGGCCGGTTTCAATTGAACAGTGATCGCCAAGGCAGAACAGATTCCCAATACTTGCACCGTAATGGGGTTGTTGTCGTTCATGGGATCGGACAATAGTTTTCGATTCTTTTTGGACAACAAGGGTTCTTTCTCTTTATTGACAAAAAGAACCGTTGGAGTTGTTGCAGTTTTCTTCTTTTTTTCTTCCATTGGATTATTGATTTAATGCAATTGGTTGCTCCGTTTTATTAAAATAAGGAAGGTAATGTGTCAGTCGTTCATAAATCATATCCGTAACTCCGTCACCGGTGATGGTGGCTCCAGAAATGGCATCTACTTCATGGTCTTCTTTGTCGGTATTGTTGGGATCATTATTGGTTTTGGAAACCTGAATACCGACTAAATTTCCGTTGTTGTCAAATATTTTTTCATTGACAAACCGCTCTTGAAACCACGCTTGAGTGATTTCAGCACCCAAACCGGCTGTTTCTCCAGTATGATCAAAAACGACACCTTGAATGGTGTTTTTATCGGCTTTCAGGGCGATATACCCCCAAATGGCATTCCATAATCCTGCTCCGCGCAAAGGAACCACATAATATTGAGTACCATCTACATTGGCCTCGTACAATGGGAAACGTTGTTCTGCAACAGGTTTTTTTAGCTCATTATTTAATTTTAAATCAAACGCATCAACCGAACTGTCCACACTTCCGTCGGAAGTGAGTGCAATTTCATTTTGAATATACTCTTGATATAAAGTTCCTGCTTTTTCACGATCGGTTTGAATACCAATGGTGGAAAGTATGTTTTGCATTTTTTCTTTGCGAACATTTTCAGCTTGCAAATCTTTTAAAGAACTGGCAGTAAAAGCCAATGCCGAGGCAACCACCAAAACCATAATGGTGGCAAACAAAAAGGTGTAAAGGTTACTATCTCTGTTCATATTAGGCGGTTTTGATTAGTTGTTGGGAAGCCCAACGTTTCTTTCTTTTATTAATATTGGCATTCACCACATAATGATCGATGGTGGGTGCAAAAACATTCATCAGCAAAATGGCCAACATGACGCCTTCCGGATAGGCCGGATTGAAGACCCGAATCATGATACAAAAGATTCCGACCAAGATTCCGTAAACCCATTTGCCCTTGTTGGTTTGGGCAGCAGAAACAGGATCGGTAGCCATAAAGACGATTCCAAAAGCAAATCCTCCAACAACCAAATGGTTGATCCAAGAAAAGCTCATCAATTCGTTGGCGCTCCAAAGGTTAAACAAAAAGCCCATGAGTGCACCTCCCAATATTCCTCCTGTGATGATTCGCCAGCTTCCTACGCCCGTAAAAATTAATATCAACGCGCCCACTGCCACCCAAAGGGTAGAAGTTTCAGCGATAGATCCCGGAATGGAACCCTGAAACATTTCAAAAAACGAATAATTTACATCCATTCCAGCGGCCAGTTTTCCTAAGATGGTTTCTCCCGATATTCCATCAATATTGGAAGCTTCCGAGACCCAAACCTTATTCCCAGACATATAGGTGGGATAGGCAAAAAACGCAAAAGCTCGTGCAGTGAGCGCAGGATTTAAGATATTCATCCCAGTTCCTCCGAACGCTTCCTTGGCAATCAACACGGAAAAAGCAACAGACAGCGCAACCATCCATAGGGGTATATCCACCGGCATAATCATAGGAATCAACATCCCGGTGACCAAGTAACCCTCGTTAATTTCGTGCCCTCTGTAGATTGCAAAACCAAACTCTATGCTCAACCCCACTACATAGGAAACGATAATCATAGGAACTATTTTCCAAGCACCATGAATAAAGGCGTCCCAAAAGGTGAAGGCGGCTCCCAATTGGGAAAAATGTTGGTATCCAGTATTATAAATCCCATAAAACAGGGCGGGCATCAAAGCAATGATGACAGTCACCATAACTCTTTTTAAATCCACGGCATCGCGTATGTGAGCTCCTTCTTTGGTGGTGTGATTGGGAACAAACAAAAAGGTGTCAAAAGCATTGATGGCGGGGGCAAACTTTTCCAGCTTTTGTCCTTTGTTAAAAGGGGCTCGTAATTTGTCAAACTGTTTTCTTAAAGTGCTCATAACGTATAATTTATCCTACTTCTTTTATCATTAATTCAATACCCTTACGGATGATTTCTTGCGCTTCTACTTTGGAAGTGTTGGCATAATCGATCAACCCAAAATCTTCCGGCACTATCTCATAAATGCCTAATAACTCCATCTTTTCAATATCCTCAATCATACACGCCTTAAGGAGTTGCATGGGAAAAATATCAAAAGGAAAAACTTTTTCCATCTCACCGGTCACTACCAAAGCACGCTCTTCTCCGTTCAGATTCGTCGTTACCTCATATCCTTTTCGGTTGAACAATCGCGATAAAGAGGTGTTGGATAAACTCGGAATTTTGTTGTCCACAAAGGGCAACCAACCGAACAAGCGGAAGTTGTTTCCTTCGGGGATCACACTCACCAAATTGTTGAAATAGCCCAAGTAGCCTTTGGAATGATCGGCAACCCCAGTAAATACATCCCCGTTGATGACTCGCGTGGGTTGAGTGGTGTCTAGTTGGGCATTTTCCAGATAAGGCGCGATCTCAGCACCAATAGTGGTACGGAAATATTTTGGAGACTTCACAGCACTACCCGCAATTGCGATGGTCCGCTGTGCAGAAAAAATTCCCGAGGCATAAAAGCTACCAATATTGGCAACATCTTCGGGACGAACAGTCCAAACGCGTTCTCCCATATTGAGCGGTGCTAAGTGCTGAATGTGTAAACTTACATTTCCAGCGGGATGAGGGCCATCGACCGTGTAAGAATTCATGTTTTTGATCTCCCCAAAAATCCCGGAAAAATCTTTATCCACTCCTACAAATACTTTGTCAGCGGCTAATTTGTTGAGCACATCAATTCCCTTTTGAAAATCTTCTTTTCGATTTTCAAGAATAAAGGAATAATCTACCCCCAGAGGAGCCGTCGAAACCGTGGAGACAAAAATGGCTTTGGGCTGATCGTCTGGATTCGCAATAATCCCATAGGGGCGTTGCTGGATAAACGGCCAACAACCACTTTCCAACAAAGCGGCAACGACCTCTTCGCGTGATGCCTTGTCAAGAGCGGTTAATTTGTGGGTTACTGTTTGCTTTTTATCATCGGCGAGAATCCGAATGGCTAAGATTTTCCTTTTTGGACCACGAACAATTTCTTGTAGGGTTCCACTCACCGGACTTACAAATTTGACACGATCGTTGGCTTTGTTAAAAAACACGGCTTGCCCTTTTTTTACCGCCTCCCCTTCTTTAACAAGAAGTTTGGGTGCTAAACTGAAAAAATCGTCAGGTTTAAGAGCGTATGCGGATGCTGGTTGAATTTCGGAAAAAATTTTTTCAGCGTCGCCTTTAAGATTGATTTTGGCACCTTTTCGAGTCCGAATGCCTTTTGCTATATCCATTAAAATTGATTAATTCTAAAAACCGTGCAAATTTACATATAAACCTAGTTTTTGAGAAGTAATCCAAGAAGGAAAAATACCTATTTATATTAATTCTAAATAGTTGTTTAACTTTTGCTTTTTTTAAACTAATTTGCTCATACTGAGCCGAAGCCGTACTTTTGTATTTGATGTCCTTACGATTCTTTTTTATCGGAAATCTATTGCTCCTTATGTCCGGAATCTGCTGGGCGCAAACGGGTATTGAAATTGGTGCTCCCGACTATATCAAATCCATTGTGTTTTCCGACGCTCAAGGCAATAATCAGTTTCCCATTGTTCGCCTAGGAGAAACCATTCAACTCGCTTTCGATGACTTGCAAGGAACTTCGGCAGACTACTATTATAAGATTAAACATTTTAACGCCGATTGGTCTCCTTCCCAATTGTTTTCGAATGAAGTTTTTAGTGGTTATGACGACATTCGCATAACCGATTTTCAAAACTCATTCAATACCCTGCAACCCTACACCCATTACAGCCTGAGTTTACCCAATGCTGATACTCAATTTTTAGTTTCGGGGAATTATCTTTTGGAAATTTATAATGCCGTCAACGACTTGGTTTTTTCTCGTAGATTCTGTTTGTTCGAAGACAAAGCCAGCGTGGGATTAGGCGTTTTTCGTCCGCAAAACATCGATCGGTTTACCACCCACCAATCCTTGCATTTTAGCATCACCCCCTATGGCTCGCCCTTTCGTAATCCGGAAGAGCGCATCAAAGTGGTTTTGCTGCAAAACTACCAATGGGATCAAACTATAGAAAACCTAAAACCACAGTATTACAGCGGGAATACTTTGGAATATCGTTATGAAGCTCCCGCCCAATTTGAAGGGGGCAATGAATACTTGTTTTTTGACACCAAAGACTTGCGCATCGGGACAGCCAACATCAGCTCCATCAACAGAGCCGAGGTCTATGAAACCTATCTCTATACCGATCTGAGTCGAAAGTATATGAATTACACTTTGGCCCCTGATATTAACGGTGATTTTTTGATCCGTACACTGATGGGAACTCAAGATCCGGCTGTAGAAGCCGACTACAGCTTTGTGTATTTTAGTTTGGCGGAACAATACGATTTAAAAGACTCCGAAATCTATCTCTACGGAAAGTTTAATAATTATGCCTTAACCGAGGAAAACAGGATGTACTACAACCCTTCGCTGGAACTTTTTGAAGGCGTTTTGCTTTTAAAGCAAGGATTCTACAATTATAAATATATAGTAGTGGACCAAGAAGGGCTCCAAAAAAATGCCATCAGCGGAACCCATGCTGCAACCGAAAACAGCTACACCGCCCTTGTTTATTACCGAGACAATGGTGCGCTTTATGATGCTCTGGTGGGAGTGGGGCAAGCACAATCTTTTGAATTGAGAAACTAAAGCAGTTTGTTAAAAAATGTTTTTACAAATTGTTTTTTTAACTATCTTTAAAGTTCTTTTTGAGCGTATAGATCATTATGATACAACAAATTACAAAGGGCATTAAAATTTCGGTAGAAGCGAAATTTGAAGGAAGTTTTTCCAAAGACTATGTGCTTCATCATGCTTTTGTCTATCATATCACTATTGAAAATCAAAGTAAAGACGTTGTTCAATTGCTTTCCAGACATTGGAAAATCCAAGAAACCACCAATCGCCCTCAATACGTTAATGGCGATGGAGTGGTGGGTAAAAAACCCATTGTACGCCCCGGAGAATCACACACTTACAAATCCGGATGCCTACTCACTTCCCCCATTGGCGCTATGTCGGGCACCTACATTATGATTAATTTTTCGAATACCAAAAAGTTCAGCGTAGATATTCCCACCTTCAAATTGAACGTTCCACACATCCTGAACTAGGATCGCTTGATTGTTTAATTTAATTAATACTTTTATCAAAAAAAAAAGATGAATAATAGCATTCATAATGTTCCAATTCCCGTGAACGAACCCATATTAGATTATGCCCCCGGGAGTCCGGAAAAAGCAGCAGTACTAAACGCGTACGAAAAAATGTACAACAGTACGATCGAAATTCCGTTGAAAATTGATGGAAAAGAAGTAAAAACTTCTGAAAAAGCGAGCATGGCACCCCCCCATAATCACCAACATATTTTGGGACATTATCACAAAGCGGAAGCGCAACATATTAAGGATGCTATCGCCAGTTGTTTGACCGCTCGAAAAGCGTGGAGTCAAATGCCTTGGCCGTCGCGAGCCTCTATTTTTTTAAAAGCTGCCGAACTGATTGCGGGCCCCTATCGTGCCAAAATCAACGCAGCAACCATGTTGGCGCAATCTAAAACCGTACACCAAGCAGAAATTGACGCCGCTTGTGAATTCATTGATTTTTTGCGATTTAATGTCGCCTATATGGAGGAAATATACAGCGATCAACCCCTATCCGGCGAAGGACTTTGGAATCGACTGAGCTACCGTCCTTTGGAGGGATTTGTTTATGCTGTGAGTCCTTTTAATTTCACCGCTATTGCTGGCAATCTCTGCTCCAGTGTAGCCATGATGGGCAATACGGTTTTGTGGAAACCCAGCGATCACCAAGTGTTTTCTGCAAAAATCATCATGGATGTTTTTGAAGAAGCTGGATTGCCTCCCGGGGTCATCAATATGGTGTTTGGCGATCCGGAAATGATTACCAACGAAGTACTGCAATCCGAAGATTTTGCCGGAATACACTACACTGGATCCACCACAATTTTTAAAGCTATTTGGACAAAGATTGGAGCCAACATCAACCGCTACAAAACGTATCCCCGCATAGTTGGAGAAACTGGAGGAAAAGATTTTATCCTAGCGCACCCCACAGCACATCCGCAAGCAGTTGCCACAGGCATCATTCGCGGTGCTTTTGAATTTCAAGGGCAAAAATGTTCCGCTGCATCTAGAGTTTATCTTCCCGAATCCATCGCCGATGACATCCTCGATCGGGTGATTGCCGATATGGACAGCCTAAAGATGGGATCCCCTGCCGACTTTTCCAATTTTATCACTGCTGTGATTCACAATGGTGCCTTTCAACGTTTGAAAAATGCCATTGAACAAGCTAAAAAAGATCCGCAGGTTGAAATTCTCAAAGGAGGGGGATATGACGATAGCAAAGGATATTTTATAGAACCCACTTTGGTGCGCACCACCAATCCCCATTACACCACCATGGAAACCGAATTGTTCGGTCCTTTGGTGACCGTTTATGTCTACAAAGACGAAGAATGGTCCAACACCCTTCAACTGGTGGATGGCACCTCTCCCTATGCTTTGACCGGTGCCGTGTATGCCCAAGATCGATATGCAGTGGAGGAAGCCCTCGTTGCATTGGAGGATGCGGCAGGAAATTTCTACATCAATGACAAACCCACAGGGGCTGTGGTGGGACAACAACCTTTTGGTGGCGCAAGAGCGTCGGGCACTAACGACAAAGCCGGTTCAGCAGCCAATTTGACACGATGGGTTTCCCCCCGTTTAGTCAAAGAAACTTTGGTTCCGGCAACCGATTATCGCTATCCTTTTTTGGGTTAAAGATGTAACATTTGTTGGGTTGGGTCGTCTTTCTATAGAACTTTAAAATTTGGCGTCATGAAAACACCCCTTTTTCTTCTATTGCTTTTCCCTCTGCTAATTTTTGCGCAACATCCTTCAAAATCCAAAGAACCCGAAGTCAATTTTAGGGTTCAAAAAGATTATGATGAACATGGAAATTTAATCCGCTACGATTCGTCACGGGTGGAAAAAGGCAATTCAAAAGATATCTTTTACAGCTATCATTTTCAAAAAGACAGCATTCATCCATGGAAATCTTGGACGTCCGATTCTACAAGAATCCAGAACTTTCATTTCAACCTCGACAAACTACCTCCTTTGGATTCAATGATGCTTCCTTTTAGAAATCGTTTTATTGATATGGACTCGTTAGTGAACAAACATTTGGAAAAAGGCTTTTTATTGTTTGAACAAAATGATCCCTTAAAGGAAATTGATGAGCTTTTAAACAAGCATTTTGAAAAAATGGAACGCCTTTTTGAGAGCCATCAAGAAGACTCCAAATCCAAAAAAAATAAATCGTTATAACGGCAGATAAACCACTTTTTTGGTTTCAAAAAAGGCAGGATCAAAATGCGTATTTAGCGACCACACTTGAGCTTTCGGAAAAGCTGCTAATTCTTCCGCAAGATCACCTCCTTTGAGGTATAAAATTCCATTTCTTAAGGTATTTTTATGCTGCTTTTTTATGTTTTTTTCCACCCAAGGCACAAAAACATCCATTTTTGTCACGGCTCTACTGACCACAAAATCAACTTTTGTATCTGATTTTTGAGCAGAAAGTTGTTGAGCGATAACATTTTTTAGTCCTAGAGCGTCAATTACTGCTTGTACAACTTTTATTTTTTTCCCAATGGAATCGATCAAATAAAACTTGATTTCTGGGAATAAAATGGCCAGTGGGATTCCCGGAAATCCTCCCCCAGTTCCAACGTCTAAAATTTTGGTGCCCGGCGCAAACGCAATGAATTTAGCTATCCCGAGGGAATGCAACACATGTCGCTCATAAAAAAAATCCATATCCTTACGCGAAATGACATTGATTTTTTCGTTCCAAAACTGATAGGCGTCTTCCAAATCAGCGAATAATTTTAATTGCTTACTTGTGATTTTTGGAAAATTTGTAGCAATTACATCCAAAGGCTTTTGCGTTTTCAATAAGATTGATACTTTTTTTAATTATTTTTGAACTCACAAAGTAAACTATTTAATGCAAGCAAATCAACCCTTACGTTTTTCGCGGATCGATTCCAAACAATTTTTTAAGACGCTCAACCAAAGAGTGAACAACTATTTCAAAGAAAATAAAATAGCAAAAACAGGAAACTGGAAGCTGTATGTCAAGACCTTCGTTATGTTTTCCCTCATGATCGCGCCTTATGTTTTAGTACTCACTTTAGAAATTAACTTGTGGTACAAATTTTTGTTGTGTATGTTGATGGGCGTGGGCATGGCCGGCGTGGGCATGAATGTAATGCACGACGGAAATCACGGTTCTTTTTCCAAACACCCTTGGGTGAACAAATTCATGGGAAGCAGCATCTATATCTTGGCTGGTAATGTTTTTAATTGGAAAATTCAGCACAATGTTTTGCATCACACCTATACGAACATCCACGGTCATGACGAAGACTTGGAAGCGGGACGTGTCCTTCGCTTTTCCAAACATGCCGAATGGATGCCCCATCACAAATTTCAGCATTTATATTCTGTTTTATTGTACGGTCTGCTCACGATCAATTGGGCTATTTTTACAGATTTTCAACAAATGAAACGCTATCTCAAAAGAAAATTGAGCTATGCTAACAGCAAAGATCCAGCCTTGCAATGGACCGGGCTAATCATCACAAAAATTCTATATTTTTCCGTTTGGATTGTAATTCCTATCCTTGTGATGGACATTTCTTGGTGGAAAGTTTTGATTGGTTTTGTTGTTATGCACTACACGGCCGGGCTTATTCTCAGTCTTGTTTTCCAATTGGCACATGTGATCGAAGATGCAGAAATGCCCGAAGCAGATACTTCTGGAACCATGAAAAATACATGGGCCATTCATCAGTTGTTGACCACCGTAAACTTTTCAACTAAAAATAGAATTGTAAATTGGTATACAGGAGGACTAAATCACCAGATTGAGCATCATATTTTTCCACAAATCAGTCATATTCATTACACTAAAATCAGTGCTATCGTAAAACGCACAGCAAAAGAATTTAATTTACCTTATAACGAATATAAAACCACCCGAAGTGCCCTCTTCTCGCACTTTCGCTTTTTAAAACAAATGGGGATACAACCCAGCTAATTATTTCACATGGACAAACTTTCTGCACGAATAAACAGCTTGCCTGTTTCGGCTACGCTTGCGATGGCGGCAAAAGCCCGAGAGTTAAAAAATCAAGGCGTTGATGTTATTGGTTTAAGCCTTGGCGAACCCGATTTCAATACCCCTGAATTCATCAAAGATGCAGCCATCAAGGCCGTACAAGACAATTGGAATTCCTACAGCCCTGTTGATGGTTACGCCGACTTGAAAGAGGCGATTTGCAATAAATTCAAACGCGACAATGGCTTGGATTATAAGCCGTCACAAATTGTGGTTTCAACCGGAGCCAAGCAATCCATTGCCAATGTGTGTATGGTGCTATTAAATCCGGGAGACGAGGTGCTATTGCCTGCACCCTACTGGGTGAGCTATTCTGCGATTGCAACATTGGCGGAGGCCGAATCCATTATTATTCCGTCCACCATCGCGACCGATTTTAAAATTACTCCCGAGCAATTGGAAGCTGCCATCACACCAAAAACCAAGTTGGTGATGTTTAATTCTCCCAACAATCCGAGTGGCACCATCTTTACAGAGGCCGAATACAGAGCCTTGGGGAAAGTCTTGGAAAAATATCCCGATATTTTTATACTGTCAGACGAAATTTATGAGCATATCAATTACGGTACTCCCCACTTTAGTTTTGCTGCCATACCCGAGCTCTACGACCGAACAATTACAGTAAACGGAGTTGCCAAAGCCTTTGCAATGACCGGATGGCGGATTGGTTATATTGGAGCTCCCGAATGGATTGCCAAAGCGTGTAATAAAATGCAGGGACAAATCACCAGTGGTGCCAATTGTATTGCACAACGTGCCACGATTGCAGCCTTAGACGCTCCGGTGAGCAATATTCAATACATGATTGACGAATTTGCGCAACGCCGAAAAATGATCATCGAATTGCTTTCTGCGATTCCTGGGTTTAAATTAAACGAGCCTGAAGGAGCTTTCTATGTATTCCCAGATATTTCATATTATTTCGGGAAAACCTTGAACGGAAAAACCATTGAAAATGCCTCCGATTTTGCGCTCTATCTTTTGGAAGTGGCTCACGTAGCAACCGTTACGGGAGAGGCTTTTGGAAATGATGCTTGTATTCGTATTTCCTATGCTGCTTCGGTGGAGAACATCCAAGAGGCCGTAAAACGGATCGGCCAATCATTGGCATAAAAAGATTTTTCTTTTTTAAAAACAAGCAACCGCCCTCGGGCGGTTTTTTAATTTCAGGGTGTCGAAGGGACTATCCTAAAATATAAGCGTACTTTCGCGCCATAATAAAGCATATGACATTTCAAGATTTAAAACTCGAATCACCACTTCTCAAAGCCCTAGAAAAACAAGGCTACACCCAACCTACCCCCATACAAGAACAGGCCATCCCCATTTTGCTGGCAGGTCATGATTTATTGGGTGTGGCACAAACGGGAACAGGAAAAACAGCCGCTTTTGCCATTCCAATTCTGAATCATTTATTAAAAGAAAAAAATACCCCCCAAGGCAAACGTATCATTAAGGCATTAGTGGTTACTCCCACACGGGAATTAGCCATTCAAATTGCGGATAATTTTACAGCCTATGGTCAATATACGCAGTTGCGCAATACCGTTATTTTTGGAGGGGTTAAACAAGCTCAGCAAGTAACCCGCTTGAAACAGGGTGTGGATATCCTCGTGGCAACCCCGGGACGCTTGTTGGATTTAATGAACCAAGGGTATATTTCCTTTCGCGATTTAAAATACGTGGTTTTGGACGAAGCCGATCAAATGCTGGATATGGGTTTTATTCATGATGTCAAAAAGATTATTGCCAAATTACCTCCGAAAAGACAATCGCTTTTTTTCTCTGCCACCATGCCCAAAACCATTGTGGAGCTGTCCCAAAAAATGTTGGGTGCTTTTGAACGGGTCACCATTAAACCCGAACAAGCCACGGCAGAGAAAGTGGAACAAGGAGTCTATTTTGTGAGTAAAAAAAACAAGCCCAAGCTGTTAGCACACCTGCTGGAACAACGAAAAAACGACTCGGTGCTTGTGTTTTCGCGAACGAAGCATGGTGCCAATAAAATTGTAAAAACCTTGGATCAAGCCCATATCAAATCGGCAGCCATCCATGGGAACAAATCCCAAAACATGCGCCAAAAAGCCTTGGGAGCCTTTAAAGACGGATCCCTCAAAGTATTGGTAGCCACCGATATTGCCGCCCGAGGTATTGATGTGGATGAATTGGCCTTGGTGATCAATTACGATTTGCCCAATGTTTCTGAAACTTATGTCCACCGGATCGGCAGAACCGGAAGAGCCAATGCTAGTGGAATCGCACTTTCATTTTGTATGGGTGAAGAACGCCCCTATTTGAAAGATATTGAAAAACTCATCAAGCAGCAAGTTCCGCGAATGGGAGAACATCCTTTTATGGAAGGTGCCGACTTGGTGGAAGAAAAAGCGGATTCGGACACTTCAAAACCCCGTCCCAACCAGCGTATTCGATCGCGAAACAACAACCGGAACAACCACCGAAATAGAAATAAATAAAACCTTTCTGAGTTTCCTACTTTATTTCTAAAAACTTTAAAACCGCTTTTCAGCGGTTTTTTTTATCTTTAATAGACCTAAATCTTTCTGCTGCCATGGAAACTATTTTAAAGTTTAATACCAATGTCTTCTGATCAAAACTTTGTTGATTTTGTAATAGAACAAATCCAAAACGCGGGAAAAATAACCGCAAAAAAAATGTTTGGTGAATACGGCATTTACGCCGATGAGAAAATTTTTGGACTTATTTGTAACAATAAACTATTTATCAAACCCACTCAAGCAGGGCGAGAATTTATTGGAAATGTAAAAGAATCACCGGCCTATCCCGGGGCCAAACCGAGCTTCCTCATCGAAGAAAAATTGGAGGATACAGAATGGCTGAGTACACTCGTTAAAATTTCAGTAAATGAATTGCCTACACCAAAACCTAAAAAGAAAAAATCTTAACCCATTCTTATTAAATCGAAGTCTACAAAAACAGGATTCAAAATTACTCTCCCTCGAAAAATTAGTCTCAACGCTGGGTTTTAACTCGATCAAAATTTTAAGCTGCTAGTTTAAACTACTTCTAGGAAAACCATGGTAACTGAAAGATTATAAAAGCATAAAGCTATTTAAACGTCTGAAAATTTAAAAGGAATAGCTGTAAATGATTGTTACACGTCTGCAAAGCTTTTTTGCTGTTGCTCTTTTAAATATTGATAATAGAGCGCAAGAGTAGTGTTATGCCACGCAGCAACCACAAAAACACCAACCAAAAGGCATAAAATTCCAAGCAAAAACCAAGGGATAAAACGAAGATTTAAAAGGAATAATTCCATTTTATACCCATCCGTGAGTTTCCAACTTTTTTGAAGTACCGCTTGAAAAGAAAGCTCGGGATCTTCAGAAAGTATATAAAAAGACATGGAAAGTCCAACGGCAATCATAATTCCGGGAACAATCAAAAACACTAGTCCGATCAAGGTCAGCAAGGAAATGGTCGCATACATCAAAAGTACGCTAACCAAGGGCTTAAATCCATCAAACAGCTGTTCCAAACGAGGAGGGTTGCCGCGTACAAGATTTAAAAAATAAATACTCATCCCCAATTGCAGGGGACCGGCTAACAGCAGACTGAGTAGTTCGCCATAGGTGTTCAGTTCGGCAGGAATACCCACCAACAGGGCATATGTCAAACAAACCCCCACAGCTACAATCCAATGCGGTTCTAATAGCCTGCGAGCACTTCGCATCAAGCTTAATAGATCCATGTTGGGTGTTGTTTGTGGGGATTGTTTTTCAATTCAAAAAACACTTTAAGAGTTTAAAATCTTTTCTTGCTGATTGATTGATTCTTGGTGGATGGCTTTAAACACACGCAAGATAAATTCTTCCGACAAATTGCGTTCTTGACCTTCCAAAATCATACGTCCCAAAATCTCGTTCCAACGTTTGTTTTGTAGAACGGCAACATTATTTTCGCGTTTTAATTTTCCGATTTCACTAGAAACTTTCATGCGTTTCCCAAGCGTGTCCAACAAGGTTTGATCGGCTACATCAATTTGCGCCCGAAGATTGTTGAGTTCGTGTTGGTAGGCCTCCGCGTCGGTGGTTTGCTTACGCACTTTTAAATCTTTCATGATTTCCACCAAACGAGTGGGGGTTACTTGTTGTGCTGCATCACTCCAAGCATTGTCCGGATCCCAGTGGGATTCAATCATCAAACCGTCAAAGTTTAAATCCAAAGCAGCTTGCGACACATCAAAAATAAGATCGCGTTTTCCAGCAATGTGCGAGGGATCACAAATCATCGGAAGATCTGGAAATTTATTTTTTACCTCAATAGCAATCTGCCATTCGGGAATATTTCGGTATTTGGTTTTTTCATAAGTAGAAAATCCACGGTGGATCAATCCTAGTTTTTTGATGTTTGCGGTATACAAACGCTCCACACCGCCCAACCACAAAGCCAAGTCAGGGTTGACAGGATTTTTTACCAATACAATTTTGTCTGTTCCTTCCAAAGCATCGGCAATTTCTTGCATGATGAATGGACTTACGGTAGAACGCGCCCCAATCCAAAGGATATCGACATCGTGCTCCAAAGCCAATTTCACGTGGTCTTTATTGGCCACTTCTGTTGCCGTCAACAATCCCGTTTCTTCTTTTACTTTTTTCAACCAACCCAATCCAATGGCACCCACGCCTTCAAACATTCCGGGTCGGGTTCTAGGTTTCCAAATTCCAGCACGATAGACAGTCACATCGGTGTTTTTTAGCTCGTGTGCAATTTTTAAAACTTGTTCTTCGGTTTCTGCACTACAAGGCCCCCCAATCACAAGAGGATGATCTAATCCAAAATCGGTCAGCCATTGGCGCATTTCTTTCTTATTTTCCATGATTAATTATTGATTGATTCGTAATATTATTTTGATTGATTCCTGCCAAGATTTTTTTGATGGCATTGGTTTTTTTCATTTGTTCAAACAAGCCTTTAAAATCGTCTTGTTCCAATTGTTGTTTGAAGGTTTCCAGATTGGTAATATACTCTTTCAACACCTCCAGCACATTGTTTTTATTTTGTTTAAAAATGGGAGTCCACATGGCCGGAGAACTTTTTGCCAAACGAACCGTGGAGGCAAATCCACTTCCTGCCATCTCAAAAATAGCGCGTTCATCTTCTTCTTTTTCCATCACGGTTTTACCTAACATAAAAGAAGAAATGTGCGACAAATGAGAAACATAGGCAATGTGTTTGTCGTGCGCTTCGGGATCCATTTCGTTGACATTCATATTCATGTTCCGAAACCACTGTACTGCCCATTCCAACAAATCAGGACGGGTTTTGGAAGTTTCACACAAAATTTGAGATTGCTCCACAAACAAATCAGGAAAGGCCGCTTTAGGTCCTGAAAACTCTGTTCCTGCGATGGGATGGGTGGCTAAAAACTGATTTCTTCGGGGGTGCAGTGCTACGGTTTTGCAAATGGCCACCTTGGTAGAGCCCACGTCCATCAACAAGGCATTGTTGTGCATCTGATCCAGCAGTGCCAACACCTGCTCCAACGCTGCATCTACTGGAATCGCCAAAATGATGACATCCATGGTCGCTACGGCATTTGGATGTAAGGTTTCGGAGACGATTCCTAAACTTAGGGCTTCCTCCAAATGATTGGGTTGGTGATCGAATCCATACAGCACACAATCTGGGGTGAATTTTTTTGCAGCCAATGCAAAAGACCCTCCAATTAATCCCAAACCAATGACTCCTATATTCATGATTCAAAACGTTTTATGGCTGTTTCAATAGTAGCTTCCGGCACACATAATGAAAAGCGAATATATCCCTCTCCTTGACTTCCAAAGATGGTTCCCGGTGTGATAAAAATATGTTTTTCGTAGAGTAGTTGATCGATAAAAGTTTCCGAATCCACGACGCCTTGCGGTAGTTTTGCCCAGACAAAAAGGCCTACGCTATTGGGGTCGTAAACAGCTCCCATACGATTTGCCAAAACCTCGACCAAACGTCTTCTTTTTTGGTAGATGAGATTCAACCCTTCAAACCAATCGTGATCGGCTTTCAGTGCTGCAATCGCCCCTTGTTGAATGCCATAAAACATTCCGGAATCCATATTGCTTTTTACTTTCAATACCGCCTGAAGGGGGGTTGCGTTTCCGCATAACATACCCACACGCCAGCCGGCCATATTGAAGGATTTGCTCAAGGAATTCAATTCGATGGCAACCTCCATAGCCCCGGGTCGGGATAAAATACTTTGCGGTTTTTGGGTTAACACAAAACTGTACGGATTGTCGTTGACCAATAAAATATTTCGGGCTTTGGCCAAAGCGATCAGTCGATCAAAGGTATCCACGTTTACATCGGTGCCGGTGGGCATATGGGGATAATTCAACCACATGAGTTTGACGCGCGAAGTATCCAAAGCTTCCAATGCCTCAAAATCGGGTTGCCACTGTTGATCAGCGGTTAAATTATAGTAGACCGGTTCGGCTTCTACCAACCGGGTCACAGAGGCATAAGTGGGATATCCCGGATTCGGAAGCAGCACTTGATCTCCGGGATTTAGAAAAGCCATAGAAATATGCATAATCCCCTCTTTGGAACCCATCAGCGGTAGGATTTCGGTGTTGGAATCCAAACCAACTACATAATATTTTTTGTAGAAATTGGCAATGGCAGCCCGCAATTCGGGAAGTCCTTGATAGCCTTGATACATGTGCGCCTTGGGCTGATGCAGGGATTGTTCCAAGGCTTTTATTACTTCCGGATGGGGTGCCAAGTCGGGGCTGCCCACTCCCATATTGATGATGGGATGCCCTTGCTGTATGAGTTGGGCTACCTCTCTCAATTTTCGAGAAAAGTAATACTCTTGTACACTCGCCAAACGCTTTGCTGTTGCTGTCATCGGATATGCTGGGCGTATTCTCCCAAAATTTTGAATTTAGAAGCCATGATGGCGATCAGTTTACGAGCCTTGTCATAATGTTCAAATTGCTCGAAGGTGACATCCACAAAAAAGGCATATTTCCCGGGAGTTTCTATCACGGGTAGGGATTGAATTTTGGTCAGATTCAACTGGCAATCGCTCATCACGTTTAAAACGGCTGCCAAACTTCCCCTTTGATGGTCGAGGATAAATTTTAAAGCCGCTTTATTTATTTTTTCTTGAGGCACTTGTTCTCCCTTTTTTTGGATAATCACAAAACGGGTGACATTGTTTTGAATGGTTTGAATGGAAGGCGCCAAAATGGTAAGTCCAAATAATGCGGCGGCCTCTTTACTGGCAATGGCGGCAATCCCTTTGCATTGATCGGCGGCAATACGACGGGCTTCATCGGCCGTGTCTTCTGCCTCTACCAAACGGATGTGAGGAAAAGATTGGAAAAAAGTTTTGCACTGCAACAGTGCCATGGCGTGAGAATGTACTTCCTTGATGTCTGCCATTGTTTGTCCGGGCAAAGCCATCACATTGTGATGAATACGCAAACCGTATTCCCCAACAATTTGTAAATCGTTTTGATCGATAAGGGCGTAATTGGGAATGATGGATCCAGCAATCGAATTTTCTATGGCCATCACCGCTTGATCCGCAGTCCCGTCCAAAAGTGCAGCAACGGTGGCGTCAAAGGTTTCGCACTCCACCAAAGACAAGCGCTCTCCAAAGTAGTGTTGCGCTACCACATGGTGAAAAGAACCTCGGATTCCTTGTATTGCTACTGCTGTTTTTGTTTCCATTATATTCAAAAAAAAAGTCCCGATAAATCAGGACTTTATATTTTATATATTTTTTCAAATACTACAAAGTCCTTCCTGCTTCTGGATAGAAGTAATAAAAGTTGTTGTAGTAAAAGAAAGATGTTTTCATTTTTATTAAAATCCAAGCAAAAGTAGTATAGCTTTTTTCAAAAACAAACTTTTAATGATTTTTTTTTTAACTTGATTCGAAATATTGACCCACATCTTATGAAAAAAATCCTGCTTTTTTGGTTTACTGCAAATCTATTATGCGCTCAAGATTCTCCCTTTAATCAAGGTGCAATACGTCAAGTCAACTATTTTGAATCCATTCCATTTGAGTTTATTGAGCAAAAAATAATCATCCCTGTTTCTATAGCAGGAGTCACGTATCGTTTTATGGTGGATACAGGTGCTCCCAATTTTATTTCTCAAAAAATATTTAATAAAATCAAGCCCGAAGTCGTTGATGAAATACTTATGTCTGATGCCAATAATATCGAAATCAAGACTCCCTTGGCAGAAATTGAAGAGTTAAAAATAGGCTCTCTCATTTTCAACAATAGTCCTGTTTTGATTGATGAGAATGATGAGAATATATTTTTTAAATGTTGGAAGTTGGATGGTATCATTGGAAGTAACCTCTTGAGAAATTCAATCGTTCAAATCAATTTGGAGGAAAAATTGCTCTACCTCACCGATCGTATTGACCGTCTTGATTTAAATCATCTAAGGCCCTCCAAAATGATCACTGATTTTGACCGACAAAGCACCCCTTTTGCTTGGATTGATATGCAAGAAGGAAAAGGAAAGCATGAGGACTTTGTGATGCTGGATACCGGCATGCATGGGATTTATGATTTGTCCCAATACAGTTATCAACGAATGAAAGAAAAAGAGCCTTTTCCAGTGCTGGGAATAGCACAAGGAGCTGGTATAATTGGTTCTCATGGAGATGCTGAATTCTCTCAACAATTTAGGGTGCAATTGCCTTTTATTCAATTCAATAATTTTATTTTAACCAATGTTGTCAGCATTACAACAGTTTCCAACTACTCCAGAATGGGGGCGGGAATTTTGAAATATGGAACACTAACGCTTGATTATATTAATGACACCTTTTATTTCGATCCGAAAATAGAAGGTGTTGACCTTGAACATCCATTAATCGGTTTTTCCACCACCTTGAGCGACAATAAAATCGTGATTGGATTTGTGTGGGATGATTCTTTAAAAGATAAAATTCAATACGGAGATGAAATCCTTCAGATTGACAATCTAAGTTATTCAGGCATCCCTTTATGCGATCTCATTATAGACGACAAAGAAACTTGGCATGAAAACAAAGAAGCTATTTTTGTTAAAGTTAGATCGACTTCGGGAGAAATCATTTCCTTCCACCATCAAAAAAGATGTCCTTGAACCCCAGATGCACTTGTAATTGTTTTTTTATGACAATAATCAATCACCAACTGTTCTTGTAGCACTCTCATCTATATTTCAAAAAAAGAACTGGGAATATGATCTTAAATAGGGTCTGCTGATTTTCTAAGCTATTAAATTTATAATTTGATTATCAATATATTACATAATAATTTCTTGCGAATGACAAAAAGTAGAAATGTAAAAAGTAATTAGTAAGACTATATTTTGTTTCCAAAAAATCATTTTTTAGGTATTTAATTAGGATAAAATAACCGGCTCAGCTTATGTGGTTCAGCATTGGAGAACTTTATGACCACTATTACACAGAAATGATATGGGTGTTCATTCTTCACAACAAGCCTTTTTCCATGGCTATTTTAATGATTCCCACAGAATTTTTTGCACCCAGTTTGCTCATGATGTTCATGCGGTGGGTCTCCACCGTTTTAGGACTGATAAACAGTTTTTCCGAAATCTCCTGAGTTGTCAATTCTTCTGATATGGCTATTAAAACATCCTGTTCTCTTCGGGTTAAATTATGATTTAATCGGGTTTTATTGGATGCATTGTACATTTTGTCAAGCAAACGCTTGTGAAGATCTTTTTGCAGATACAACTCCCCCGAAAGTACGGTTGAAATAGATGTAAGCAATTCCAATTTATCTGTGTTTTTCAGTAAATACCCTCTTGCTCCGTTTTTTATCATCCCCTCCACAAACGAAAAATCCTCAATATTGGTAAGTCCGATAATCAATAAATCTGGGGATACTTTTTGTAATTTTTTACATAAATCTATACCGCTCATATCCGGTAAATTAATATCCAACAGCAAAACATCTGGGAGGTGTTTAGAAATATTAGCAAGTGTTTCCGAAGCATTTTTATAGGTTGCCACAACATCAATATCTGCTGTATTTTCCAACATCATGACAATGCCTTGCAATATCATTTCATGGTCATCTGTTACTGCTATTTTGGTTACCATATTTAGTTATTTTTTGTCGATATTTATTGTGTAGGATGTTCCCTTTTCATTTGAAATAAAATCTATATCGGCATATAGATAATCTGCTCTTGACTGCACATTACTTAATCCTATACCATCACTTTCAACATTGTTCTTGTCAAAGCCCTTACCGTTATCTTCAACCGTTATTTGAATAGTGTTATCCCTAGAACTTATTTGCACATCTATTTCTGAGGCTTCGGCATGACTGATGGCATTTGCAACCAATTCCTGTATAATTCTAAAGACATTCGCTTCTGTCTTTTTGGGCAAATCTATTTTATCTCCCAAAAATTGAAATGTTATGGCAGTTTCCGGAGTAACATCATTTAGGCGGGCACAATGTTCTCGGGTTGCTTCAATCAGGTCAAAGCTTTCTAATGAAGGGGGAATTAAATTGTGTGAAATTGCCCTAACCTGCTGGCAAGAATCATCGATCATCGTAATTGCCTCATCAATTATGCTGTTATTCATTTCCAGCAACGAGGACAACTTGTATTTAATTACCGCTAAATCGCCGTTTACACCGTCATGCAAATCTTTGGCAATTCGCATTCGCTCTTTTTCCTCACCTTCTATCAATGATTCCAAAGTTTGTATTTGAAATTCTCTTTTTAATGTAAGGAGTTCCTGATTTTTTCGTTCCTGACGTTGTTTAAACAAAAACACCAATAAAAGGCTTACTGCTGATAAAAAACCGATAGCACCCAACAAATAATTGGTTTGGGTTTTCTTTTCTTGAATTTCGGCTTCTTGTTCGTTTAAGGCCAATTGTTGGGCGGCAATTTCTTTGTCCTTTTTTGCGGTTTCAAATTGTTGCTGAAGTCTGTTTACCGATTTCATTTTTTCTTCGTCGAATATACTGTCTTTATATGCTACATAGGTTTGATGGAAATTCAAGGCCTTTTTATAGTTAGATTTTTTTTCATTAACTCGATATAATTCCAAATACAAATCTCTAGCGGATTGTTTGTTCTGAGTTCGCAACTTCAATCCTTCTTTTAAATACGCTTCGCTTTTAACTAAGTTTCCTAGCGCATTATGGGTTTCACCCAAGCTGGAAAGTGTCATGATTAATTCTGCTTCAAAATCATTCTCTTTTTGAATTTGATAAGCTTTTTCAAGAAGTGGTAACGCCTTGTTATATTCTTTTTCCTCATTGTACGTAATTGCCTTGTTAAGATTTGTTATTGAGACTCCATAACCATTTTCATTCTCTTTGTAAATTTGTAATGCTTTATCAAAATATTGTCTTGCTTTATCGAAATCTCTCCGTTCTTTATAAGGTGAACCTAAGCTATTATAGACATCCGCCAAATCAACTCCATCAACTGAATTGTCCTCATAAATTTTAATGGTTTCTTTAAGCGTATTTATGGCATCGTCATATTTTTCAAGATCAGTGTATACGATACCAATACTATTAGAAACATTTCCAAGCATATGCCAATTCTTGGTATTCTCAGCCGAATTATACGCTTTATAAAACTCTTTTAACCCAAGGCTGTAATCGCCCATTTTTGAATAAATAACACCTTTTTCAAAATGCGAAAAAATTAAATTAGCAGTATCTTTTACCGATTCAACATACTCCTGATAAGCATTTATATTTTTTATTGCTTTTTTATACTCTCCTGAAATACGATACAGCACCGAATACTGAAAATGGCTCAATGCTACTTTCCTAGGAAGGTTTAAATTTTCATATAAAGTCATGGCAGAATCCATATGTATAAATGCAGATGGCAAATCACTTTGTTTTAACACCCAACCTAATTCGTAATGTGCATTTGCTTTAATTGTATCGTTTGAAGATATTTTTACAACTGTCAATAAACTGTCGATTACTGAATTTTGCTGCGCGCACAAAAAAGTAGTTGCAAAAAATATATAGAGTAAAATGACTACTTTTTTCAAAATCAATTTATGTTTATTCATTATTGAAACAAAAAAATTATGCTCAGGGATTTTCAATTACACAAATCACTTCCCCCAATGACCCATTTATCACCATTTATATAATAAGCCCCATCTTCTGTATAGCGCTCAATGGGCATATAATTGACTTCGCCGGCATTGGACACCAAACGTATAACCATATAATCCCTAATGATCATTAAACTCCACAAACCTACTCCTTCACTATTGCTTGAAGAAACTTCACCGTCAAAAGCTCCACCTCCTCCACTCAACTCTGAATGCCCATCAAAAGCATATTGACCGTTTGAGCAAAAATTAATAGTTACCTTACTACTAGACCCAACACTTACGGTATTGTTATAATCTGAGGTATAATACGAATTGTATTTTATCAATTTCCGTCCTTTGAACATTTGGGCTTTCGATTGTGCCAACTTGCTCATGAAAGGACGATAGGTTATGGATTTTGAAATTTCCACAGCCAAATCCTGATAACGATCCTCAAAGCTTTGCGCCGGCACCAAAACAAGGGTCATTACGCCACCGCCACCTATTTCCCAAAGCGTACTTGTAGATACTACAGCCACCAATATAACTTCCTGACCGTTGTTATATACCCCTTGGTACAAGGCAATATAATCTCCATTTTCCAGTTGCATGATATCTGTAGCCAAAGCGGCTTGCATATCTTCTTCCTGAATACTTTCTTGCATATTTTGTAAAATAACCCCTTCGTTTGACCAGCCGTGTTCAATCAACATGATTGCAGCTTGTTCATTGGTATTTGTCAATAAAACCTGACCGTAATTTTCCTCCGCTACCTGCCACCCGGCAGGGAGTTTAGCAGCAATTGCTATTCCTTCAAATTTTGTTTGTGCAACTGCTGTTAGGCTAAAGAGTACAAATAAGAATTTCATTTTTTGGGGTTTTAATGCACCGCATTAAAGGTACGATTTAACTTTCAATTGTGTCTGCAAGCTACATTTTGCGTTAGCAAAAAAACTAAGGGTTTTCACTGAATTTTATAAATCAGGGAATAGACTGATTTATTGATGAACTGTCTTATATACCTTGCAAGAAAAAGTGGAAGTCCCTCTAAAAAAACAACCCAGCCCCCTATCAAGGGGGAGGTGAGGCTCCTCAAAAAAAACAACCCTCCCCCCTATCAAGGGGGGCTAGGGGGGTGTAAAAACCCTAAAGATGAATCAAACGTTCGTAATTCTTAACACTTTCATTAAAGTCCAGTTCTAAATCAACCCCCTCTAAATAAAATATGTTCCCTGAGAAGTGAATTACTTATCCTTGGATTTATAAAAATCCCCAAACACCAACTCTTTTGGAAATAAAGTATATTTAAACTTTAATTTAAAATAAAAGGCTTGCTGCTTCCCTTTTTAATTGTAGTGTCTACCGTTTTTTTTATTCGATTCATCGAGCAAAAGCAGCATCCTTGGTTGATTGCTTTTTTTAATTGGGTTCCCGCAATTTTATTGGCCTATATCGTGCCGGCAGGACTTGCTGGAGTGCTTCAAAAAGACTTTTCATCCTCCGAAATTCACACGCTAAGCAAAGCCCTTTTTATTCCCTTAGCCATTGTGGCTGTAATGAGCAGTTTGTCGCTCCCCCAGCTGAAATCCATTGGTTGGAAACCCATTTTGGTCTTTCTCTCGGGTTCTTTTTGGATTGCTGTTTTTCCGATTGGTTTGTTATTCATTTTTAAAAAAAGTGCCTTTGTTCAAGATTTTATTATACAACAAGAATTTTGGAAAGGCATTCCACCGGTGGTGGGTAGTTGGATTGGAGGTAGTACGAGTCAGCTCGTTTTAAAAGAATTAGTCGCTTGTTCGGAAGCAGTTTTTTTAACCATCCTTGTGTTGGACAATATTTTAGTCAACCTTTGGACGATTTTTATGTTCCAAAGCATCAAAAAAAGTAATTTTTTAAATCGTTTACTTCGAATTGACGGACGCTCACCCCTTGAAGCTGTGCATACGGACAAAGAAAACAAAATGAATCCTTTGTTGAGTTTTATTATCCTTCTTGGAGCGGTGGTTGGGGCACACTTTTTTATTCCTTCTTTTGTTGCCAAAATTATTTGCTTGTCCTTTGTAGGTATCGCACTGAGTAATTTGATCAAAAATTGGAATTTTGGTTTTGTACTCAAACTGGGTGGGGTGTTAATCCTCATCGTCATGGCGGTATTGGGACTAAAACTAAAATTTAGCCTCCTCCAATTTGATTATCTATTTATGGGCTTTTTAGTCCTTTGGCTGGTCAGTCATTTTGTAATCATGTTGGGGGTTGCCAAACTCTTAAATGTCAATACGGCTTGGGTTCCTATTTCCAGCATGGCCAATGTGGGGGGCATTGCCACGGCACCCGCCGTTACGGCTGCCTATGAAGAAAAATGGATGCCACATGCCATCATTTTAGCGGTTTTGAGCATGGCTACGGGAACTTTTTGGGGGATGCTAACCATTTCCCTTTTTAAAATTTTTGTTTTATAACCTTCTCTTTTTTCTATGAACAAACAACACTATTCGTATTTATTAATGCTCAATTTGGGGATGTTGTTTGTGAGTACCTCTGGGGCTTTGGGACGCTATATCGCCCTCCCTCCTCCTTTGGTCATTTGGTGCAGAGCCCTCATTGCCTTTGTTGTTTTAGGCATTTATTGTTATTGGAAAAAAGAGCAATTCCTAAATGCCTTTAATAAAAATCGAACCACTATTTTCCTCAGTGGGAGTTTGCTGACTTTTCATTGGGTCACCTATTTTTTTGCCTTGCAATGGAGTAATGTCGCCATAGGAATGCTCTCCATGTTTACCTATCCTGTGATGACTGTTTTTTTAGAACCCTTGTTTTTTAAATCTAAATTAGAACCTATTCACCTCCTCTTGGGACTCCTCATTCTTCTTGGGGTGTTTTTTCTGGTTCCAAATTTTAATTTCAACAGCAATACTACTCAAGGGATGCTGATCGGCTTGGTATCAGCCTTGACCTATGCGCTGCGGAATATCATTCTTAAAAAAAGAATGGTCAATACCAACGGTTCTTTGATGATGTGGTTTCAAATGGGAATGACCATAGTGCTGCTATCTCCCGTAATGCTCCTCTATTCCTTTGAAACGGTTCCTCAACAACTCCCCTATATTTTTATTTTGGGGGTGGTCACAACAGCACTTGGACATACCCTTTTTTTAAACAGCTTTAAACATTTTACGATCGGAACAGCCAGTATCATCAGTAGTATTCAGCCTATTTTTGGGATTCTCATTGCGATGGTATTTTTAGGAGAAATTCCGCATTACAAAAGTCTGATTGGAGGAAGTATTATTTTACTCACCGTAATTATCGAAAGTTTACGTTCTAAAAATCGTTAAACAATGGAAACCCTTATCTTTAAATAAAAAAACAATGCATCTTCAAAATGTCTCCAAAAGTTACGGTTCCTTTCCCGCTTTACAGGGGGTTTCGCTACGCCTAAAAAAAGGGGAAGTTGTAGGGCTGTTGGGACCCAACGGAGCCGGGAAATCCACTTTGATGAAAATCTTGACGGGCTATTATCAAAATTGGGAAGGTGAAATTCATTTCGAGGGAAAAGATTTGCGAAAAGCATTGCCCGAAATTCAGAGACAAATTGGCTATTTGCCCGAAAACAATCCTTTGTATTTGGAAATGTATGTCAAAGAATATCTAAAATTTGTTGCCGACCTCTACCAACTGCCGCAAGCACCCATAGCGGAAGTATTGAAAAAAACTGGTTTGGATACCCATGCCACGCAAATCATTCGAACGCTTTCCAAAGGCTATCGCCAACGTCTGGGATTGGCTGCTGCACTTTTGCACAATCCGAAATGGATCATCTTGGATGAGCCCACTACCGGACTGGACCCCAATCAATTGGTTGAAATCAGAAAACTTATTCGTACGTTGGGAAAAGAAAAAACCGTTTTGCTTTCCACCCATATTTTACAAGAAGTCAGTGCGCTTTGCGATCGGGTGATTATCATTCACAAAGGCCGTATTGTATTGGACGAACCCATGGAAAAACTCACGGCCAACCAAGCGTCCATCATACAAGTAAGCTTTGACTATCGGGTTGAGACGGTGGCACTACAGCAATTGAAAAACATCCATAAGGTGGTCAATACCCACGATTTTGATTATGAATTGTATGTGGAAGGCAACGAAGACCAACGTCCTGCAGTGTTTGATTTTGCCCATGATAATGGACTAAAAATCTTAAACCTACAACTTAAAAATCAAGGGCTGGAAGAAGTGTTTAAGAAGTTGACACGTTAAAAAATCCGCTCTGCAATTTGTTTAATATTATCGGCTTTCCCCATAGAATAGTAATGTAAAAAAGGAACATTTGCAGCTTTAAGTTCCTTACTCTGTTCAATACACCACTCCACCCCTACTTGGCGAACGGCCTTATTGTCTTTGCATTTAATCACCTCTTTGATTAAAGCTTCGGGCAAATCCACATGAAAACGGTGCGGAATCATATTGAGTTGTTTGAGTGTCGAAAGGGGTTTAAGTCCCGGAATAATGGGGACGGTGATTCCTTCTGCACGGGCTTTGGCGACATAATCAAAGTATTTTTGGTTGTCAAAAAACATTTGTGTAACGACATAGTCGGCTCCGGATTTTATTTTTTTCTTTAAAAAGTGAATATCGCTCTCCAAGCTGGGGGCTTCCATATGTTTTTCAGGATAGCCCGCCACCCCGATACAAAAATTTGTAGCATGGGAATTTAAAAGGTCGCTATCCAAATAGATTCCGTTATTGAGATGCGCCACTTGTTCCACCAACTCATTAGCATAGGAATGACCGTCCTCGTTGGGCGTAAAATAATTTTCGGTCTTAATGGCGTCTCCACGAAGGGCAACTACATTGTCGATTTCCAAAAAATCCAAATCGATCAAAAAATTCTCGGTATCTTCTTTACTAAATCCACCGCAAAGAATATGTGGAATGGCATCTACACCATATTTACTCTGTATAGCGGCGCAAATTCCAACCGTACCGGGTCGTTTGCGAATGATCTTTTTTTCCAAAAGCCCCCCTTTAACTTCCTTGTACACATGTTCCTCTCGGTGATAAGTAACATCTATAAAGGGTGGCTCAAATTCCATCAGCGTATCTATGGCTTCAAATAAATCTTTGATGTTTTGTCCTTTTAAAGGAGGAAGAATTTCAAAGGTAAACTGCGTAGCTCCTTTGGCATTGGCAATATGTTCTGTAACTTTCATATTTAGCTATCTACAAGATTAGGATTCAGCCACTTTCGGGCTTCCTCGAGGGGAATATTTCGGCGTTTGCTGTACGCCTCCAATTGATCTTCTTTAATTTTTCCAAGGCCAAAATAACGTGCCTCGGGATGTGCAAAATAGTAGCCTGAAACAGCGGCTGCCGGCCACATGGCCAAACTCTCTGTCAGCTGTACTCCGATGGTCTCTTCTACTTGCAAAAGCTCCCACAGGGTTCGTTTTTCTAGGTGGTCGGGACAGGCCGGATAGCCCGGGGCTGGACGAATCCCTTTGTAGGATTCTTGTATCAATTCATCGGTGGACAAAGATTCCTGAGGCGCATAACCCCAATACTCGGTGCGCACTTTTAAATGCAAATATTCCGCAAATGCTTCTGCCAATCGATCGGCCAAGGCTTTGACCATGATGGAACTATAATCGTCATTTGCTTTTTCAAAAGCGTTGGCTTTTTCTGCGGTTCCAAATCCGGTACTCACACAAAATGCCCCCATATAATCCGCTTTGCCACTACTTTTGGGCGCAATAAAATCAGCCAGTGCCATATTGGGCTGCCCTTTGCTTTTTTTAAGTTGTTGTCTTAAGGTCAACCAACGGGCGCAAACTTCCTTCTTTTGGTGATCTTTATAAATTTCAATATCGTCGCCCACTGCATTGGCAGGAAAAATTCCAAAACGGGCTTTGGCCTGGAGCCATTTTTCAGCAATAATGGAGTGAAGCATCGCTTGAGCATCGGAAAACAAAACGGTAGCTTGTTCTCCCACCACAGCATCTTTTAGGATCTCGGGATATTTTCCATGCAAATCCCAAGAGCGAAAAAAGGGCGTCCAATCAATATAAGGAACCAATTCGGCAAGTGGAAAATCTTCCAAAGTATGGGCGCCTAATTGTTGCGGAACCACGCTTTCAAAATCGTCCCACGCAATGGGGAACGGATTTTGGCGCGCTGCTTCATAGGACAAGTATTCTTTGGCAGTCGTACGGGCTAAAAATTTTTCCTTAAACAGTTCGTATTCTTCTCTGATTTTGAGCGTATAGGCCGCTTTGTTTTCTTCTTGCAATAAATTGCTCACAACGCCCACGGCTCGCGATGCATCATTAACATGAATGACCGGAGCTTTGGAAACCGGTGCAATTTTGACGGCAGTATGCGCCTTGGAGGTTGTGGCTCCCCCAATCAAAACCGGGATGTTTATATTTTGTCGATCCAATTCTTTTGCCAGATATACCATCTCGTCCAAAGAAGGGGTAATCAAACCCGAAAGTCCAATCACATCGACTTGTTCTTCAAGAGCACGTTGGATGATGAGTTCCGGCGGCACCATCACCCCTAAATCCACTATTTCGTAATTGTTACATGCCAATACCACGCTGACAATATTTTTCCCGATATCGTGCACATCGCCTTTTACCGTTGCCATCAATATTTTTCCGGCATATTGTGCCCCTTGATTTTTTTCTGCTTCTATAAAAGGTTGCAAATAGGCAACGGCTTTTTTCATCACCCGTGCCGATTTCACCACCTGGGGCAAAAACATTTTTCCTTCCCCAAACAAATCTCCCACGACGTTCATTCCGTCCATCAAAGGTCCTTCAATCACTTCTATGGGGCGATTGGCAATCAAACGTGCCTCTTCGGTATCCGCTTCAATAAAAGCATCTATACCCTTGATCAAGGCGTGCGTTATCCTGCTTTTTAAATCTTCTTTTCGCCAAGCATCATCTTGTTTCTTCCCTTCTTTTTTTTGGGAAATCACATTTTCAGCAAAATCCAGCAAGCGCTCTGTGGCATCTGCTCTGCGGTCCAACAACACATCTTCTACCCGCTCCATCAAATCTTTGGGCACTTCGTCATAAACCTCCAAAAGCGTAGGATTAACGATTCCCATATTCATTCCATGCTGGATGGCGTGGTATAAAAAAGAGGCGTGCATGGCTTCCCGCACGGTATTATTTCCTCGGAAAGAAAAAGAAACGTTACTGACTCCCCCACTCACACTGGCGTGGGGCAGATTTTCCCGGATCCATTGGGTCGCTTCAAAAAAGTCCAACGCATTCCGGCGATGTTCCTCCATCCCAGTGGCTACTGGAAAAATATTGGGATCAAATATGATGTCTTCAGGAGCAAAATGAACTTGCTCAACCAATATCGCATAAGAGCGTGCACAAATTTCAATGCGGCGTTCCAAAGAGTCGGCTTGACCTGCTTCATCAAAAGCCATAACAATGACTGCCGCTCCGTATTTTTTGATAGTGGTGGCTTGATGAATAAAATTGGCTTCCCCCTCTTTTAAACTGATGGAGTTAACCACCGCTTTGCCTTGTACCACTTTTAATCCCGCTTCAATAATTTCCCATTTGGAACTATCGATCATTACTGGGACTTTGGCAATATCAGGTTCGGCAGCAATTAAATTCAAGAAATGGGTCATTGCTTGCACTCCATCAATCATCCCTTCATCCATGTTGACATCGATGATTTGAGCACCCCCAATCACTTGGTCTCTCGCAATTTCCACTGCTTCATCAAAATTATTTTGTTGAATCAATCGAAGAAATTTTCGAGAACCGGTCACATTGGTGCGCTCCCCCACATTCACAAAGTTGGTTTGTGCGGTGATGATAAGGGGTTCTAATCCAGAAAGTTGAAGGGGTTTTCGAGCTTTAGACATATTCAGTAATTTGAGGAATTCGAGGAGGCATCCCTTTGGCCACCGCTGCAATGAGACGAATATGTTCTGGGGTTGTTCCGCAACAGCCCCCAATGATGTTTACCACTTGATTTTGTAAATAGGTTTCAATCAAAGCCTTCATTTCTTCAGGACTTTGATCGTAGGCTCCAAAAGCATTTGGCAAGCCCGCATTGGGGTGGGCGGAAACATAGATATCTGATTTTTCAGACAAACGTTTTACATAGGGGAATAATTGATCAGCGCCCAAAGCGCAGTTAAACCCTATACTCAATATGGGAATATGACTGAGCGAAATTTTAAATGCTTCCACGGTTTGACCGGAAAGCGTTCTTCCACTGGCATCCGTTATCGTCCCACTCACCATGATGGGGATGTCGAGTTGTTGTTGTGTCTTTAATTCGTGGATGGCATATAAAGCGGCTTTGGCATTGAGTGTGTCAAAAATGGTTTCGACGAGTAAAACATCTGCTCCTCCATCAATAAGTCCGGCGACTTGCTCGGTATAGGCCGCAACCAAAGTGTCAAAATCTATGGCGCGATAGCCGGGGTCATTCACATCGGGTGACATGCTGGCCGTTTTGTTGGTGGGTCCTATGGAGCCCGCCACAAAGCGCGGTTGGTCGGGTGTTTTTTCATTGTAAATTAGCACGGCCTCCTTGCCAATTTTGGCACTTTCAAAATTCAACTCATACGCCAAAGCTTCCATTTGATAATCCGCCATTCCAATAGAAGTGGAAGAAAAAGTATTGGTTTCTATGATGTCTGCCCCTGCTTCCAAATAGGCCAAATGAATGTTTTTGATGAGTTCGGGTTTTGTAATCGAAAGCAAATCATTATTCCCTTTTAGGGCGCAGGGATGGTCCATAAAACGATCTCCACGAAAATCGGCTTCTTCCAACAGAGAATTTTGGATCATAGTACCCATGGCACCGTCCAATACTAAAATCCGTTTTTCTAAAGCAGCTACAATATCCATTTTATTGATGTAATGCATTTTCTATATCGTTCCAAATATCTTCGGGATGTTCCAATCCGACAGACAGCCGAATGGAACCATCGGTGATTCCCATCGCCAAGCGATCTTCTTCGGCCAGTTTGCTGTGTGTGGTCGAAGCGGGATGCGTTATTATTGTTCTGGAATCGCCCAAATTTGAAGAGAGCGAACACAGGCGAATGGCATTGATAAAATTCCTTCCTGCTTCTAAACCTCCCTTTACTTCAAAGGCAATGATACTCCCGCCTTTGAGCATTTGTTTTTTTGCTAATTCAAATTGGGGATGGGATTTTAAAAAAGGGTATTTCACCCAATTGATGCTGGGATGTTGCTCCAATCGCGCTGCAATTTGTAGCGCATTTTCACAATGCCGATCAACACGTAGGGATAAGGTTTCCAAACTTTTGGAAAGCACCCAAGCGTTAAAAGGCGACATGGAAGCACCCGTGTTTCTGGCAAATAAATAGAGTTCACGAATCAAGTCTTTTTTACCCACCGTGATTCCTCCCAAGACACGACCCTGACCATCCATCAATTTGGTTGCCGAATGAATGACCAAGTCGGCACCAAATTTTATGGGTTGTTGCAGATAGGGTGTCGCAAAACAATTGTCTACTATAAACAACAATCCATGCTTTTTGGCTAAAGCACCCAACGCGCTCAGATCAACAATATCAACCCCGGGATTGGTCGGAGATTCTACATAAATACACTTGGTGTTGGGTTGAATCAAAGCAGCGGCTCCGTCCAAATCATCAATCGCAAAATAACTATTGGTGATGTTCCATTTGGGCAAATATTTGGTAAATAAGGTGTGGGTGGATCCAAACACAGCGCGGGCAGAAATGATGTGATCTCCTGCATTTAAAAAAGCCACAAAAGTTGCATAAATAGCAGCCATACCTGTTGCAAAAGCAACCCCATCTTCAGCACCTTCCATTTGAACCACTTTTTGGACAAATTCCGTAGTATTGGGATTGGTAAAACGGCTGTAGATATTTCGTTCCTTCTCTTCGGCAAAGGAAGCCCGCATGTCCTCTGCATCCTCAAACACAAAACTTGAGGTCAGGTGGAGAGGGGTGGAATGTTCCAAAAACTGGGAACGCTCCGACTGCGTTCGTATGGCTTGAGTTTCAAATTTTGGATTCATAGAGATTGCCCGTTTAATACGATATGGTGATTTATTTTTGCGGTGGGTTCTAGTGTTTTGGAAACGGAACAGTATTTTTCAAAAGACAATTGAGCCGCTCGTTTTGCCTTTTCCGCAGGGATGTCTCCTTCTAAAAAAATGGTAATATCAATCTGATAAAACATGGAAGGTACGGCATCGGCTTTACGCAAGCCTTCCACTTCCATTTTTAATACCGTGGGATTTATTTTTTGTTTTTTAAGTATGGACACGATGTCAATACTGCTGCACCCGGCTACGCCCATTAACAAGAGTTCCATGGGACTAGCCCCTTGAACGGGACCGCTTGTTTTCGATTTGTTGTCTAACAAAACCGTATGGCCATTTTCGTTTTTTACTTCAAAAAGAAAATCTTGATCAATGCGTTCTAAAGCAACTTTCATTTTAAGAATTTAAAGGGTAAATATTTTTTTTAAAATTTTTGAAACACTGTCGTTTTCAATCAGAAAAGCGTCGTGTCCATGGATGGATTGTAACTCGTGGTAATAGATATTTTCTTTCTCTGGATGAACAAGCGCATAAGTTTTTCGATCTTCATCGGGTGTGAAAAACAAATCGCTGTCGATGGCTATTAAATGAATTTCGGAGGCGATGGAAGAAATTAGCGTTTTTGGATCCTCTCCATTTCGAGTGATATCAATAGACGCTAGCAAATGATTCATCATCACATAGGCATCCAAATGAAAACGATTTACCAACTTGTTGCCATGATGCAACAACCAACCTTCCACATTATAATAGCCCCGTTCTTCACTTTTGGAGCGTCCAAACCGGTACTCAAAAGATTGCGGCGTGCGATAGGTGAGCATGGCGTGAATCCGAGCGTCACGAAGCGGTTGGGAGGAGTTTTTAAGGATGCGTTCTTGCAAAAAGGTGTTCGCGATGATCCAATCGGTGGCTTTCCAATCTGCCGCAACCGGGATGACATAATCCGCCAATTGCGGATATAAAGCTGCCATTTCCCAAGCGATACCCCCTCCGATAGAACCCCCAATCACGGCGTATAATTTGTCGATCTTTAATAGTTGTAGCCCTAAATAAAAAATTCTTGCAATATCTCCGGTATGAAAATCGCTATAGGATTTGATACAATAATCGGCAGCACCATTGCCCGGGATATTAAAAGCAATTACCGCAAAGGCATCGGTGTCTATGGTTTTCCCCGACCCCACAATACTGGTCCACCACCCCTTGTCACCGGCAACGTTGGAGTCGCCGGTGAGGGAATGATTGATCAATACCACTGGGGCTTGATGCACCGCTTGTCCAAAGTGTTCATAATACAAATCGATAGACTCGTATAGAACACCGCTGGCCGTGGTGAAGTGGGCAATAGAAATCTTTTGGATTTCAGACATATAGGCTTTACTATAGGCTTTCGAAGGCCTGAGTTAAATCTGCAATTAAATCTTCTACATTTTCAATACCCACCGACAAACGAATTAAATCGGAAGTAACACCCGTACTTTTTTGTTCCTCAACATTCAACTGTTGATGGGTGGTACTGGCAGGATGGATAATTAAGGATTTGGTGTCTCCAATGTTTGCCAAAAGAGAAAAAAGTTGGGTAGTATCGGCTACTTTTTTTCCTCCTTCAAATCCAGCTTTTAGTCCAAAAGTGACGATTCCGCTTTTTCCTTCGGGCAAGTATTCGTTGGCCAAGGCATTGTATTTGGAGGACGCCAATCCGGGATAATTCACCCAAGCAACTTCGTCTCTTCCTTCTAACCATTCGGCCAATGCTTGTGCATTTTCAGAATGTTGTTTCATTCGAAGGGTTAGGGTTTCTAAGCCTTGAATGACTTGAAAACTGTTGAACGGACTGGGCGCACTTCCCAAGTCTCGCAATCCTTCAATACGCGCTTTTGCAATAAAAGCAATAGCTCCTAGGACATCGTGATAGACCAAGCCGTGATAACTTGGATTGGGTTCTGTAAACTCAGGAAATAATCCATTGCCCCAATCAAAAGTTCCTGCATCGATAATGACTCCTCCAATGGAAGTTCCATTTCCACTAATGTATTTGGTCAACGAGTGAATGACAATATTGGCACCGTGCGCAATAGGGTTTAACAAAGCCGGTGTCGCAACAGTATTGTCCACCACAAAGGGAACTTTGGCGTTTTTTGCCAGCTGGGCAATGGCTTTTAAATCCAATACATCCAATTTGGGATTTCCCAAAGATTCTGCAAAAAACATACGGGTGTTGTCTTGTACCGCCGCAGCAAAGTTTTGAGGCTCGTCAGGATCCACAAAAGTGGTGGTTATCCCAAATCGCGGAAGGGTATTGTTCAATAAATTATAAGTACCTCCATATAAACTGCTGGAGGCTACGATATGATCACCCGTTTTCAGTATGACCATTAATGCCGTTGCAATGGCTGCTGTTCCAGAAGCCGTGGCGACTGCTGCAACACCCCCTTCTACAGCCGCGAGACGCTGCTCCAATACATCATTGGTGGGGTTGTTCAAACGGGTATAGATATAGCCAGGTTCTGCTAATGAAAACAGGTTGGCTGCATGATCTGAATCATTAAACACATAAGAAGAAGTTTGATAAATCGGTACCGCTCTTGTTCCTTGTGTGGCTTTGGTGTCATGTCCTGCATGCAGGGCATCGGTTGCAATTTTTCTCATAATTGAAAACTTTTTTTAATGGATGAAACATAATCTAATTTTTCCCAAGTAAAGAGTTCAACTTCTTTACTGAGCTGCCCATTGTAGGGCGATTCAAATGATTTGACAACAGTTCTTGGGGCTTGACCCATATGACCGTAGGCTGCTGTCTCCAGGTACATGGGATTTCTTAATTTTAAGCGTTGCTCAATAGCATAAGGACGCATATCAAAAATTTCGGCTATGCGTGTTGCGATTTCGGAATCGTTTAAAGCTACCTTGGCCGTTCCGAAGGTATTCACATTGATAGAGGTGGGTTCCACCACTCCAATGGCATAGCTCAACTGAACCAAAATTTCGTCGGCGACGCCAGCGGCCACCATGTTTTTGGCCAAGTGCCGAGCGGCATAAGCTGCGGAGCGATCTACTTTGCTGGGATCTTTCCCGCTAAAGGCTCCTCCTCCATGTGCTCCTTTTCCGCCATAAGTATCTACAATAATTTTACGACCCGTCAATCCGGTGTCGCCGTGCGGACCTCCAATAACAAATTTTCCGGTAGGATTGACATGATAGACAATGTCTTCCTTAAACAGTGCGGCAATAGCAGCAGGAAGTTTTGCCACAACACGCGGAATCAAAATTTGAATGATGTCGGTTTTAATTTTTGCCAACATCCGTGTGTCATCTTGATCAAATTCGTCGTGTTGAGTGGAAATGACAATGGTATCTACGCGCAATGCTTTATGGGTGTCACTGTATTCTATCGTCACTTGCGATTTGGCATCGGGGCGTAGATAGGTGATTTGCTTATTTTCTCTACGCAAGGCCGCCAATTCGATCAACAAACGATGCGACAGGTCAATGGCCAAAGGCATATAATTTTCGGTTTCATTGGTGGCATAACCAAACATAATTCCTTGGTCTCCGGCACCTTGTTCTTCCTTTTCCGCGCGATCTACCCCTCGGTTGATATCTTGCGATTGTTCATGAATGAGCGAAATAACCCCACAAGAATCACCGCTAAATTGATAGGCTCCTTTGGTGTAACCAATCTTATTGATCGTCTCTCTTGCAATTTGCTGAATATCCAGGTAGGTGTTGCTCTTTACTTCTCCTGCCAATACCACTTGTCCAGTGGTTACAAGAGTTTCACAAGCTACTTTGCTTTCGGGATCGAAGGCTAAAAAATTGTCTAGAAGGGCATCGCTGATTTGATCTGCAATTTTGTCTGGATGACCTTCACTAACAGACTCTGAGGTAAAAAAGTATGACATTAATTGTTGCTTTACTGGAAGGATTTAACAAGATGTTATTAAAGCAACACTGCTTTAGCAATTTTTTATAGAGGTTGCAATCAGTCAAATCCTTCCTCGTTATTGGGACAAAAATAGTATTTTTTTTAGTAGTTTATAATGTTAATGAAAAAAAAATAATCTCCCTAAATGATTTTTGAAACTTATATTCCTTTTCTCTTTTAAAAAAAGTGGGTATTTTGCAGAGACAATTATACGCTATATTATGCATATTGCAATCGCAGGAAACATTGGAGCCGGCAAAACCAGCTTGACAGAATTGTTGGCAAAGCATTATCAGTGGGAATCTCACTTTGAGGATGTGATTGACAATCCCTATCTCGATGATTTTTACACCCAGATGGAGCGTTGGTCCTTCAATCTACAAATCTATTTTTTAAGAAGTCGATTCAGTCAATTATTGCGTTTTAAAGAAAAAGATACTACCGTGGTACAAGATCGGACCATCTATGAAGATGCTTATATTTTTGCTCCCAACCTGCACGCTATGGGCTTGATGAACCTCAGAGATTTTAATAATTATAAAGAATTATTTGAATTGATGGAATCCTTGATTCAAGGGCCGGATCTGATGATTTACCTCAGAAGCAGCATCCCCAATTTGGTGAGTAAAATTCACAAGCGCGGAAGAGTGTATGAAAATTCCATCAGCATTGACTACCTCAGTCGCTTGAACGAACGCTATGAAGCTTGGATAAGCACCTACGACAAGGGAAAACTTATCATCGTGGATGTGGATGACCTAGACTTTGTTGAAAGCAAAGAAGACTTTGGAAAAATTGTGAGTCAAATTGACCGAGAAATCCACGGCTTGTTTTAATCCTCCGCAAACATAAATAAAGGCACAAAAAATTTTGTTCCCTTATTTGATTTGAATAGAAAGACCCGCTGCTTTGGCTTGCGTTTCAATTTCATCAGCCGTTCCTTCAAACGTTTGCTCGGCAATGTTCACTGTAGCTCCCTCTGTAGTTTTTTGAATCACTACCGCTTTTAGAACTTCACTGTCATCGCTGCTTGTGCTCACTTCCACATTGATTTCCTGCTGAGGGGCATTAGCTGTTGCAGTCTCTTCCATATTGTGTTCCCCCAAAATAGGAGCAATTACAAGACCTACCAAACAAGTCAATTTGATTAAAATATTCATCGAAGGGCCTGAAGTGTCTTTGAAGGGATCTCCAACCGTATCTCCTGTCACGGCAGCTTTGTGGGCTTCTGAACCTTTGTAAGACATTTCACCATCGATTTCTACACCCGCTTCAAAAGATTTTTTTGCATTATCCCAAGCACCTCCGGCATTGTTTTGAAAAATTGCCCACATCACGCCACTCACACAAACTCCGGCCATATAGCCTCCTAAGGGCTCTGCTCCGAAAACCAAACCGATTAGGATGGGAGTGATGATGGTAATCAATCCGGGCAGTAACATTTCTTTCAAGGCAGCTTTGGTAGAAATAGCGACACATTTGGCGTAGTCGGGAGTTCCCGTACCTTCCATAATTCCTTTAATTTCTCTAAACTGACGTCGTACTTCTTGCACCATTTCCATGGCTGCTTTCCCTACTGATTGCATCGCCAGTGCAGAAAAGACCACAGGAATCATGGCGCCTATAAACAACATGGCCAATACATCCGCTTTGAAAATATTAATTCCATCAATTCCTGTAAAGGTGACATAAGCCGCAAATAAGGCCAAGGCTGTAAGCGCTGCGGATGCAATTGCAAAACCTTTTCCCACGGCAGCCGTGGTATTCCCTACAGAGTCTAAAATATCGGTACGTTCCCGTACTTCGGGTTTTAAATCACTCATTTCGGCTACTCCCCCGGCATTGTCGGCAATCGGTCCAAAAGCATCAATGGCCAATTGCATGGCAGTGGTTGCCATCATGGCCGATGCAGCAAGGGCTACTCCGTAAAATCCAGCAAGGGCGTAGGAAGCATATATGGCTGCAGCAAAAAGAATGACTGACAAAAAGGTTGATTTCATTCCTACGGCAAGTCCAGCGATAATGTTGGTGGCTGCACCTGTGGAACTGTTTTTAACGATATCTAAAACGGGTTTTTTACCCAAACTGGTGTAGTAAGCTGTCACCATAGAAATAAGCGCACCTACTGCCAATCCGATACAAGCCGACCAAAAAACATTCATGGAGGATATGGTTTTATAACCTTCTATCCCGAAAAATTTCATTTGCATTTGTGCGGGTAACATCCAATCAATCAGAAAATAACTTGCAACCAATGTGATTCCAATGGCCACCCAGTTACCGGTATCCAACGCAGCTTGAACTTTTGACTCTTTGGCATCGTTATTAGCGATTTTAACAAAAAAGGTTCCGATGATGGAGGCGATAATACCCACCCCGGCAATTACGATGGGAAGTAAAATGGGTCCCATATTATTGAACGCATCGGTAAAGGTGGCATTGGCAGCCATATCTCTAATTAGATAATTACCTAATACCATGGCAGCAAGCACTGTGGCCACATAAGAACCAAATAAATCGGCACCCATTCCAGCAACATCACCCACATTATCGCCCACATTATCGGCTATAGTGGCAGGGTTACGAGGGTCATCCTCTGGGATTCCCGCTTCTACTTTACCCACTAAATCAGCACCCACATCGGCAGCTTTGGTATAAATTCCTCCTCCTACACGCGCAAAAAGTGCAATGGACTCCGCTCCTAAAGAAAAGCCTGCTAGCGTTTCCAATACGATGGTCATATTACCGTAAAAAGAACCCGATGAATTCATGAATTGCCCCAAGAAAAACAAGAACAAGAGTGAAAGACCTAGAACCGCCAAGCCAGCAACTCCAAGACCCATGACAGTTCCTCCACCAAAAGACACCTTAAGTGCTTGTGGCAAACTGGTTTTGGCAGCCTCGGCAGTTCGTGCATTGGCTTCGGTGGCAATACGCATCCCAATATTCCCAGCTGCCGCTGAAAAAAATGCGCCTAAAATAAAAGCGGGAACGATCATCCAACTGGTGGTATCTACTAAAAGAGAGATACTGTATAAGGCTATGGAAGCAATCGCAACAAAAATCAGAAGTAAACGATACTCTGCATTTAAAAATGCCAGTGCTCCTTCCTTGATACTTTTTGAAATGGATTGCATTTTTTCATCCCCAGGGCTTTGTTTTTTGACCCATACAGCTTTGGCATACATAAAGATAAGACCTAAAAAAGCAAAGGCAATAGGGAGGTAAATAATATTAGATTCCATAGTTTATTCAATTATTTTTTCGGGTCGCAAAGGTAGTAAAACGAACCTGATTAGTAAAATTGTTTTTTTGAGATCGGGAAATTAATGATACATTACTTTTTTTACTGACGCAATCACATCGTCACTGTTAGGAAGCCATTCCTTTAGAAGTACGGGTGAATAGGGTGCCGGAGTGTCGGCAGTGTTTATTTTTTGAATGGGTGCGTCTAAATAATCAAAGATTTCGTTTTGTACTTGGTAGATAATTTCGGTAGCAATATTTCCAAAAGGCCAAGATTCTTCCAGAATCACCAAACGATTGGTTTTTTTAACCGATTCGAAAATGGCGTTGTAATCCATTGGACGGATGGTGCGCAAATCAATAATTTCACACTCAATACCTTCTTTTGCAAGTGCCTCTGCTGCTATGTAGGTTTCTTTAATGATTTTACCAAAAGAAACAATTGTTACATCATCACCTTGTCGTTTGATGTCGGCCAAGCCGATGGGAATGGTGTATTCCCCTTCGGGTACCTCCCCTTTGTCGCCATACATTTGCTCCGATTCCATAAAAATTACGGGGTCGTTGTCACGAATTGCCGATTTTAATAATCCTTTTGCATCATAAGGGTTGGAAGGAACAATCACTTTAAGACCCGGGCAATTAGCATACCAGCTTTCAAAAGCTTGGGAATGTGTTGCCGCCAGCTGCCCCGCAGAAGCGGTGGGTCCTCGAAAAACAATGGGACAGGGAAATTGTCCTCCCGACATTTGTCGAATTTTAGCCGCATTGTTGATGATTTGATCAATCCCCACCAAAGCAAAGTTGAAGGTCATGAATTCGATAATCGGGCGGTTACCAGTCATGGTGGATCCAACGCCAATTCCAGAAAATCCTAGTTCTGAAATAGGGGTGTCAATTACGCGTTTGGCGCCAAATTCATCCAACATTCCTTTGGAAGCTTTGTAGGCACCATTGTATTCTGCCACTTCTTCTCCCATTAAATAAATGCTTTCGTCGCGACGCATTTCTTCACTCATCGCCTGTTGTATCGCTTCTCTAAATTGTATGGTCTTCATTTAAATTTTTTAATGCGTGCAAATTTAATCAATAATTATCTATTCCCTTTACTCAATAAACGAACAATAATGACGTTTTTAAATAAAATGCCCTCTAATCCCGTAACTTTGCTATTTTAGTAATGAATTTGAATTGAAAAACACGCGATGAAGTTAGTACAACTTAACGTAAAAGGAATCTCCTACAGCGAAACCCAAACGGGAGCCTACGCTTTGATTCTCAGTGAAAGTGATGGCAATCGAAAATTACCGGTCATCATCGGTGGTTTTGAAGCACAATCCATTGCTATTGCGTTGGAACAAGAAATAAAACCCGCCCGACCCCTCACCCACGATTTGTTTAAAAATTTTGCCGATCGTTTTAATGTCATCATCAAACAGGTGATCATTCACAAATTGGTGGATGGTGTCTTTTATTCGAGTGTAATCTGTGAGCGGGATAAAATAGAAGAGATTGTGGATTCCCGCACTTCGGATGCCGTGGCACTTGCGCTTCGTTTTGAAGCACCCATTTTCACCTATGATTCCATCTTAAAAAAAGCTGGTTTTACAGCAGCTGTTTCTACTGGAGAACACAAAAAACTATCGGAAGATAATTGGATTCAGGATTTTTTAACAGAGCAAGGCACCAAAAACGACCCTCCCATCAACCTCGCCAAACTTTCGTTGCCCAAACTTAAAACCTTACTCTCCAAACTTGTGGCTTCTGAAAATTATGAAAAAGCGGTTCGAGTTCGCGATGAAATTTCCAAACGACAATCCAAATAAGGACTATTGTTAATTTTTTTGTGATAATCTTTCCTCTTAGTTTTTAGATTTATTTAGAAATGCACCTATTTTTGAAAAAACTAGCAGATGAAGCAATACTTGGATTTAATTCGGCACATCCAGAGCCAAGGCACCACCAAAGCAGATCGAACAGGCACTGGAACAACAAGTGTTTTTGGCTATCAAATGCGGTTTGATCTTTCCGAAGGTTTTCCTTTAGTAACTACCAAAAAAATTCATGTAAAATCTGTCATTCACGAACTGCTGTGGTTTTTAAAAGGCACCACCAACATTGGTTATCTGCAAGAAAATGGAGTGCGTATTTGGAATGAATGGGCCGATGAAAATGGCGATTTAGGTCCGGTTTACGGTCATCAGTGGCGAAATTGGAACAGCGAGGGAATTGATCAAATTCATGAAGTGATTGCAACTTTGAAAAAAAATCCTGACAGCAGAAGAATGTTGGTCAGTGCATGGAATCCCAGTGTCATGCCCGATACTGGCGTTTCGTTTTCGGAAAATGTTGCCAACAACAAAGCCGCATTGCCTCCTTGTCACGCCTTTTTTCAGTTTTATGTGGCGGATGGAAAATTATCCTGCCAATTGTACCAGCGTTCCGCCGATGTTTTTCTAGGAGTACCGTTCAACATTGCCTCCTATGCCCTACTGACGCTCATGGTTGCTCAAGTCTGTGGCTTTGAAGCGGGAGATTTTATTCACACCTTTGGGGATGCGCATATTTATTCCAATCACAGTACACAAATTGAGGAGCAATTGGCTCGAACGCCCAAAGCACTCCCACAAATGAAACTCAATCCCGAGATCAAAAACATCTTCGATTTTACCTATGAAGATTTTGAGTTGTTGAATTATGAGCCACACCCCTTAATTAAAGGAAAGGTAGCGGTATAGCGGATTAACTTTTATAGCTTTTTAGAAAATCCACCAAGCGGTGAATATCGTCTTCTTGATTATAAAAATGCACCGAAAAACGGATTCCACTCCCCCGCATCGCACAGCGAATATTCTGATCTAGAAGTGCTTGATACATTTTTTCATCTCCGGGAATACTAAAGATGCTACTGTCTTGCTTTTGAGATATTTTTCTTGAATCCAACAGCTGATGTTCTTGTAAGGTTGTTTTAAAATAAGACGTTAAACTTGCTTTTTGTTTTAACAACTGGTCAAAATCCATTTCTTCAAGCTGTTGCAATGCAAATCGAATACTGGCCGTGGCAAGAATATCAAAATGACCCGTAAAAATCTTATCATAAAATTGTTGAGCACTCCAAAGACTGTGTTTTAAAAAACCATCCGAAAGCATAATGATTCCATTGCCGAAACCCGCCAACAACCATTTGTAGCCACTGGCCACCACGGCATCGATAGGACTGTTGTTGAAATCAAACGCATGGGCTCCTAAAAATTGAGTCCCGTCAGTAATCAGCAAAACTTGGGGGTATTTTTCCTTGATTTTTTTGAGAAAATCTAAGTCCATTTTATAACCCGAAATATATTGCACCATACTGAAAGCCAATACCTCAAAAGCACCCGTGGAGAGCTGCTTGTCAATTTCTGATTCCAAGTGCTCGCTGATGGGAAGTGCTGCCGTTGAAAATCCCCTTTCCTCTATCGCAAAACGCAATGAAGGGTAATCTTCTTCCAAGGTCAAAAAGCGATAATTTTTTGGCAGTGCATCCAACACCCAACGAATTCCGGTAGAAAAGTTAAAAACACCAAAGGTTTGCGCTCTTGAAGCATTGAAAAAAGAAGCCATGACAGCATGCCCATGCTCCAAATCTTCGTAGGCTTTGATTTTATAGTGATCGCCCTCTTTGAGATAAATTTCCTCTTGTTGCGCTCTAAAATTTTGAAGTGCTGTGGACATGGGTCCGACATAAGCCGTATTCAAATAGGTACAGCTTTGGAGTAAAGGAAAAACGAAATTCTTCAAGAGTGTTGAATAAAGTGTATTTTTGCAGTACAAAATTAATCTTTTCTATATATGATTGACCGTAAAAAAGGAAAAGAAATCACCTTGATTGCAGCCGCCTCCGAAAACCATGTTTTGGGTAAAGACAATCAGTTGATTTGGTATATTTCCGAAGACTTAAAACGGTTTAAAAAACTGACTTCTGGACATGCTATCATCATGGGGCGAAAGACCTTTGAGTCCATGCCCAAAGCACTCCCCAACCGAAAAAATATTATACTCACCAAGAACACTGCCTACTCCGCAGAAAACGCTTTTGTTGCCCATGATATTCCTTCGGCTTTGGAATTTGCTGCAGAGGATGACCGTCCTTTTGTGATAGGGGGAGGGGAAATTTATACATTATTCCTGCCCATTGCGGATAAAATCGAACTCACCCGCATTCACCATCCTTTTGTGGGAGATGCTTTTTTTCCCATCATTAATGAAAAGGAATGGGAATTAATTCAAGAAGAGAAATTTGAAGGAACGGAGGAACAACCGTACTCCTACTCCTATTTAACCTATAAAAGAAAATAACATTGAACGCATTTATTTTTCCCGGTCAAGGGGCACAATTTCCCGGAATGGGCAAAGACCTTTACGAAGCCTCTAGCATTGCGCAAGAACGCTTCCATCAAGCCAATGAGATCTTAGGATTTAAGATAACAGACATCATGTTTGGCGAAGATGCCGAGGCTTTAAAACAAACCCAAGTCACCCAACCCGCCATATTTTTACATTCTACCATTTTAAGTCAGGTCATGAGTGGAGGACATGCTCCTGCCATGACTGCGGGACATTCTTTGGGAGAATTTTCGGCTTTGGTGGCAGCCGGCGTTTTTTCCTTTGAAGCTGGATTGCGTTTGGTTCACGAAAGAGCTTTGGCCATGCAAGCGGCATGTGATGAAGCCCCCGGAACCATGGCTGCCATTTTAGGTTTGGAAGACCTGGTGGTGGAGTCGATTTGTGAAAAGACTCCCGGAACAGTGATCGCTGCCAACTACAATTGCCCGGGACAATTGGTGATTTCCGGAGCGCAGGAAGCGGTGGAACAAGCCTGTGCCGCTTTTACCGAAGCCGGAGCAAGAAGAGCTTTATTACTCCCCGTGGGAGGGGCATTTCATTCCCCATTGATGGAACCCGCAAAGGCTCGTTTGGCCAAAGCCATTGAACAAACTGTTTTTAAGAACCCTACCTGTCCTGTTTATCAGAATGTGAATGCACAAGGAACTACCGATCCCGATGCATTAAAATCCAATTTAGTGGCGCAACTCACGGCTCCCGTTCGTTGGACACAGAGTGTTCAACAAATGATCACCGATGGGGCAAATCACTTTAGAGAAGTGGGTCCTGGTAAAGTACTTCAGGGTTTGGTTAAAAAAATTGATCGAAGCATGGAAGTCGTTTCGGCGACACTTTAATCTTTTACTACCTTACCTTCTTTCATTACAAAAGTGACTAGGGTTAACGTATTGACATCGTCTGCTGCATTTTTATCAGTGGCAACGATATCCGCCATAAATCCGGGGGCAAGCTGTCCCAAACGGTCGGACTGTCCCAACAATTTTGCGTTTTCAAAGGTTGCCAATTGCAAGGCCTCAGTGACGGGCATTCCGGCTTCATTCATATAAATAAATTCTTTGGCATTTTCGCCGTGGGGAAAAACACCCGCATCCGTACCAAAAGCAATGGGCACTCCATAGGCATAGGCGCTTTTGAACATCGCTTGGATCTTGGTTCCAATCGCAATGGCTTTAG
>Ga0209137_1000123_pt1 | contig 85750 bp, 72 predicted proteins | sample SaaInl5LU_22_DNA_FD_184642 | JGI IMG/M metagenome (GOLD analysis project Ga0209137, IMG submission 184642) | Marine microbial communities from expanding oxygen minimum zones in the Saanich Inlet - ESP_105LU_22_DNA (SPAdes) (version 2) | ecosystem: Environmental > Aquatic > Marine > Intertidal... | reverse complement strand
TCAACTAGTTGCACCTAACGTAAAACAATACAATGGTGTTGCTAATGTAACTATTACAGACAAAGGCTACTTTAACGACGATGGATCGCCTGTTATTGAAAAGAAGACACAAGAGATTAAGCCTGCGCCGCAGCCTGACTTTATGTTGTTTGAAAAGTGTATGCGTGGCGATACTAGTGATAATGTGTTTAGTGCTTATCCTGGTGTACGTAAGAAAGGCACTAAGAACAAAGTTGGTCTTATTGAAGCATACGAAGACAAAGGCACTAAAGGCTACAACTGGAATAACATGATGCTACAACGCTGGACTGATCACGAAGGTGTAGAACACCGTGTACTAGATGATTATAACCGCAATGTTGTACTGTGTGATTTGACTGCACAACCTGCAGACATTAGAGAGATAATTAATAACACTATTGCAGAACACGCAAAGCCTAAAGACATTAGTCAAGTAGGCATGCGTCTTATGAAGTTCTGTGCTAAGTGGGATATGCAACGTATTGCAGACCAGGCACAGACATATGCTGCACCATTACAAGCGAGGTATCCTGTATGACATTAAAAGCAAAATCTGTAGTTAAAGATAAATTTTGGATTGTAGAAAATAACGAAGAACGTATCGGCACTATGTCTTATAGTGATGATCGTTATATGTTTAGTAGTCGTATTGAAACTTGTTTCTTTGACAATAAAAGACAGATGAAGAAAAAGTTCGGCGCGGACATTGTATGGACAGATGTAACACCTGAATTAACAAAATCAAATAATAAAAATTTTGTTGTACACGGATTTCCAACTAGTGTCGAACCACACAACACAATGTACGATGTAAAACGTAAACTGCCGTTATTTACTAAAAGTAACAAGTCTAAAAGTGCATACTGTGCAGGATATTATGTTATCGAATTTGAAAAAGGTTGGGTTAAGAGTTTTTGTCCTAAATTAATTACAATTGAACGAAATAAAAGTAAAGGTCCTTTTAAAACAGAACTAGAAATGCGTGAGGAGCTTCGACGTGTCAAATCTTGAACCATTAAACACTATCCCTTTACAGCAGTTTTTTAATGCTGTAAAGGCTGCTGAACAAAGTCGTGCGAGAGAAGTTAAGCTAGACATTACTACTGCAAAGACTCTAGCATTTACACTGGGTAGTGTTATGAGTCGCTTACACGGTGATCTTGAACTATTAGTTGCACAGTCTAAGACCAATGACGATGAAGTTATTCAAATTAATTTAGATGGCGGTTCTAAATTTTAAGTGCGTAGATAACTTTTAAAAAGATAAATATATGCGTAGTTAATTAAAAGGATTACGCATATGAGCAGACCAAAGCCAACAGTTATTTTAGAAAACATTAATAGTAAGACCTATAAAAGCGAACAAGTATTAGAAGCAGATGCTATTTGGGCTGTGTTTTATAAAGAGAAACCGTTTAACCTTAAAAGTGCAAATGCACTTACAAATTATCCCGGTCCTAAATATAAGAAAGTTAGTTTCTCTAATCCAGGGCATGCACACAATCTTGCTAAAAAATTAAACGAAATGTTTAAGTGCCAAGACTTTACAGTATATAAACTTACTGATGGTGAATTGGTTATAGAAGAATGAACTGGAAAGAGACTTATACTAAGCTCTTTTTAAAAGAACTCGGTAAAAGCACTAACGATATTACTGTTGCAGAATATATGCCTCTATGGTGGAAAAACAATAGAGAAAAGGGCGAAGGCGGATTGCGTTTAACAGAAGCAGGATTCGATGTACTAACTCTAATAGACTTGACAACATATGACATACCATATCCGAGAGATGTGCCATTATCTACTCAAGTAATCATTCATCTTGACAAGTTTATTGACTGTCCATACTATCTAACTAATAGAAGTATTGTTGTAACAAACGAAAAGAAAGCAGTTGAACTCACTCTTTTTAGTGGCGATTTGCGCAAATATGGGTTAACAAAAGCAGTTACTAGGCAAAAAAAATCCTAAGTTATTGTTTTTAAACAGGTTCTTTTTTTAAAAAATAGTTGACAAATACTGTAAATGTGTTATTATATATGTATAGTTTAAATAATGCACTGAAACAAAGAGGGAATACATTATGGATACGTCAACTCGCACAGTTAGTCCAAATAGCGCAAAAGCAAGCATCAAACATGCTCTTAAAAAGAAGCGACCAATCTTCCTATGGGGTCCTCCAGGTATTGGTAAATCAGACATTGTACGTCAGATTACTGACGGCTTTTCCAATTCACACTTAATCGACATTCGTTTGTCGCTTTGGGAACCTACAGATATTAAAGGTATTCCCTACTTCGACAGCAACTCAGGTACAATGGTGTGGGGCGCACCTAGTGAACTTCCGAGCGAAGAGTTTGCGGCACAGTATGACAACATTGTACTTTTCTTAGACGAAATGAACTCGGCGGCGCCTAGTGTGCAAGCGGCAGCATATCAGCTTATTCTTAACCGCCGTGTAGGACAGTACAAATTGCCAGACAATGTTATGATTGTTGCGGCAGGTAACCGTGAAGCAGACAAGGGCGTTACATATCGTATGCCTGCTCCGTTGGCTAACCGCTTTATCCACTTAGAACTTGCTGTTAACTTTGATGACTGGTTCCAATGGAGTGTAACTAATAAAATACACACAGATGTAGTTGGGTACCTGACATTTAGCAAAAAAGACTTGTATGACTTTGATCCCAAAAGTCCAAGCCGCTCGTTTGCTACTCCACGTAGCTGGAGTTTTGTTAGCGAATTGCTAGAAGATGATCTAGACGACAATACTACTACAGATCTTGTAGCAGGTGCAGTAGGCGAAGGTCTTGCTGTTAAGTTTATGGCACACCGCAAAGTTGCGTCTAGCATGCCTAACCCAACTGACATTCTTGCAGGCAAAGTAAAAGAAATGAAGTCTAAAGAGATTAGTGCTATGTACTCTTTGACTGTGTCGTTGTGCTACGAGCTTAAAGAAGCATGCGACAATGGCGATAAGAAGTTCGATGACAAAGTGAACAACTTCTTGCGCTTTTCAATGGACAATTTTGATACTGAACTTGTTGTTATGGGCATTAAACTTGCACTTACACAATACGGTCTTCCAATTGATCCAGACGAAGTTGAATGTTTTGATGAATTCCACGAGCGTTATGGCAAGTATATTAAGGCTGCTCAAGGAGTTTAATATAATAATGGTTGACAGTATAGCATTTCGGTGCTATACTGTATGTATAAGTTAACAAAAGGGTAATGCGATGGCTACTAAAGATACACAAAGTAAACTAAAAAACTTTACTCCGGACCCAGATATTACACCTGAAGCATTAGAAGAGATGCGTGTAGAAGTTATGGACCGTATTATTACGGCACGTATTGGGTTGCTATTGCGTCATCCTTTCTTTGGCAACATGGCTACACGTTTAAAGATTGTTGCTGCCGATGATTGGCTAGGTACTGCCGCAGTGGATGGTCGTAGCTTGTACTACAACACACAATTTTTTAATGCAATGAACAATAAAGAAATTGAGTTCGTTGTTGCACACGAAATTTTGCATATGGTATTTGATCATCTAGGACGCAGAGAAGATCGTAATCCTATGATTTATAACATTAGCGCAGACTATATTGTAAACAATACACTAGTACGTGACCGTATTGGACAAATTCCAAGCATTGTAGACTGCTATCAAGACTTTAAATACGAAGGATGGACAAGCGAAGAAGTATACGACGACGTCTACGAAGAAGCTAAAAAGAACGGTGAAGAGTACTTAAAGCAACTTGGCGAAATGCTAGACGAGCACCTAGACATGGACAGTGACAACGAAGGCAGCAGTGACAGCGAAGATGGCGAAGATGGCAACGGCAACGCTACAAGTAAACGCAAGCCTAAATATTCTAAAGAAGATATGAAGCAGATCAAAGACGAGATCAAAGAAAACATGATTTCGGCGGCACAGAGCGCAGGGGCAGGTAATGTTCCTGGTGCTGTTGCACGTATGATCAAAGAACTTACTGAGCCTAAGATGAACTGGCGAGAAATTATTCGTCAGTCAGTACAAAGTTCAATTAGAAGTGATTATACCTTTAGTCGTCCTTCACGAAAAGGACAAATGAGCGGCGCAGTTTTACCTAGCATGGACTTCCAAGATACTATCGATGTTGCAGTTTGCATAGACATGAGTGGATCAATTGGCGAAGTACAAGGCAAAGACTTTCTAGGCGAAGTCAAAGGCATCATGGAAGAGTTTCCAGATTATAATATTAAAGTATGGTGCTTTGACACAGACGTATACAATGAAGAAGATTTTGCTGCAAACGATGGCAAGGACTTGCTGGACTATCAACTGATGGGCGGCGGCGGTACTGACTTTATGGCTAACTGGACATACATGAAAGAACAAGACTATGTTCCTAAGAAGCTCATTATGTTTACAGATGGCTATGCTTGGGATAGCTGGGGTGATCCAGACTATTGCGACACAGTGTTTGTTATCCACTCGAATAGAGATAAAAACTTGGAAGGACCGTTTGGTACCTCAGTACACTACGATGCGGCTGCATGATAAAAAATAGAACACCTAATCCATTAAATGTATTTGAAGTGAGGCAAGTTAAATCAGCGCCGCCTCACTTCGAGTACGTTAACTTACCTATGACTTACAATTTAGAAGAAAGTTTAGTTAAGTGGATTAGACAACATCTAAAGCATAGATTTTATGCTGGTAAGAACGTAAGCCTAGACAGCGAAAATAAGTTAGTACAAGTATTAACTGTTGGGTTTGAAGAGACAAAAGATATGAGTTATTTCATGTTAGCATGTCCACATTTAAAGTACAAATAAATAAAGTACGCATATATACTATAACAAGGAGAAAATTATGAGCGAAGATAAAACTGTCGAAGCAACTGTAACGGAAGCAGCGGCGACACCTGGCCCTAGTGAAGCACAAGGACCTGATCTAACAGTACAGGACTTACAAGCACTAAAGAGCATTATCGATGTTGCAAGTCAACGTGGCGCTTTTAAGCCTAACGAGATGATGACTGTAGGACAAACTTACAACAAACTAGAAACATTTTTAGCAGCCGTTGCACAACAGCAACCTGCACAAGGAGCATAAAATGGCACTTAAACATGTAGGCCGTATGGCTAACAACAAGCGTAGAGTAATTGTTGCGTATAAAGTATTACCCGGTGATCCAGATCATTGTGTTGTAGTAACAACTGAAAACTTAGAAGCCGGTGATCACGATTCACTAATCAAGTTAGTCGAATCTGCGGCAGGACAAGAAGCAGATGACCTAGCAACTGTTATGATGCGTACACAACTATCAGACGGTAGTAACATGCTTGCACGTTTCCACACAACAGGCAAGATGGTTAAAGTTAAAACCGCAGAAATTGAAATGATTCCTAATCAGAATACTAGTATCAGGTTGAGTGATCTTAACGAAGCTATTGCACAACAGCGCGGAGTTACAGTTAATGATTTAGCTGTTAAAAGTGCTAGTGGACAAACTAAGGCACCAATAGGATCTAATGATCCAAAAATGACTGCTAGTGAAATGGCTGCGGCTGCTCCTAGTGTAGCCCCTGTCGCAGACGATGGCGTAATCACTGACGAAGCACTTGCTAAAAAATTCCGCAGTGATGCAGATCGCTTGAGTAAAGAAGCAGCTGAATTACGTAGACAAGCCGAAGAATTAGTTCCAACTAAAAAGAAAGCTGTTATTAAAAAGACTGCTGCAAGTGCCTAAAAATAAACTCCCCCCTGAGGTGATTAAACATTGGCCTGAAGTATTTAAAGACGTTGAAATTAAAGCCGTTCCCATCGAGTATATACATAATATACATGTATATTTTAAAGATGGGAAGGTTTGGCAAATTGATATGGACAAACAGACACGACAAGATGGCGGCGATGTTTCAAAAGTCGAAGAAAGTTTAGAGACATTTTTAGAGCAATACAACGACGAAATATCACACGTCGATTTTCGATTAAATACATCCAAAGTTGTCGCTGATGTTAAAAATAGAACCAAAAGTTTTATGAAAAAGCGCAAATAGATTCCAGGTAATCTTTAAAAATGTATAAATACTAATAATAGATATTCTAGGAGTATATACATGGCATTACGTCTAAGACGCGGCACAGATGCAGAGCGCTTGCTAATAACACCCGTAAGTGGTGAACTAATCTACACCACTGATACCAAGTTACTCTACATAGGTGACGGTACAACTGCTGGTGGAACATTAGTTACCGGGGGCGCAGGATCCGGTTCATCTACGTTAGATGCACTTACTGACACTGATTTAACAGGTGCAACTAATAACGATGTACTAAAATTTAACGCAGGCACTAACAAATGGGAACCATCAATTGCTGGTGGATCTACATTAGATGCACTTACTGATACTGATTTAACAGGAGCAGCTGGCGGCGAGGTGCTATCGTTTAATAATGTTACTAGCAAATGGGAATCAGTAGCAGTTCCAGGACTTAGTGCTCTTTCATTAGATGATTTAACTGATGTGTTTTTAACGAGTAACCCTGCTGAAGCCGGTGATATATTACAGTTTAATGGTAACCATTTTGTTGCTGTAGCAACTGTAGATTTGTTCAACGAACAACAAAATTATAAAATTAATATTGTAGGCGATGACAGTACTATAATGATTAATACTGACAATAACAATATTGTCGGTAACGAGATTACAGCAAATTTTGGTTTTGTTGGTGATTTAACTGGCACAGTAGAAGGTGCTGTAATCGGTGATCTAAAAGGTAGTGTGTTCGGCGATGATAGTACACTAATAGTTGACGCAATTAGTAATACAGTAACAACAGAAGTTGTTAATACAAGCGTAATTAACTCAAATAATAGTGGTGAAACTATTATTTTAAATAGCCAGAACAGAACACCAGTTCAGATTACAACTGTTACTAACGGTTCACCCGGTGGGTTTCCTTATACAGAATTTCTATCTGTTAAAGGAACAATTGATACTCCGCTATCAGTAGCAGCTAATGACATAATAGGCGGTTGGAAAATATCTGCTTGGGACAATGCAGCTGGCTTTGGTAAAGCAACAACTATAATGGCTTCTCGCTTGATGTCTGATGCTGTAATAACTGACACATCTCCTAATTCTCTTACATCTCTTCTTGTAAGCGCCGGCGGCACTAGCACTTCCAGTTTCGACTTTTATGGCAATGGTGAGTTTAAAGCACCGGGTGCTATTACTCCTGGAGTGTATGCAGACGATGCAGCACGTGATGCAGCTATTCCAACCCCGACAGCAGGTATGATGGTGTTTAATACAACAGGTACTAAGTTCCAAGGTTACACAGGTAGTGCTTGGGTAGACTTAAACTAATAGCTTAAAATATTAAAATAGAATACCAGTTTTAAAGCTGGTATTTTTTTGGCTAGGTATATATTATTATGTCATTAACTTTATTAACTTCCGGAACAACAAAAGCACCTAAGACAGTAATTCACTCTTGGGAATACATCGAGTCATGCATACAAAAATCTATAAAAGAAATTGGGCTTACTAGCAACGACATTGTATTAGACGTGTTTCCGGCAAATACAATAGCTCACTATACTATAACAGCAATGCCAGCGTATAAGGCAGGTGCTCGATTAGTATCAGCTAAGTTTGAGGCTGCTAGTTATATAGAAAAATTTAAACAAATAAATCCAACATACATTGCACTTATTCCTAGACACTGGGAATTACTTAAAGAAGTAGACGAATGGAACAATCTTGACATGTCTAGTGTTCGTTACATGGTTACCGGAAGCGGGCCTGTTTCTCAAGAAATGATTGACGACTTTAATAACAAAGGCGTACAAACTGTTGCTAACTGGTACGGTATGACTGAGATGCCGCCGCCAGTTCTTATTGGTTATAACTCAGAAAGTTTTGATGTTATTCCTAAAAATGAATATAATGTAGAATTTGCAAACGACGGCGAATGTATTATTAATGGGTTTGCTACAGGTGATATTTTTGATACGGTGTCTTCTAAATTTTTAAGAAGAAAAGTTAGTAATTCTATTAATAGTACATGGAAGAATATTTAATTATATATATTCTTCTTTAACCACTGATACGTATTCTCGCAATCTGCACTTATCTGCTGATGTTTGTTAAATTCACTTATAAAATAATCATATGTACGGTTAACGTTATCGGCATTAATATCAGTTCTGTTCCATGTAGACAAATCTACACCCCATGCTTTAGCAACTTGTCCCCACAAGAAGTCAGGAAAGCCCAAGGACTGTCCGAATTTAAGTTTTTTAAATTTATCCTTAATCATTTCTAAATGGTTGTCTTTGCGTCCTAGCTCTTGCATATCTTTCCAAAAATCAGTATCATCTCTATTGCTAAGGGTATAGTGAACAATAATAAAATCATAGATGTTATCTAATAGACCTGTGATTTTATCATTATAACTCGATAGTGACCTTTCTCCTGCAAGCACATCACTTATAGTTTTAATTGATTCTGTGATTACTAATAATGATGTGGCTTCTAATGCTTCAACAAATCCAATACTTAGTCCGATTAATGCAACATTACCTTTAGCAGGAGTTTCAATTCTACCCGGGGTCCATGAAATTAATCTAGGTTCCATTAATCTGTTATCGGTGCGTTCTTTAAAATAATCTAATACTGTTTCATCAGATACATGCGACGGACTAAAACTATAACCAGTTCCCATCCTGTGATACAAGCATACTTTAAATCGCCAGCCAAACGGCTCAGCAATACTTTGAGTATGGTTAACAAGTTCAGTAGTAGGATCACTATAGGAACGCTGGCATACCCAAGTTTTCCTTATAGGATAGTTTGCATATTCTTTATACTTCCAACCTAATTTTGTTGCAAGCACACGCCTAAATCCTGTAGCATCAATAAAGAAGTCGGCAGACTGTGTAGTATCATCTGTTAGTATTAGCGATTTAATATTATCGCCTTCTGCTATAACATCTTTAACTTCGCCTAACACATGTATTACACCGTTTGGTATTGCATGGTTGTCTTTGATAAAGCTTGCTGCTTTTTCTGCGTTTATATGCTGGCTCCAACTATATAATGGACTTAGTGTATATTCGCCGGTTTTATACGGCATAACATTGTTGTCCATATAATGACATTGTGTATTAAAATACTTGTCAAACTTATCTAGTTTCTTGTTAGATAGAAGATGCATAAGAACATCAGATGTGCTGATCTTATCTTTCTCTAAAAACAATTCAGATACATCTGACTCGGCTGTATTTAATCTAGTAATATCTCTTGGATAGTTAAAACTAGAATATTCAATCTTATTCTCTTTTGAATTCCAATCTACAAACTTGTTGCCGAATTTGTAGATTGCTCCTGTTTCTTTCATCCAAACTTTATCGTTAATGCCCAGCTGTTTAAAAAACTGTGCTACATGAGGTGTAACAGTTTCTCCGACTCCTATCTTAGGTATGTTTGGAGATTCAATCAATGTAATTATTAAATTAGGATGATACTTTGCTAGCCATGCAGCAGCAAACCATCCAGCGGTACCGCCCCCTACAATCGTTACTTTTTTCACAAGCGTCCTTTAAGTGTTGACATAGTTAATACTACTCTAGGCGGATTTGGAATAGTAACACTATGGAGGTTAGCTACATTTAGTCGATGCCAACGTCCTACATCGATAGTATGTTCTTCGTAAATACTATCATCTGTTTTATCTGTATGAAATCTAGTCACGCCATTGCCTGATTTAATAACGTAGTTAAACGCAACATCTCTTACTTCGAGATTATCTATGTGTGGCGGAATGTGATCAGATAAAACAAAAATGTGTGCATCGTGTTTAAAATTAAACAGACTATTTGTAAATTCTTTTAGTTTATCACTAGCATCAATACTAGCAAAATGTTTATAGCTAGATGCTTCTGTATTGCCTTTTGAACTGTAACGTTCGCCAATTTCTACTGTGGTTAGAATATCGTCTACTAACTCGACAGGCATAGTAGGAAGATGATCTAAATATTCTAGGTTATTCATACACTGTGTCCAATTCAAATTTATCGTACTCAAAATCGCCAAAAATTCGTATGCTCATTTGTGTGCCTACTGCGTCTGGAAATCCATGAGGAATACTATCATTAAAAAATATAGTTTTTTCTTTAACCTTTGTACCATCTGTCATTGTCATAGGTACTTCTAATTTAGATGCTATAGTCAATGCTAAATTATAGTCAAGTGCTTTAGGTGTTAACTCATTACTATCAGTATGAATAGGCAATGGCCCTGTTAAAATAAATGCACGGATCATTCCTATAGTTCTAATAGGCAAAGATTCTACTAAAGATTTTATATAAGGTATTTCTAAATCTTCATTCCAATACCATGCATCATGTTTAATAGATTTTGCAGTTTTAAAATCAGCAAACTCGTCTACATCATTTTTTGTTAGCCATATAGTGTTCCAATAGGTTTTTGTTTTATTATCTACACCACTATCCCAAAGTGTTTCTGGTATAGACTCCAGTTCTTGTGTAAGTCTATCTTCGTCAACATCAATGTTTACTGCTATTGCTTTTGCGTTTGAGAAATCCATATTAATATTTATCAAGTAATATTTTCTATAAATATCTTTATGAATATCGAAACAAAGTTAGAATATTTTTTAACCGGTACACTTTCTGCAGATACCTTATTAAGCAGCCATATGCACTTAAATGAGCATAACATAAGATACACAGATACAGAATATCTCAAAGGCATACTTTTTGAAAAAGGAATAATGAATAATATTCCTAGTTTTCAAGATGCGCCTAATAAGATTTTTCTAGGAGCATATTCTAGTATACGTGCAAATGGATATATGAGATGCAATGTGTTTATGGGCAGACATAGTGGTGTAGGATACCGCTGTACTATTGCTGCTGGCATGCACAATTTTTCAGGAGTTAGCATTAACCCAGACACTATAATGGCCAAACAAGGTGACTATACAGACGAAGAGCTTGTCATGTTAAATATTAGTAGAGATCAAACAGATGTAAAAGAAATGAATTCTCGTCCTGTTGTAATAGGCAATGATGTATATCTAGGTGATGGCATTATTGTTATGCCTGGCGTAACAATAGGCAATGGTTCTGTCGTTGCCGCTAATGCTATTATTACCAAAGACGTAGAACCTTATACTATTGTAGGCGGCGTGAATAAAGTTATTAGAGATAGATTTCCTGACAATGTAAAAGAAATGCTGTTAAAAACAAAATGGTGGAACGCTCGATTAGATATATTAAAAACACTTCCTGTTGATAATGTTTTTAGATTCGCTGACGAGTTTAATAACTTAGACGACAGTAAGTGGGACAATATACAAACATTAGGATATAGTAATGCTAATAATTGAAGATATCGATTTAAATATTACTACTGCACAAGAAATTAAAAATCTCATTAGGTTATGTGCAAAACATACTGCTATTACTATAAGAAATCAGAACCTATCTGTAGAAAGAGAAGCAGAAATTGTAAAAATGTTTCCTAATCCATACGTGTTATTCAAACCTAACACTCCAGGATTTGACCGTAGTGCATTAGACAAAGAAGGTTACATAGGTCTTGTAACAGAAAATAGTATAGCAGGACACAAAGAAGAAATGCTATGGCATAACGAAAGTCCACATGCAAGGCCGGGCTCAGGAGTTGCTTGGTTATATGGAGAACAAGGAGTTGAAGGTAGTACAACTGTTTGGAATAATACTATAGAAGCATACAAGGACTTAGACAGCGATACAAAAGATCGTATCAAAGACTTAAAAGTTATTACATTTGGTAATGTTAATCATAGCGTAGAACGTACACAAGAAAATTTTAAAAATAGAACAATATACGATGATGTACCATTTCCACTTGTGTACACTAATCACATAGGTGAAACAGGATTATTTTTAAGCTTGCATCAATTTGAAAGATTTGAAGGTATGACTAGAAATCAGAGTTTAGAAATTGCTGAACCATTGTTTGACTTTGTTACACAAGATAAGTATTGCCACATACTTGAATGGAAAACTGGTGATGTTTCATTAAGTGACCAATGGTTGGGTGTACACAAAAGATTACATTTCGAATCAATGAATACTCGCCGTGTGCATCGTGCTACGTTTGATTATGAGAGAGATAAATGAGAGAATATTTTATATCCGAAGCCAAATACTTAGATTTAGATGTGGTGTTTCCGTACAACGAAATGTTAGAAGAAGCAAAGAATCTTAGACATAAATTTACTAAACATCGAGACGGTGACAGTGAAGGCTGGTACGGATTAGTGCTACACGGATTAGACGAAAATAAAACCGGATCGTGGGATCAATACGGAATTACTGATCATAAAGAAGCATACAAAATAATGAGTTGGACTGATGCTTCAAATTCGGCACCTGTTACTAAGGATTATTTTATAAACACTTTTCCGTGCGAACAATATAGTAGAGTTCGATTTATGTTACTAGAAGCAGGGGGATATATTAATTTTCATAATGACAGTAAAGGTCCTATTATTGATAATACTTCATTTGTATTAAATAGTCCAGAAGGGTTTGAATGGCGATGGCAAGATGGTAGCCCTAACTTAGATATGATGCCAGGGCATGCATATGCTATGAATATTCATTATTATCACGGTTTATGGAATAATAGCAACGAAGATAGGTATTTTATTATTGCATCAAGAAACGATTCATTACCTGGATGGAAAGAATTAATATTAGACGCAGCCAAAAAACAAAATGTCGATGGCAAATTTATAAAAATAGATGCTATGCCTTAGAGTCCAAGGTGACTTCTTCCTACCTTATTCCAATCGTGTTCGTGCCACGGCAATTTCTTCAATTCTTCAAGAGTTGTTAATTCTAAATCTTTAACTTTGCTTATTGTATTGCTATTAAACTCTTTAAATCCTTCGGCAGCCCTAGACGTAATTATTACTGTAATATCCGGATTAATTTTAGATAGATTGTGAATTAGTCTATTTTCAGCACCTATCTTAAATTTAACACTTTGTAAGGGAGTTAATGCTGCGTAATTAAATAAATCACTAAAGTTCATTAATGTACTCTTAGTTGGGTCAATCCACGACAAATCGTATTCAGAAGTGTAGTCTATTAGACGATAACTAAATTTTAATTTTTTAATTGTATTCCATGTATCGTTCCAATTATCAAAAAAATTCTTAAATTCATCAAATTCACATTTAGCTGATAAATTTTTGAAAACGTGTTCAGGTACTCCACTAGGATAAAAGTATTCAAATGAATGATAAAATTTATCGTAGTCGATACCATCCCAGTTTTCAACCAATTCTTTCATAAATCTTAAACAGTTATGATTAATATCAGTAAAAACAACTTCAGTATTAGACGTGTAACCAATAAGTGTTAGGTTTCTAATCCAATTTAATCCAGTACCTATTGTAACATATTGTTCAACAGGACCGCTGAATTCGATTTTGTCGTAAACGGTATCTGTATTCCAAGGTGCAACTACATTTCTAGCAAATAATTGTTGATGAAAAATTTTAGGATATGCATTAATAAAGACATGATCGTACTCATGATACAAATAATGTTTAGAAGAGCGTAGTCCTTGACCAACATCAATAAGTTTTTTATTATTCTCTAATGCTAATTTAAGAATATTATAACCGTGTAGTTTAGATTTATATGTTTTCTTTTTAGTACCGATAGTTACACTCTGAATAATTTTATTAATGTCGTCGCCGTACTTAGATACAATAGGGCAGAATTCTTCGTGCAAATCTTCTAAAAACCAGTTACCTTCTTCTATAATAGGACAATTTAAGTTTTTATAATCATCTAAATTTATTATATAAAACTGTTTGTGTAGTTCTAAATAAGAATCTTGTCTATCTAGTATATGTCCCGCAATAAAAAAATCTTGATTACACAAGGTTTCAATTTCATCAAAGAATCTATTACCAAAAGGGGAATAAGTGCCAGTTGCTACAACAACAGCATGTGTGTAATTATTTATTTTAACTGCTTCTGTTAACAAATCAGATTCGTTAGAACTTATTAATATATCATATTTCTGTGTTACCATTGTCCGGATTAAAAAATCCATTGTATTAATAGACATATCTTTAGCTATTAAATTGTCACATTCGTTTAAATTATCTAATATACAAAAAACAATCTTACGGTTTTCTATATTGTTATACTTAATCACCATATTATTACTACCTAGAATATTTACTTAATTCTTCAAAAAACTTATCTGGTTTTTGTATAACAAAACTTTGGTTTTCTAAAGGTTCCAGCGTAACAGCATATAGTTTCCAGTTATTGATCACTACAAATTCGTGTACTGCACTCATTACACCGTATGAAAACCCATTTGATACGCCAACCTGAAAGTAGTCATGACCTGAGATGAATCCGCCTGGTTTTATTTTATCTGCAAATGAATTTAGTTCTGCTTTGGTTCTTTCATATGTGTGAGTAGTATCTATATACACCCAATCAAAATACTCGTCATTAAACAAATTTCCTGCTTCTGCGGAGTCTACTTGATGTATTTCTATGTTTTCTTTTTGATCAAATATGCTGTCTACTGATTTTAGTTGATAATCGTATTGAAAAATATCAATGAGATGTAACTTTTGTGGCTGTGTAACCTCGTATATACGTTCTGCAAACCGACCTCTATCAACACCTATCTCTGCTACTACAGCATTTTTTGGCATTTGTTCTAGTAAACTCATACGGTCAAGAATTGCTTTGCAGCCATCTACATGATGCGGTTCAAGAAACCGTAAAGTTTTAATAGAATCAAAAATTCTTTGATCAGTTTTACTGTCAAATAGTTTACCTAAGTATTCGTCAAAAAACTTATCAATATCCTCTATATGACCTATTTTAAAAGATCGAGTTTTTTCTTTAAAAGCATCTATATGCTGATGTAAATCTTTCTTTAAATGTTTTAAAAATTCTTCTGCACTTTCTTGCACAACTTACCTCACTTTACCATCTAGGATGTTTATTTAATTCTTCAAAAAACTTGTCTGGAAAAATTTCCCACACTGTTTGATTAGTGCCTCTATAAAACACATCTTTTATATGTTTCATTTGCCCTGTCTTTTCCATAGCAGGAGCAAATACTCTGTGTACTATTTTTTGGGTACCTGCTTCATTTTCGTTAGAAGTTATAAATGCTCTAGCTCCTTTGGGAAGCCATTCTAAACAAGCAGGAATTAAAAATTGTCCAGTTGCATGTTGATGTGTAACAATCTGATTGCGTGTCCTTAAACTAACTAAAGGTAACTTGTCTGTAAACACACATGTTCTAGCAGCAACTCTAAATGTATTAGGGCCCATTACATCGTCAAATGTATGTGCTGCTACACTGCCTACAGCTTCATTATTATAGTATAATATCCAAGTTTGCCAGTTAGCTTCTTTACGAAAACAATCTACAAGCATATGCTGCGATGCATTATTTTCAAACCCACGGGCAGCAGCACCTTCATAAAATTCAGATAATTCTAAGTCTTCACTCCAAGGAATTATTTTATACATTTAGCTTTCTCTATAAAATCATTAGGAAAGTTCTTTCTAAAACTCTCCCAACATAATTGTTCTAATAAATTTAAAGGCTGCGGTGCATGCCAGTCAATGCCTAACGATTCAATGTGTTTACGCATTTCTTCTTGCCGTGTGCTGTATATATGACTAGAATGGTCTGCTATGCTAATAGGACCTTCTTCTTCATTATACGCAAAAAAATAGTTAATGCTTTTAAGCTTTCCATTTACTACAAAATAACTGCTAGGATGCATACTGTATTTGTAAATGCCTAGACTCTTGTGCGCTTGAATTATGTCTAGCATCTGTTCTTGCCAGTTAGGTAATACACTATCGTAGTTTGCTTGGTCGCATTTTGCAAGTTCCCAAAAATCAGGACCTTCTATTTCTAAATGTAATTTTCTTTCAGTGTGGTTAATAGTTTTTATTATAGGAACTAATTCAGGATATTGTTCGCTCATTTGTGTAATATACTTAACTTCGCGCAGCCATTTTGATTCCATTAGTGCAGGATCGACTACTTGATTTTGTCCTTTGTGATATCCTTGATCATTATAATACCATTGTACAAATTCAGTTTGTTGTGCATTTACTAAACTAGTGTAGATTAAGTTATTTCTACACAACCCAGATCCTGGCACATTGTTCCAATAATATTCATAGTCCATAACGTTGTTCCTCAATATTATTTATAGGTAAATATGAGTATATAATTAAAATGTGAGTGCTCAATGAAAAAACTACAAGATACATTATCAATGTGTGAACACTGTTATCGACATGTACCGGCAGTACGATTTGAAAGAGACAACCAGATATGGTTAAGTAAAACATGTCCTGAGCACGGCTATCACGAGTGTTTGGTAGAAGTAGACGCAGAGTTTTATCTTAATTTCAAATATGAACGTAGATTACCTAATACTTTCTGGTTTGAGATAACTAATCGATGTAACTTAGATTGTCCCCATTGTTATCAAATGCCAGACAATTTGTCAATAGATCCTACAGTTTCGTCCATTATTAAACAAACTAAAGAGTTACCTGATGATATGGCATTAGCATTAGTAGGAGCAGAACCAACTACACGAAAAGACTTATCAGACATAGTAAAAGAAATACAATCGTTAACTGAAGTTCCACGATGGCTAATGGTTGTTACTAACGGAATAAATTTAGGCAAACGTGCATATGCAGAAAAATTTGTAGGCATAGAAGGGTTAACATGGACCATTGGTCTTAACCATCCAGATTATAACGGTGGTGTTATTAGAAAAAAACAGCAAATAGGCATAGACAACTGTATTGAGCTAGGGCTTACTATTAAGAATTTTACTTACACATTAGGTACTATGGATCAGCTAGATGATGTTCTAGAAGAAATTCAAGAATGGCATCATAAGGGAGTATGCAGCGATGCAAGAATACAGCTAGGCGTTGAAATTGGACGCACTCCAGACGAAGATGAACCAGAACATTACTTATCAGAGCTAGTCAAAACAGCAGAACGTGTATGTAATGAAAAAGGTTGGTCGTGGGAAGTAGATGAAAAAAACGGAAATCGTACACATTATTTGGTAAGAATAAACGGAATTACACATAGATTTATTAAATGGGTAGATGTTAAAACAATAGACTTTGAAGAAATCTATTCCGAGTCTTGGGCAACTGTAGTTCCAGGAAAACCAAAAAGTCCACTATTGCATCAAGTTATATTAAGAGATAGAGCAGTCAATGAAAGAAAATCGTTGTTTGATACATTGCCAGAGAAATATCGATGAATAAACTAAAAGATACATTATCAATTTGCGAACAATGTTATCAACATGTGCCAGCAACTAGATTTGAAAAAGATAATCAAATATGGTTAAGTAAGACATGCCCAGAGCACGGATACGTTGAACATCTTGTAGAGCCTGATGCAGAGTTTTATTTAAACTACAACTATCCAAGACATGCATTAGGAAGCTACTTTCTAGAGACAACTAATAAATGCAATCTAGCATGCCCGCATTGTTATCAAGAACCTGATAACAAGTCTATAGATCCAGCAATTTTATCGATATTAGCAAAAATTAAATCTTGGCCCGATGACGGATACCCTGTTGCATTAGTAGGAGCAGAGCCTACTACAAGAAAAGATTTGCCCGAGTTAATAACAGCTATACAATCACTTCCTGGAAAGCCTCGTGGTATTATGATTTTGACCAATGGCGTTAATATGGCAAATCGTAAATATGCTGCAAAGTTTAAAGACTTTAAGAATGTTGCCTGGACATTTGGTCTCAACCATCCTGACTATCAAGGTCATACTGTGCGCAAAAAGCAGATGGAAGGTATTAAAAATTGTACCGAGTTAGGACTAGTAATTAAAAATATCAGTTATACATTAGAAGACATGACACAGTTAGAATATTGTTTAGAAGAAATACAAGAATTTGGATTAGATGTATGCAAGCAATATAGAGTACGCTGTGGCGCTGACATCGGACGATTCCCCGGCGGCCCACAAATTTATATGTCTGAATTAGTAAGAGAAACAAAGGCAATAGCTACTAAAAATAACTGGAGTCTCGGAATGGATCATAACGACGGCAACCGAGCTCATTATCCGCTAATTATTAATAACATTGTAGTTAAAATTATACAATGGCCAGATGCTAAAACATTAGACTTATCTGAAGTACAAACTGAAGCAATTGCTGATATACTTCCAGGGAAGCCTCCGAGTCCGTTAGTGCATCAAGTTATACTAAGAGACTATGCAGTAAACAAAAGAAAAATGCTGCCCGATACTATACCTGAAGAATGGATAAAGAATTATGGCAATTAAAGGAATTAATAGTCAACCATATTTTGATATGGAAAAGTATCTAGATATGGAAACTTTTGAGAAATTACAACCAGAAATAATACATGGCTTTGCGGCGGCAAGAGAGTTTGCTAAAGAAGGTACATGGATGGCGCCTGGTTTTACTTTTGAAGACATGAGTTATACATTAAATTGGAAACCTATCTATCAAGCATTAGAAGAATTTCAATCACTAGCAGATGATAATCCTATTAAAGTCGAAGGTATGAAACTTATGCCTTCAGACTTTGGTGATTATAAACAGCGTAATAAATTTACACGTTATTTAAAAATGGCACTAGGTGCGTACGATCCTTACATTTATTATTTCCTTTGGGAAGAAGGGTCATGGAATGACAGAACAGCAGAACGTAAACTAACAGAAGAAGCAGAACATTTTCCCGGAATAGTAAAGTGGACAGAACAGTTAATCAAAGATAACATATTCGAACACATCGGGCGTGTTATATTCTTTCATTGCGAAGCAGACGGAGTTCCTTTTGAACACAGGGACCTTGATGCTAAAAACGGAATGAATCAAACGTTTCCGCACAAAAACGAATTTATACATATTCGTCCTAATACTAAGAAAGCATTTTATTTGTGGGATCCTGAAACTAAAAACAAAACATATCTTAATACTCGTGCTGCTTGGTGGAATGATCAAGACTGGCATGGGGGAGAGCGCATTATGGAACAAAGTTATGCATTACGCATCGACGGTAAGTTTACAGAAGAATTTCGTAAAACGCTTGGCATTAACAATATAGAGAGTTATTAATATGAAAATGTATCAAAAATTAAATGTTCCAGAACTACCATTAATTCAAAAAGAGTTATTAGAATATATTAACAGATATCCTGATGATGTTATTGACGAGTCTGCGACATCAGAATATTGTCACTCAGTAGGTATAAAAGACTTTCCAATTCTTAGCGGATTTTTACTTCCGAGATTAAAACTGCCTTTACAATATATTAATATTTTAATTGTTCCGCCTGTGAGTAACTTTAACATTCATTTAGACGGAAACAACGAGTTACATCAAAAAGTTGTTATTACTATACCGATAAAAAATTATGAAGAGTCTGTAACGCATTGGTATGATCATAAGGATATTAAAGAAGAATATATTTGGTCTAAATTTTGTGCGAATGACAAGCCGCCTTATAATGGATACACAATTAATTTTATTAAGGAAGAAATTGTATTACAGCCTATTGCAAGTACTACCGTCGACAAAGTTACTTTAATGAGAGCTGACTGGTATCATGGTGTTGAAAATAGTATGAACGAGAATAGAATAGTAATAGTGATTAGGTGTGGAGATACAATGATGGATAAAAATGTTAGTTTTGAAGATCTTATGGAATTTCGAGATTTAATATGAAATATTTAGGCAATTACGCAGACTGGATACAACCAGAGTGGATCGACTTTATAAAAGATAACGATGGCACACGTCGACCTGGAGGTGGCAGAAATCCTGACAGTGAAGAATTTAGAAAAGCAGCAGAACACGGATACGATTTAACACAAACATATTGGTACATTTACGAGCCCGATACGTTTCCGTTTGATGTTAAATCGCCTATTCCGTTGAATGGTGAGTTTTTGTGGTGGTTTATAAAAATGAATCCGGGCGACAAAATGCCTATGCATAAAGATCCGCATGCTCTTATAGAAAAAAATAGTAAACGATATTGGATGGCTTTGCAAGATTACGAGCCAGGTCATGTGTTTATCTATGAGGATCAGCTCGCAACTGGATACAAAAAAGGTGATTTGTTTGTTTACGACGATAGTAAGGCACTACACGGTGCATGTAATATAGGATGGAGCACAAGAATGATTGCATGTTTTAGCTCTTATGATCTACAATGAATTATATAGGTAATTACGCAGATTGGATTATTGAAAATAACATTATAGAAATGTTAAACAGTAAACAAGGCGAGAAGACTCCAGTATGGCAACCTGATCGCTGGACAGGCAATGAAACGTTAGAAAAGTTTAGAGAAATGGCAAGACCAGGATACTCAAATAATAAGTTTTTCTTCCATCAGCTTAACGCAGGATCACCAGAAATGGAAGGATACAACTTTGTGTATCCTGATTTACCAGATACTAGAAAATATCAGTTTTGGTGGTTTGTAAAACTATACCCTGGGGAATTTCAAGCAATGCATGTCGATCCGCATTTAACTGAACTTACTAATTTTGTAAGATACACTATGTTCTTACAAGACTGGGAGCCTGGACACATATTTGCATATGATGATAAAATGTTATCTAACTATAAAGCAGGTGATTTATACGAATGGAGTGATCCTGAATGTATACACGGGCCTACTAACATTGGATACACTCCTAGGCTTACGTTACAAATTACATTACACGATTAATATAATTTATTAAAAAACTCTGGGAATGGACAGTCGGGCCAACACTTTGGCAAGTGTATGTTCATTGTAAGATTAAAGAAGTTTTTAAGATCAATTACACCGTCAGTTTCTGACTGATCAAATCTATAAGACCCTTGGTCTCCAATCATGCCTGCAATTAATTTTCTTTCAATAAAATAATCGTCATGTGGCACAACTGAGTAATAGTCAATAATTTTTAAAGCGCCGGATTTGTTTATAAAAAAACAATGCGGATAGAGTGCTAGTTTATAATAACCATTATCTTTAAATTCTTTTACAACACTATACAATCGATCTTTCCAATTAGGAAATTCATCATCTATTGATCTGTTTGGGTCAAATACTATCTGCGCTAGTGTTTCTGTGTTCCATTCTATAAAAACTTTATTATTAGCACGATCTACTTCTAAGAGTTTAGGAGTACAATCTAAATGTTGTAGCTCTTGTAAAAACCTTACTTCTCTTTCAAAAAAGAAGTCAATTATCTCTTGCGTCATGCCAGGTTGCACGCCTTGATAATCCTCATTAATACAATAATGCTTACATAAAATATCTTTAGTAGGATTCATTAAGGCTGTGTATAACATATTAGATGATGCTGTTACATCATCAGCTGTTCTTTTGTAATAATAATTCCAATTAGTTGTGTTCATTACTATACTTATAATTTTATGCTGTCGATAAGTATGTTTATGATACATAAGTTAAATTTGAAATATAATATAGATGACGCTGTTGAATATTTTAATATATTAAAAACAGACTTTAATTATTTGCACTGGGATTATTTGAAACATCATAATCACCCGACATTTATTGATGCTAAAAATACAATCCATAGTGTTAATGGCTGGGGACTACAAACAATATACAACGATCCTACATTTCCGTATCACCCTGATTTAGACCCGCACGACGAAGGCCCCGAATATTTTAAAGATACTCCAATGGTATTTGGATTCTTTAAGAGATTAAAGGATTTATTAAAACAGCCGTTTCGGTCATTTTTATTTAATTATCCGCCTAATCAAAAATTAGGAAAGTGGCAAGCTTTTACCCCGGCGCATGTTAGCATTATAATTCCTATTATAGTTAATCAAGATGTTTGTCTAATTAGTCATCAAGAAAAAATTCAAACCGTTGTACTAGAAGAAGGCAACGTATACTTATTAGATACAACAAAATATCCTGCTGAATTTCAAAACAATAGTCAAGAAGAAATAACTATAATAATTATTAGTGTTCTAACAGAATATAAGCAAGAAGTATTAGACATGATAGGAATCATATAATGCACAATCCTGGTGCAGCCTACGACAGAAGATTACTAACTTTAAAAAGTTGTGCGTTTCTAAATGCATATAGACGCATGAATTTAAAAGAATTAATCGAATCATTAACAGACAAACAAGGCTCAGATGTTACTACTGACCCTAGTCGCTGGAACTTAGATAATAGCAATTATGGAAAAATTCATTCTATTTGGAAGGAAGCTAATTTTAATTCTTCTGCCATGAAGTGGACAAACTACTATCCTGGAAAAGAGTTCTCACAGGAGTTTGTCGATGATGTTGCATTTTATTTACGATTAAAAGGTGTTCACCGCGCTTGGATTAGCAGAGTTGATCCTGGATACTATGCTCCTTGGCATTGGGATGTTGATGATAATGAACAAGAATATTTAAAGCATGGTGAAATCAAACGCTACAGTATTATGATGGGAGATAAAACTCCCGGACATATTTTTATGCTAGGGGAAGATTATTTGTATAACTGTATTCAAGGATCAATATTTCGTTGGAATAATCATAACGAGTGGCACAGTGGTATTAATGCAGGTATGACTCCAAAGTTTATGTTTCACATAATTGGATATTAATTACTAAGTGTATGATTTAATTTTTTATCGATGTAATTTTTCACAAAAGTTTTAAACTTAGGATCGTTAGTATCTGTCTGTGACATGTTTATATCGTAAATATCTTCATATCGTTCTGCTTCTGTTAGCACAAATAATCTATCTGATAAAAACGGATTGCACCCTCGAAGTCCAATAAATCCATCATCTGAATAAAATTCTTTTACTAAATTCTGCGCTTGGTACCAATCCATAGTATTATGTTTCCATATAACAATGTCATTGCGAGTGCTGCCTACCCCACCGCCTCGTGGAGTAGTAGACTTAAAGACAACATTTCCGTTAGCATCTTTATAGACGTCATACCCTGGATTTTGTTTAGCCTCAATTTTCAACAAGCCGTTGTCTTTAAGTTGTTTAGTAAATCGGCTTTGGTTTGTAAGGCTTTCATCATAATCGCCAATTTCTAAAATGTGGGCGCTAGCACTTTGTCTATTCCATTTAGTGTTTAACCAATTTAATGAACTATGCCAAGACTCGTGTGTTTCTCCTGGTATACCGCATATTAATTGTATGTTTGCTCTATATCTCTTAGGAGCATGAATATCTGTATATTCTTGAAACTCTAATAATCCTTCTTGTATTTGTGTCGGATCCATACCTTTACGCACAAGTTTGCCTGCTTCTCTGTTAAAAGTTTCGAGTCCCATACTATGTCCTAGGAACCCTAATCTAATATAAGTGTCCCAGTGCTCTTTATGTTTAACAACTAAGTCCCCGCGGGCAAAGCCGCAGATCCAAGGATTGTATCCTAGTTCGTCTACTGCGTCAGCATACTTTTGTAATTTTGAAGGACGATCATTAAAAGTTTCGTCCATTACACGCCAATTCTTAATGCCCCACTTCTCGTACCCAGTCTGCATCTGTCGTTTGAATTCTTCTTTACTTACACTGACATCTTTAGATTGTCCTAACAGAGGAAAATTACAGTAGCTACATTCAAACATACATCCACGAGCAGTTTCAATTTGAGGGCATTCATACGGCATTATAAAGTCTCGTGTTTCATAGTCTACAAGATAATTGTCTAGTGGTGTCGATGGATAATGGTGCAATCCTCTGAGAACATTTTTGCTTCCCATAAAAGTAGGATCGGTTCTTAGAGGAGATCCTAATGTGCCTATTAAATGTTTACACAATGCAAGGATGGCATTTTCTCCGTAACTGTCTACCCAATAATCTACATTATCAGCAGGAGTGGTTAAAGCATTGTTGCCACCAACTACTACTGGAATATCAGGATATTCATTTTTTAACCAAGCAATAAAATCATTTAAGTAAGGGCTCCAAGGATTTAAGAAAGCAGTGCCGAAACAAAACATAACAGTCTTACTTGTAGTTCTACTGCGCACAAACTCTTGTAGTTCTTCTAATTCCCAAAATGCTGTAAAGTCTACTACCTCGGCATCCCATTCATTCATTCTTAAAAATGTAGCTACACGGTGTGGCCAAAGTGCTCGTTCCCATCTTTTTCCTGTTAACGAAAAGAAAAGTACATGGTGCATTATTTTATTACCTTAAATTTATCAATATCAATATTATCTAATTCATGTATGGCATTAGTGTCTAAATTAAATGTAACGCCGTCTTGCAAAATACTAAAATTATTAATTAAGTGCTGTTTGTTTATTTTATTTAACCAAGGACTAATTAAGTCATCAAATTCAAATCTAGGATTTTCACATACTGGTTTAATTGTTATATTTGTATAATTTTTTAAATTAGCATTATTCAAAAGTTTTCTTATAACAAGCTGAGCACGATCGTAAGATCCAAAATTTGCTGCTACATGGCGTAGTCCGGTATTCATTTCATACCACTGGCCGTCTGCTACTGTAGGGTACATTTTTTCATCGTCTACATTAATTAAAAAAGAATATTGTCCTTTAATACTTAGATGATATCTGTCATCAATATCAGTATGCGACATATAAGTTGTTCCGTGACCGAGTACAATGATTCTTGCTTCGCCTATATCCAAGGGCAACGTATTTAAAAGAGTTTCCCAAACAGTGCCTTTAAATTCTTCTTTAATCTTCCACGGGTTGTAAAAAAAATTACCCGTTGGTTGGTTGATTGTTAGTTTAGAATCTACAGACGGAATAGAACACTGTGCTTTATTAAGAAGTGTTGAATCAACTGTATAAGGTAATGTTTGAAGCATAGTAAATCCTGCCAATAATACGTATTATAAGATATTTAGTATATAAGTATTTGCATGAATCTTTATTTGGACCAAACTTGGAAACGCATAGGCATTAGTCTTAGTGGCGGAGCCGATAGTGCGTTACTTGCTTATTTGATATGTAAAAACGTAAGTACAACTACAGATATACATATTACTAATCAAATACGTATGTGGAAAACAAGACCATGGCAAGGTCCTGTTGTTGATGGAGTAATTGACTGGCTTGAGAATAAGTTTGACAATAATTTTACAGTACATAAAAATTTAGTCCCGCCAGAATTAGAAGAGCCTACTGATTACCTTATTAAAGACGAGTATGGTAAAATGAAATCAGGTAATAGGATTATATTACGTTCACATAATGAATATATTGCACATCAATATAACTTAGATGCATTATACGGTGGTGTAAATATGAATCCTGATATATCTATACCTGGAGAAATGGAAGAACGTAACGAAGGTGTGTTGGCCCCTCATTTTGTACATAACGGGATTGACATTTGTCATCCTTTCGTGTATACTAAAAAGGATTGGATCATACGGCAGTACTACGAAAACGATATCGTAGACTTATTAAATCTTACTCGTAGTTGCGAAGGAGAGTTTGAAGGTTTGGATTATACTACATATATACCAGGACAACATGTGCCAGAATGTGGAGAATGTTTTTGGTGCAAGGAACGTCAATGGGGAATAGATAATGTCTAAAAGTTGTACATTCTGTATGCATCCTTTTACAGGATTAGCTACTAGGGAAGATGGTGCTATTAAAGTATGCTGCCGAAGTGCGCCTATCGGTTACATACAAGATGAAACATTAGAAGAAGTTTGGAATGGCGATGCTATGCGTGAAGTGCGTAGACAAGTACTTAATGACGAGCGTCCAGAGGTATGTAAACCGTGCTTTGACCTAGAAGATCAGGGTGTGCAGAGCTTACGACAGCGTCATACAGCAGGAGTAATACCTGAAGCTAGGGTCAACTTATATCCTAATGCATTAGCCGCATTAAACGAAGATTATACAATGCCGTTTGAACTTCCTACAATGGAAATTAAACTTAATAACTTGTGTAACTTAAAATGTCGTATGTGTAACCCGTTAGACAGTACTAGTTGGAAAGACTGGGATCAAGTTACAGAATTTTATAAAAAAGAAAATAATCTATTAATTCCTATTGTAGAATCATTAGTAGACAAACCTGGCAAATATATTGGACCGTTTGATAACTCAGACAATTGGTGGTCAAGTTTTGAAAAACTACTACCGTTCTTTAGACGTGTGGAGTTTGCAGGCGGCGAGCCTCTAATGGATCCATATCACTACAAGATACTAGACAAACTTGCAGAGTATGGTGATAACATTGAAATTAAGTACGCTACAAACGGTACTACGCTGGGCATTAAAGGTGGAAGAACAATTCACGACTATTGGCCTAAGTTTAAAAGTGTTGCTGTAAACGTAAGCATAGACGGTATACATGACGTTTACGAGTACATTAGAGGCAACGGCAAGTTTAGCGAAATAGAAGAAAACATCGAAGTGTTTAAGAGTTTTCCTAATGTAACTAGAGTAGTCGGTGCATTTACTGTACAAGCAAACAATATTATGCAGATTGACAAAGTAATCGATTACTTTATTAATAAATTAGGCATTGTATTTTATTCGCATCGTGTAACTTATCCTATGAGTTTAAGTGCGCAAGTACTCCCTCCTGAACTAAAAGTAAAAGTTGTTAATCGATTAGAACAAATGAAAACAGAAGTATTAAAATATCCTTTGGTACAGCAACACAAACTATTAGAAACTGTGACACTACAACAGATACAAGATAATATTAATTTCTTAGAATCAAAGTGCATGTACGACACACATTGGCAAGATTGTATAAACTTTAATCGTGCATTAGATAAAACTCGCAGCCAAGACTTTCTTACTACCAATCCAGAGTTCGAGCCTTATGTATAAAGTAGAAAGTCGCTGGGGACATCATACTAGTATTCATGTTGAATGGAACATAGGAAAACGCTGTAACTTAGATTGCGGGTATTGTCCTGCGGAAATACACGATAACTTTAGTCCACACACTGACTTAGACGTTATGGTTAATACAATCTACGAATTAGAAAAGATTGGCAAGGCAATACGTCTTAGTTTAACCGGCGGTGAACCCACTGTGCATCCTAAAATTAATGACATATTAGAATGTGCTAGAGCAAGATTGCAATGGCTTAGTGTTACAACTAACGGGTTACGTAGTGCAGAATGGTATATCAAGCAACCAGTAAATCAGTGGGTGTTTAGTTTGCATTTTGATAACGAACACTGTCAACGAGCTGCTGAAAACATTGTTAGATATTCGCAATTACTGGATATGGAGGGTATGGCTACACTGTTTCAAGTTAATCTTATGGCACATCACGAACACATGGATGCCGTACGAGCAGCAGCTATCTTACTAGAAGGACATAACGTTCCCTATGTTTGTAGACGCATACGATGGACCGAAGCAGATGACCGTGAATGGTTTGATGATATGCGCTACAAAGAAAAAGATTTAGAATGGATTCTAAGCAAAACTTCTACTGTGAAAGCTAACTGTATTATAGACGAAAAGGATATGATACATGCTAACGATGTCATTAAGAATAAATTAAATCAGTTCGAAGGATGGATTTGCAATGCTGGATTAGAAAGCTTAATGATTAACTGGGATGGAGAAGTACATCGTGCTACTTGTAGAGTAGGAGGAAGTTTAGGTAACATCTATAACGGAACATTTGAATCGCCTGTTGCTCCTATTACGTGTACACGTACATGGTGTACATGTGCTGCTGATATTCCGTTGACTAAGGTTTCCACTTAGTCATTAGTTGTTCAGGTTGACACCAGCACACACATTTTGTACATACGCTAGGAACTAATTTAGGATTAAATTTAGTAACAAAGTCAGGATCATATAGATTATAGTGTTGTTGTTCGCCATATACAAAATTTCCGCATACGCCTGTAATTCTTCCATCTTTTTGTATATTAATATTTTCTAATCCTATATTACACATCCATCCTTTAAAATTATTTAGATTGTTTGTTGAAAGATAGTTACGTTCTACACGCTTTTTAGATCCGTCGCTATATATTAGTTTAGTTCTTCCCTTAATAACATTTTCCCATTCGTCTTTTAAAACCTTTAAGATGGGCGGCCTTCTCTTAGCATGTTTTTTAAATACCTCACGCTGCTCTGTGGTATACTGAGGAGGATGAACTTCCATTGCACTAATAAACCAACGTCTTTTACTTTGTTTCATTTGTTCTATTGCATCTATACACTCGTCCCAAACAGTAGGATCCATCATTACTAACGTGTTCATTGGAATTCCTTGATCGTAAACAGTGTCTAATACATTTATAAAATGCGGCAAGTCAGCTTCTTTGTGGTGATAGCTGAATAATATTTTATCAAACGCTTTAGCATTTTTCTCCCACCATCGAATAGTTCTACTACCATTTGTAGTCATTGTAACTTTTACGTTATACATTGCTTTTAAGTCTCTAGCAAATTTAGCAACGTTTGGCCAAAGTGTAGGTTCACCACCTAACAGATTTACTTCAAATCTATCTCTACCGTTTGCTATATAAAAATCTAATAGATGAGTAAAATGTTTTATCAATGACTCGTAGTCGTTTGGCCATCTAGTATCTCCACCGTTAGCATAATCGCCGCAATACAAACATTTATAGTTACAATAGTTTCCCACCATATACTCTATACGGAGTCTATTTTTAGACTCCATTGTTTCTATTTTAATTAGCTCTTTCATAGCAAGTGTGCTAGTTCAGGAAATATAGCTGCTGCGTTTAAACCACGGATAGCATCGAGCTTGTTTACATACTCTTTAAATCCAGAAAGTAAATGACTGTTATCTGCCGAATCCATGTGTGTTAACAACCCTTCCCACTTGGACCAGCCAGATGGATTATGTATCCAAAAATCATCGTCTTGTGTGTAATTTTCCCATAGCCATGTTTTAAGTTCTGCAAAACGTTCACGCACTTCTTGTTTGTCTTGTTCTGGTAGTATTGTAATATTAAGAAACGTTGGTATATGTACTAGATGCATGTTAACCAATCCGCCTCCCATTTTTACTCCGCCTACTAAACCAATATTCATCTTTTTAAAATTACTGTTTATTTTCCACTTTATAAAATCAGGCATGTGTTTAATATTGAATATTTGCACGGCTGTTGCCATACTAATATGTATGTTGTCAGGTGTGTTATCTAGCATATGCAGTGTGCGTTCTACATCAGCAAATTTTGTAGGGAAGCGAATATAATCATCACGTTCAAAACTTGCATCGACACTAACAGCAAATTTAACTTTATGAAACTTTGACCATAGCTCAATTAATTCTTCATCTACAAGCAATCCGTTTGAGTTATAACGTAATAGTATTTTATCTTGATAGCCTTGACGAATAATTTCTTTAATAAACATTTTGTGTTCTTTAATCATTAGAGGCTCGCCTCCAGCAAAGTACACTTGTCTTAGGTTAGGAATTTGTGCATTAATTTCTTTCCAGAATGAATCTTTCTCGTGCCACTTGTTATTAAACAATTTGCGATCCCATTGCATTTGTCGTTTAACTTCAGGATCTTGTAATACTGTAATAAGTTTTTTATGGTCCGCAACCCACTTACTTGAATCATGCGGGCTACACATTACACACTTAATGTTGCACGTATGTCCTAATCTTAGATCCAAATATTTTAAATTTTCTGGCACAGAACCGTCTTCTTTTGTTTGACGAATAAGTTCAGGAATATCTACACCGTTGTCGTCTCGATGCCAAGTGCCTGTTTCCCAGATACGCTTACTTACAATACCTTGTCTTTCTTCTTTAAAACAACCTGTACAACTTGCAGGGATTTCACCATTAAGCATAGTTGTACGTACACTTTTCATGTAATCGTTATTCCATGCCTCCAAAGGTGTATTTTTACCAAAGTTTGCAGGTTTGCCATCTTCCATTTTTACAAGACCTACTTCATGATTATCACCTGCGCCACTTGCATTAGATGTACAACATAATCGCATATCGCCATTTGGTCTAGTTGCCATATGTATCCAAGGTAACACACAAAATGTTTCTGTGCCGCTTACTTCTGCAATTTCAGCTTGATACTTTTCTAAATCTGACATTATATCTCTACCTTGTCTATAAACTGATCTTTGGGTTTACTAAGTTTATTTACACCACATGTTCTAGCACATGTAATTAGTTTTTCTGCATGCCAGTACTTGTCCCATACTGTTTGCCAAGCATTAGAATCTATTACATCTTTTATAGAATGATTAAGAGCATTAGTATTTCCTAAATCTGCAATAAGACTAGAGTGCTGTGATTTTATCTTTTGTCTAATATCTTTAGCTAAATCATTAGGGTGTATATAATTATACGGAGCACTTGCTAAAAAACAGCAAGGCATAATGTTTCTTTGTGCAGTTATATAAATTTCTTTCTGTTTTAAAACAAAACAGTCTATTTCACTGGCGTCTACCACATCTTTATAATTGTCAATTACATCTTGAGTTATAAGAGTTATGTTACTTCCTGTAGGAGGCTCTAGGTAATATTCGAGCTGACCTTTTTTATCTAAAACTTCAAACTTATCAGTAGCAACAAATCTTGCACTGTCTTTGCATGTAAATTTAGCAAAGCCGTGTTCTTTTGCTAATGCTTCACAAGCAAGTTGTTGATGCTCGTTGTGTTTAAATTTAATAAACGCCCATTCTGCTGTTCCGCCTGCTTGAATAAATGCTTTTGCATTTTTTAATACGTTGTCAAAGTCAGTACCAATACGATATAAACTATGTGTATCTGCTAAGCCGTCAATTGCAAAAATAACACAATGTTTATTAGGCAATACTTTTGCAAGTTTCTTCCACCAATCTTTACTTCTTGCTCCGCCGTTTGTGTGTATTCTAATCTCTAAACTAGGATTAACATCAGTTGCATAACTACACATTTCTGCTAAATCGTTATTAATAATAGGATCGCCAAAGTTTCCACAAAAGTAAAAACCGTTTATTTGGTTTAGTACTTCGCTATTCAAAATGTGTTTAAAATTGTCAATTGTCCAATCTTGATTTTTAATTAATGGATTTTCTAAACCGCCGTGATAGTTTCTACTACACATCGGACAGCTTGCTTGGCAACGATTTGTAATTTCTAAATGTATATTTTCTAATTGATCAAATTTAAACATTTTTCTTTCTGCCTATAATCATATAACGTGCATATTTTGGTGTTTCGAGCTCGCCTTGCCACAACGGTTTAATTTTGCTCATGCGTACAAAATCACCTAAGTCAGTAGAACATCGTATATGTTCTTCATGATCAAAATAGTTATTGCTTTGTATTACAAACAATGCATCATTTGGCTGATTATCTAACCACTTATCATATTGATCTTGTGTAATATGTTCACAACTTGTGTTAATAATTATGTTAGAAAATTTTAACATAAAAGAAATCCTGTCATCGCACATATCTGCTGTTAATGCTCGAAATCTTTTTTCCATCTCGTATTTTTTATTTACAGTATTTGCAATTTCCTCACATACGGGATCAATATCTACACTTGTAATATATTCTATGTTTAATTTGCTATTAAAAAGAATACTAGCAAGTACGCCATTCCAGCCTCCATAGATAGCAATTCGTTGTTTATCGTATAGCATAAACTGCTCTAGAGATTCTGCAAGCCATACTTTACTATTAACTTGTCCTTTCCAAAAGCTTTCTAATGTACGATAGCGATCCTCACTATTACGGATTGCATCCATCCAAAATAGAACGTCTTGTATATCAACTTTCATACTTTACCTTTGGTAATTTACTATCTGCGCTACTTACACAAGTAGGTGTAATACACTTAGAAGGTGCTTTAAACAGCTCAAAGCCGCCGTCTAACGTGCCTAAGGGTTCATCATGGCAACTGTAGCTGCGCTTAACTTCATTCTCTCTAATGACGCATCCTTGGTATCCTGCGTTGCAATGCCATCCTTTGAACTTGTTAAATCCAAAGGAATTAAAGCGTTCTGCTTGGTCTATATAATAGATGTTACCGTCTTTGTCTTGTAATTCTACCTGTAACAACGGTATTATTTTTTTAAATTCGTCTGGGATTCTTTGAGGGAATCCAGTTTGCAGTTTGTTAAGTTGTACATCTGTATATCCGGATACAACATGAGAGGCTGTAGGGTCGGACTGTGGCTTGACAGTAACATTAATACCTCGGGCGGCAAATCGTTGTAAGCGTTCGTAAAGCTCTTGAAACATTTCAGGAACCATAACTTGGTTGATTGTAACATACACACCTGCTTTCATAAGTTGGAGACATTTATCTCCAAATTCTTGTTCGTTTGCAAACTCTGCGTGATAGCTTGCAGTAATACTCCTACGTTGCAGACTGCTCGTAGCTTCTAACCAGTTGTTCCACCATTTGCTTCCTGGGCTTAGATTGGTCGTCATGTGGATACTCTGGTACTCAGGAGTTGCATCACTGCAATAATGGTCTATGACCTTCCCAAAGTATTTATATGCAGTAGGTTCGCCGCCACTAAAGCTAAAGTGAAAGTCGGTAAACCCATTTTCTCTTGCTTGACGTTTTATTTCGTCAATGGAATTTGTATATATTTCTAAGTCTTGGTGGTCAGGCGTGCTACTTCGAGCATAGGGCCAGCAATAGCTGCAATTGTAATTGCAAAACCTTGCAAGGATCCAGCTAACTGTGAACAAATTTGTGTTTAGTAGAGTCTTTTGACCAAAACTTGTTATGTCGTCAAACGGTATGTTTTGAAAATTGTTCATGTAACCACTCAAAATTGTTTATAAGGCTAATATCGCTCCTATTAGAAATCCCAAACTCCCTACCAGCATTAGCGCCAGCAATAGCGTAATCGCCATAGCGTCTCTCAATGCCTTTTGTACACCAAGTATCAAGTCTTTGTTCTGTTTCTTCATTATTTTGCCTATCGATTATTTTACTACTCAACTTTGCACATTCTCTAAATGCACTTTTCCAAGTGTTAAACGGATCAGTATTAAAAGCTGTGATGTTTGCAACTTGTTCTACCGCAATAAAATGTGGACTAATACTTGTAGTCATGTCTGGTTTTGTTAAATCCATGTCTATTGTTAGTTTACGAGGAAATAATTTTACTCCTCCGTAACCGTACACCAACTCATTGATAGGATTTTGGCTACGCCATACGTGTACATGATCTAATTGATGTTCAGGAACAACATAATCAAAGTTAAAGTCGTTCAGTATTATTGCATCGGCATCTACAATCCAACACATTTTAGTAAAGCATTTCTTTGCAGCTTTAATGTGTGCTTGATGTATTCCTTTAATGCCATGTACTCGTTTGGCCATAGGAAATCTAGCCTTCAGAGCTGCGTAGTTTTCGTCTGCACTGAGTTCTTGATAACTTATGAATACAATATCATACATAGTTTATTATAACATTCATTATTGTATATGTCAAGAGTATTGATTATACAGTTCGGCAAACTCAGGAAAGGTTTTACAAAAATTTGTGCCTCGGCGAGCATCGTGTTGATCAAAATACTTAACTAAGTTGCGACGATTTCTTTCGAGTGCTTCCGGACTACTTAAATTTCTTGCTTTTAATGCTGCCAAATTACGTTCTGCTTTTTCAATTTCAAAGTCATAAAATCCTACAAAGTTATCAGTATTTGCATTTGCTTTCATAAATGCAATTGCCTCTTCTAGATAATGATCAAACTCTTTTGGCAAAATATGTATTGCTTGCCAGGCAGGATTTCTCAGTATTGGGATATCGAACCAAATGCGCTGGCGTGGATGTATTTCATAATCGTTGTGTGTACTATAAGGATCATGTATGGGAATATACTTTGTTCCTTGATTATCTTTGCTGTACTGTGTTCTTAATTTAAGTATGTATTCTAAAAAGTTTTTAAACTTAGGAATACTTAGAGCATTAAATGTATTAATAAACGTCATTGTTGTGTTATTAGTTTCTGTTAAAAAGGTATCTACATTTTTTTTCATAACACTATAGTCAAGTCCTGTTCTAATGTACTCGGCTTGTTCGTCTACAGAATCAACACTAACAAATACAGCAACATTCTTTAATGCCATATTAACATACCAGTTGTTACCTGAACCAGGATTAAATCGATCGTCGTCCTTCCAAATTTGTATTTCTTCTAATCTCTTTAACTTGTCGATAAACTTAGTCATTAGCTCGGGCTTAGGGGGACAAAAATTACTAGTTACACTAACTTCTAGCCATGCGTTAGGATTTTCATAGATATAGTCAAGTACTTTAAAAGTATTAACATCCATTAGAGGTTCGCCGCCTGTAATACGAAATACTTCAAGCTTCTTGTATAAGTCTGGCCACCATTTCCAAAATGCTGTTACATACGGATTATCTGCTTGCTTGCTTTTCAGCGGCATTAATCCTTCAGTTGTTAGATACTCGATATTATTATGTTCAACTTCTTCACCTTTATCATCTACAACATTGTACGGGCCAAACTTGTTTACTTCTTCTTCCCATGTAGTACTTAGGTGCGGACTGCAATACGAACATTTTAAATTACATGCTTGATTAAAATTTACTTCTACATAACGCGGTATAACATCGCCGGTATCTAATGATTCGATTATATCAGTTTTAGCATTTTGAGCCCATTGTTCGCCGCTACGATAAATTCTGTCACTTCGGTCGCCTTGGTCTTCAATCTTCCAGCAATATGAACATCCATCGGGCCTCTTGCCTGCTAGCATTTCTTTGCGTTCTTGTTTTTTTTGCTTAGTATTATGTAACGCACTTGGATTGTCTAATATTTCCGTAACATCAATTTTATGTAGCGGGGGATGATAACAACTATGCGTGGTGCCGTTGGTTAAATGCATAGACATTTGTGCCCACTTAGCATAACACATGCTTGGCGAAATACGCTTTAATTGTGCTTCTGCTATATCTGCTGATTTATTATAATCACTCATTTAAATTTTCCATATAAAAATTGTGCCACTTTTCTACAACTTTCTTCTCCAGGATGTACTAAGTCCCTGGCCTTGTTATCTATTACAAAATATTGATCAGATCTAGTATAATGTGCAGAGTCTCCAAAAAATGATAAACTAGCATATTTTGTTCTATCTTGCCATATAGCTTTTGCTATTTTTCCTTCATAGAACGCAAGTCCTAACTCGTGCGTAGGATCTGCAAACGTAAGTTTCCATAACTTACTAACATCTGTGTGTTCACTTACTTTAACAGCGTTTCGGTCCCATGCTCCTGCATCATACGTATGAAATTCTGTAAAAAATCTAAATCTATTAGTTGTGCTCCAAATATTTGCTACTGCGTACGGAGTTGGAAAATATTCTAGCAAATGAGTAGCGTTGTGTATCATTAAAGTATTTGAGCCACCACCTACTCCTAAATTAATCACCGGTCTACCTAATAATTGCGCTAACTGGAATCCAATAGTTTCCTCATCGGACACTCCAATACCGTACGTACAAGAATCGCCAAACAATACCACAGAGTTTTTCCAATCAATGTCTTTCCATTCAGGCGCTCTGTATCCGTGGCTGTTAATTGTGTAAGTAATCGGTTTAGTTAAATATTTCCACGTAGCTGGCTGTGTACGCTTATGTTTTACAAAATTTTCTTCGCTATCTCCTTGCATCCAACTGTATACGCCGGCTACTTTGGGAAAAACTGATCCGAATGGAAACTTAGGATTATTAAGATATCCAGGAAAAGGAACAATTCCAGGGCCGTCGGGCCCATTGAATTGACCGTCAGAAAATTTTCGTACTGGTAATTCATTTTCAATTAGACTAGCATCCATAGAAATAGTATCAGTGGCAGGTGATCCCCAACCTGCATTTTTCATTTTATTTTTTCTCTTTTTCATTTTTTAAGTTTTTCCAGCTATATGTGTATATAAGCAACTTGCAAATAAATCGTGTCCTTTCTGACTAGGATGAGAACAAGGTGTTATCCATTTGTCTGGCGATCCTTTGCCTAAAAACTGTCCATAATGATCTAGTTTATCTTCTAATTTATCTTCTTTAGAAATTACCAAGTCTGCAAACGTATCAAATCCTGCAGGCTTAAACATGCTGGACCACGGAAACAAATCTATTAAATGAGATTTGTCACTTCTACTTTTTCCAAAAATGGGTTTATCAGACTTTACAAATATCTCGTTTTTTCGTTCTACTTGCGTTGACAAACATTCGTTAAAATATGCTTTGTCGTATCTTCTATCAAATCCTGGCGTAATTACTAATCTTGCGTTCCTATATTTGCACCATGTCAATAATTCTTGTACGTGTGCAATTTGTTCTAATACTTCAAATTTATCACTATGTAATAATTGACCATACCCTTTCCATAAAGGAAGTCTAGAATTATCTTCTTCCATATGTTCGTAATGTGGCCACATCGCTTTCCAATTAAAATGGTCTTCTGCTTGATCATTAATGAAATCAAATCTTTCAAGACCACTAGGAGCATACAAAACTATAATTTCTTGTAAATCATCATAGCTAATTTCAGGGTACATATATAATTCTTTAATTGAAGCTCGATTGCCGCAACCTCTGATTCCTAAATTAATCGGAGTGTACGACTTATTAAAATATTTGTTACACAATACATTAACAAATGCATTATCATACTCCATCATAGTAAAATCTATGTTACTAGCTGCTGCTGTCAATCCATTTAATTTAAGATTAGAATAACCTTTTAACAGTCGTTTGCGTTGTTTGTAAGTAAGATCTATTGTAAGCGGACGTCCTTCATGATATTCCCAAGTGTAGTCTTGATATAATTCGTCATCGACTGCTCCTTGACCTTGTACAAACGAACACCCAATTGCAATAATTGCTTTTTTAGTTCTTTTTAAATCTTTTGTTATTTTGCTTACTTGCTCTTTATACATTTTTATTCCTTAGTTATATGATCTTCTATAACCTTTAAATATGTCGAAGAAGTTTTACTTGATCTTGATTTTAGAAGTTCGTAATTATGATCTAAAATATGCTTCACGCCGTTAAACCAGTTTAACTTATCCTCAGGCGACATATTGTTTATTCTAGCTATTTCTTTAGTAATTGCAGCCATTCTTGGCCATGTGGTTAGCATATCGTAACTTTCATCAATATAAGGACTAAATGTCTTATATCCTAACTCTCTTAATCGATGGAGTGAAAGTCTATTTCCTGCTATTATAAAAGGATGGTAACATGCGATAGGTTTAAAGGTTTTTTCACTAAGAAAACATTCGTGTTCACTTTCGCCAAATGACGCTTCGCTAATAACAGTTAACCATGTATCTAACATTATTTCATCATTAAACTTTGTTAGATAGTGACCGCAATCCTGATCTGCAAATCCCTTTAATCCTTTTTTTCCGGTGTCTGGCGGCAACATTGGCAACTTATGAATTACGCTATTGTATTCCTCGTCTGACATGATCTTACCTTCATAAGTAGCTTCGCCCATTTTAAACTTATTCATACTGTTTATGCCAGCTTCTAATAAATTAGCATCCGATAAGTGTTTAAAAAACCAAGCACGATGAGGCCTAGCACGTTTTTGTAAGGCACTATATGTTTTTATAGAGTCTAAGTTGGACTGCTTGTACTCTATTTGCTGGGCAAAACTAGGATACTTTTTAAGATCAGAGTTTAAAATATTAGATATCACAGATTCAAAATGAGGATATGGTACTACTAACATTTTATTTTCTGGTAAACACTCCTTAGACCATTCATCATATTGATCTTTACAATCTAAATTACCAGTAACATATATAATTTGTTTAGGATTAATACCATAAGTTTTACAATTATTATGAAACCAACTCCATAGCCAATCAGTTTGATAACCTTCGTGAGACTGATCAATTAATAAATAAGCCATACCTTTACGTAATGATTTTAAATATTTTTTATTTATATAAGCAAATAACGTTTGTCTGTTAGGATGTCTTTCATTAAATCCTAGTCCTGTGCTGTCAGGACCGCACCAGTCCCAAGGTGCATGTGCAACTCCAGTTGCAATAATATAAATTTCCCCTTTAACACGTTCAGTAGTAAGTATATGTCTACTATTTTGTTCATAAGATTGGGCAACCATTAATTCAGCAATTACTGGACTAGGAGTAAATCGTCGAATGCCTGACGGGTTTTTGTCGGGACACTTAATTAAATTTTTAAATTCACCAAGTCTCATAGATTCAAATACAAATCTCATTTAAATTAACCTATCCTTCCATGTTTTTGGTGTCCTAGAATTTACAATTTCTAATGGAAAAGTATAATCAAAAGGTTTTGTGCCGCGAGCTTTAATGTAATTAATTGTGTGCTCAACTGCTGTTTCTAAATCAGTTGTTGTTTCATAATTTAAAAGTTTTCTTGCTTTGTTTGCACTACACATTGCATGCTTAACTTCTTGAGGCCTATCATCTACGTGTATAGGATCTAAGTTGCAGCCTGTTTTATTAGCCACCAGCGATGCTAAATCTTTAATTGTAATAGTACCTTCATCTGGGCCTATGTTTACAATTTGATTTACAATGTTTTCATCTAGAGTAAGTTTTTCGAGACACTGTATACAGTCGTCTACATAACTAAAACATCTTGTTTGTTGTCCATCACCGTATATAATAGAAGGCTTACCTTGTAAATTTCTATTAATCATTATACTCATAACATTACGGAACGGATCATCGTACCGTTGTCTTGGTCCAACTATATTATGAGGTACAGCAATATTCCACTCCATTCCATGCACTTCGCTAAGTGTTATTAATACTTGTTCGCCTGCTACTTTTGCAATGCCGTAAGGATCAACTGGCGCAGGAGTTTGTTCTTCATGAAATGGTATTGTTTGTCCGCCGTATCGTGCCATACTAGTGCAATACACAAATCGTTTTACTTTATTTTCTAGTGCTGCACTAACAGTAGCAACAGTTGCTTGAAATATATTTTTAGTAATAAAATCTGGACTTACTACACTTAGTCCTTCGTGAGCAGTTGCAGCAGTATGTACAACAATATCAACGCCTTTCATTATGTCAGCCATACGCTCTCTATCACAACAATCTACTTTGTATAAAGTAGCTTTGTGATTTACATTATCTTCATAGCCGCCGATAAGAGTATCATTGCCTGAAACTTCATGACCTAATTCAATCATGCGATCAGCTAGATGACTTCCTAAAAATCCTGCTATGCCTGTTATAAAAATACGCATGTTCTTTCCTTAATTATTCTATTTTAAAAATGACATTAGCTGAGGGTGCATGTAGTCATTAACATATTGTTGATATGATTCGCTTTTTGGGTGAACATTATCTGGATGAAACTCTAATTTTTTCTCACTACACCAATTAACGATGGATTGTGTAAATATTTTAATATCATGGTTAGCTAACTGTTGAGAAAATATTTGTTTATAACGTATAGGCATTACAGTGTCCCATCCATAAACCACAAACGTGTTAGGTGTTATTTTTTTAGCAGCAATAATATAAAATAAAAGATTTTCAAGTTCTTGTTCAATGTCCAACATTGTATTGGTTTGAACATGGAGTGAATGAGATAATAAATCTATGCGGTGTTGTTTATCAAAAATATTTTTAGATGTTATAATACTTGATTGAGTTTCTAATGAATTGTCGTTTATTAGTATATCTCGAGAGTTATCATTGTCTTCCATTCTCTTATAACGTCTAGTTAATCCAGTTATTTGCCATATAATTATATCATCGCTGGTAATTCTGTTATTAAATAAATTTTCTTGAAGGCGATATCGTTGCAAAGCGTTAGATCCAGAACTTTCAGCAAGATTTAATAATGGCATATCTATAATTTTTGAAAGACAGGCTGCCCAGCCGGGGGCGTGATGAGTAATACTACATCCTAGCACAATTAACTTTTTTTTAAATTTATTTTTTTTCATTTCTGATACATCGGAAACTTTTTATTAACAAGCTGATTAACCCAATCAAAATTGTTAGTAAGTTCAACATTATCTTTTGCTTTTTGCATAACCAAAAGATTATAATTAGCAATTTTTTCACATTCTGCTATTAATAGATTATATTCATCAGGTGGCAATTTTGCTATACGATTAACTTCGTTAACAATTGCATGCATACGGTCGTTATCATTCACGATAGTATCATAAGTTTCATCAATGTAAGGAGAAAATGTTTTGTATCCCATCTGTCTAAATTCTTTTAAGAACTCTGGAGTAGAAACTACTATAAACGGTCTACTGCATCCTATAGCTTTATAAGTTTTTTCTGTTGGAAACGCAGGACTAAATTGTCTAAAATCTTCGTGATTGTGCCCTTTAAAATTCCAAAAAGGATCAAAATGAGATTCTATTACAACATTAACACCCGATTGCAAGATTTTATCATATATGTCAAATGATAATTTATCTTTAACGTTATCACCTTCTAGTGTATAAGGTATTTTGTCGATCCACTTTTTTAAGCGAGTATCGATTGTATAACCAAATTTTTCAGCATGCTGTTTAATTGTATTAGTTGGATATACGATTGGCGGATTGGCGTAAGGCATAATATTATTAAAGGTATAATTAAACTCTCTTAATAAATTTTTATTAAACAGCTCAATAAAAAACTTTAATCTAAAGTCAAGATAATTCCTACTAAATGCACTAAATTTATGTGTTAATGGCTTAGGTGATTGATTTATAACTCGTTCCATTAATAAGTTTAAGTGTTGAACATTTACTCCATCTATTCCTAATTTAGCACATTCAGTGGCTGTCCATGCTGCCCAATTTTCGTCAATACATACAATATAAAGTTGGGCAGGATGTATGTTACGGTTTTTAATTGTTTCTGCCCAAAGTCTTAAATCTAACAGATTGTAATATTCGTCACCATAAAATAATAAAATTTTAGAAGTACGGTCATTACTTAAATGGCTCCAAGCTGAGTCATAAAGACAATCACTAAAAGCTACTCCGCTTCTAGTAAAATCATGTTGATCGTGCCAAAATATCGATCCTAAATCGTATGTTTGATTTTCAGATATTTTAGAAAACAATTTAAAATCAAAATATCCGTGTACATTTCCAGTTTTAGTGTAAATTTTCATTCTTGTGTTCTCTTATCATAAGGAAGATTTGTTATTTCATCTACCCAGTATAGACTTCTATGAGGAGGGTCTTCTGGCAAGTGTGTACTATTACTAGTGTAATAAAATAATCTAAAGGTTGATCGATTTTTGTCTTGAGGACACTGAACTGGAGTTGTATATCCGTGGTAGCCAAATCTATTATATTTCCAAATAAGGCATCTATTGAATAATGTATCTACTGTTGTTATAACATTCTCTTTTTTAGAATCATAAAAATCTAATGCGCCGCCCCAATTAGGTTGCCATCCTGGTGTTATGTACATAGTAAGAGTTAGCGCTCGGTGTAATTGTAATTGTTCATTCCAATTAAAGTCTGTATGTACATTTAATATATCGCCATTAAAACTTTTACTATAACCTGCGCCAACTAAATGAGGGTCTGGTATTAAACTTGCTATACCAGTATATGCTGATAATAGTTTTAAAAAAGACGAGCTATGAAAATAATTGAGTGTGTTAAACGCAACTGGAGCTAGCTCCATTTTGTTAGTCTCCATCATATGACTACCGTTGCGTGTAAATGTTTTCCAATGAGAATCATCTATGGATTGACTTTCCGAATACATTTCCAATGCAATATCTTCTGGTAAAAAATTATCTACCACACCCATTGGAATTGGAGTCGCATCATTAAAAGACTGACTTCCTTTAAAAATATCTGTGTTAAACACGTCTGTTAAATGTTTCAATAGATTTCCTTCCTGGAGCATTATACTAGCATATAATACTATTTAGTAACAGTGAATCTGCTATTAAAGTATCATGGTTGAATTGATAGCTGTTTGCAGTGATTCCAAAAATTGTTCATTTCAGGAAATGTTTCTAAGAAATTAACGTTGCGTCTTTTATCATATTCAGTAAACCAGTTATAAAAATCTATGCGACCTTCTTTAACTTTATCTTCGTCATAGTTAACTGTAGCAAAATAATCGCGCACACGTCGAAACTTTTGATACTCTAGCTCTGTAAATTTAGTAGCATCAGTGTCATCTTTGTTGTCGTTAATAAAGTCTAATATTTTATCAAAGTAGGGTAAGAATTCTTCTTTAGGCAAAATCATCATATCGTATTGCAACGGTTCTTTTAGATAAGGAGTATCGAATCTAATACGTCGGCCGTACCCGCCTGGATTTAATATTTTTTGATATTGTGCTCGCCAATCTAAAACTTTTTGTAAGAAGTCTGTAAACGAAGTTACACTTAAAATATTGAATGTACACATAATACTAACTGGTGCGTTTGCATTATGTATATACGTCTCTAAGTTTTTTTCCCACAATTTTATATCTAAACCCGTGCGTATATATTCTGCTCTCTTACCCCATGTGTCTACACTTGTAAATATTTTAAAGTTTTTAATCTTTTTATTACTAACTAACTCTTTAACATTTACTGCTAGCTTCTCAACTAGTGCAGTTTTAACACCAAGATTACTATTACAATTAAGTTCTAAGTTTGGGCGACCTTCGTTTCGCAGTTCATCAAACATTCGCCAAGTGCTTCGGTGCATTAGTGGTTCGCCTCCAGTAAGGCGCAGAATGTTTAGTGTTTTGCTAACTTCAGGCCACCATTCCCACCATGCCTTAACATAAGGATTAGTTTCTTCTTCAAATACTTCAAACCAGTCAATAGAACAGCTATGATTTTTAACTTTTTCGTAAGGACCAGACTTTTTAATTTCACTTCGAAAACTAGAACTATGCAAAGGATGACAGTACCCGCACTTAAAATTGCACTCGTTACTAAATGCTAATTCGATGTATTCTGGATTAATATTAGCGTCCCAAGAATTATTAACAATTTCATCAAGTCTCTGTCGATTATAAATGCCCGCATTACGTTCGTGTCTATCACTAATATGTGTGTCACTAAGTGCTTCTACATTCCAGCAGTATTGACACCCTTTAGGCTTTTCACCTATTAACATTAATGCACGTTCTTTTTTCTTTTGAATTGTATTATGTAGTGCAGCTGGATTTGCTTCGATCTCTTCAAGAGGTATATGGTGTGGTGCAGGATGATAGCAACTATGTGTTTTGCCAGTGTGTAAGTAAATTGTTGTGTGGTGCCACTTAGCTAAACAAAACGTAGGACTTATTGTATTTGCAATTTCTTTTACTTTTTTTATCTTGTCGGTTTCACTACTCATAATTTTTCTATAAACCTTTGATGATCTGTTCTAGACGGATGTTGATACACTGCTTTAAAAAACTTACTTTGTTGGGCATCTAAAGGATTTGCAGAGATAGGTATATCGAGTTCATCTATTAATGTTTCGCCGAGCCCCATAATTTCATAAGGCAGCATTTCTTCTGTAATTTTACTATATTCGCTGTCCCACAGACTATTTAAATATTTAAAATCTCTTACTTGTACATAATCCCAATCAGTACACATCGTTTTATATAGACCTTCACGAGTGCCGTAGATAGCCCATAGGCCGTTTTCTACATCTGCTCCTACCATGCTCCAAATATAAAGCCAATGTAAGCAGCGCCAGTGATTGTTTTTAAACTCTTCTTTGCTAATTCTAACACCGCGATCAGTTGCAAGTTTTACGCCTTCTCTAAATCCGGCTCGCCATGCTTGTGCTGCTGTTTCATTATTGTATACGTCTGAGTAACAACTATTCATTTGTATATATTTTGCATCCCAACAAAAGTCAACTTGTGCATGTGCGTTGTTAGGGTCAGCGTTTTCATGTGTTTTCATATTCAACACATATTCTTTAGGCCAACATTTTAGTCCGCCGTTGCCGTACATAAGTCCATTAATTTCGTTACGACCGCACCAACTAATTACAGTATTCTTTAAATCTGCATGCTCATCAAAGTCAATTTCTTGATTTAAAAAATCTTCACGTATTCTATTATCACCGTCTACAGTAATAAAACGATCTGTTTCGCTTAATTTTGCACAGGCTTTATGTGCAGCATCACTGCCCTCTACACCGTGTACACGCTTTGCCCATGGTACTATTTTACACAAATCTGCATAGTTTTTTTCTGCATTAGGCTCGTCGTAACTTAGATAAATGATATCGTAGTCAATTGGTTTAAATTTTGCCATTATATAATCTCGTGTACGTATTTGTCAAAGTATCTTGCTGTGTATATACTTACATTATTAGGATCGTGTTCGGCATCACATATGAACGGAATTATTGATACAGACTCCGATAACAATTCTCCCACATTAAATTCTAGACTTCTATAAAGTATATTCGGATTGTATTTTTCAGTAACACTGAAATAAAGTGTTTCGTTAGGATTGTATCCGCTCATGCGTAAGAATTTTTTAGTGTGCGGATTAATTCGAATATTCCAGATATTAAAATCAGTATCTTGTCGTATAACAATATCGTTTTCTAAATTAATATTACAATCTGCTAAATCAAATACAAATATATTGTTGTGTTTTAAAATTAAGTCTCCGACGTCTACTGTGTCGTTTATTTTTAATGCTTTATTTTTATCTCGATATAACTTTACATTTTCAACAATAAGTTCTGCATTGTCTGTAGTAAATTTAGTATTTGCAGGCAGATCTTTTAATAATTTGTAAACAGTGTCATTTATCCAAACATGTTGCCCTGCAAGATGTGGCAATTCTTCATACCATACATCGATGTACATGCCAATATACTGTGGCAATGGCGCAACTTCCTTTGTATAATCTTCTAAATATGCTGATTTATCAACACGCTTAATCATAGGCAATTGATAACACATTGTAGCAGCTGTCTTATGCGTATCGTCGTATGCAACTTCTTTCAATCGTATTTGCTTTAAACTAACATCATACGTTATAGTAAACTCTTCAGTTCTACGTTCACCTGTAAGAATAGGCTTAACTTCATCGTTTTCAATTTCAAAAACTTCGAATCCTTCTTCGGCAATGTTTCTTGAACTAATCTTATGTATTTTACCAGTTTCTTTATCGTAATACACATAAGACATTGTACTAACTGCGCTAGTAGTAAGTTTTTTAAGTAAATCTTGTAAATCAGACATTTGTTAAATTCCTATAACGCTCTAGTGCTGGGGACTTTTCTACAAAGTCCTTTTCAGTATAATGTAGTATTCCTGTTTGAACATAATTACCAAGCTTTGTATTTCCATCTTTGGATATGTAAACACCTATTTGACTTTGCCAGCTAGTCTGAACTTCGTGCCATCCTTGGCAATATGGCTTCATATGGGTAAAGCTAGGAAATTTGGCAACTTTGTTTGTTATATCAGATTCGCAATCTAATATTTTTGTTACAATAGCAGTACATACATCCATACTCACATGCTTAGGACGAGACGCTGCTAACAATTGTTGTTCATAAAATGTTTCCCAGTTATTAACTACTAATTCTAACCAAGCATAAAACTCTTGTGCAAACTCGCACTTTTTAAAATAATGAAGTCCGCAGAATAAATTAGGTAAATTATTATCAATAAACGTTTTTCTATAGTAACTAGTATTCGCAGTTTTGCCCTTGTATGTTAACACGTTACTAGTATAAAATACTTCGTAGTTAGAAAGAACGTCCCACCAAGTGTCAATGTTTTGCAACACTAGCATATCAGTGTCCATTACAATAGTTTCATCATACGGACTAGCATGATAAATCTTCCAACGATTTTCTACTTTCCACTCACTTGTGTCTGCACTGTCTCCGAACGGAATAGGAATAATCTTATCAAAAAGACTTACATATTCGTCTGGCACCTTATCGTCTGTAATTAAACTAATAGGCACATTGTTATAATAACGCAAGCTCATTGCCAGTAGTGCAGCTTGCTCTACATAATTATCAGTTGTATTGTTTTGTGCAAGAACTACCACTCCCTTAGTCATTTGCAAACTCCTGATCAATTATTCTATTAAGGCTACTTTTATTCATTACGTGAATAGTTTGTCCTATAGTTTTTAATGCAGTGTATTCACCTAAGTAGTCTTTCTTTTGTACTAAAAACATCATTTCGTCGTCGTGCATTTGCCATAACACATCCTTATCAGTAGTATAAAGCATACTACCTGGAAGTTGTTGTGCAAAATCTCCAGATTGAAATCCATTCATTATGTGAATCGCCATACTAAATGCAAAGTCATTTCTAAATAAACCAGAGGTTATTTGGTAAACTCGTCTGTAGTGATTCCACTCTTCTTCGATATGTTTAACAAGATCAAAAAAGATAGTATTAGTTTCTGTTTTTTTAAAATAGACAACAGTTGCCCAATAAAAGTCAACACTAGTGTTGCTTATAGTATCAAATTCTCTCTCATTGCGAACCTTTGCAATATCGTCAGACTTTTTGTATATCATAAAGTCTGAATTAGAATTAAAACAACTTTTTAACAGATCATTAGATATAACATAGTCAGTGTCCATTAATAGCGTTTCGTCGTAGGGAGTAAGATCATACACACTTGCACGATTATTATTTTTAAAACTTGCCGACTTCTTTGATAACGTGCCGTCGAAGAAGTAACGCTTATTACTTTCAGCAGTATAATCTAGCCAAATAACCTTATCAAAGTCATCTGTACCAAACGTGTCCTCGAGATAGCCTATACTGTCAGTTGCTACTGACACAGGAATATTTAAATATTTCTTTATACGCTTTGCAAGAAACACTGCTTGTTTTACATAATCGATGTGTCCGTTATTACGTGCAATTAAAAAAGCGCCTTTACTCATAGTTTACTAATTTCTCTACACTTCTATTCTTTTTAAGATCAGCATAAGCAGTAAAGTAATCATTGGACGCAATAGTATATTTGTTTATAATTTCGCTATAAAAGCTTTCTAAGTCTTCTACCATACAAGGAATATTATTATCATCTGTAATAACAACTTCGTCTTGATCTGCTGATACCATTGCACTTACAAACGTAATCAATTCACGAGTAAGTGTAAACTGCGAGCCGTTGTAAAAATGTATTAATTCTTCTTGGTATTTTTCTGCTAACAATCGTTTTTGGTTGCTTAGTGTTAGCATATAGTTAGAAAAGTCTAATGCTTTTTCTAAACGCTCATCCATAGTTATACTCCTAGTTTATTACTATTAGTATATATTAGATTTAAGTATTTGTCAAGCAGAGATTGGTTAACTAAGGATTCTTATGTTTGTACCAGTTGGAGGAGTTTCGATTATAACTGCATCATGCACAGTGCCGTTAATTGTTATTTGACTGCTAGGAGTAGCTGTTTGTACCACACTATTAAATGTGCCAGAAACTGGCTCGTCGATTCCCCAGGTTGGATCGTTAGGCGTACCATCTACAAATTCTACTTTGAATTGTATAGTAGATGTATCACCAATTGTTACAACTTCTCTTGCAAAAATTCTGTATTCATTATTAGCATATACTGCGCCACCGTCTCTCGAATACACTAGCTGATAGCTAGTTGTAAGATCATAATTTCCTATACTACTGCTTGTTCCGATGGCAGCATTATTAATAGTTTCAGTTGCTTTAAAACTAATTGTAGTCATGGCATTTAAAATTGTTTGCCAATCGACTGTTTTTGCCTGACTTCCTGTATAATCTACACTAGCACTAAATCGAATTTCGCCGCCGGCATTGAAAAAATGTCTACGTTCAGTATCAGTGTTAAATGTTACAGTAAAAATATGACTAATGGTACCATTCCAAGAGCCTGTGGCTGCTGCACGGGTTGAATTTACAGCTGGTAAATTGGCTACAATCAAATTGCTAGGATCAACTGCAAATTTGTCAGTGATAATATTAGAAGCTAATGATTCTAAACTTAATACATATGATTCTTCAATTAAATCAGTATCTACTGTGTTTGTATCATAATCACCTACTACAAATTCACTTATTGCAACAGAGGCACCGACTTGATGTGACCGTACTCGTATTAAATCAATATATAAATCTTCGTAGTCTTGCGCTGTAACTTTGTTAGCGTCGACTGGATTTGAAACTGAACGTGTGCCGACTACGCTATTTGTACTAAATCCTTGTCCATACCCATATTGCTCTGACGCAGACACGGATGTTCCAAGTACTAAATTTACATTATTACGAAGTGTGTTATATCTGCTTGCTAATATAGTTACTGACATCTATCATCTCTTTATTGTTAAGTATATTTATTTAAAAATATTTCGAACACTAAAATGCTGATTATGCCAATGTTGAAGTATTATAATAAGTTGGGGCTGGCACAGTTACATCGCCGGTTGCACGATAATGTTGTATTATACTTTCAAGTCTACCGTCAACGTTATTATCAATATTGTTGTCAAAAACTACATCGTTAAATTCAATTCTAAAAATAATACGTGTATCAATATCAGAACGTGCTTTAACAGTATAAATATTGCCTGCGTACACTGCACTATATGTGCCGCTACCTATCTTTTGGTATATGTCTTGGAACGCACTAGTTAAATCATAATTACCGATAGATGTTCCGCCGCCTGTTGTCGATACAGTTGTTTCAGCATTAAATTTAATTGTGCCAACTTGCGAGCACAACTGATTCCAGTCTAGTCCTTTTGGTGTAGTTGCACTTGTATTATTTGCACTTATTCTAATTTCGCCGCCGGTATTAAAAAAGAATCTGCGCGAATCTACAGAACTAAAAGTAACTGTAATTTCGTGAGTAAGCAATCCATTCCAGCCGCTCGATCTAGCACTAGAAATTCCTGGTTCTAATGCAGCTTGCGACGAGTGCATAGTTGCTTTATCGGCTTGCACCTGAGTCATTAACGCTTCAAAGTCTAAAATACCCTTTTTAATTCCTTCGGGATCAGTAGCCGTTACACCATCGTCATCGACAAATGCACTTGTAGCTTCTGCAACAGTATTAAGATTTTGAACAACTTGAGCAATACTAATGTCTCCGGCGCCTACTTGGTGTACTCTTGCTTTAAGAATGTCTGCATAAATTGCATTCATATCTATAGCCTCAACTACATCACCTGTGTTGTTAACAGGTGTACTAGTAACTGTTTGTCCGTATCCGTTTTGTCCTGAGCCATTGCCTAATATAAGTGCAATGCTAGATTGCAAATTGTTAATTCTTGCTGCTGTAATATCTGCCATGATGATTCCTTATTATACTTTGAGTACACACTCTACTAATTTTTCACCCTCATCGCTATTACTTTCTAGCGCAATTCCTACTAATGCTGTTGTTGCAAGTGTAGTACAAACACCATCTCCTAATGCATATACAGCATCGCCTTTTCTAACTGCACCCTTAACTCTTACAGGTAAGCGCCCTTTAAGTCCAATGTATTGACCTTCTGCTTCACTGTTCATCATGTATGCTGGATCTGTCGAAACAACACCAATACAGAAATCACTTGCACTTGCTGGAGTTACTTCTGCTTCGCCGCCTACTGCAACTGCTGTACCTGCTGGCAATTCTTCAGCAGTAGAATATTTTTCTGCCAAGTCAGCATAACGTGCTTGAGTAGCAGTACCTTGAAATAGGTTTGCAGCAATGTTGCCTGTTGCATCTCTAACAGCAACCGTGTTGTTCGAAGCACTTACTGATGCTGTACGGAAATCTGTGCCAACACGCATTGCTGTAGATTTTGTAGCTTCTCCTACAAAACTGTATGCGTAAACATCTCTAAATGCTAAAGAGCTTGTACCAATATCCTTTGCGTTATCTACATCTGGACGTAGCCCGGCTGAAGTGATAGTTGCAATATTAGTTAGTGTGCCGGCGCCGTCTGTAGCTTTAAATTTAATAATGCTATCTGTGCCTGTTACGTTTTGAATAACTGCTTCATCACCGTTTTCAATTTTTAATTGTAAATCTTGACTATCGCCAATTAACAATCCAGCGTCAGGAAATTCAACTGCACTAGTAAATGATGTGTTGCCTACACCTGTTTGGACAAAGTTTGAAGCAGGTAATCCGCCTAGTTTTAAAGCATTTGAAGCAGTACCGTGATATTCGAAGTCATTACCTGCAACTTGGCTACTGTTAGTAACTCCGTTATCGGCATTTTTTGTCCATTTTAGAGTAAGACCCTTTCTAATTACATCAAACCCTTGACTTTTAATGGCCGTTTCGCTTGAATTCAATTCAAATTGATCTGGGCTAATTATATAAACAATTGTATCAGCAACATATGCTGCAATAATAACTTTTGTAGCACTTGTAGTATCGAGCACTTCGACACTTTGCATTTGGGTTACGCCTTCGCCGGCATTTTGTGGGCCAATTAGTACAAATCCAGTAGCACCTTTAGCATATAATTGTTCATTATTAGTGTCCCACCAAAAATCACCACTTACTAATCCTGTAGGTTCATTTGCTGCAACTTCTGCTCCGCCTACTGTACGCCACTGTGTGCCGTCATAAAATTTCATTTTACTATTAGCACTATCAAACCATACTTGGCCACTTATTGGTCTCGATGGTTCATTTGCTCCGCTGAAGTTTTCTAGCAAATATAAAAAGTTTTCGTTTTGTATTTCGCCATAACCTGCATAATTTTTGCCAATAAATTTAAGATCAGTAGTTTGATCAATTGTGCCGTCTTCAACTGTTGTTAACAGTGTATTATTATATCTATCAATTTGATATGCCATTTAAGTAACCCCTAGTGCTATTAGTATTATTTATCTTTATCACGTATATGCTACTGTTGTAACATGCGACCATGTTGTACCAGTTGATTGGAATGTCATAGTATATCGTAATGGAGCAAGTGTAACGTCACCTGCAATATCATCAAATGTAAAATCTTGTACAACTGATTCATTTTGTGTACCGTTACTATCAACATCAAGTCTTGAATAGTTAATAGCAGCGTTAATATCAGCCGCAGCAAGTGTAGCACTTGCGCCAGCATATGATGTTGTATGTATCTTTGCTATTTTACCATTATTTTCTGTCGCAGCCGGATATAAAGACTGTAAAACTGCTGCAACGTTTGTTATTGGACCATCACCTGTTCCAATTGGATTTGGTGTGTTAAACCCTGTAATATCTAAAGAAAACACAATAGTTTCTGTTGCAATTTGGTTGTCTGTATAATATTTTGTTGCTGCGTCTTGATTTTGTGCAGGATTGCCTAAACCGGTTATTCTTCTACTATCTTGAATTGCAATGTTTCCGCCGGCAGTAATATTAATACCAGTTGATGACGTAATAGTCAATGCACCTAGTGCTGCCGGGTTACAAGTAATAACGCTACCGTTAATATTAATATCATCTACATTTAAATCTATTAACGTTCCGATTTCATCTAAGTCCAATGCTTTTGTAATATTTGTTAAACTTGTATTTGTAAGTTTATCTACACCAGCAATTTGATAAGTTTTTGTTGTTGAGCTTATATCTACATTAACATTAGACGTCCATGCATCTTGTGCAGTTTTCCAAGTCCATGTTTTAGAACCTACATCACTTGTATCTAATATTAAACCTGCATCGTCTGCTGCTACACCAGTTAATGTGGCACCGTCTGCTGCTTTTGCTATTTCGATATTTTTGTCTTCAATTCTTAGCGTAGCAACATCAATACTTGTAGTTTCACCTTCTACTAATAAATTTCCAGTTACACGCAAATCGCCTTCAACATCTAGCGTATATTCAGGTAACCTTTCAGTAGTAAATATTCCAACCTTACCTGAGCTTGCATCAATATATATTGCATCAACTGTAATACTACCGTATGTCGAACTTGAAACTCTAAGACTTATATCATTATCGTTTAACTGATTTTCAAAGTAAACTCTAGGGCCGACAACTTTTTGAACATGCGCTTGCGATGCACCAATTGTTATACCACCATTATTAAGAACCTTTAATGTACCAACTGTTTCACCATTTGCATTTGATGGAAGAAAGCTGTCAGCTGTTCTAACTACGCCTGTGCCAGTAACAAGAGCGTTTGCAGAATCTGCAATACCTCTAAATTTAAAGTTGGCTTTGTCAATAATGTTAAAGCCAGTAAATATTCTTCCGTCTGGATTATCAGCAGTAACTAAACCTAAAATTCGTTGTGCATAAATTGGAGTAAAATCTAAATAACTGATCACAGCAGTAAGTGTATTAGCTACATATAGATTTATAACAGTACGCGATCTACTTTGTTCGTCAAGTATACTAGTAATTTCGAATCCACTTTTTCCCTGTGCTGTAGTATATTGAGGTCCAACTAAAAATAAATCTGTACCATCAAATGCATACAATTGATTTTTAAGATTATCAATCCATAAATCTCCTGCTACCATAGAAGGAACTGTGTTTTGTACAAATGGACCGCCAGACGCTTTCCAAACTGTTCCATCGTATACTTTTAAACGCTGATCTGAATTATCCCACCAAGTTTGTCCAGTTAATGGATTACTTGGAGCAGCAGTATTACTAAAATTTTCTAATAATTTAATAAAGTTTTCGTTAAAATACTCACCATATCCGGTATAATTTCTACCAACTAGTACTAAATTAGTTGATGTGTTATCAATTTGACCGTCTACTAGATCTATTAATAAATCTCCGTTTGTTTTGTTTAATTGATAACTCACATCACTCTCCAGTATAGATAATATAATTTAATGACAAGTAAGGAGACATAATGTTTAATGCATCTCCAAGACTGCCTGTTGTTTTGATGCCACCACTTGACGCAAAACCCTGTGTGCCGCCTGCACCAGGTTCAATAGTTAAAGGAACAGCTTCCTCATCTAGTACTGCGCCTGATCCAACTCTTGTTGCATAATACTGTGTACCTGAATCACCTTCCATATCGTGTTCGTGTTCTGGCAAATTATTAAGTGCAATTGATTTTGTTTCTGTTCCTGCGTTTCCACCTATTGCATCAGCTGCAATATCTGTTACTCTGTTTGCACTTGGGCCTCCCATGTTGTCAAGACCCAAAGGAAAACGTCCGCGCATATCAGGAAGTGCAAATGTATTAACTCCTTCATCCGAAAGTAAACTTGCATCTTTAAAATTATATTTAATTATGTTATACAATGCAGTATAATCAGAAATCTTAACTTCGCTGCCGTCGCATATTAACCAGCCATCTGGTGCAGTTGTACCACCAAATGGCATAATTGCTCCTGCCGGAACTAAAGGAATAGTTTTTAAGAAATTACGTTTTGTAATTCTATAAACGCCGGTTGTTCCGGTAGTTACATTTAATAATAATTCGTCAGCATTACCTGCATTATATGTAACTTCTTTATTACTGATAAAGCTGTTGGCAACTCTTAAATTAAATGTTTTTGTGCTGCCGCCTGTTTGTCCATCAAATTCAAAACTTACATTTTCTACATCACCTGATGCTGCAAATGTTGTTGCACTTGCTAATTTATCTGCACTGCCTGCTCTGCCGCTAACTGTACCACTTACATTACCTTGAACATTACCAATAAACGTATTAGCATACATTTGATCAAATTTATTATTTGCAGTACCAATATTTCTAGAAGAATTTGCATCGGGTGCAATATTTGCTACTGTTGTTGCTCCAAGAACATTAAGATTTCCACCTATGTATGCATCTCTTGCAACACCAATACCGCCTTTGGTTCTTATTGAACCTGTACTTATATTTGATGCTTGGACTGTACTTTCAATTTGTAAGTAACCACTGTCAGGTACTCCAGATTCAGAATTAATTTTAACATTGCCCGAAACTTCTAATTTTTCTTCTGGTGCTCCGGTGTTGATACCAACGTTTCCTGCAGAATCTAATCGCATAACTGTAGGTATTAGATCACCGTTTCTTAAACGAAAATCAATATTTGCGCCAGAAGTATTATGTTGAATAACACCAGCTTCGCCACTAATAAACACACTTAATTGTCCGCCGGAGCCTACTTGTATGCCTGCATTGTTTTTAACTTTAAGATCAAAGTTTGTTGTTGAACTTGCATTTCCTCTTAAAAAGTTTGATGCAGCTATTGTTTCTCCTGCAACAATAAGGCTTTCGGCCTTTTCAGCAGTTCCATAATATTTAAGTACTTCTGTACCAACTAATGCCTCGGTGCTTAAATTTAAACCTGCATTAATACCTGTTCTAAATCCCGGAATTGTTGTTTTAGGAATAAATGATTGCGCACTAAAAATAGCAGCAACAGAATCTTCAATTTTAACTGTTAATATATTATATGCTCTATCGTCATCGCCTAAGATATTATCAGCTGATGTACCAGTAAGCAATCCGTCGCTAAATTCAGGTCCGATTAAAATCCAATTTGAACCAGTAAACAAATATAATTGTTGTGTATCAGTATTAGCCCATAAGTCTCCTGGGTTTGAATTTGCAACTTCAGGAGCAGTAGCAGCCTTTTTTAATCCGCCTGCCGTTACCCAATTAGTTCCGTCATATATTTTAAGTTGATCAACTCCGTCTGTATTATCATACCAAAGCTGCCCTTCAACTGGACTGTTAGGTGCAGACGAATTAGCAAAATTTTCTAATAAATGTAGGAAGTTTTCACTAATTGCTTGTCCATAATCGGTACGCTGCCTGCCCGGAAACCTTAAACTAGTTTCTTGATTAAGTGTACCATCTTCGATAACAATTGTGCCTTTGTTAACAGAGTCAGTATAGTTTATTTCGTATGCCATATTGTATTCCTTAACCTGTTAAACTTTGTACACGCACAGTGTAGTCAATTTGAATTAATCTATTAAGCGACTTTTGTACAGGATGGAAAATAACGTGAGTTAGCAATCTTCCTGTTCCGCTTGCACTATAACTACGTAATCCTAGCTCGTCAAACACATATGCGTTGTTTGCATCGGTTGCTGTATCAAATGCTTGCTGACCATTAGGCTCGCCATAATCTAATAAACAACTTACAACAATGTCTGTGTAATTTGTTCCGCTTAAATGCCGTGTTTCTATTTTATTACGTGCTGGGTCTGTGTTGTTAACATTTCTGTCATCAACAATTTTTGTATAAGTTTGATTATACAAACTAGCATTTGTACCTGTACTGTTTGGTGTTAGGTATGTAATAATACCTGTTGGGTCAACACTTGTGCCGCCGTTGCCAAAGCTCATACTAGTAATATAACCCTGACCCGCATTGCCTAAACTTTCTGCCATTGCAATACTCATATTTTCATAATGTATTGCATTGCGCTTGTTTACTAGCACTTCTTGAGTTTCAGGGTCAAAGATTTTAATATGTCCTTGCACTAAAAAATTATTGTTATCTTGCATGTTACTCATCACTTTTCCTATACTGTATTTATTCTGGTAACTCACTTGTGCCTGCACGTAAGAATCTTGCAATTGAATTTTCTGTCTGTGCTAACTGGGTTCCAAGGTTGCTCCAAAGTGCTCCTGTTTTCTTTACTATCATTACTTGTACATTATCAGCAGGTGCAGTTGCTAATGTTACTATATTATTATCAACTGTAAATTCTGCATCAGAAGTTACATCTCCGTCGGTACTGTCAAGTGCTAGAGTAGGATCAAATACTTGAATTGCTGCTTTGCGCATTCTTGTACCAGCAACGAACACTTCAACTTCATTAATATTGTCTATTGTAAAGCCGGGTTCGAAGTCAACAGCAACGCCGTCTGCAACAAACGACTTACTTACTGTAATATCTTGATACGGAACAGTTTTGCTTATATTTTGATCATAAACTTTTGACCCTATTTCATGTATATCTTTAACTCCGGTTCCAAGTGTTCCTCGACGTAACTGACGCAGTGTATTTTCTTCTTTAACAAAATACTCTATACGTTCACCGTTGATGAATACTATACCAGGCATATTTTGGCCTTTGTTAGGTTCTGCAAGAAGTGCTCCATTATCAACTTCAATACGCAAATCATAATAGTTAAGTGCTTGGCGTAATCTAACTTCTGCTTTATCAAGACGCTTGAAGTGTGTTCTATTAAGCATATCTTTAAATTGTCTGTATGCAAATTTAGGAATACCAACTGGCGCTGTAAAATGTAACACATCTATTACATCATTATCACTAGGACGAACAGTTAGTTTAATTTGCTGTCTATCATCTGTTACATAATAATCTACACTCGGTGTTAACAATTCTCCATTCTTACTTACCCAAACATACTGCGCATCAACTGCTGGATTACGTAATGTAATAGTTCCAGATTTTAACAATCTATATGTTTTAAGTTCACTTGGTACATCTGTTGAACTTCTATTAACTACATCATAATTAATTCGTTCAATACCAAGAATGTCATGATTACTAAATTGTAATATTTCTATTTTTTCATTTAGTGCAGGTGCAGTATCAAAATACAATGTTCCCGGAGTATCTATCCATACACCTTCGCTGTTTAAATATCCAAACGCATATTCACCATCTGCAATAGCAAATATTTCAACAGTGTCTCCCGGAGCACCAGTATCATCAGTTAATAAGATTGTTGCATTAGCAACATCATAACGCCATTCAACAGGTGATTGGATTTCAACACCGTTTAAGTATACTTTTAATTCTTCAACATCTAAGCTACCAATTGACTGCTGGAACGTTTCGAACTTATACGTTCTTTGATTATTTTCTGGAATAGTAAATTTAATATTATATCCAGGGTTAAGAATCTTATTTCCAACCTTTACCATAATTTTATGTTCTAACGGAATTGCTGTAAATGGTACATCCTCTAATACAAATGCTGTTTGGATGCCGTTGCCAGTAAAATTATTAGTAATAATTCTACTATAATTTACAACTGTATCATCACTGAATACTGCATAATGTACTACTCTGCCTTCTAACAATGTTTCAGGGAATCTAATACCAACTTTTGCATTTGGTAAGTCGTATCCTTCTTCGTTACTATTAAATACTACCGTATCTAATACTTCGCCGTCAACACTAGCACTTACACTAGCACCATTAATCCAATCAACAGTTGTTATAACTTCAGTTGTAGATCCGTCTGTAGTATATTTTCCGTAATCTAATAAACTTTGTGTGCCAATAGATTGACTAATAATGTTTAGTTCTTGATTGGCTGCAGGTGCTACATTGAATGTTAATTCGTTTGTGTTCCAATTAATATTGTATGTAGTATCTTCGACTAATATGTCATCTACTTTAACTAAAACTGCATCTTTAGTCGAAGGTGTTGTACCTAATGAGAACTTAGTGGCTATCCCATCTGTTGTATAACTTTGGCTGTATATTACTCCATTGCCTGACGAGTCTCTTGTATAGACTTTAATGTCAAGTGCATCAGTAACTAATCCAGGAATTAGTTCTTCTGGACCTGCATGTGTAATTGGATTTACAAATCCGTCGCCGTCAACTATAATATCTTCGGCATTTACCCCTTTAGCAGTTGTATATGGTAAATCGCCGCCACTTAATTGTGTATCATAACTAGTAGGATCTGGAACAATACTACCATCACTAGTAGTTTTTCTTATAATTAGTGTATCACCGTCTCCAAATGCAATGCCCAAATCATCTAAATCAATAACAGTAGTTACACCATCGCCAATAATACTGCTTATAATAGCATCTTGATTAACTTGTTGATCTGTACCATAATTAACATCATCAATTCTTGTTAAATTAACACTACCTGATGTTCCTAAATAAACATTATATGTAACGTTATTTTCTAAAGGCTTACTTAGCTCAACAAAGATTGTACTTCCATCTGCTGTGAATACTTCGTCTTCATATGTAGTATCAAATGTATCCCATGTATCGGTGTACCAGCCAACAGTATCCCATCCTGATGGACCTGAGAAATCAATTGATTTAACTTCAACTCCGCCATAGTCAATGCCTTTCATTAGCTGTGCAAAATCTTTACCTAACATTCCAGTTACTGGTTCATAAAAATGATGAATTCTGTCAGTTGCCATTAACATATCTATTGGCTTATAATACTCCACAGAAATTACTGCATTTAGTTTAGGAGATTCTACAAATGTAATTTGTCCTTGCTGGCGCGAGTAAGTTTTATCATTATTTTCAATATTCTTATAGGTATATGTACTACGGAGCATTTCAACACCGTCTATCGTAATTTTAACTTTTTTACGGTCTAAATCCATTGGCCATTCTAAATTAAATACTGATTTTGCACCGGTGCCACTAAATGTCTGCGTTTCTAGTAGTTCTTCAATAAACACTGACTTGTTTATTCTATCAAACTTAACACGCATGTGTGCAGTTCGAATTGGACTATTTCCTAATATAGCACTTAGCTTTGCAGGAGTAGCATTTTCATTTTGAGACCCTTCAATAACAACCGCAGGCGTTGTAAGATAACCTTTTCCAGGATCGGTAATTTTTATTGAAGTAATTTTACCATAACCAAGGTAGGCTTTAGCTGTTGCAGGTCTAGTTGCATTTCCTACAATAGTAATCTTAGGTTCAAACGTATAGCCGCTGCCGCCGTCTTTAATTTTAATTTCAGTTAATTCGTATCCAACATTGTCAATATAATGTTTTTTAGGATATGTTTCAAATTCGTTAGTACTATTAATAATAGTGCCTGAACTAAACACTGCCTGATTAGGAATAATACCACCATCACTTATGCTGTAATACGGCGGTAAATCGAAATCAGTTACACTTGTATTTGTAGGTTCAACTTTATTATAAACATTAATATATTCTCTGATCTTAGTTTTATACGGTTTTACTTCTTTTAAGTAATCTTCAAAACTTTGTAAATTATCACTGTTAAATGTTACGTCATTTCTTAATTCGCTTACATTATATTTTGCCTTAACAAAACTAGTTTTAAAGATCCAGTCAATGCCAGGCTGTTCGGCCATTGCATATCTTACGCCAACAAAGAATAAATTATTATATTCTGATTTTAGCGTACCTATCAGTAGCTTATCTCTAAGAGTTTGTAATATGATTCTTAGTTCTCTAACTGGATTATTATCATAAAAATAACTATCAAAAGATCTATTATCAAACCCTACTGCATTTGTGCTGTAGTTATATAAACTTTCTTTAAACTGTATTGTACCGTTTTGTCTGCCAACTACTTTATGACTTTGAGTGTAATCATCGCCTACAATTGTAGATGTACGTTGAAGTAATATCCAGCCTCCGGAACCAGTAGAATCGACCTTAATAATATCACCTACATTTGCATCAAGTGAAGGAAGTAAATATGTTCCCTTTATTGTGTAATTGATAGTAGTAAATTGGTTAAATTCATCTGCATACCAGTCTTGGTATTCCCAATAATTTGTTACATCATAATCTTGAATGCTACTAATAAACCATTTAGTTCCGTTCCAGCTATATACTGCCCATTTGCCAAAAACATTAGAGTCTGCATTAACTAAAACACTAAACGGTCTTATAATTAATCTTGTTGAGTCTAAATATCCTGAACCGGCATTATCAATATTAACACTAGTAATTTGTCCTAAATTATTAATAGTAAAGTTAATTATTGCGCCGCTTCCTTCTCCCTCAAGCTGATATGATGGTGCAACTTTATATCCCCTGCCCGGATTAATAATATTAGCACTAATAATTCTACCATTACTAATAATTAAATCAATATCAGCTTGCACTATTTTATTTGTACTTACAAAACGCAATTCGTCGTACGATGCTATTGCAACATCGTACTGACTAGATACACTTGTAGGCGGAGCTTCTTTTGATAGCAAATCTGATAAATCGTAGCTATCAATTAACAACTCACTTGCTAATCTAATATTCACACGCTCAATAGTCTGTTTTAGTGCTTCAAAGCGATTTTTAAACATTCCCTGTCTTGGTCTGTTTTGAACTCCATACCTTTTATTTGATGGAATAGCTGTGTCAGGAACAGGTCTAAGATTAGTATCAAACCCAATTAAACTATCATACCACTTGCGTTCAATATCAGGGTGTATTGTACTAGTTTCTAAACCTTCGCTTACTATTTGATATTCATTGTGTCTATTAATATTATTTTCAAGATCTTGTTTATATCTAATTTGTATTACAACATCATCGCCTTGGATTAAGTCGTTACAATTATTTAGAATAAATTTATTCTTACTAATAAAACTAACAAATTTATAACCTTGTAATCTAGGATCTTCAATTAGATTAGCAATGTCAATAGTATTAAGTTTTCTTTTAGGTTTGTAATCAGTTGGTTTGGTGCGCTTGCCTAAAACCCAGAAATAATATTTTGCACGGAACGTTTGTCCAATGTTGTCATATGTTAACTGTGTTGAATAACGTGTATTACCATAAACACTTTGGCCGCTTATTCCTAGACGTAACCCGTTATCTGTATCGGCAAGATCATCCCATACTTGAGGAATGTAATCACTTTCTACCCATTCAAAAATATCAATACTCGATCCACGGATTAGTTTATTCCAATCACGTTTTTGATCATTAGTTGAACCTCTATAAGGATATGTAAATCTAGCAGAATCAGTGGCCCACCATATTTCGCCTACATGTTCTTTACCCCAATATCTATCAGGATCTACAAGGAAGTCATTTACTAATCCAGTATTATAAACTGCTGGATCAAAACCTGCTTTATAGTCAATTTCTTGTTCTGCTGCACCAGCAATTTTTCCTTGCAATGGATCAATATAGTCTAAACGTGTAATAAATTCATTTGTTCTACTGTTATAAAGTGTTACTCCAGAAATCTTATCAACATCAACTGGCAATACTTGTGCATCAATTTCTTTCCACCCAGCTGTATCAACATTTTTTCTAAAGTCAACTACTTGACCTCTGTATCCGTCTAATGCTCCAACATTGTTAGATCCGCCATCTGAATCCCATACTCCGGATGATTGTTGCGGTATACCAACATAAATGTGATTGCCAAAAGTATACAAATTTTCACCAAATGTTGCTTGAACTGAAGGATAAATTATTTGCTCGCTATAAAGTGCGCCAGCTTCTCTATTTTCGTAAACATATACAACACCTTTGTCGAGTTTGATATTTCTAAATTCAGTAAAATTATTATCAAACGTTGTTTCTTGGCTGTCAAAAGTTGTTGGAATTTTTTGATCGCCATTTAAACTTGAAATTACTAGATTATTGTCGCCAAAGTCTAATGCATAACCAAATTGTTCTGCAATTTCATTCTGTGGTGAAGTTATAGTTTGATCTAATACAAATATACCGTTTACTTGTTTATAAACATAAACTATGCCACTATCAATACCATTCTGGTCATTAAGTGATGCACTGATAGCAAATTTATCGCCTTTTGGTGTTAGGCTTATATTTTCTCCCCACGAAGTAGTATCGTTCGGCGATTCAATTATCTGCGATACTTGATATTTGTCATCTGCTTCTCTATAAACTACTATTCGTTTTTGTGTAGTACTATCTGTGGATATAAGATTTGCTTTTACAATTATAACTTGTCCGTCAGCACTTATATCAAATGTTTGACTAAAGTCTGCAATATTACCAGGATCAAATACTGCTTCATCATATAATTTTTGGACTGTAAGGTTTGGAATATAACCTAAATAATCTACTTTAGAATCAAGTAAGGTCCAATCAGTAACAGTAAATTCTGCATCTTCAGCAATATTAGTTTTTGCTTTATACAACAATCCATCTTTTAATACAATGTTATCTTCTGCGTAACTATATGTATTGTCCCAGGTTCCGAGATAATTAATATCTTTACCATATCTCCAACTTATATTATTCCAGTAAACTGGATCAGTTGGGAATACTCCTGACACTACTGGTCGTATAGCTTTGTAGTATTCGTCTTTGTAAATAACAACTTCGTCAGTAGTATATGCCCTTAGTTGGAAGCCACTAACATTTTCTGCATCAATAACTCCGTTACGGAAAATTTCAATTTCGCCTGGATGTTCTCTGCGCCCTGTATTAATTGTTTCACTTGCTGCATCAACACCTCTAGTACCAACTAATAAAGTAAAGTATTTGTTAGATTGCACTATTCTTATCTTAGATCCAAACTTTCTATCAGCTGTACTATTAATACTTGCAAGAGTTTTTTGTAATACATAAGTGTTGTCGGTCTGTCTTCTATATATTACTATAGCGCCTTCGTCTAAATTACCACTAGCTGTGCCAGTTGGATCTGTTGGAAGATTATATAACTGTCGATAATCTTTATTTAAACTATATGGAGGATTTGATTCCTTTTTTATTCCACTTTCGATAGTTTCGTTAAAGAAATAATACTCTTCATCAATTAACGCAGGAGTGTTGTCCCAAGTTAAGTTAGTGTTTTGAAAATCAACTGAGTTTTCAAATACTAATAATTTTCCTACTTTTGAAGTACCTACTGCTATTTGATTATCAGAATCGTCAACCTGTCCAATAATTCTATCAACATCACCTGTGCCTCTTTCGCTTTCGTTAGCAAGACGTTTGATTTCATATCTACCAATGTTATTAGCTTCTTCAAATTTTCCGCTATATGTAACACCATTATAAGAAGTTAATAACTTTACGTAAACTCTAACACTGTTAAAATTACGCTGATAAAACACAACTTCTGCTGCACTAGTAGCATCCAAACTACTGGCTGCAAGGCCGCCTGAGCCGTCACTAGGTGTTTGCACATCTACTAATACATCTCCTATTGCAGGTTCAAATACATTTCCTGATGCATCAAATCGAGTAAATTTAAAATCAATATAACCATCCCACATATCAATAATAGTTTGAGACTTATTAATTAATTCACTTGCAAGGAAAGCATTACTATAATCAACAAATCTTGTAGTATCATATACTCGGAAATTAAATGTTTCATTTCCGATTAATGTATCTGAAAATTCTTTACCAACTCGTGCAAGCCATTTGTTAGATGGCTGGAATGCTTCGATATCTCCGGGATCACCTCTATACGAAAGTTGTGTTATAAAACTTGTATTATTTTTGTTTAATACATATGTACCAATATCAGCAACAGTATCTTGAACATTATAATACACATTGAGATCACGTGAACTTTCAGCTAATCTAACATCTGCATAAACAAGACCGCGGCCAACATCATACCATGTAGTCTTATTATCGTAAACAAATCCATTTGCATCAGATTCTTCTGCCGTCCATGTAGATAATGGTGCCTGTGTAGTATTGTATGTCTTAATTAACCAATATCCGCCTACTGCGTTACTTGTTGAATATGTATTTTCTAAAGTATATAAACCAACAAAATCTTTGTCGTCAATAAACAATTCACCAGTAATTGCTATTGTACCGTTTGTATCTTTAACGTAAATTACTGCACTATCGCCGGATCTTGCAGCATAAACTACTTCGGCTCTACCTGTTGTAGTAGTTACAAAATCTCCAACTTCAGGAAGCGAAATAAATGTTTGCACTTGTAGAATATAATCAACTTTATATATAATTTCATGTGAGCTACTTAGCCATGCTTGATTAATTTGCGGGTAGGCATTGTCAAAGGGTTGGTATGTGTCTAGAGTAGGGTTAGCATAACTACGTTCTTGCCAATATAAGTTAACTGTATCTCCAGCAAACTCGCCGCTTTCTCTAGTTTGAGTAAAGTCTCTTCCCTTTGTACCTAGGTACATATCTTGTGGAGCACGTACTAATATGTGATCAACAAAATTGTTTTCTAATCCTGGATCTCCTGATACTAACAATGTAGTATCTGTTGAATCTACGTCTTCAGTCGATATTAAATTTTGATAGTTATCAAATGTTGAAAATGTTTTCGATCCAGTTTCTGGATTAATAGTTCTCAAAGCCTGCCATAAACTTTCTCTAAATTTAACAATATCTCCCTTTGTATATGTTACAGTTGGATCAAATTCTCCAGTAAGTTTTGTTTTTACATTAGATGCATTTGGTACACCAACTACAATATATTCTCCATCTGGAGATATGTCAACACTTTCTCCAAATCTTGATCCTGTAATATCAAATAACGAATCATTAGTAAATCTAATTTCTTGATTAATAACAAAGTTGTTACTTTCTCTACTTCTCACATATATATTAATTTTGCCATTTTCATCGTTTGGTGCAGCAACTACTAGTGTTCTATTATCAGCACTCGAAGCCATTACATTGCCAAATTCTTGGTCCGAACTATCCCAATCGCTAGGATTAGTTATTACCTGTCTCTGAGAATAAACTGGATTGTTTTCAAATACCGACCATCCCGGTGCATAATCATCAACCCATATACGTTGATCTTTATACTGTGTGCCGGTAAGTAAATTGTTTATATCTTGTGTAACTGCACCACTTTGTGATTTTATTCTTACTGATCTTAGTTTTACTATAGCAAGCTCTTTGTCTGAGAACGCTGTGGTGCTTATTTGTTCATTTATAAAATAAACTTTATTTAGATCCGTGCTTTCAACTTCATAAATTCCGTCTAGTCCAACAGCGCCTGCTCCGATAACTCCAAACAAGTCGCCCGCTTCGATGTTATTTTTTGCCCACTTGTTTATAGTTAATTCATTAATAGGTTCGCCCTTATCACTAAATCTACCAGTGTCAACTACTAATGCTGTTGCTACTACTTTGGTATCAATTAATTGGTAAACATTCCAATCATCATTTCCTGTTTCAATTAACCAAATATATGACCCTAATTCAATTTTATTTACATCAGCATCAAGTAATTCATACTTGTCGTATGCAGTAAACGTAACATCGTCAGGATTTACATAGCCGCCTGTTTTAAGATATTCTTGTGGAACAGTTTCAGGAAATGCAGAAGTATGTATATAAGTATCAGGTTTATCAAATACATCACTAGGATATATTCTATAAATTTTGTCAATATCTGTTGGAACAGTATTTGTAAGTTCAAATATTTGTGGTGCTTCTTCTAACTTCTTGTCTGTTAATTTGTATTCAAGTTGTTTTTCGTTTTCTGTAGATCCGTATCTACCAAGTTGTACTGCCCATTCTTCATATAGTTGTATCTTATCTTCTTCGTTATCTGATAATGAATCAAACAGTTTAGTAACTGCGTTCATAGTGCCTTTATCTTGAATAAATCCATTGTAAAATTTAAATTGGCTGACATCATCATTTATAATATTAGCAAGATATTGTCTCTTTTGATATCCGATCAAATGCTGTGCTAATTCTTGCTGTGACTTATCGAAACCTGCGCTATCTAAATCATAGAAGTCCATAAATTGATTAATTCTATAATCAAAGTTTGTTAATAATTTCTTTTCAGGTTCTTCACTTAGTCTAAACCAAACATTGCTATTAAAATTAGAACTACCAACAATATTTTGAGTAGCAACATAATAATATTGTCTATGTTTTACCATGTCTCCAATTTGATAATCTTGATATTCTTTCCAAGCAGTATATTTTGCATCATCAAAAATAAACCCAGGAACATTAAATCCGCCTTGCCAATTGTCTGTTCTATATGCATTAATTTTTAATCTTTCTTGTCTATAACCAGTTGATGGTTGATAAATGATATCATTAAATACTGTCTTGTTATCAAACAATAAAACATGTTCTTTTTGGACTACTGGCAATGCTACATGATAAAGACCGTGATCTGTATTAACAACTTCGATACCAAAACTGTTTTGATCTCTTAACATACTGTTAAACTTAAGATCTAAAGGGTTTGCATTTTCATCAAGTATCGAATATCCATAAAACGGGTCAGATAAGTCGTCGACAACATGATACGGTTTATCAAACTGCAATCTGTTGGCACTAGGACTTAAAGATAGTACAGTGCCGCTTGCCCAGCCCTGTGTTGTCCAGAATAAAAATTCTTTAGCAGCATCATTCCAATCATCAATTTGTGATCCGTCTTGTGTATTATTAAAATTAAATCCTAAGTCTTTTAATCTTTCGTTGTATCCAAGCATGAAAGAAACAACTTCTTGACTTGTTGAAAATCTGTGGCCATACGGTACTCTAAGAATTTGTTGTTTGTTAAAATTCTTTTTAAACTCAGCGCTTTTGCCGCCAACTACTGGCAATGATGATAGCTGAGATAGATTTTCTCTAGTAAAGGTAGTTCCGGTAGTAAATGAAGTATTAACTCTAAAATACTTTCCTGCATTATCAATTACTTGTCCTTTAAGGTATGGAGTATTAGACTGCCACTCTGTAGTTACTTCACTAACGCCGCCTACAGTTATTACAGGCGACTTAGCAGATGCACTAGGTTCATAATAATCAAAATATGGATTATTTTTACTGTAGCCCCTTACAACAAACCCGTTAGCTAATTTTTCTACAACAATGCCACTGTAAGTAATTAAATCAGTTGGAGAACTTGTGTTTAAAAACACATCATAATTTTCTGCTGGAACAAAAACGCCGTCTTGACTTTGATCTTCAACAATGCTTCTACTGTCTAGTATCACATTTACTTTATCTTTATCTGTAAAACCAGCAATCTTCAATCCTAATTGATTAGATAACGATTTTAGTTCTGTTTTGTAATCTTCATATACCTTTAATACATTACTCGAAATTAAATTAGAAACATAGTTTACTAAGCCTGCTGTCATTACACGCTGTGAAGACTGAACTGTATTAGGTAAAAGCAATTCTTCTATTTGAAGTACTTTACTAGTAGGATTATAGATATATTGATTTGCAAAATTCTTTTGTATTCTACTAATATCAAAGCCAATGCCAATTGTTTCGGCAGGTTTATTAAGTACCATCGAAGTTAATACAGCAAATGGATATTCTGCACTGCGGCGCCATGCATTTTCAACAGGAGCCCAGTCACCAAAACTAAAATTGTTACTTGTTGATCTTAATTCAAAGTTATCAAGAAAATTTGATCTTAGTGGACTTTTTAAAAAGCCTAAACTGTCTACAGGTATATGATTAGTTAATCCAGGACGAACATAATTATTATTATATCTTATGTTTCCAGGTTCGGCAATTTTGCCTTGTTCTAAATCTTCCCATAACAGTAAGTTATCTCCAGTATAAGGAGCAGGACCATATACTTCATTCCACCAACTCGGTTTTACAGTAAATCCTAGCATTTCCCAAGGATGTGTATGAGGTCTGTCAGTATCAAATGCATTTTGATATATGCCTCTCCAAAATCCAGGAAGAGTATTGCCATTTGTAGATTTCATCGAGTTGTAATTAAACGTAAACTCGTCTTGTCTAAGATAAAAATAATTATCTGTGTAATCATTATCAATGATTGACAGCCAATCTGCAAATGTCCTTAATAAACTACTATTGACTTCTTCTCTAGTATAATCACTATTTCTATACTCGCCGCCTATAAATTTATGAACGTTAAAAATATCTGAATTGTAAGTAACTTTAATATTATTAAATAAACGTTTTTCTAATTCAACTAATAGATTATCTCTAAAATCTTGATAACATCTAACATAACTTCCGTCATGTCCTCTTACCATTGCTTGCCCAATTGGATATTCATCGTAAATTGTAGTGTCAATAGTTGCATGGTTTGCACCAACAGTTGGCATGTAAAGAATTATATTAGATCCTTTAAACATATGTTGATGTGCAGCGCCGGTTCCTCCAGCATCAATATCTGCTGCTTTTGCAGCGGCTATAGTTGTATATAAAGGATAGAACCAGCCTATTTTACCTTCTGCATTAAATCCTTCTTCTGATTGTGCATAAATTTTATAAGCAGTTCCGTCAACTGGAACATTTTCAGGCGCTGGCCTAAAAGTATCGTCATACGTTATTTCAGGTGCATAAGCAGGATACAATCCTAACTTACTAGGTGTTGGTGGTATAAATGTACCATCTGTAGTTGAATATTCATAAACTGTTAGGTTGTCACCTTCTTTAATAAAGTCAGCAAAAATATCTACAAATCCAACATTATTAAAATTGTAATCGACACCATGGATTAGTTGTGTTCCATTTATATAGACATTTACACTTCTAGTTGACAATTCTGAAAGATTAAATTCTTGAGATAATGCATAACTTTTTGTACGAACATCTAAGATTTCATATTCTATAATGTTAGCAGATTGGTATCCAAGTGCATCACTAAAATAAAACGGTTCGGTTTTTAATTTGTCTTTATTTAAATCTTGTAATATTAAATCAACATGCTGCTTAGTTTCAGTTTCTACTCCTAAGTTTACTGCTGCGTCTAAAAAGTTTCTTTTAAATCTAGCATATTCTCTTCTGCTATAATCTAATGACTTAACTAGATTATATTTTTTGTTAGTAATATGATAAGCAGATAAGTTGATAGATCCGCTATGCTTAACAAAACGCTTTCCGTAATTATCAACATCTCCTAAATCTCTAAGATTGCTTTTTCCAGGATATTCGCCCGAAAAATCTTGTAAATCCTCAATCATTGTGTCGACATGATCAATAACTTCACCTAGTGTAAATTCACTAAAGTCTTCGTTTTTTGGATTACGTTCAAAGTTAATCGGAAATTCATAATACCCATTAACATTTTTCTTTGCTTGAGATGTTTTTGTTTTGATAAGAACAATGTCATTTTCTTTTAGTTCATTATTAAATACTACTAATAATTTTTTATTAGTTCTGTCTAACACATAATCTTTTGTTAGCTTATTATTAACAAATACATTAACAACTATATCAGTGAGCGTGCCGGCTTCGCTATACACGTCTATTTCAAAAGTTTGTAACTCGTCTTCTGTTACATCATACTGACGTAGTACTTTTTGTATACTCTTTTTAGGCTTGTTTGTTAGACCATTGGTCCACTCAAACTCGGTTAAATTTTTATATTTTTTAATAAAGCCTGGATTGATTGATTTATTATAATAATCTGTTCCTAGTTCATAAGAAAATTTATCAGTTAATAAATTAAAATCAAACACAATGTCGCCACTGTTATTGATATTCCTATATGATAATGGAAATCCTAATTCAGCATCAATTGTTCCAGCACCTTCTCTATAACTAAACAATTTTGTGCCAGCAAATGTTGTTGCACTATATGCTGTAGAATCACTAAAACTATTTTTATCAATATCAAATACTTCAAATAATGGTGGCTGGTTTAATTTTGTTTTTTCTTGTCCTAATTTCCAAGACGTACCGTCATAATAGTAACTTTTACCAGCATTTTTAACACCTTGAGTAACTAACACAGTTTCTAAAACATTTGGATTAGTATCTTCAGCTTCGACCAAATTAATTTGTCTTTTATTACCAATGGTAATGAACTTAACAAGATAAATTTTACCATTAACTAATATGTCAGTATCTGCTGTAAACAGCACTCTCATATTTTCTGCTAAGTTGGTACCATCTACTCTGTATCCAATTTGTCCTTGTATATTTGAAAATGCATCAACAGTAACAGTATCAATTAAGTCAACATCTTGCTTTGCAAAACTTCCGTATTTGTTTAGTTTTAAACCAGCTTCAAATTCAATAATTGGACGCTTTGCTCGCGATGCTTCATCAAGAGATAATTCAGTGTTATTATATGTAGCACTTGCTCGAATTACAGTTCTATGGAACCATTTATTATAACGACTCCATGCATTTTTGTCAGGACTTGAACGGTTAATAACAAGATAATCTTTATTCGCTGCATAACTTGTAGCATCACTAAAAGGAAGTGTATCAAATGCATCTGTTCCAAACGGAACTAATACTTTATCTGAATATACTGCTGGAATAATTAAGTCAACATCTTTGATTAATTTAATTTTATCTCCGACGCCTTCTACATACCAATCATTAGTGTTATATATTGCAGGTGTAACATCGCCTTGGAATCTAATTTTCATTCCATTAGATAGTTCAACACCATTTGCACTTGTATAATTCTTTTTACCAATAATTTCTGCGGCAATATCTAAGAATGTATTTTCTTCAATATCAGCTATTCTAACATATCCACTAGTATCAATATTATTTTTACTGATGTAGTATAATCTATCAGGTGCGTTGTCTGGAATTGTAAATTCTATAACGCCTTTTTCAAGATATACCGTAGCAACTTCTTCGCCTTCTTCGCCTAACTTGCGAATGCCGTCTGAATAAATTGTGCTTACATTTTCGTCTTCATCAAAAGACACACTGCCACCGCTAGGAAGAACAACAAAATCTCCTAAATCATAATTAGCATCAACTTCATCATACAATGTTCCGTCATATATTCCATTAGACCTAATGCCTTCAGAACCTGCAACAAGAATCGCTGTACCTGGTGTAAATGTTCTACTAATAGCAAATGCAACCGGATGTCCTGGAACATCTACTTCAAATCTATATGTTTGTCCTCTATAAAGTTTAAGTGTAGGATTTCTTGTTAATCCATCGTTAAACACATATGCTTTATTGTCACCTTGATCTTCTAGTGTTACTGTATACGTGCTAGTTACTGACCTTGCTTGTCCTCTAACATTTACTGTTTGAGGACCGTTTGGCAACCAGTAATATTCACGAAAGTTTACAAACTTATCCCAATCAATATTTGGGTTCCAACTATAAAATTCTTGACTATTTAATATACTATGATCTCTAGTGTCAGCGCCAAATACTTTTAATTGGTTAATATAATCATTGTAGTCTTTATAAAAAGTAACATTATTAAACTCGTCTTTAGAAATTAGAGCAGGCTCTAGTTGATAATTTTCTCTATCATCAGATACGTCAGAAATGTAATTATCATTAGTTGTATATGCTTTAGCAGTCTTTCTACCAAAATAACCTTCAATTTTTTCTGCTTCGCCCGGTTGTATTAACTGGTCTAGCGTTGCTTGTAAAAACTTTTGGTTTGCTGTGGTTCTAAAAAACTTAGGAAGAAAATCACTACTAGTAACTTTACTGTTACCTTGATTGGTTTCGTTTTGATCATTATTAGCCATTAGTAGCTATAGCCTCCACCTGTTGAATTTGTTGAACTACTGGCACCTGTTGATGTATTTGTAGTTGAATATGTAGTTCCAGTACTTGCACTGCTTTTTATTTCCGTATAATTTGTATTATCAGACGATTGGATAACATTTCCTGATGCCTGAAGAGATGCTGCGGTAATTTCGTCAATGATTTGAATATCATTAACTGTTGCACCACTGATTAATATTTCGTTTGGTTCTGATTTGATTTGAAACAAACTACCGAATGACTGTGTTTCTTGTTTAGGTACCATCAAAAAGCTAACTAATTTTGGTCTTAATTGAGATAACACATATGTACTTAATTCTTGGAAGTAAAACGTTTCGCCAAAGTCCCAATTTTCAAGTGCAAAGAATTTATCAATAGCACTAATAATATCAGCTTTGAGTTCATTATTGTTTGTAACTAATTCGCTATTTTTTACAATTTTAAAAGTTACTTGCAAATCAGAATTTGCTTTGCTACCAAATAATATTTTATACTGTGTAGGATGATATATTATTTCATCACTTATAGACTTAATTGCATTAAGTTTAGATCCAAATGATCTATATAGTTCGTCATTACTTGGCGGAAGTGGTTTAATTGTGTTTTCTTCTTTAAGCCATCTTCTAAGTTGCACATCATAAGACTTTGTTAAAACAAACGTATCAATAATATTACTTACTGCCGGATCTATTCTATAATTGCTATCAGCAACATGAGAATAGTGAAACTTTAAATTTGCTCTGCCTTCATATGCTTTATAATCAATATTTAAAGACGTATTATTAAGAGACTTGTTTAAAATTTTAAACACCTTTTCTTCAAGTAGATAAAATACTTGTCCTTCTGTTCTTGCACTATATGGAGCAATTGCTGATTCATTAGCTACAATTAATACAGTATTAGATTCGTTTGGAAAATACTTATAGCTTTCTACGCCGTCTGTTGTATAATATCTCTTTTGAAAAATTATTTTATCTTCACTGTCAATTTCTTCATTACTATAATCAACTAATATACTAAACAGCTCAGGATCATCAACTACGCCGTCATCGTCTGAATCTAAATATGTAACTATAATTTTTTTAGTATCAACGTAGCCTTCAGCATCTCTGTATGCATCTTGGATGGACCAAGTAAAATCTCTAGTAAACGAATCAGTCGACCCTTGCTTGTTATTAATATTTAAGATATCAATTTTATCTCTATAAGTCTTACCTGTATTAGTATCGTAAACCTTGTCTGCACTATCAAAGAAAAATTTGATTTGAGTATCACTTTCAAATACAAACCGCAAATTTCTATATGTTATTTCATATGTTTGTCCATCAGTTTTAAAATTTAATAACCAACTTGCATCGAGATTCTGTCCACTAACATCTCCTGTTTTACCAACAGCAAATGCATTTGATATGTTAATATTTTCTGCAAGAACTAATTTCCACTGTCTAGCAGTAGCATCATATCTTAATGCATAATCATTATAGTTAAATGTTTGATCAATTAATTGTGCTTTAATATCATCAGTTAGTGCTCTACTAAACTTTGGAACAATTTCTTGTAGTAGAGCGCCTGTTGGAACATTATCATTAATAGTAATTGCTCCAAAGCCGTTTTCGTCAATTAATTTTCCGTCATCTTGAACACTTATTATTTTTGTCCAGATATAACTTTTAGTATTCTTTTTTACAGGAGTTCCGACTACAATGTTATTATTGGCATCAAAATATGACCCAGTTGGTGCTACAAATTTAACTAGCGATCCTGCTTCAACAAACTTTAAACTATTTGCAGTAAAAGAACCCACTGCAACTACCACATCATCAATATCTGTCAATGTGCCTGTAAAGTTATTTGTTGCTGTAGTTGCTGCTTTCCAGCTAATATTTAGATCACTTACAATATTTCTAGGAAATTTATCTAGATAAAAATTTCTCATATATGTAGTCGACAGTATATTTTCAACAGTGTTATTGATTATGCCTTCAATATCACTTTGAGTATTAAAACTAAATTTAGTTTTTTCGATAAACTCTTCTTTATATATAATGCCATCTGTAGAAAATAAGTCTGTGTTACTATATTTTCCGCTAGTGTCTTTCAGATCAAAATATCTGCTTATTCCTGCACTAATTCTATTAGTGCTTTTAGTTTTGATAATATCTTGGCTAATAGCAAGCGGTCCGATATTATAGTCTTCACCAGTAATTAATCTATTTTGAGTATAATATGTAGCAGGAGCATTTGTTCTAATTTCGTCGTTAGATTCACTTGTATTTGAATTCGCAACTGTGTATTTTAACTCTAATCCCAGTGTTAACGTTTCTCTATTGCCATTTCTACCTTGATATCTTATTTCAATATCAACTTTGCCAATTGCACTAGGACTAACAACCATTGATTTGTTTGCACTAGTTCTATAATAAGTTTTAAAATTTCCGCTAGGAAGATTACCAAATACACCGTCACTAAAAATAAGACTAATTCTATCGCCTACTCTAGTACTGACAGCAAATACATCTTTTATTCCCTGAAACAGATTATTATAGATAATGTTATTACCTTCTACAGAATCAATTTTAGTCCAGTTTGACAATTCTACGCCTGCATCATCTACACTATAAAGCCAAACATCACTGTCATTGATGTTAGTACTGTCAATAGATACTGCTTGATTAGGTGTAGGATTTGATATGTTGAATGCACCTTCTTCAAGTTTGCCTTGACGGAAATGCATAAAGAAACCAGTATTTGTACTTGCTGCACCTTGTCCATCGTCTCTAAACAAGAATGCAGGACTATTACCAGGCAGTGGCGGTTCTTCAACAATTGTTTGATTTTGTATATCGGAACTAACAACTTCAAATCTAGTAGTTGACCCTTCAATACGTTTTGTAAAAGGATATAACGCTTGTTTGGTATTAATTGAATTAAATCTATATTGCTGTGTAACTACATCGCTAATAGTTGCTGTTTTTAAAGGGTTACCAATTGTATTTTGTACAGGGAGTGCTGCATTTAGAAGTTTAATAAACTGTTCAAAATAATTTGTGTTTGACTGGTCATTCCATTTAATAACAGTATTTGCTAAGTTAATACCGTTTGAATCAAATATTGTTTCTGTAGTTTTAACTGTTGATATTTTTAATAAGCCGTTGGCAGGCTGATTACGTCTTGGATTGTAAGCAAGCATGCGAGCAAGACGGAGAATTGATTCTCGACGTTCTGCTGTTTCAAGAAAATTTTCTCTTGCGTTTAAATCAATACGGAAACTTAAATTTTGTCCTAGATATGAAATCATATCTATTAATGCTAAAAATTCACTAGATTCAATATAATCGTTAAAATCTTCAGGATAATTTTGACGCAGATAATTAATCATTGTTCTGCGTAAATTATCAAAATCATAACTTTGGAAATCTACATTTCTAAAGGTCTGATAAATGCGTTTCCAATCTTCAGCTACTAGTAATCTAGACTGTCTATCTGTTGATGACATGGCACTTCCTTCTATACTTAGATATTTATCTGATTTATAAACCGAGTATTTAATTTAAGCCATTGTTTTGATCAAACTTAAAACGCATTGTATCAGCAATATTATAGTTTAAAAACACTACACTTGCTTCAACTTGTATACCTTGATCGTAGGTATCAACTACTACTTCTGTTACTTGTAGTCGGGGATCATAATTAACAATTTGAGTTACATTTTCAATAATAGCAGTTTGCACTTCTTGTGTAAATGGCTCATATAGTAAGTCCCAAATTATACATCCAAATTCTGGATCTGATAATTTTTCTCCCTGGCGTATATGAAAATGATTTATAAGATCTTGCTTTACAAGTTCAAAATCGTATACTGTCCAATCGTTTGTATTTGAATATACTGTGGAAAATCCACGGTATGCTCTAGATGCAGATTCAGTTTTAGGCACTGCTGGTACAGTAACTCGTTTATATAAATTTTTTTCTAATTCGCTCATACTGTATTTAACCTACTGTAGGAGTATTACTATCTACAGTGTCGCCAGCTGTAAGTGTAGGACGCGGAGCGGATTCTTGATACTGTGCTAGATATCGTAATGCATCAGCCTTTTCGTTTTGGAATCGCCTAACACAACTTGCTCTAACATTAGGAGTACTTCTACCAAAATATCGTTGTCCGTTTTCTGCTCCTCGTTCACTGTATACTGCTTCAATAATTGCTTGATCGCTAGGATTAGTTGTTCCTAATGATTGGAATGCACGTTCAAATATTCTTGCACATCCGCCTGCGCCGTGTTGGACACTTGTACTCCAAATTACATCAGCTACAATTGGAGTTCTAGAAGATAAATCAACACCGGTTCTACTTCTAATTGATCGTAGGCCGCCTCCATAGTATTTGTTAGCAATGTATTCGTGCTGCGATTCAGCAGCATGTGCATCTGCCATTAATGTTTTCCAAGTATTTTTAAATGTGTCTGTACCTTGTCTTGCGGCGCTGTCGCCTCCAGCATTTGATAATGCTTGATAGACTTGCGGAGCATTTGTTTGAGCCCATGACAAATATTCTCCCATAGCACCTGTCTTTGCAGCAAGCTGATATTGTCCATAACTCCAACCGCCTGTGCTATCCCAACCAATAGCAATAGGACCATCTCTGCCCGATTCATACTGTGCGCTAAGTGTTCCTAAACGATAAGTTCCATCGTCTGGTAGTGTTACAGATGAACTATAATTGCTCCGTGGCGCTGTTCCTGTCCCGCTGCCAGTGCCGCCGGCTCTACTATCAACATTACCTGAACTTAGGTTGCCGCCGCTTCCTGCAACATATGCACTACAATTTCGATTACCTTTGTTTTTAGCAAACGTATCAGGAGTAATAACCCTGTCTGCTGTCGGTAGTCCGCCGGGCGCTTCTCTATCTGTTTCAGACTTTTTATACGACAATGGATCCATATTTTCATGATGTGGCCATGGTTCGTGTTGCGGAGATCTTGTAAGAATACTTTGATAAGCAACTGGTGTAAAACTGCCAGGAAATGTATATGGTAACGTAACTGTTGACAAAGGATCAACTGGTTGTGCTTTTGCAGCAGGTGCAGCAGTTGGTCCATTCATGTGAATATATGTTGCAGTCTCTCTGTGTTCTCTAGAACTAGAAATATGTGTAGATCCTTGGGTACTTAATCTATTATCTTGTCCACTATTAAGATGAAAAAATCTTCCATTAGAATTATAATGATCTCTACCAACACCTACATGCTGATCTCTACCAACTGTAATTTTTGAATCTTTTCCAACTTGTAAATTATAATTATGCTGTGCCTCAAACTGTATTCTACCGCTTTCTAAACCTCTAGAATCAGTTTCGCCGCCTTTACTATAACGTGCAGTTGCTTTCATATTAATGTTTCGGCCAGCTTCAAAATTAATATCTCGTTCAGCAGTAATGTTTAAATCATTATCCGTCATAATACTAATACTATCATCTGCATGAATGTCAATTTTACCGTCACTGGTAATTTCAATCCAAGCTGTTCCTCTACTGTTACCAATATAAATTAAATCTTCTGAATTATGTAGTAATATTTGATGCCCGGTTCTTGTTCTAAAACGTAATAACTCATTCTGAGGAATAGTTTCGTCACCGCCTTCATCGCCAATTTCTTTGTTAACATAAACAGGAGGACCGTCTTCAGCATGTGTTTTTCTAATAAATGCTGCATCGCCGTCATCCATAACAAAACTAGATCCACCTAATCTATTATAAGGAATGTTTAGTTTTTCGGGCGCGGCACCAACTTCAAATTTTGGTGAACCCGGACGTCTGTCTCTAGTACCCGGAGTGCTAATTCCAAACACAGCACTAGGGAGTTCACGACGTGCGCTCGATGTTGTTGTTCCACGGACTTCATCAAATATTAAACCTTGTGATTCTAAAACATTTGTAAAGTCTTTGTTATAAGGTTTGTTGAAAAGGGTGGGATCAACTAGCTCACCCTTTTCAACTTTTTTGTTATATTCGCCGGCCGGAAGTTTTGCACCTTTTAGATTCGGTGGTGTATTATCTGTAGTACGTTCAGTACTTGCACGACCATCTGGAATCATAAAGTTCATATAATCTTCTGGAATACATCCTATCCAATATCCCATATTGAGGTCGCCTTCAGCAAAAACGCACAATACCTTTGTGCCAATGTCCGGAGGTACCATCCACATGCCATAAGACTTTTGAGTGTATTCATAACCGTCGTTATCGGTTAATCCCTTGTTAGGAGTAACGCCATAAAATGGCATCAGATATTTTACGTTTGCAAGTTGTCCGGTTCTTTCTGGCGTGCTGCCGCCAGCTGCATATCGAAGTATTTCAACTTCTAAACCGCCCATATATTTTCTGTCAAGGTGATTTACTACTATAGCTTCAAAAGGTCCAGAGTCCTTAACAATGTTACTACTTGATGGGGTTCTTGTGTAATTTCCTGAAGCCATTTTTTTTCCTGTATTAATACTTTATAATATTAATTATGCTATTAAAAGCCTGTATTGCCGCGATTGCGGTTAATTCTATCAATTGATCGTTGGTTTGATCTTGTACCCGGCGTGCGTCTTCTTACTGCGGCTTGCTCTCTAGCCGATAACGAACGATATTCAGCTCTACTAATACCTAAAGGAGTTCCGTTCGGAGACGTTGCTTCGTTAACTTGTGCTCTTCGTTGAGGAATTTGTTGAGGACCTCTAGGATCAGAAGCATCAGCAGAATTAGGATTAACATATGTTGTAGAACGCGGATCAGTTGTTGCATTTAGTCTTGCTGCTCTTGCATCATCTGTTGTGTCTGTAGGTATTGCAGCAGGTGTAGACACGTCGGCTCCTGCGCCGCCAAATGCATCTAATGATATGTCATTTTGATCTTGACGTGTTTCTACACTTGTATCATTATTATTAAGTGCCGGAGGCGCTGTTGGTGTTTCTGATTGTGTGTTTGATAATCCAGGTGAGGCAACTGTTGACCTTTCTTCTGTTCCTACACCGCCTTTGGCTCCAGTAGCAATGCCTTTTCTTATAATTTTTCCTGTTAAAAAATCATAGCGATCATCGTATAAATCGATCGGAGTATATACATACGGACTATCAGACGATACTGAACTAGGCTGTACTCCAACTGGAGTAGGTGTTGTGTTACCTGATGCTGTTATTACTCTAGGTTGAGTTGTAGCACCCTGTAATGATTGTCCATAACTGTCTGTTGGCGTAGGTATCGCTGCGCCGGCGCCGCCGAATGCAGTTAAATCAATTTCAGGAGCAGCGTTTTGAATAGCCTGCTGCACTGCTGGAATTTCAGTACCAAAGGGCAATGATCCTGCTGGCGGAATGACTCCTCTTGATTCTAAAACTTGTCTTCGTTGTTCTTCGGTTAAATTTTGTAATTCTCTTGCAGTTCGTTGTGGCCAGATATTATCAATACTTGTTACACCGACAGTAAAATTATCATACTGAGACCTTACTGACTGAAACACGGAGTTAATAGCAAGTGGATCTTCTCCTAAACTTGGACGAGTTAATCCACGGCGAAGAATGTCTTCATCATTTGCGTCTAATGGAAAATTTGTCATTTATACCTCTTTAACATGCTGGACTTCTAGGTTGATTCGCAGACGTACTTTGTCTAGCAGTTTGTTCAACTCTAGCAGATAAATCAGTTGCAACCGGAGCCGAATCTGCTGGTCTATTTGCGACAGTAAATCCTCCGTTTGTTCCCGGCCTAATAGCATATGTAAAACCTGGATTTGCTTGTGCATATGCCCTTGCTGCATTAGTTGCTTGATCAATAGACCCAAACCTTACATCTGTTGGATTTCTAACAACTGCTGCAGGCGGATTTGTAGAAGTAATAACACGATTAGGAGTTGTTGGGACTTCGTCATATGATGACCCCGAACTTGTATTTGCTCCCGAATTCCCTGTTTGAGAATCGCTATTAGAACCAGCTTCACTAGTGATGTCTGTTTCAGGATTTTCTTGTACTGCTCCTAAATTATTATCTGTTGCTGGATCATCTTGTCCTCTTCGTCTAATCATTTTAAGAGTTTGTGTAAATTTTCCTCCGCTAAGGCTGTTGGTAACAGCCCAAATACTAAACAATCCGCTAAACTTTGGAACTACTTTAGGAAATTCAATTGTTGCACCGTTTACTTGATAATCAAACGGTGTTCTAAAATTTACAACTGCAAAAACTTCTGATCCTTGGTAAGCCATTGTTCCTTCTTCAGTTGTGTTTGGTCTGTCGCCTTGTCTTGCTGCAAAGTTGCCCATTTCTTGTGGAATAAAAAATGGATCTCCAATAATTTCCATTTCAGCAGTTACCATATCAACTGTTTGATTGATAATCCTGTCATGAAATTGTTCTGCAATTCTACGACGAATATCTCCGTCGCCTACTGCATTACTGTATCCTGCTCCGGTTACATTGGCAGCACTTTCGCCAACTTGACCAGTAGTACTTTGATTTCCTGCACCAGTTTGTTGGCTAGTGGAAGATCCTGTAGATACATCTCTTTGCACTAAACTTTGTGATGTCCCACTAGCAGCAGCGGCACTATTTTGTCCAAAGTTAGAAAATGCTGTTTGCATAAATGCATTATTAAATTTAAGATCAAAATTCAATACATCTTCGTTTTTTCCGGTATAGATATAGTTGTACTCTTTAGCTGCTGCTGCTTTTAAACCTTCGGTGTTTGCTGGGCGCTCGTTTGGTGCATTAAACTTTGCTTCGTCAGCATCATATGGAATTATACTGAAGACATAAACTTTAGGCGGTCTTCCTATTTGTGCTTCCGTTTCTGGATTTTCTTCAATAAATGTTAGGGTATCAATTTTAAACCATTTTCTAATACCATTTTGTGCAGGCTCAGTAGCACGTTCTCTAGCATACGCACTATTTAATACCATTCTTTCAATGGTTTCAGTAATTCTCATACCTTGATTAAATTGATAATCTCTTGCCTTTTCGGCTGGGGCAGTTTCCGGCGCATTCCTTGCAGCTTGCCCTCTACTACCGTCATCAGGTCCAGTTGAGCCCGATTGTGATCCTTGAGGTTGATTGCCGCCGGTTGCAGTATCTTCAACTAATACACTTAGGCCAATTTCATTCATTTCGCCTTCTTCTTCTGCAAATGTTTTTAATTTTGCAAACATTTTGCCAACGCTTGAAATATTTGCTCGTATATTTTGATTTATTTCAGCATATTGTTCTGTTAGGCGGCCTGCTTCGGTAGCATTTTCTAGTGTAACTTCACCGCCGACTCGTTCTAATACTCTTTCTCTGACATCAATTGTAAGAGCATCCGGATTAATAATATCTTGTTTTAAATAATCAGTTAATGCTTCTCTCGACTTTGGAAATACAATTACATACCTATCATAAGGAGCAATAACTCCAGTATCTTCTAAACGAGAAACTCTATCATTCATAATACCAGTAACACTTCGTGCGCCGGTTTCCAATACAGTATGTAAAAAATCTCCTGCCGCATTGATTGGAGTTTTTATTTCATTAACATCATCACTTAAACCAGCTTCGCTCATCGGAACTGCTTTAACTTCATATGTTGATCCTTTACCATCAACACTAAAATCTATTTTAGTAAGTTTTATTGGAATAAAAATAGGCTGGGTTACTGTTTTATTTGCAACACCAAATTCATCCCATCCTACAAAATCAATTCTTATACAAAATGGCGCATCTAAATAATTTTTAAAATTTGCTGTTGCTGCTGCGCCGATGATTGCTTCAATAAAATTGCCCATACTATAAGGCTCTGATACTGTAAATGTTAATGCAGTTCCTAAAGCTACGTTAGTATTTGGATTTGGTGCAATTACTGCATCCATTTCAAAATTATCTATAAAGTATTCTGCATGTCCAGGATTTTGATTATTTAATTCTTGATCTGTTTGGTAACGCTTGGCATAGTCGCCGCCTCCGCTACGGATAACATAATTTTCAAATCCGCCAGTTGAGCGATAAGAGTTAGGATTATTATATTCTTCTGCACTTAAAATCCCAAGTGTAATAATATAATTAAAACTAGAATAATTTCTCAAAGGATTAGGGATTTTACTATATGCCTGACCGGCTCCCATTCCGGCACCTGCAAACGAATGAGCAGGAAGATCTGCAAATTGTCCTAGCTGACTCTGAGGTATTGCAGTTGATTGGCCTAAGGGACTAAATGTGCTGTCTACATAGTTGATAAAAGAATTTGATGAAGACAGTGTATCGTAGGCTTGCCTTAACCCATCATAACGTTCTCCAATTGCTCCTGTTAATTGTGCAACACTTCTCGGAACAACACTTATAGGATTATTAACAATATTTTGTAATTCTGGTGCAGAACTAGTAATTCTACTGATTGCCGATTGTACTGAAGTACTCACACTTCCTAAATTTGAGCTGCCTACAATGCTTCCTAAATTTAATCCGCCAGTAATACTTCCTAAACTCCTATTTGCAAGATTTCCAACATCTAATGTTCCATTAAGAACATCATTAATTCCGCCGCTAATAGATTGTATACCTTGTATGTTTCTTTGTGTGTTTGCAAATAGGTCTTCGGCTCTTCGCGAAAGTGTAGCTGCTTGACTTCCTACTCTTGTATTACCAGGAAGTAACGTCTGTACATCACGTGTCAACGAACTTACACTTCTAATAGTGTTTGATAAAGAACTGTTACCGCCAAGGCTATTTAAAATGTCGCCTGCTGAGCTTATACTAGTGATAGTACCTGATAATGACTCTGCATTACTAGAAATTTGACTAATACTACTGCTAACTCGGCCAATATTACGTTGTATGTCGTTAAAATTTTGTAGAGCAGATGACACTTGCCCAAACTGACCAAGTCCTCGATTAATCGAAGTTTGGGCATTAGCTACTTGTCTTAACGGATTGCTAAATCTAAAAGCCATTAGTACCCCAGTTTTTCTCTAAGTGCTGATCCTTGAGGAAGATAAATTTTTGTACCAGTTGTAAAATCAAATATAGGATCTTTTATAATATCTGGATTTCTTTGAGCAAATACCCACCATAATTCTTTTTGATCGTAGAGATCATACGCTAATAAATCCGGTCTGCGGTTATATGCTGGACGTATTTCGTAAATTACGTCATCACCTGCAACTGGAATGGGCCTAGGAACAAAAATATCAAGATATCCTGCGGCATTAATTTTTGTATTTGCGTATGGACTTAGTGGATTTTTCATTATACAAATCCTTCCGGTGAATTAATATGTGTTCCATTAATATAATTGTTTAAACTAAATCTTGATTGTGAACGTCTTGCATATTGCGGCTGTACTGTTACTGTAAATGTGCTTTGGGTCGGTACATAATTAATTTCGTCGTTTACTATACATTCAATATAGTCTACATCTTGTGGTAAATCTGTAGTAAAGTTTGTAATAACAACAGGGATATTATTTAATACATGTTTTCCATAGCCGTTTAATCTAGCAACTAATGGCGGATTACCAACGGGATTGCTTTCACCATAAAACATTTTTGTCATAGTTCTAAAATAATGCAGAACTGCTACCCAATATTTTGCATCTCTTTCATTTTCTTGAATAAACTCTCCTGTAATTGTTATATTATCAATTTGGCTATTTTCGTATGCATAAAAAGGGTGGTTGGTATGTACAGGATGTATTGAAGAATAACTTGCACTACTGCCTAACAAGATAGTAGGATTAAAAGGAAATATTAATTTGTTTCCAGCGGCTTCAAAAGGAGAAAAAATATTTGATCCGCCAAGTTGTGTAGGAACACTAAGTGTTACACGCCAATCATGTGTTTCATTTTCTCTTGCATTTTGACCAACTCTTGCACTAACTAACTGCTGTTGTTGAGGCGCTGCATTTGGCCCAACATTTTGATCAGCATTTTGTGCCATTCTATTTTGTTTGCCAACTCCGCTATTACTGTATCCATATGCTGTTGTCATAATTCACTAATCTCCACTAGTATTTAGTTGACAAAATTAACTTAGTAGTTTATAATAAGTATAACAACTGGAATCTGGAGCCAAACAATGAGAAAAAGAAATTATCTAAACAATAGAGATATACTTAAAGAAATACATAGATCAAAAAATACATTTAACAGCTATGTAGCACCTGAGTATGCTGATTTTGATATTATTTTATTAGATGTAGATAAAATTAATATTAGAACTATTGCCGAAGCCAAACGAAACAAAGCAAAAAGATTGTCTACTGAAGAATACGAAAGACGTAAAATAGCAGGAGAGAAAGTAAAACAAGCAGATTGCGAAGTAAAATATACTGATATTACTAAGGAAGAATTAATTTTTCGAGTGATGACATTTGATCATATTCCTGAAGAGCCTGGACGTAAAAAGAATCCTAAAACTGTAGCAGATACAAAAACAAAACTTAATTTTCCTCCTTTTGTTCATTATAAATTTAATGAACAAGACGAATTGGTATGTGTAGGTAAATCGCACTGGCAAGGCGGTATGGAAAATGGCTGTTTTAGCAAGGATCACGGCAAGGCAACTAATAATCTTGCTATGATGTGGCTAAAACTTGTTGATCGCTATGCTACTCGTGGGAATGTACGTGGATACACCTACAATGACGAAATGAAAGGCCAAGCAATCCTACAACTTTCACAAATTGGCTTGCAATTTGACGAAAGTAAATCACAAAACCCGTTTGCATATTACACAGCCGCAGTTACTAACAGTTTTGTGCGTGTTATCAACATTGAAAAGCGTAATCAAAACATTCGAGACGATATTCTTGAAATGAATGACTTAAATCCTAGTTTTACAAGACAAAATCAGGGCGAATGGGAAGCAAGTGTCAAACGCAATGAAGAAGCAAGTGCATCGGCCTTTTCTGATAAAAAATAGTTGACAAGTGTATAATTATATAGTATACTTTAACAAGTATATATGGAGAAATAACCTTGTTTAAAAAAGCTGCGGTATTTACGGATATCCATTTTGGTCTAAAAGGCAATAGTCGTGTTCACAACGACGATTGCGAAGAATTTATTGATTGGTACATTCAAACTGCTAAAGATAACGGTTGCGAGACTGGTATCTTCTGCGGCGACTGGCATCATAACAGAAATTCGCTTAATCTTACTACTATGGATGCAACAATTAGAAGCATGGAAAAGCTAGGTGCTGCATTTGAGAAGTTTTACTTCTTTGATGGTAACCACGATTTGTATTATAAAGACAAACGTTCTGTTAACAGCACAGCATTTGCAAAGCACATTCCAGGCATTACATTTGTTGACGAGATTCTTATTGAAGATGACGTTGCACTTGTGCCGTGGTTAGTTGGCGACGAGTGGAAGAAGATGAGTAGTATCAAAACAAAGTATTTGTTTGGTCATTTTGAACTTCCTAGCTTTTATATGAACGCTCTAGTGCGTATGCCTGATCACGGTGACTTGAAGCCTGAACATTTTAAGCACCAAGACTATGTATTCAGTGGACACTTCCATAAAAGACAGAAACAAGGCGCTATTCATTACATCGGTAATGCATTTCCGCACAATTATGCTGATGTAGGCGATGATGATCGTGGTATGATGATACTTGATAAAGAAAACAACAAGGAACCGGAGTTTATTAACTGGCCAAATTGTCCTAAGTATCGTACTGTAACTCTTAGTTACTTGATTGATAATGCAGATACGTTTATTAAGAGCAAGATGTACCTACGTGTAACACTTGACTTGCCTATCAGCTACGAAGAAGCAAGTTTTATCAAAGAAACGTTTATTAATCAGTACAACTGTCGTGAAATTACACTAATTCCACAAAAACAACTAGAAGAAATGAGTACAGAGCTTGATATTGCACAGTTTGAAAGTGTAGATCAAATCGTAAGCAACGAAATTGCAGAACTTGATACTACTAACTTTGATAAAAGTTTGTTGTTACAAATATATAACGGATTAGAACAATAATATGATTAAGATCAAGGATTTAACCGTCAAAAACTTTATGAGTGTGGGCAATCAGACTCAGGCAGTGGACTTTGACCATGAGCAATTAACACTTGTGCTAGGTGAAAACTTAGATCAAGGCGGTGATGACAGTGGATCACGTAACGGTACTGGTAAAACTACTATTATCAATGCTTTGTCCTATGCATTGTACGGAAAAGCCCTTACAAACATCAGAGCAAACAACTTGATCAACAAAACTAACAGCAAAGGTATGTTAGTTACACTACAGTTTGAAAAAGACAACAATAACTACCGTATCGAGCGTGGTCGTGGTCCCAATTTCTTTAAATTCTATATTAACAACCAAGAAGCATTAGTAGACGAGTCTCAAGGTGACAGTAGACAAACACAAGACGATGTAAACACACTGTTGGGTATGAGTCATGACATGTTTAAGCACATTGTTGCACTAAACACCTACACTGAACCGTTCTTGAGTATGAGAGTTAACGATCAAAGACAGATTATCGAGCAGTTGTTGGGTATTACTATCCTTTCAGAGAAGGCAGATGCACTCAAAGAACAAACACGCCAGACTAAAGATGCAATTACTGAAGAAACTCTAAAGATTAATGCTATTCAAACCGCAAATGAGAAGATCGAAGCAAGTATCGAAGGTCTCAAGCGCACTCAACGTGCATGGA
>Ga0209137_1000122_pt1 | contig 85894 bp, 85 predicted proteins | sample SaaInl5LU_22_DNA_FD_184642 | JGI IMG/M metagenome (GOLD analysis project Ga0209137, IMG submission 184642) | Marine microbial communities from expanding oxygen minimum zones in the Saanich Inlet - ESP_105LU_22_DNA (SPAdes) (version 2) | ecosystem: Environmental > Aquatic > Marine > Intertidal... | reverse complement strand
AAGTGGGCATCGCCTTCGACGTGGCCATGCACTTGGGTAAGCACAATGTGATCGGCGATCGGCAGGCATAAGCGATATATCTCGGCACCACCAATAACACAGAGGGCAGGTGCGCCGTCTAGCAGGGCTTGTTGATTAGCGCGATCAAGGGCTGCGTCTAGGCTTTGGAAGGCCTCTACGCCGGGCGCAGACCATTCCGAGTCCTTTGTCAGCACGATGTTAGTGCGCCCTGGTAAAGGGCGACCCACCGATTCATAGGTTTTCCTACCCATTAATATCGGGCAGCCCATAGTCGTTTGCTTGAAATGCTTAAGATCGTCGGGCAAATCCCACGGCAAGGCATTATTTTTTCCTATCACGCCGTTTTCCGACGCCGCTAACACTAAAACCACCGGCAACACTCTGGACCCACCCATCAGATCGCAACCGGCGCGGAAATATGCGCATCAGGTTCGTAACCGCTGATTTCAAAATCCGTGAAAACGTAATCGTATAAGCTATCGGGGCGGCGATTAATTGCTAGTCGTGGTGACGGCTTGGGCGTCCGAGCCAGCTGCGTATTTACCTGCTCAGTGTGATTGCTGTAAATGTGCGCGTCTCCGAGCGAAATAACGACGTCACCAACATCGAGATCAGCTTGCTGCGCAAGCATATGGGTCAGCAGCGCAACCGATGCGATATTGAAAGGGAGGCCGAGGAATACATCACTTGATCGAATATAAAGCTGCGCCGATAACTCGCCGCGGGCGACATAGAACTGGTAGAGAAGGTGGCAGGGCGGTAACGCCATTCGTCCCGCGCGCACGTTATCCTGAGGGGATAGCGCCTCGTCGGGCAAATATTCAACGTTCCAGCCATGAAATAGAATGCGCCGACTCTCTGGGCGCTCTTTTAAACACGTCAGCACATAAGCCAGCTGGTCAATCGTCTTACCGTCACGGGTTGGCCAGCTACGCCATTGGGCGCCGTAAAGAGGCCCAAGGTCACCTTCCTCCGTCGCCCATTCATCCCAAATAGAAACCCCATTGTCTTTTAGCCAGCGGGTATTGGTATCGCCACTCAAAAACCAAATCAGTTCATTCGCAACACTTTTAAAGTGGACTTTTTTCGTGGTCAACAAGGGGAATCCCTGACGCAAATCGAAGCGCAACTGACGCCCAAAAACCGAGCGGGTCCCCGTTCCCGTGCGATCGCCGCGGTCACTGCCGTTATCTCTTATGTCTCGCAATAAATCTAAATAGGCCTGCATAAATTTCTCGTAACCAATAACGTTAATATTCAGAATTGTTGAGGTTTAGTGCGCCTATTGGCGCCCGCTCGTAAAGACCACACCATCATCACAATGCCCACCGCCAACATTGGCAGACACAAAAGCTGGCCCCGGGTCAGCCAACCGAAGGCCTCAAAGCCAATATGGGCATCGGGCTGACGGAAGAACTCGGCTAAGAAGCGAAGCACACCGTAACCAGTCAAGAATAATCCGGCAACTGACCAAGTCGGTCGAGGCTTTTTACTGAAGAAAAATACAATCAGGAACAGTAAGCAGCCTTCCAGAGCAAACTGATAAAGCTGCGAGGGGTGGCGCGCCAACCCCAGCGGATCGGCGGGGAAAACCATCGCCCAAGGAACATCAGTGGGCCGCCCCCACAACTCTTGGCCTATGAAATTACCTAAACGACCCAATGCCAACCCGAGAGGCGCCAATGGCGCCACGAAATCAGCAAGCGCACCAAACCTGATTTTGTGGCGAAAACTGAAAACGGCAAGCGCGGCAATAACGCCAAGTAATCCTCCATGGAAGGACATCCCGCCCTCCCAAACACGAACTAACCAGAGCGGGTCGTCTGCCAAACGCTGAGCGCCATAGAATAGAACGTAACCGCATCGACCGCCGAGCACGATGCCAACGGCTGCATAGAAAATAAGATCGTCGACTTGCTCGCGCTTGATTGGAGAGTCGGGCCGCAGGCTTCGTGCGCTCGCCAACCACCATGCAAAGAACAAACCAGCAAGATACGTGAGTCCATACCAATGAACCGTCAAAGGACCCAGTGAAACAGCTACTGGATCGATGTCTGGATACGCAATCATTGTCTACCACGCTTATCTGAGCGTATGAATCGCTCCAATTGATATCCCTCGATTAACTCATCAAGCACCGCCATAACCTGTCCTGCTGAGTGCATACCTTGAATTTTTCTAAGCACGGTATGAGCATCTTCTTCGGTGATGGTTTGCACGACTTTCTTCACCCTCGGTACATTGGTCGCATTCATAGACAGCTGATCAAAGCCCATTGCAATAAGCAACGGTACTGAACGGGGATCCCCCGCAATCTCACCGCATAAGCTCACCATCTTGCCCGCGCCATGAGCCGCAACCACGATTGCCTGAAGCGCGCTGAGCACAGCCGGATGCAGCGCCTGGTAGAGATCGGCAACGCGGGCATTATTGCGATCAACCGCAAGCAAGTATTGGGTCAAATCGTTAGAGCCGACAGATAAAAAGTCAACGCGTTCGGCCAGTGACGCCGCCAAGTAAACCGCTGAAGGCACTTCAATCATGACACCAATAGGCGGAAAGGGCTGGGCGTAACCCTCAGCCAAAACCTCTTCGTGGCAGCGCCTGATTAGCACCAGAGACTCCTCAAGCTCCTCAACGCTAGAGATCATCGGCAACAAAATACGTAAATTACCCAAGCCCTCGTTGGCCTTGAGCATGGCTCTAACTTGCGCTAAGAATATTTCCGGGTGATCAAGTGTGACTCGGATGCCGCGCCACCCCAAAAAAGGGTTGTCTTCTTTAATAGGAAAGTATGGCAGCGACTTGTCGCCGCCAATATCGAGCGTCCGCATCGTGACCGGCGCGGGTGCAAACGCTTCAAGCTGGTCTCGATACAGTTGGCGCTGCTCTTCTTCACTGGGAAAACGATCACGCAATAAAAAGGCGACTTCGGTGCGATAAAGGCCCACGCCTTCTGCGCCGTTATCAAGCGCACGCTGTAAATCGGCGGCAATGCCTGTATTGACCCAAAGGGGCACGCGTCGACCATCGCTGGTCTGACAAAGGTCATCTCGCAGAATAGCGAGCTCCTCGGAAAGCGCTTCATCCTCGTTAACTAATTTTTCAAAGCGCCTTAACGCTTGCGCATGCGGATTAATGTACACGCGCCCGTTATAGCCATCCACAACAACCGTCTTGTCTTCTAGACGACTGTAGGGCAAGTCAGATGCTCCTAGGACCGCCGGCACACCCATACCCCGAGCCAAAATAGCCGTATGGCTATTCGACGACCCACGCAGGGACACGATGCCGACCAGGCGATCACGAGGAACCTCGCCCAGCGCCGAGGCAGTCACCTCTTCGGCAACAAGTATCGTGTTTTCCGGCCAATCCCGAATTGAGCGCTCTTCGTCCTGCAAGTAAGTTAGAACCCGCGTGCCCAAATCACGGACATCGACCGCTCGCTCACGGAGATAACTGTGCTCCATGCGCTCGAAGTGCCGGATGTGCTTGATCATTACTTGGCTCAGCGCCCCTTGAGCCCACTCACCTGCCTTAATGAGGCCCGCCACTTCGCTACCCATCGTCGAGTCATCAAGTATGGTTAGGTAGACATTAAATAGGGCGTGATCCTCAGGCGAAAGCTCATCTCTCAGGTTTTCAGCAACCACTTCAATATCATCGCGAACCCGTGCGAGCGCCGCTCGAAAAGCCCGTAGTTCTTGCTTTCGGTTATCGGTACTGCGTGACGGCACTGCGCTAAGATCGGCTGTGGGCGACACAAATACGGCCGTCCCAATGCCAATACCCGGCGAGCCGGGCACACCCACAATACCCGTCGCGTCATCTCTAGCTATTTCACCACTGCTCACCGCACCCGTAACTTCTGCATGGGCGATAACACCCGCAAGCTGTGCAGAAACCGTGATGAGGAAGGCCTCCTCATCATCACTGAAGCGGCGGGCGGCAGACTGCTGAACCACCAACACACCGAGAGGATCGCGCTGATGAATAATCGGCGCTCCCATGAAGCTATTAAAAGTCTCCTCCCCAAGACCTGGAACCAACTGGAAACTGGGATGATTCATTGCATCATCGAGGTTAAGCAGCTCTCCTCGAGCTACCACCCAGCCCACCAAGCCTTCGCTGGCCCCCAAAGAGAACTGCCCAACCTTGTCCTTATTTAAGCCCTCAGTGGCGCGGAACACTAGTCGTCGATCGCCTTGATCGCGGAGATAAATCGTGCAAACGTCAGTCTGCATAGCAGTGCGAACTTGATGGACAATAAAATTGAGAGCGTCATCGAGCGTATCCGCCTCGTTAACTGCTTGGACAATTTTTCTGAGAGTTTCAATCATAATCAGCCCGCTTTACGGCGTTTCCGTTTAGGCAGCAAAAAGGGCAGCAGCTCAGTGAGGGCGGAGCGATACACCTCGCGCTTAAAATCTACAACGGACGTGAGAGGGTACCAATAGTTCACCCAGCGCCAATCGTCAAATTCAGGGCTAGCGTGCGCATCAACCCGAACGGCGCTGTCAGGTGCGGTTAGCCTCAGCAGAAACCAACGCTGCTTTTGGCCAATACACACCGGCTTTTCGTGTTTACGAATATAACGTGCGGGCAGCTGATAGCGGTGCCAGCTGCGCGTTTTGCCAATAATTTCGACGGAGTCGCGGCTCAGGCCAACCTCTTCATCTAACTCCCGGTACATAGCATCTTCAGCACTTTCACCCCCGTGAATGCCCCCTTGCGGGAACTGCCAGGAGTCACGCCCGCCGAGTCTGCGCCCCCACAGGAGTCGGCCTTCCGTATTGGCGATAATAATGCCTACGTTGGGGCGATAGCCTTCTTTGTCGATGACGCGCTCTGTATCCCCTATGCCCACCAATAACTCCTTAGCGATTTGATTTGAGTGTGGCACTCATTCTTAGCTCTAGGTATTCTTTCACACTTTATCGTCCAGCGGGTCGATCCAATTTTCGGACACTTGCTACATGGAGTAACACCTTGCCTCTAGCCATTTTTGATCTCGATAACACCCTTATTGCCGGGGATTCTGACCACCGCTGGGGCGAATTTTTATGTGCGACGGGTCGCGTCGACGCCAACTCCTTTGCTCGCGAGAACGATGCGTTCTTCACGGCCTACCAGCAGGGCACTTTAGACATCTACGCGTACCTTGAATTCGCTCTCAGGCCCATTGCCGGCCTCAGTAGCGCCGAGGTGCAGACCTTACAAGAGCAATTTATTCGCGAGTGGATTGCACCCATTTTGCTGCCTCAGGCGCATGACTTGATCGACCGGCACCGAAACGCGGGGGATACCCTAATAATAATCACCGCAACCAACACAGTAGTGACGCGCCCGATAGCAGATCTCCTAGGTATAGATGCCCTCTTGGGCTGCGAAGCCGAACTGAAAAACGGTTATTACACCGGCGGTATTATCGGAACGCCAAGCTTCCAAGAAGGTAAGGTCAGTCGTCTCGATGATTGGCTAGCTGAGAACAAAATGAACATGGCTGGCGCCTGTTTTTACAGCGACAGCCATAATGATCTTCCGTTGTTAGAGCGCGTAGACAAGCCGATAGCCGTCGACCCCGATGACAAACTGGCGGCCATTGCCAAACAGCGCAGCTGGCCGATCATCTCATTGCGTACAACCTAGAAGGTACTTAATCGGCACCTAAGCTCAAAAAGCAGTTTTTAGTCTTCTTCGTCACAATGCGCCGCGTAATCATCCGCGGACAACAATGCCTCAAGCTCTGAAAGGTCTTCAGGCTGCACCTTAAAAAACCAGCCGTCGTTGTAGGCGTCGCTATTGACGGTTTCTGGCGCATCTTCCAGTGTTTCATTGATGGCAATCACTTCACCTGAAATAGGCGCATAGATATCCGACGCAGCCTTCACTGATTCCACGACGCCCGCTTGGTCTCCACCAGCGATAACATCGCCTATTGATGGAGTTTCAACGTAAACCACATCACCAAGTGCAGCTTGTGCGTGCTCGGTAATCCCGACTGTAACGGTACCGTCCTCTTCAAGTCGCGCCCACTCGTGGCTTTTGGCGTACTTCAATTCAGCGGGATTGTTGCTCATAAGTGGCTCCTGACAAGCATAAATACATTGATGTAACCCGAAAGTCTTGAGCGATCAGACGGGGACGCTAAAATATCGGGGTAAGCGTCGCTACGCAAGTCATTGTCACTAACTCAATGCTTGAGCCGCTAGCCATCGTTTCAAGGGTGCTGTGCCATCTACCCACTTTAAACCCATGTTACGCAGTACGCGAAGCGCCGGATGCTGACTGCCAAAGCCGCGCTTGAACCCCTCCATCATAGCCATCATGGCGAGGTTATCGCTTTTACGGCGCCGCTGATAACGACTCAGCACAGCAAGCTCACCCCAGTCCAAGTCAGCGCAAAATGCTCGACCCACTTCATCGGCCAAGACGGCGACATCCGCCAAGCCCAAATTGATCCCCTGTCCCGCTAACGGATGAATTGCGTGGGCGGCATCCGCGATCAGAGCAACTCTCGGCTGCACGTAATCAACCGCATGACACTGGTTCAATGGAAATACAGCTCTCGTGCCCACGGCAGAGACTTTCGGTGCCTGACCATTCAACGCACGATTAAGCGCAGCGACAAAATCGACGTCACTCAGGCTATCGAATGCGCTCAACTGAGCCTCATCTAAAGACCAAACAATAGAACATACATGGGGGTCTGCCAGCGGCAACAGTGCCAGAGGCCCTGAATCTAAAAAAACTTGGTAACAGGTATCGCTATGTGCCTGTTCGAGCGCGATTGTAGCCACAATCGCGCTCTGCTCATAAGACCACTCGCGCACTTTGAAACCGAGCTGCTTGCGCACCGTCGATCTCACGCCGTCGGCACCGACAAGGAGCGGCGCCGCGTACTGCTTTCCACTCTCAGTCACAACTTCAACGACCTGTTCGTTAGGGCGCTTAATTGCCGCAATCGGGTCTTGCCACGACAGGGTGATGTGTCGATCGCGCTCCACTCTTTTGAGCAGCGCACCTACCGTGACACGGTTCTCGACAATTCGGCCAAGTTCACTCGCGTCAACATCGTTCGCTGAAAACGTTATCTCGCCTGTTCCGTCGCCATCCCAAACATGCATTTGGTGATAGCTCGCACTGCGCTGGGTGAGAATATCGGGCCAAACATCTATCTCGCTTAACAACGCGCTGGAAGCGGGCGTAAGCGCACTGACGCGGCGATCCCAGTCATTCAATCCGCCGCCAATACTGACGGCCTCAGGTCGCGCGGGCGCCGCCTCAAGCAACACAACCTGCAAACCTTGGCGCGACAGCGACGCGGCGAGAGAAAGCCCTGCAATACCAGCACCGACAATGATTACATCACTTTCCTGAGTCACTATACGGCCGCGAATGCAGGCGCTGAGAAAAGCGCCTTCCATGCAGGATTAGCTAGCGTATCTAAACCCGTTCCTCGCTCAGCGATATGGCGTCGCAAAGGCCTTATGAGATCGAGCGAAGTCAGCGCAACGTCTCGAGGCAAATCGAGTGCCATGCCGCGAGGCTCGAACAACGTCGATAAAAGATCGGTAGCGTCGACGATGCGCTCCTGGTCGGGCAACACTTTGTGTTCATAATCTCTGGCAGTGGCAAGGTCACCAAGCTTACGTCCCGCAGCGCTCGCCACTTTTAAAGTTGCGCCCAAATTCGCCGCATCGCGCAGCGATAAATTCAAGCCCTGACCTGCCACTGGGTGGATTCCGTGGGCTGCGTTACCCGCCACTAAAAAGCCAGATCGGCTTTGTTCACGGACACGAACACGATCGAGCGACCAAGTATTTCGTCGGCCAACACGCAGGGCTCGGCCCAGTCGCCAACCAAAATGTCGCTGGAGGTCGCCCAAAAACGCTTCATCGTCCAGCGCCATCAAGTCACGAGCACGTCCTTCTGTTAAGGACCAAACCACGTTAAAGCGCTGTTCAGACGGAGCGGAGCTTGCGAGCGGCAATAGCGCCATCGGTCCAGACGGCGTGAAGCGCTCAAAAGCGATTCCCTGCTGTGAACCGGCAAAACTCACATTAGCAACAACCGCGTGCTGACCTGTTCGACGCCACTCAACATCAATCCCAAGCTGATGGCGCAACGATGACTGACTGCCATCCGCCACAATCACTAAATCGGCATGCAAGATCTCGCCCGTTGCCAAATAAATGGCCGGTTGCGCGTCGCTAGTCGATAAACACTCAACTTCGCAGGGAGTTTTTACGGTGACGCCCACGGCGTCGGCTCGTTCTTTTAACCCTCGGCCAATAATGTGATTTTCAACAACGTACCCCAAATCCGGCACACCTAGGTCAGATCCTTCGATCATTGCACTACCGAAATGCGCTTGATGAGACACATGAATCTGAGAAATCACACCAGCAGAAACCTCCAAATTGCGCCATACACCCAGCGCAGAAAGTATGGATTGACTGGCTAAATTTAAGGCCGATGCTCGGGTGTCGAGAGGATCTGGCGTACCTGTCGGCAACGGCCTTGCTTCAAGCACCAAAATATCGGCGTGCGGCAGCGCATATTGGCACGTGATGGCAAACGCGAGGCCCACCATTCCACCACCAATGATTACAATGCGCTCCGCCACAGCCGTTAGCCTGCCATCAACGCTTCGATTTCATCGGCGGTTTTAGGCACATCCGACGTTAAAATCTCACAGCCATTGGCGGTAACTGCAACGTCATCTTCAATGCGAATGCCAATGCCGCGCCACTTTTTGGGAACCTTCGTATTGTTAGGTGAAACATAAATACCGGGCTCAATCGTCAGTACCATGCCGGGCTCTAACTGACGCCATTTTCCGTCAATACGGTAATCACCAACGTCGTGGACATCCATACCTAGCCAATGCCCTGCCGTATGCATGTAAAAATCGCGATAGGCGCCCTCTTTAATCAGTTCTTTTTCATCGCCTTTCAGTAAGCCTAAGTCGATGAGTCCGCGAGTAATGACTCGTACTGTCGCATCATGAGGCTGATTCCACGTGTTACCGGGCTTAACCTTTTTAATGGCGGCAAGCTGGGCTTTGAGGACAACATCGTAGAGGGCGCGCTGTTCAGGACTAAATTTTCCGCTTACGGGGAACGTCCGCGTAATGTCAGCCGCATAACCCTCGTACTCACAGCCGGCATCAATGAGTACCAAGTCCCCATCTCGCAACTTGTCACGATTTTCCACATAGTGCAGGACACAGGCGTTCGCTCCAGATCCTACAATGCTGTTGTAAGCAGGAAAGCGCGCTCCATGCTCTGCAAATGTGCGCGCGATAGTGCCCTCTAGCTGATACTCAAAACGGTCAGGTTGGCACTCGCGCATGGCTTGGCAGTGCGCCTCAGCAGAAATCTCCCCTGCCTTACGCATAAGGCGGAGTTCGGCAGCACTCTTAAACAAGCGCTGCTCATGAAGCAGGAAGGCCAGATCAGTAAAGTCCCCAGGTGGTTTAGCGCCAGTCCTAATTTGACCGCGAATTTGATTTACCCATGCCATAACACGTCGATCAAACGAATCGTTATGTCCCATAGAGTAGTAAATCTGATGTTTGCCCTCGATTAAGCCGGGCAGAATTTCATCAATATCGCTGGCAGGAAATGCGTCATCCATACCGAATTCATTGACCGCGCCCTCGGGACCCGCGCGATAGCCATTCCAAAGCTCCTTTTCCGGATCTCGGTCTCGACAAAACAACACAACTTGTCCATGGCGGCGCCCAGGCACCAACACTAGAACGGCATCGGGCTCGTTGAATCCCGTCAAATAGAGAAAATCACTGTCCTGCCGAAATGGGTATTCGGTATCTCTACTGCGAGTGCATTCATGAGCAGCAGGGATTAACGCAATACTATTGGGGTCCATCATGCCCATCAATTGTTTGCGGCGGCGGGCGTATTCACTTTTACTTATTTTCACAACAGTTTCCTCAAGTGTTACTCGTTGTCGAGTGCGTCATGTACGATATTTAGCGCGGCTATCCTCACATATTCAATCAATTCTTCAAGCTCCCTATCTGCTTGCTCATCCTCGTCTTGGCTGGCGTCCACGTGTGCGATAGCGGCAAAATCTTTAAGCGCCTCGGCTGTATGAGGTTGAATGGCATCCGCGGCACCACCACCCACTGAAACCGCTTGCGTAAAGCCTGCCAAAAATCCACTTACCCAGCGCCCCATGGACGCCAGTCGCTGGTCAATTGGGTCGTCATCGTCGGGTAGAAGAGGCGTGAACGCGAAATCCGCGTCCGCCACTGCAGAGCGAGTAGCCGCGATTAAACGGCCCGCAAAGTCGGCAACCGCGCCTTGTAAATCAACCCCTAAAGCCTTTTCTAGGAGCATCAGCGCTCGGTCGCTATCTTCGGCGCTCCCGAGGCTTTTACCAGCACCGAGCACACCGGTGATCGCCCCGTGCAATTCAGAGGGGTTTAGCGTCAGACCCGCATCAAATAATACATCTGCCGACTCTGACCAATCCGGCATGTCTTCGTAGTCACCGAGAGAATCAACGAGCACTTTTACCTCCATGAGCGCCTTAGCGCAAAAATCAACGAACTTCTTTACATTGCGTTACAGCGCACTGAATCATAAAGGGTTTTTAGTTCAGTTACCTGGGCTTAACCATTGACCGACCCGCATGCCAACCCTATAGTAATGGCATTACTAGAGATCAGTGTAACTGTCGTGGCCGAGAAACTCATCCAAGCCCTCGAAGCAAAGGTGGCAGACCTTATCGAATTGAGTCGCGAACTCAATCGTGAGAATCGCCAACTCAAAGTGCGAGCGGCCGAATTACAGCGCGAGCGCAGAGAGCTTCTAGAGCGCCAGCGGAAAGCGCAAACGCACGTCAATAATACCCTCGAAAATCTGCGTAAGATTGAGGGTACCCAATGAGCCGCGCGCCGACTGTAACCGTAGAAATTCTTGACAAAGAATATCAGGTGGCATGCCCGCCGGAGCAAGAAGCGGAGCTCATCGCTGCTGCCAAGCATCTAGACCAACAAATGCGTGATATCCGCGCGGGAGGCAAAGTGATCGGGCTTGAACGCGTTGCCATAATGGCGGCACTGAATTTAAGTCACGATTTACTCGGTGTGCGTAACGGCCATGCACCTAAACCGCTCAATGACCACGAAGATCGTATTAAAGGGTTGAACGGTCAACTCGATGAAGCTCTCTATCAGTTAAGACAGATGGAAATCAACTAGCACTATTCCGTTATAATGCTGCCAATCCTAGCGTATTCGCCAGTCAGTAAGTCCCTGAGCCGAATGCACTACCCGGGGATCATCGCCCGTTGCTGTTGCGCATGTCCGGCATGACCGGAAAGCCTGATGCAGCGCGTTGGTCACCACCTTGAACCGCAGGGTTCAAGGACGAAACTGGCAGCGGTACGCCGGGACCTTTTTATCACCATCGGACTTACATTCAACATTCACCGTGTTGTGGCAAGTTCGCAACGTAGTAAGGGCATGACAATGACCCTTGAAGCTGAGCACAAAAAAGCCCTGCGCCAAGAGTGGCGGTCCATCAGAGATCGCGTGCCGGCAGCCGAGCGCGAGCGCGCCAGCGAGAGCCTATCTCGCAATATCGCTGACTTTGCACCGTGGCGTGACGCGACCATTGTCGCAAGCTTCATGGCTATGGGCTCCGAGATAGACCTACATTATCTCGACACCCTCGCACGGGAGTCCGGCAAACAGGTTGTCTATCCTCGGGTTTCCAGCGCGGGCACCATGACCTTCCATCTTTGGCGGCCAAACGACCCAACAATCACCTCAAAACTCGGTGTAAAAGAACCTGCCAGTACAGCGCCATTGATTGACCGCGATGCCATAGATTTTTTTTGGGTGCCTCTGCTGGCCTGCGATGACAGGGGAAATCGTTTGGGCTATGGCGGTGGTTTCTATGACCGACTTCTGTCGAGCAGCACGAATTTCGCCTGCGGCGTAGGATATAGCTGGCAACGATGTCGATCATTGCCCAGCGAGCGGCACGACCAGCGAGTGGCAGGCTATTTAAGTGAGGAAAAGTTTGAGCGCTTCAAGGACTGATACGTGCCTTATTGAACAATAATGCCCGCTTGCTGCGGTGGCATCCGATTGGGGCCGTTATCCAATAACTGCGTCGACGCGGCACCGAGTACCACGACAAGAACGAGTATCCACATGAAATCTGGTTTGTTTTTATTCGACATTCGCTTCAGATTCTTTCAGGTTGTCAATCGATAATAACTTTCTGCAACATTCACACAAAAAACCATGTGCGACAGTGATTTACATCACAGTTGGACTGTCACCATGAATTAATTGTCACAATGTGTCAACAATTCGTTACAAAACCTTGACAGCTTAAATAAACAGAGGCGACGTTTGTATGCTCTTGCTTAGCGGCGGCCCAAATACGCTTTGTAAGCGACATTGTCAGTTTCTTCCCAATGGCGGTAGCCAACGTCCGTCAATATGGATCGCAGTGCCGAACGCTTACCTTGAGGAACCTTAAAGCCCACCAAGATACGGCCATACGCCGCACCGTGATTACGGTAATGAAAAAGAGAAATATCGAAATCGGTGCCGAGCGCCTCGAGAAACTTCATAAGAGCACCAGGACGCTCGGGAAACTCGACTCGAAATACCATTTCCTCGCCTATGGCTTCAGACGCGTGGCCGCCTACCATGTAACGCACGTGTAATTTAGCGGTCTCGTTATTTGTGAGATCCTCTAACTGATACCCTTGCTGCACGAGCTTGTCGCGCAACATGGGTAAATCTTGCCCACCCGGAGTCACGCTCAGACCCACAAATACTTGAGCCTGCTCGCTATCGGTGTACCGGTAATTAAACTCGGTAATGTTGCGTTTACCGAGTGTCGCGCAGAATTTCTTAAACGCGCCTGGCTTTTCGGGAATGGTGACGCTGATGACAGCTTCTCGCTGTTCACCAATCTCGGTACGCTCAGAAATATAGCGCAAACGATCGAAATTAGTGTTGGCGCCGCTCACTGTGGCCGCCATGGAGGCGCCAGTGATCCCATGAGCTTCTGCGTATTTTTTCATACCCGCAACAGCCAAGGCTCCAGCGGGCTCTGCGATCGCACGAGTGTCTTCAAAGATATCTTTAACTGCCGCACAAATTTCATCGGTCGACACCGTTATAATCTCATCAACCGTTTCGCGAATAATCCGAAAGGTTTCTTTACCCACTTGCGCGACCGCGCAGCCGTCCGCGAACAAGCCCACTTCTTTAAGCGTTACTCGTCGCTGCTTCTCGAGCGCAGCCTTAGCACAAGCGGCATCTTCCGGCTCGACGCCAATAATCTTGGTATTAGGCCAAACGTAACGAAGATAGGCCGCCATTCCCGCGAGCAAACCACCGCCGCCACAGCAAATAAATACATAATCGAAAGGAGCAGGCGCTTGGCGGGCCATTTCCATTGCAACCGTACCTTGTCCTGCAATCACATCCGGGTCGTCGAAAGGATGAAGAAATGTCATACCTTTTTCTTCAACCAGCTCCCGCGCTTTCGTAGCAGCCTCATCAAAGGTATCACCGAACAGGATAACGGTCGCACCGCGGCTACGCACAGCATCAACCTTAATTGCGGGTGTTGTGAGAGGCATCACGATGGTCGCTTTGACGCCCAGTTTTTGAGCCCCAAGCGCTACACCCTGAGCATGATTGCCTGCGGATGCCGCAACGACGCCCTTCGCTCGCGCTTCATCGCTGAGATTAATCAACTTATTGAACGCGCCTCGACACTTAAAAGAAAATACGGGCTGCAGATCCTCTCGCTTTAACCAGGCCTCGTTTCCAATGCGCTTAGACAGCAATAGCGCCTGTTCGAGGGGCGTCTCACGAGCAACATCGTAAACTCGAGCATTGAGGATTCGCTTGATATATGACTGAGGCATGATCAATTTCAGCTGAGGTGTATGTCGATGCATCATAAGGCTTTGCACCCATTTAGTCATTGTGCGGTATATTGTTACCTGAATCCGGTTTGCGGGATGGCCTTTGTTCGCGGACAATACGCTCTTCTTTTTCCCAACACAGCTGCCGGAGCTACCATGTCTTCCAGAATTGAACTCGCAAACGCCATTCGCGCACTGAGCATGGATGCTGTGCAAGCAGCAAATAGTGGTCATCCGGGTGCCCCCATGGGCATGGCCGATATCGCAGAGGTGCTCTGGAATGGACACCTAAAACACAATCCTGCCAATCCCGATTGGCCAGACCGAGATCGATTTGTCCTTAGTAACGGTCATGGCTCAATGCTCATTTATAGCCTTCTGCATTTGACGGGCTATGATCTCAGCATCGGCGATTTACGAAATTTCCGTCAGCTCCACAGCAAGACCGCGGGACATCCAGAATATGGTTATGCGCCGGGCGTTGAGACGACCACCGGGCCCCTTGGCCAAGGTTTGGCAAATGCCGTCGGCATGGCCCTCGCAGAGAAAATTCTCGCAGGCCAATTCAATCGTGAAGGTCATGCTGTTGTTGACCACAGAACCTGGGTTTTCCTGGGCGATGGATGCTTAATGGAAGGTATCTCTCACGAGGTTTGCTCTCTTGCCGGTACGCTCGGACTCGGAAAGCTCGTCGCATTCTACGACGACAATGGCATCTCCATTGATGGCGACGTTGAGGCCTGGTTTAGCGATGACACCCCCAAGCGCTTCGAGAGCTACGGCTGGCAAGTTATCCCCAATGTTGATGGCCATGACGCCGACGCCATTAGCAAAGCCATTGACATTGCCAAAGCTGACACCGACAAACCAACGCTGATCTGCTGTAAAACCATCATCGGCAAAGGTTCTCCTGGCAAACAGGGCACCGAATCTTGCCACGGGGCTCCTTTGGGTGCGGATGAAATTCAAGCAACCCGCGAGGCGCTTGGATGGCAGCACGCCCCGTTCGAGATTCCCAGTGAGATTTATGCTGCTTGGGATGCAAAAGCAAAAGGGGCTGAAGCCGAGCAGGCGTGGAAAGAAACACTCGCCACGTATGCCCAAGCGCACCCTGCACTTGCCGAGGAACTTGCACGTCGCATGAGCGGCGCCCTTCCGGTGAACTTTGAGACTGACATAGACAACTACATCGCGCTGTGTGCCGAGACCGCCGCCGATGTTGCGTCACGAAAAGCATCGCAACAAACGCTCAACGTTCTCGGCCCGCTACTGCCTGAACTTTTGGGTGGCTCGGCTGACCTAGCCGGCTCTAACCTAACTCTGTGGCAAGGCTCCAAAGGTGTTTCCAACAACGATGCGGGCGGTAACTATATTTACTACGGTGTTCGCGAATTCGGCATGTCTGCCATTATGAATGGCATTGCGCTGCACAAGGGTTTCATTCCTTACGGTGCGACCTTCTTGATCTTCATGGAGTACGCTCGTAATGCGGTGCGTATGGCTGCACTCATGGGTCAGCGATCCATATTCGTTTACACCCACGACTCTATTGGCCTGGGCGAAGATGGGCCTACCCACCAGCCCGTTGAACAAATGACGTCCCTACGCAGCACGCCAAATCTAGAGACGTGGCGACCCTGCGACACCGTCGAGTCGGCTGTTTCATGGAAAATGGCTGTCATGCGCGAACAGGGTCCGTCTGCCTTAGTATTTTCTCGCCAAACATTGCCACACCAATACCGCGCCGGTGAAGTCCTTGAAGAAATCGAGCGCGGTGGTTATGTGCTAACACCCGAAGTTGGCGAGCTTGACGCGATCATTATTGCAACCGGCTCCGAAGTATCACTCGCGGTTGAAGCCGCAGCGACACTGAGTGAATCTGGCCGCGGTATCCGCGTAGTGTCGATGCCCTGTGCTGAGCGTTTCATGGCACAAGATGCAGCGTACCGAGAAACAGTGCTTCCGAGCCATGTCCTTGCGCGAGTAGCCGTTGAGGCGGCACACGCTGACTACTGGTACAAGTTTGTCGGTCTCGACGGAAGAGTTATTGGAATGACCAGCTTTGGCGAGTCAGCACCTGGCGATGTGCTCATGAAAGAGTACGGCTTTACGGTTGAAACAGTCATCGCCGCCGTGGAAGACGTCATTCTCGACTAAGCATTCCTGCCACGCTGCAGTCTGAGACGTCCCCTATGAAGCAACGAATTGCCATCAATGGCTTTGGTCGAATTGGGCGCTCTGTGTTTAGGGCGTGGGCTATTCGGCCCGATGCGCAAGAAGCGCTGATACTCACTGCCATTAACGAGCGAGCAGATCGCGATACAGCGATTCACCTCGCTCGTTATGATTCTACCCATGGTCGGTTCCCCAGCGCGATCGAAGCGACTGACACGGGCATGCGTGTTCTCGATACCGAGATTGAGTTGTTATCGATAGAAGACGTCGGCTTGTTACCGTGGTCTGATAAAGCGATCGATCTAGTGCTCGAGTGCACAGGCTCGTTTAGCGACCGTGCTACAGCGCAAGAACATCTAACGGCCGGCGCGGACAGAGTGTTGTTTTCACAGCCCGCAGAGCCCGACGTTGACCTAACCGTAGTGTGGGGCATTAATCACGATAAGCTTCAACCTCAGCAGCGTATAGTCTCCGCAGGCTCGTGTACCACCAATGCGCTTTGTCCTGTATTACAAGTATTGGATAACTGCTTTGGTATCGAGGCCGGCACCGTAACAACGGTGCATTCCGCGATGAATGATCAGCCTGTGCTCGACGCTTACCACAACACTGATTTACGTAAAACGCGAGCCGCTTTTCAGTCGATCATTCCTGTCGATACCGGCCTTGCGATTGGGGTTCCACGTATCTTACCCAACCTTAAAGGCAAGCTCACCGCTCAAGCACTCCGAGTACCGACGCTCAATGTTTCAGCAATGGATGTCACGGTTTATACCCACAAGGCTTGCAATGCGGAGGACGTGAACGCAGCGCTGGCGGCAGCAGCATCCAATGATCTCGAAGGCATTCTAGGCTTCACTACCGAGCCGCTCGCGTCCTGCGACTTTAACGGCGAAACCTGCTCAAGCGTGGTCGATGCCAGTCAAACGCAGGTCAGCGCTCGCCACCTAATCAAAATATTAATCTGGTTTGATAACGAGTGGGCGTATGCGAACCGACTGATTGATATTGCTTTGCGTATGGGCGAGATGGGACGGTCGAGCGTAAGCGACTCGTAGAACGACATACTTTATGGTCGACGCCCTTTTGTAGCGGCGTTCGTGATGTTTTTGGAGACACTATGAAACTGATGACTGATCTAGATCTTAACGGTAAACGCGTCCTGATCCGCGAGGATCTAAATGTGCCGATTAAAGAGGGTCACGTAACTAGCGATGCTAGGCTTGCGGCTGCATTACCCACGATTCGTACTGCGTTGGCTGCTGGCGCTGGGCTTATGTTGATGTCACATTTAGGTCGCCCTACCGAAGGCGAGTATGCCGATGAGTTTTCGATGGCACCCGTTGCGAAACGTCTTGGAGAGCTGCTCGGTATCGACATCCCCGTTATTCGCGATTGGCAGTCAGCCTCCGCCGCGCCAGGAGAAGTGGTGTTGCTTGAGAACGTTCGCTTCAATGTTGGCGAGAAAACGGATGATGATGGGTTAGCGCAACAATACGCTGCTCTTTGCGATATTTTTGTTATGGATGCCTTTGGTACAGCGCACAGAGCGCAGGCCTCGACTCATGGTGTCGCGAAATTTGCTCCGACTGCCTGTGCCGGCCCGCTGCTAGCAACCGAATTAGATGCGCTGAAGCGCGCACTGTCTGCACCCGCCCGACCCATGCTTGCGATTGTCGGCGGCTCAAAGGTATCGACCAAGCTCGATGTGCTGGAGCAGCTCGCAGAACTCTGTGACAGCCTAGTCGTCGGTGGCGGCATCGCTAATACTTTTCTTGCGGCAGCCGGATACAACGTCGGTAAATCCTTGTGTGAACACGATTTAATTGAGACTGCACGCGCGCTCATGGACAAAACCCAAATTCCACTACCCATTGACGTGGTGGTAGCGCGCGAATTTAGCGCACAAGCCGCCGCGACGACCAAGCTCGCATCAGAAGTCGAAGACGACGACATGATTCTAGATATCGGGCCTCTATCGGCCCAAGTTATTGCAGAACAGCTGGCATCGTCGGGCACTATTTTATGGAACGGGCCGGTTGGCGTTTTCGAATTTGACGCTTTTGCCGGTGGAACTGAAGCTATCGCTCAATCCGTTGCAGCCAGTAGTGGATTCTCCCTCGCAGGGGGCGGTGATACACTTGCTGCAATAGAGAAATTTGGCATCGCTGAACAGGTATCGTATATCTCTACCGGTGGTGGGGCCTTTTTAGAATACGTAGAAGGCAAGGTCTTACCTGCTGTAGCGATGTTGCAGCAGCGTGCAGGCTGAATAAAAATCCCATTGAGGTCATAAGCGCCTTTTTACCCGATAACATAGGCGCCAATGACGGCGAAGAACGTCCTATTACTGATCACAAGCGCGTCAGTCGAGATTTAACGGAGAGAGACCATGGCCATTATTAGCCTACGACAATTACTGGACCACGCAGCCGAATACAGCTACGGCGTGCCTGCTTTTAACGTCAATAACCTCGAGCAAACTCGCGCGATTATGGAAGCGGCGGATGCGACCGACTCACCGGTGATCATGCAGGCCAGCGCAGGGGCGCGAACGTACGCGGGTGCCCCCTTTATACGCGCGATGATGGCGGCTGCCATTGAAGAATTTCCACATATTCCCGTGGTTATCCACCAAGATCACGGCACATCTGCCGCCGTTTGCCAGCGCTCTATTCAGCTGGGCTTCAGTTCAGTCATGATGGATGGGTCCTTAGGTGAAGACGGTAAAACGCCCATGGACTATGATTACAACGCGCGAGTAACGCGAACGGTCGTCGATATGGCCCATGCTTGCGGCGTTTCTGTCGAGGGCGAGCTCGGCTGTTTGGGCTCACTCGAAACGGGCGAAGCGGGTGAGGAGGATGGCATAGGCGCAGCCGGTAAGCTAACTCACGATCAGATGCTCACCGATCCCGAGGAAGCCGCTCAATTTGTTGCCGATACCGGTGTTGATGCGCTCGCTATTGCCTGTGGCACCAGCCACGGTGCCTACAAATTCACCCGTCCGCCCACGGGAGATATTCTTGCAATAGACCGTATTAAAGCGATTCATGCACGCATTCCGAACACCCACCTAGTGATGCACGGGTCGTCTGCGGTGCCACAAGATTGGCTCGCAATTATCAATGAGTACGGTGGCGAGATTCCCGAAACCTACGGGGTGCCCGTCGACCAAGTTGTGGAAGGTATCAAGCATGGGGTCCGGAAAGTGAATATTGATACCGATTTACGTTTAGCATCAACCGGCTCTATTCGTCGCTACTTAGCCCAAAATCCTAGCGAATTTGACCCCCGGAAGTACTTTGCAGCAAGCCTTAAAGCCATGAAAGACATCTGTATCGAGCGTTACGAGTCGTTCGGCACAGCAGGCAATGCCAGCAAAATAAAGTCTTTATCGCTAGCTGACATCCAAGCCGCCTATGACAGCGGTAGACTCTAGCAAAACCGGGATGTTAGAAGCTTAGCCAGACCGCGCTACGTAAAAACTCATAGGGCTGCTGCGTAAATGGTGCCTTTTTAAGGTAGCTGCTTAGTCGGCGCCTGCCTAATCGGTGTCTGCCTAGTCGGTGTCTGCGTAAGCAGTCGTTTAGAGGTACAGGTCTTCCCCGAATATGCGCTGCAGCGGTGCCTCATACTGCCGCCAACGCCCTTCCCGCGCCGTACTCAGGGGTTCGCGTACTTGCCAAACACTGGCCGTGAGCACTGGATTCGTAAGCTTATGAAACTCAAGGCAGCCCGGCTCCCAAGCCTCGCCAAGCCACTGGAGCAACCCGCGCATAGTAGATTCAGGCTTTGCCACAAGGTCTTCATAGGCAAATCGGCGCACGCGATCCGGTGCCATTGCTTGCCAGTGTGCGGCAAGGCTGGAACATTGCTCCAACTGCGTTTTAATACGTAGGGGAGACGTTGCGTAGCCATGCTGGGGATGCAATCGCGTACCGTAGACCGAAATCAAGGTATCGCGCCAATCGCGCTCGGTGATGATAAAGCGGGCATCGGGTATCGCTTTAGCAATTAAGGGTAGGTGGTACAGATTGTCTGGGCGCTTATCGGTTACGCGTAGGCTGAGGTCAATCCCGCGCTCTATTAGGTGCTCCCCAAACTGCGCACAAAAAATGCTGAGTTGCTGTGCATCCGGCACCCGCCCCGGCACCACCATTGCGCCGCCACTTGCTGCGATGGTTCGTGGCCAGAACTCGGACTCACCCAGCGGGGTAAACGCGGTGTGCGCAGCGAGGATTTGCTCCAACAAGGTAGATCCTGTTCGAAACATACCAACGATAAATACGGGCCCCTTAGCCCCTGAAGAAGCCTCAATACGATGCTCCTTTAATGTGTCGTAGCGCTTTTTGATTAGCTCATGGGGCCACGAGGGCAAATGCTTCCCGTCGTAACGATTTGCTGTCTCGAGTGCACGCCATGCGGCATCTGTGTTGTCGAGGCGCTCCTCAACCCGCGCTAATGCATAAAACACATCGGGATCTTCGCACGCCTCGGACAACTGCCTTAATTGAATGACGATGGAATCACTGCTACGTACTAAACGGATCGCTTCCGCTAATCGCGCAACAGGAAGCGGGTTATTAGGTTGTAATTGACACGCCCTCGTAAAACCGGCTTCAGCTCCCTCTCGATCCCCCAGCTGCTCGGCCAAATGCGCGCGGTTAAAAACGGCGGGGAAATAATCGCCATTGCACTGAAGCGCCTGTTGCAGCCACGCCTGAGCGTCAGCGGCGCGCGCTAGACGCTCGGAATAAATAGACGCGATATTGGTCATCGCCTCCTCGGGCTCACTAATGCCTAGCGCAATCGCTTGCTCGTAGGCTTTTATCGCTCGACTAAATTGTCCCAGCCGGGCAGCCCACCAGGCAAAATTGAAGTGCGCCAACGGATCTCGCGGCGCTTGCTGAACCCTATGGCGCCACTGTTCGTATTCCGCCTTTGCATCGGTCATGGGCAATGACTCTCACTACCTATTTTCATCGGGGATCATGCATAGTCGTTAACCGTATTAGTCATTGGCTGTCATAGTCACTCGCAAGCATAGTCGTTCGCTGTGAAAGACATTCCACACTGCGCGAGTGAAAATAGCAAAAAAAAAGCGGACCAAAAGGCCCGCTTCTCATTTACGCAGCGTCTGCTGCCAGAATCAACCTTCCCTTAGAAGCGGAAAGTTGCCTGAGCAAACAGGTACTGGCCAAGTGTGTCGTAGAAACCAGCAATCGCGTTGGCGTTTGAAGACAATGAACCACCAACCAGTGGGGGCTCTTCGTCAAGCACGTTGTTGATACCGACAAGCAGCTCCGAATCGCCTAGGAAACGGAATGATGCGTTCAGATCAAGGTAGCTCTCGCCATCAGACATATTGTCCTGAGCGATTTGATCTGTTCCTTCTGAACGATTACTGGTCAGTGCACCGTCGTAGTCAACACCATCGAAGTAACGCCACCGTGCAGTTACTGCCCACCACTCGTTGCTGTCATAAGTTGCAGTCAACGTGTGACGCCATTCAGGCGATGGGTAGCAACGTGAGCTAACCAAACCAACACAGTCGAAGCTTTCACCAGGAAGAATTTCTACTTCCTTGGTCATCATGTAGGTACCCGCAAGGTTCACGTTAAACGTACCGCCCAATGCATCTTGCGACCAAGAGGCAGCAACGTCTACGCCTTCCCACTTGTTCGTACCAATGTTCTGCAGACCGTTAAATACATAGCCGCTTTCGCCTTGCCACAGTGAGCCTGATCCAGAACGCTGGACAGAGCTACAAAGCAGGTTATTGGTTGCACACTGACGGATGATGTTTTCAGCACCGACGCTCGAGATTGTGTTCTCAATTTCAATGCTCCAGTAGTCAACCGATACCGTAAGGTTGTCCATTGGATCCAATACCAAGCCAATGGTCACAGTATCCGCTTCCTCAACGTCGAGGTTCACGTTACCGCCACTGATCTGGTTGTACTGGTCCGCGGGGCTTGGTGCAATGTTTCCGTATTGCGAGGCTGTTACACCGGTACGGGCACACTGATCTGCCGAGTACTCTGGGCTCTCACCGTTAGCAACAATGCCGGCACAGGGATCAACACCCGCCCAAAGGCCGAGGTTGTTCACAGAATACAACTCAGAGACGTTGGGTGCACGAACCGCGCGGTTGAAACCAGCACGTACGCGAGCCATGTCAACTGGCTGCCAGTCCAAACCGAAACGGTACGTATCTTGACCGCCAACGGTGCTGTAATCAGAGTAGCGATACGCCAAATCAGCAACCAAGCTTTCCATTAAAGGAATATTCACTTCGGTAAAGAATTCAGAGACTGTGAACCCACCGCGCAATGACGGAGTTGGACCACCTTGACCTAGAAGCTGACCTTCCGCAAATACGGTGTCAGAAGTGCGGTCAAAGTCTTCACCACGCCATTCATAACCAACAACTACCTGAATGGGTGCAGCATCACCAATGGAGAACAACTCACCGGTTACAAAGGCGTTGATCACTTCGGTTGTGCTCTGAGAATTCAACATGCCGGTACCGGTCAAGCCATTAGCTTGCTCAGCAGTAACACCGCCTGGTGTGAATACTGAGTAGCCGGAACAACCTGCATCACAGGCATCGGAATTCAGAACCGCAGTAATATTGGGTGCAAAGAAGTCATTGATGTAAGTCGAGTTCTGACGAGTCTGAGCATAGACGTAGCTTGCGTCGTATGACCATGTGTCGTTGATCGCGCCCTTGAGGCCGGTAACGAGTCGGAAGCCATCGTTTGAGAAGTTATTTGAGCGAGGGCCGCCTTCAACGTTACGCTTGCCCACGTAAATACCGAAATCGTCACTTTCACGATTTGGGTATAAATCTTCTAACGCACCCGCGAACGCCGGTGGCAGGTCGTCAAGCGACAAGAAGTACGCTTCAGCAAAGAACGTACCCGATTCAGCAATCTGCGCACGTGTCTGCGAGCTCGAATACATGAACTCTAAGTAAGGCGTGAAGTGTTCGTTGATCTCGTAATCAACAAATGAACCAACAGACCACTGCTCCAAAGGACGTAAGAAGTGGTTGATCGGCGCGTAGTTGTAGCGGTTGGTACCATCCCATGGCGTCAAACCACCTGCCGAGTTGATACCACCAAAAAATTCTTGATCGTAATCATAGCCGCCGGGGCCAGCGCCATCAGCAGTGATGGGAGCCAAGAAGTAGTTAGGGATGATAGCGTTAGCAGAACCGCCCACACCCAAGCCAGATCCAGTCAACGCACCTGACGAATAGTCACGGGCTTCTTGGCGTAACTCGTCCTGCTTACGCCACGTAGCGTAAATAGTTGCGTTACCTTTGCCATCGGCAAAATCCGAACCCATAGCGATATCGATCTGGTTGTTGTCGCCGTCAGGACCTTCAGTACCTGAGGGGTACTCAAAGTTACGAGCATCCAACAACGGCTGAATGAAGCTGTTGTCATTATCGTGGCGATAAGCACTCCAGCCTGCACGGATTTCAATACCGTCCATGCGACGAGTAACAAAGTTCACAACACCCGCAACCGCGTCGGCACCGTAGGTCGCTGATGCACCGCCGGTCAACACGTCGACGCGCTCTAGCGCGATCGTTGGAATCTGTGAAACGTCAGGCGCTTGCGTAGAGGCACCACCAGCAGTCATACGACGGCCGTTAACCAAAACCAGAGTACGGTTAGTACCTAAACCACGCAGGTCAACCGATGCAGTACCGGTAGAACCGTTTGAAATGTTGGCGTTCTGGCTGGTTTCGATTGAAGGCAAGCTGTTAAGTACTTGTTCAATGTTAACGAAACCGAGATTTTTAATGTTCTCAGCTGTTACCACAGTAACGGGGCTTGTAGCGCCGAAGCCATCTTGTGTTGCAATACGGCTACCAGTAACCAGTACTTCTTCAACTTTTAATTCTGTGTCTTCTTGCGCGAAGACAAACCCGCTTGTCAGGGTAGAGCTCAGTGCGGCGGAAACTGCCAAACCGAGATGTCGCTTATTGAGTGACTTCATTAGCAAACCTCATTGTGTTTTGTGTTAGTGCACGTCGCCTTCCCATCTCGGGAATAACGAAGGGGTCAAGAGTAATCAAATCCGTCCACTGAGTGAGAGGGAAACTTGCACGATTTGCGGAATATTCACGTTTTGCAGCGGAACTTTAGCTAATCAAGCCAAAAAGCACCGTAATTTTGCCAACTTCAGCGACTAGTCCACTCGTCGAACACCCACGGTGCGTCCCGATGACAGAACGGTCATCTGCCATAAACCCAAAAAGTTCTGTTGGAATCGAACACGGCTATCGCCCGAGGTGTGCCGATATTGGGAGCCACTACGCTGACGCCATACCTGTCCGTTATCGAGAGGGAAAACGGTTTTTGATCCCCAGCCTGTAAAACTGCCTTGGATAGTCGCCTCGAACGGCTCACTCTGCTCAACCGATTCATCTGCCTGTTTCATCTCCTGCTTCACCGCGGCCACCTCCTGAGCAACCCGGCGCGCCACTTCGGCGTCGATACTCGCTTCAAGGTCCGCGTCACCCGTCAAGGGAGCTGTCGCAGTCGCAGGTGTCGGCGGCTGTGCGTTCGCGCTGCGCTGCCCGCCAAAACGGTTAGCCAACCAAGCATTTAACGCCTTTAGCTGTTCAGGACTTAATTGGTCGACGCCAGAGGCCGCCTGCTCAGGGGCGGTCATCTCGGTTTCAACACCGTTGAACATGGGATTATCGGCCCACACCAAACCGCCAGCAGCAAGCAACAGAAACCACGCCAGTGCTTTTATTGGTGCTCTTAAAGGTAGTGCTTTTACTAACAATGTCATAAACAGACCCCCATGAAACGACCTAAAAAGGCAATTGGACAAGCTTAAAACAATACCCGACAGCGGAGCGTGCCTTCGACATTTCGCAACTGTGTCAACGCTAGGTCAGAATATTCTGACTCAACGTCGATAACAACGTAGCCGATATCGCTCATTGTTTGAAGATATTGGGCGGCGATATTGATGCCGTTATCGGACAAAACGCGATTTATCTCGCCCATTACGCCGGGAACGTTGCGGTGCACGTGCAGCAAGCGATGCTGGCCCTCATGCTCAGGTAGCGCCACCTCGGGGAAGTTCACTGCAGATAAGGTAGTGCCGTTATCGCTGTAGCGAGCCAACTTTTCAGCCACTTCCAAACCAATATTTTCTTGCGCCTCTATAGTACTGCCACCGATGTGAGGGGTCAGTAGCGCGTTATCGATGCCTCGCAATGGCGATTCAAACACGTCATTGTTGGTGCGGGGCTCCGTCGGAAATACGTCAATGGCGGTGCCGGCAAGATGCCCCGACTTCAATACAGTCGCTAACGCATCGATATCAACGATGTTACCCCGCGAGGCATTGATTAGCATCGCGCCAGGCTTCATTGCTGCGAGTTCGCTCGCACCGATCATATTCGCGGTGCTCGCCAGCTGCGGTACATGCAGGCTCACTACATCTGAACGACCGAGTAGCTCATTTAACGCGCCAATTTGGCGAGCGTTACCCAGCGGCAATTTGGTGACCACGTCGTAAAACTCAACCGTCATCCCGAGGCTCTCAGCGATCACTCCAAGCTGCATACCTATGTTTCCGTAGCCCACGATACCCAGCGTTTTGCCGCGGATCTCATAGCTTTGACTGGCAGACTTCATCCAACCCCCTCGGTGGGCCGCCGCATTCTTTGCAGGAATACCTCTCAAAAGCAGAATGGCTTCTGCAATTACCAACTCCGCAACCGATCGAGTATTGGAGTAGGGCGCATTGAAGACTGGAATTCCACGAGCACCTGCCGCGCTGAGATCAACTTGGTTAGTGCCAATACAGAAACAGCCCACCGCAACTAACTTTTCAGCGGCGGCGAAAACCTCTGCCGTTAACTGGGTGCGCGAGCGAATTCCCACAAAGTGCGCATCTGCTACTTCTTCTAAGAGACGCTCGTGAGACAAGGCGCCGGTGTGGGTTACGATATTGGTGTATCCCGCTCTACCGAGTGCAGTCACGGCAGACGGGCTAATGCCCTCTAACAAGAGGAATTTAATTTTGGCTTTGTCGAGGGACGTTTGGGTCACTGGTTATCCTTGGGCATAGGCTGTTTAAAAGGTCTCAGTAAAGCGAGTTACATCGCACAACTCACCCCAACTGGGGGCGCGAATGTTATCATGCTCAACCGACTAGCGTGACGCAGCCTTAGCGGCCACGCGACCAGCCCTACATGTGATCGAGAGTATGACAACATTATCTCCAGAGCTTAGCGCTCACCTTTTTACGCTGCTCGGCGAGCAGCGGTTTCTCACGGATGCGGATTCCCTGCAACACTACGGTCGGGACTGGACGCGCTTTGCGGATCCAGCGCCATGTGCGGTTGTATTACCGGAAACGGTAGAGGAAGTGCAGGCCATTGTGCGCGCTGCCCGTGCCGCGGGCGTAGCCATTGTGCCCTCGGGCGGGCGAACGGGCCTTAGTGGGGGCGCGGTTGCCAGTAATGGCGAGCTGGTAATGGCGCTTGATCGCATGAACAAAGTGCTCGAAGTTAATACTGTCGATCGCAGTCTGCGCTGCCAAGCGGGCACGATTACCGAAGTCATCCAAAAAACTGCTATTGATCACGACCTTATTTATCCCGTGGATTTTGCCTCGAGCGGCTCCAGTCAAATAGGCGGCAACATCGCCACCAATGCCGGCGGTATTCAAGTTATTCGTTACGGTATGACGCGTGACTGGGTGAGTGGTCTCAAAGTGGTGACCGGCACCGGCGAGCTACTGGATCTGAATCGCGGGCTAATGAAAAACAATACCGGCTTCGACCTGCGCCATTTGATCACGGGATCCGAGGGCACACTGGGCATTATTGTCGAGGCGACACTTCAACTTACTCAGCCTGCAACTAATCCGCAGGTAATTGTCCTCGGCTTACCGTCAATGGACGCGATTATGGCGGTTCTCCAAGCCTTTCAGGCCAAGCTGCCTCTACTCGCTTATGAGTTCTTTTCCGAGCTCGCACTACAAAAAGTGGTGGAGCACCAAGGTCTCAAGCGCCCGCTTGAAGGCATCACACCCTTCTACGCGCTACTTGAATACGAACACCGAGGCCAGGATACCGATGACGCGGTCATGGCCATTGTTGAAACCTGCATGACCGAAGGTTGGGTGGAAGACGCCGTACTGAGTCAAAGTGAGGCTCAAAGAAGAGGCCTGTGGCGATTGCGCGAAGATATCTCGGAAACCATCGCTCGCTGGACGCCGTATAAAAATGACATCTCAACAACAGTGGCTCGCGTGCCAGGATTTCTCGCAAAAGTGGATGCAATTGTCGCTGCTCGATACCCCGATCTCGAAGTCGTTTGGTTTGGTCATATTGGCGACGGCAACCTGCATCTCAACATACTCAAGCCCGACGACGTATCAGTGGCGGACTTTCAAATGCGCTGCAAACAAGTCAGTAGTGAGATCTTTGCGGCCATACAAGAGATGGGTGGCTCCGTATCAGCCGAGCACGGCGTGGGCTTACTCAAGAAGGACTTTTTACGTTACAGCCGAGCCGAAGAAGAAATAGCCATTATGAAGGGTATAAAGAACGTCTTTGACCCGGATAATATTATGAATCCCGGCAAGATTTTCGACGCGTAACCAACGCGGTACATCACACTTATTTGGCGATTATCGTTCGCACGCCGTCACCGGTACCGAGCAGCAACACATCAGCTGGGCGCAACGCAAACAAGCCACTACTGACCACGCCTGCAATGTGGTCGATGCGCTCCTCAAGGCTCATAGCCTGTGCAATCTGTAAGCCGTAAACGTCTAAAATTACGTTGCCATTATCTGTCACTGTACCTTCGCGCCACACAGGCTGGCCGCCGAGAGCAACTAGCTGCCGCGCCACATAGCTGCGCGCCATGGGTATAACCTCGACAGGGAGCGGAAATGCTCCCAAAGTCCCCACGAGCTTGCTCTCATCAGCGATGCAGATAAACTCCTTCGATGCTGCAGCAACAATTTTCTCTCGCGTGAGTGCGGCACCTCCACCTTTAATGAGCTGCAGATGATGATTCGCCTCGTCAGCGCCATCAATATACGCATCGAGCTCACCCACATTGTTTAAGTCGTCAACGGGTATATCAAGGCTTTTAAGCAGTTCTGCGGAGCGCTCAGAGCTTGCAACCGTCACGTCGATCCGACCACGCAAGCTAACTAGCTGTCGAATAAAGCACTCTGCAGTGCTACCCGTACCAATGCCGAGGACCAAATTGTCACTATTAATAGCCGCGACCCGCGCTACTGCAGCGCTTGCAACCAGCTCTTTCAGTGCCTGCTGATCCATAGTTTGAACCCTCCACGTGTTGAGCGTGGAGTATAACCACAAAGCTCAGGACGCGCCGCACGGGCTACACCGCCAGCAAATAAAAATCCCATCAATTTACGCGACACAGCGTGCTAGTCGCGATCACGGCAAACCTGTCCATCAAAAAATTTTGATTAAACGCCTCGGCAGTGCTAGATTGCGCCGATGAATGCCAAGGTCATTGCCCACATACCGACATCAGGACACCAGAACGCCAACGATGCACCTGTCTCACTCGCCGTTGTTTTCAAAGCGCTGGGAGATGCTTTGCGTGTGCAAATTGTGCGACTCCTGAAAGGCGACTCGCTCAGCGTATCGGAACTCTGTGACGTGTTTGATATGCGTCAAAGTGCGCTAAGCCACCATTTGAAAGTCTTAGTGGAGGCGGGTGTTCTCGTGCGACGAAAAGAGGGGACTGCCGTATTTTATCGCCGGGCACTGCCCAGTGGCGAGCGCATCGGGCTAATCGAGACCGCCTTCGCCAGCATAGATTCGGAATCTCTAGGCCTCAGCGTGAAAAACGGGTTACAGCGAGTCCAGCGACAAAGAGAGCAAAACTCGCTTACCTTTTTTCGAAGTAACAGCCATCGCTTTAGGCAACAACAAGATCTCATTGCCTCATGGGATGACTATTCGCAGGCTGCGCTTCATTTGTTGGAACGCTGCGATAACTTAGCAACGTTACCGGTACTAGAAATTGGCCCCGGTGACGGGCGCTTACTGCCATTGCTTGCTACACGTGCGCAGCAAGTGGTCGCATTGGACAATGCGCCGGAAATGCTCGAAGACGCTAAGCAAATGGCGGGGCATTTGCCTAACGTAGAATTTTGGCTTGGAGATACCCAAACCCTCAGCGGGCACGAGCAGGCCTTTAGCGCAGCAGTCATCAATATGGTCCTGCACCACACGCCCAATCCAGACATGGTGATAGCGCAAGCTGCGCGGAGTTTGGCGCCGGGGGGTTCGCTAATTATTAGCGAGCTCATTGCTCACGATCAGGCGTGGGCACGCGAGCACTGCGGCGACCTATGGCTCGGATTCGAGCCAGAACAACTGAAAGAGTGGGGCCGTGCGTCTGGACTAGAAAATCGTGCTGAGCTGTTCATAACGCAACGTAACGGATTTCAAGTGCAAGTTCGGCTACTACAAAAAACCCCTTATTAGAAAGGAATCAAACATGAGCGAGTACTCACTATTTACATCTGAATCAGTCTCTGAGGGCCATCCCGATAAAATGGCTGATCAGATCTCGGATGCCGTTTTGGACGCTATTATCAAAGACGACGCCAATGCACGAGTGGCGGTTGAAACACTGGTCAAAACAGGAATGGTCGTTATTGCAGGTGAGGTAACAACCTCGACGTACGTCGATCTTGAGGAAGTTGTGCGTGACGTTGTCAATGACATTGGCTACACCAGTTCGGACGTGGGCTTTGATGGCGCATCCTGCGCGGTACTTAACGCGATTGGCAAGCAGTCTCACGACATCGCTATGGGTGTAGATGAGGGCGAAAATAAGGAAATGGGTGCGGGCGACCAAGGGTTGATGTTTGGTTACGCAAGCAACGAGACGCCCGTATTAATGCCTGCGCCCATTTATTACGCGCACCGGCTGGTGGAAAAACAAGCCGAACTGCGCAAAGCAGGGACTCTCTCTTGGTTGCGTCCAGATGCCAAAAGCCAAGTGACCTTGCGTTATGACGAAAACGGTAAGCCCAGCGCGATCGACGCGATTGTTCTATCGACCCAGCACGATCCAGATGTTTCGCAAGCAGATATTCACGAAGCAGTGCGAGAGCACATCATCAAGCCAGTGCTGCCTGCAGAATGGCTTCATGACAGCACTCGCTATCACATTAACCCTACCGGACAATTCATCATCGGCGGGCCTGTGGGCGACTGTGGTTTAACAGGCCGCAAAATTATTGTCGACACATACGGTGGCATGGCCCGTCATGGTGGCGGCGCGTTCTCGGGTAAAGACCCCTCGAAAGTCGATCGATCTGCCGCTTATGCCGCGCGCTACGTAGCCAAAAACATCGTGGCCGCAGGTCTTGCAGAGCGATGCGAAATTCAGGTGTCTTACGCGATTGGTGTAGCGGAGCCGACCTCTATTTCACTCAACAGCTTCGGCACTGGGATCGTGCCCGATAGCCGAATCATTGAACTGGTTCGCGAGCACTTTGATTTAACGCCTCAGGGCATTATCACTATGCTCGATTTAAAGCGTCCCATTTATCGCCAGACCGCCAGCTACGGCCACTTTGGTCGTGAAGAACACAATTTCCCTTGGGAGGCGACCGACAAAGCATCACTTTTGCGCGACACAGCCTAATCATTTATCAAAAAGTAAAGCGCGCTGCAGCGGCGCGCATAGGAGACCCACATGAATACCAGCGTTAATCTCGATAGCTTCACCGACTACAAAGTGGCCGACATCAACCTCGCAGACTGGGGCCGCAAAGAGCTCGATATTGCAGAAAGTGAAATGCCAGCTCTTATCGCCTTGCGAGAACAGTTTCGTAATGAACAACCGCTAGCGGGTGCCAAGATTCTTGGCTGTATCCACATGACCATTCAGACCGCGGTCCTGATCGAAACCCTTACCGCTTTGGGTGCCGAAGTTCGTTGGTCGTCGTGCAACATCTTTTCAACACAAGATCACGCCGCAGCAGCAATAGCTGCCGCAGGCGTACCTGTCTTTGCTTGGAAGGGCGAGACAGAAGCCGAGTACGAATGGTGTATTGAGCAAACCATCCTCAAAGACGGCAAGCCCTGGGAAGCCAACATGATTTTGGACGACGGTGGCGATTTGACGTTGATGCTGCACGAAAAATACCCAGAAATGCTCGATCGAATTCACGGTGTTACCGAAGAGACAACAACAGGCGTGCATCGTTTATATGACATGGTGGCCAAAGGCGAACTTAAGATACCCGCAATCAACGTTAACGATGCGGTGACAAAATCTAAGAATGACAATAAGTACGGTTGCCGCCACAGCTTGAGCGACGCGATTAAACGCGGCCTCGACCACTTGTTAGCAGGCAAGCGCGCACTTGTTATCGGCTACGGCGACGTTGGTAAGGGCTCGGCTCAGTCTCTTCGTCAGGAAGGCATGATTGTGCGCATCACCGAGTGTGACCCTATCTGTGCAATGCAAGCCTGCATGGACGGATTTGAAGTGGTGTCGCCCTTCATTGACGGCATAAACGACGGCCTAGATACCTGCATCGATAAAGCGCTATTGGGATCAACTGACCTGCTAGTAACCACCACAGGTAACGTCAACGTGTGTAATGCCGCCATGCTGAGCGCGCTCAAATCAGGCGCTGTGGTGTGTAACATTGGCCACTTTGATAACGAAATTGACACGGCTTACATGCGCACACATTGGCAGTGGGAAGAGATCAAGCCTCAAGTCCATAAAATCGTTCGTAATGCAGCCACTAACGACCATTTACTTCTGCTATCAGAAGGTCGCCTCGTGAACCTCGGCAACGCGACGGGGCACCCATCGCGGATTATGGATGGCTCCTTTGCCAACCAAGTTTTTGCTCAGATTCACCTCTACGGCAAACGCTTTGCAGATCTGCCGGCTGATCAGAAAGCTGCCGCCATTACAGTCGAAGTGCTACCAAAGCACTTAGACGAGCAGGTTGCTGCATTGATGGTCAAAGGCTTCGGCGGTGTGATGACTCGGTTAACCGACGATCAAGCCGATTACATTGGCGTCAGCGTCGATGGCCCCTTCAAAGCGGACAGCTATAAGTACTAAGACGGCGTATAAGCACTATGATCAATTCGACAGCCTGTAGCTTAGAGTTTTTCCCTCCAAAATCTGATGCTGGCAGGGACAAACTCATCGAGCAAACACTGCCCGCTCTTAAGGTACTCAATCCTGAGTATTGCTCCGTTACCTATGGAGCGGGTGGCTCTACGCGGGACAACACCTTGGGGGCTGTCGCTGCACTCAAGCGGCAGGGCGAAGAGGTCGCGCCACATCTGAGTTTTGGTGGTGACAATGAAGAGACGATTTTAGCCTTGCTACAAAGCTATCAAGAGCAAGGCATCAACCGTCTCGTCGCGCTCAGAGGCGACCTGCCGTCGGGTATGGGTGGCGTAGGCCAACTAGTCTATGCCAACGAATTAGTCAGCTTTATTCGCGAACACACCGGCGATCACTTCAAGATCGCCGTGGCGGCTTATCCGGAGGTCCATCCGCAGGCCAAAAATTACGAGCAAGACATTTTTTATCTGAAGCAAAAATTGGACGCAGGTGCGAATGCGGCGGTGACCCAATTCTTTTTCAATGTCGAAGCGTATTTTTATTTCCTGGATCGCTGCCTTGCGGCGGGTATTAGCCAACCGATTCATCCCGGCATTATGCCCATTACTAACTTTACTAACTTGGAGCGCTTCGCCAGTGGCTGTGGCACCGAGATACCGCGATGGATACGCAAACGGGTTGAGGGCTTTGGCGATGACCAAGAAAGCATCCGACTGTTTGGTATCGACGTCATCACGCAGCTTTGCGCGACCCTCCAAGAAAGTGGTGCGCCCGGCATTCATTTTTACACCATGAATCAGGCCGAGCCCGTGCTCAGCATTGCTAAGAATCTCGGTTTAGCGCCTGCTGTCTGATCGACTAACTGGTACGCTCAACGCGTAAAACAGCCATTGAGGTGCTTTCGTGCGTACTATTCGTCTTTATACCGAGCAGTCCCTTCAGACCGATGCAACCCTCATCCTAGAGGATGGTCCAGCGAGCCATCTAACACGCGTATTACGCGCTCGAGAAGGGGATAGCGTTACGTTATTCAACGGACTTGGCTGGGATTGGTCCTGTACCGTAGCAGAGGTCAGTAAGCGGGAAACGCGTATCGCTGTTGGTCGTGCAGTCCAAGTAGATAATGAATCGCCTTTATCTAGTCATCTCGGCTTGTGCCTGAGTAAAGGAGAGCGCTTCGATTGGGCCATTCAAAAAGCAACCGAAATGGGAGTGGCTTCAATCACACCGCTGTTCAGTGCGCGGGTTGATGTCAAACTACCGGCAGATCGTTTAACCAAGAAGCAGCGACATTGGCAACAAATAGCCATTAGCGCTTGTGAGCAGAGTGGCCGAGCTGTAGTTCCCGTCGTTAAGCAAGCAACCGATCTCAGCGCTTGGGCTCTCGATGCCGACGCCGATTTGAAGCTGGTATTGCATCACCATAATCCCGCGCGGCTTACCGAAGTCACGCCCAACAGCGTTGCATTACTGATCGGCCCTGAAGGCGGCCTTACCGAACAAGAAGTCGAACATGCGTTATCCGCCGGCTTCCAAGCGCTTCAGCTCGGCCCTCGCGTGATGCGCACGGAAACCGCCCCAATTGCTGCACTCGCAGTGCTTGGGTCTCGCTGGGGCGACTTGTAACATCGGTCTAATCGCCTGGGTTTGAAGGCTTATTTAACTGCCAGTCCGCCCATGCCCATTCGAGCCATAGCGCTGCAGCATTTAAAAAATGTGACGTGCGTGGCGAATGAATAGTCTCAAAGGAATGCTGCGCGCCCGGTAATTCTGCGTAGGTCACCGAACGATCGCTGACTGCACTGAGATCATCGACAAATCGACGCGCTTCTTCAACCCAGACCAAACTGTCATTGACACCTTGTACCACAAAAAAAGGTGGCGCCTCTGCGCTCACCCATGAAATGGGTGACGCCCGCTCATAGAGCTCGGGAGCCTCTTCTTTGCTAGTTTTAAATACCCGCGAAAGAATCGGGTTGTCGATCGCCGTATGTCGCCGTATCCCGTAACGGTCGCTGAGATCATAAGCGCCATACAGTGGCATAGCGGCTTGAATGCTTGTATCAACATCTTCAAAGCCCGGCTGCCAAGGCGCATAATTAGCGGACAACGCAGCAAGGCTCGCTAAATGTCCACCCGCTGAGCCGCCTGTTACAGCGATAAAATCCGGGTCTCCACCCCAATCAGCGATGTTTTCGCGCACCCAAGCAATGGCCTTTTTGACATCTATTATGTGGTCGGGAAACGTCGCTATCGGTGATAACCGATAGTTAATTGAAACGCATACCCACCCCAAATTGGCCATGTGGTGCAGAAGCGGTAAGGCCTGCTCCGCTTTGTGCCCTAACAGCCATGCCCCACCGTGAATCTGGAGCAGCACGGGGCGCTTATCGCCCTCGGTCACGGGCGTGTAAACATCTAATAAATGCCGCTTGCCGCCACTATCATAAGCAATGTCTGCGCTAACGCGAACGCCCGCTCGTTTGAATGTAAACGGATGAGACCACTCTTTTGAGTCTATTTGGCGACTCAAACGATGGCGCCTAGCCAAAGGTATTAAGCTATCAAAGTCGTCACCTAAAGCTGTCGCTAACGCGCGCTCAAAGATTTTGCCCGTATCGAAGTGGCGCGTTAAAATGCCAAGGGTGGCCAGGGCTGATAAACTGAGTAACACGCTGCCCCAATACCAACCCGATGAGCCGCTATCACCAAAAATTGCGCCAAATATTAGCAACCCGACTTGGCTCGCTAGCAACCAAGGTGCCAGCTCAGTGGAGGCGAGTGACACTAAGAACCACAGCGGCACGAACCAACCAATAGATCGGCCACGAACCACTGCGGTCATTGTTGCGATGCTAAAAAGCACCGCCAAAACCAGAAAAATACTCTCAAACATAGCTTTTAGCCTTTACGCGGTTGCGCGTTTGCGGTGCGCCTCGTAAGTTAGCGATCTCTCTTTGCAAAGGAACGCGATAATGAGCCGGAAAATTGGCGTTGTAATGGATCCCATCGAAACCATTAACTACAAAAAAGATACAACCCTTGGTTTGCTTTGGGCAGCTCGAGATCGAGGTTGGTCGCTATTCTACATGCAACAAAAGGACCTGTACCTCGCTGGTGGTATCGCCCGAGCAAAAATGCGACCGCTCGAGGTTCGAGAAGACCCGACGGATTATTACAGCCTTGGGGATGCAGAAGATCGCGACCTTAACGATCTAGACATTATCTTCATGCGCAAAGATCCCCCTTTTGACATGGAATTTGTTTACACAACCCAGTTACTCGAGAATGCCGAGCGCCGTGGCACGCTTATCGTTAACCGCTGTGCAAGCCTCAGAGATTGTAATGAAAAGCTGTTTGCCACACAGTTTCCCCAGTGCTGCCCTACTCTTATCGTCAGCCGAGACATGCAGCGTCTTCGCGCCTTTCACGCGGAACACGGTGACGTCATCTTTAAACCGCTAGACGGAATGGGTGGCAGCTCCATTTTTCGCGCGAAAGCCGACGACTCGAATGTCAGCGTAATTCTAGAAACGCTGACCCAACATGGCACTCAAACTATCATGGGGCAGGTTTACTTGCCGCAGATCACCGCTGGTGACAAACGCATTCTTATGATTAACGGAGAGCCCGTGCCCTATTGTCTAGCGCGCGTACCGCTTGCTGGAGAAAGTCGCGGCAACCTCGCAGCAGGCGGGACCGGCCAAGTGCAGCCCCTAAGCACGCGCGACCAATGGATTGCGGCACAAGTTGGCCCCGCACTGAGAGAGAAAGGATTGTGGTTTGTTGGTCTCGATGTCATCGGCGACTATCTTACCGAGATTAACGTGACTAGCCCCACGTGCTTGCGCGAGATCGAACGGGAGCAAGGTCTGGGTATTGCCAACCAATTGATGGACTGTATTGATGCACAGCTAGGTAGCGCTTAACACCGTGAAGCATGCGCTGAAGGAGCTACGGGCACCCATTACACCGGCTTTTGGGACCGCCATAGCACTTCATGCTGCGCTTCTGTTTGGTCTAGGGTTTTCTTTTCAGTTTGCCGAAAGACCTGCGAGAACTATCGCGGTAACAATCGCCCTCAACCCTATGGCGGTCGCGCCAAACAAGGCGCAACATATTGCAGCAGAAAATCAACTGGGTGACACCCAAGCGGGCGAACAAGCTCCAGAGACCCGCCTCGTGATGCAAACATCTGTCACCGTCTCAAAGGAGCTCGATAGCTTTTCTGGGGATACACCATCGGATAGTGCTACCGCCAACGACCGGGCCCCGCAAACCGACGACCAGCAACAGAGCGTCTCGTCGGTGTCCGACAGCAAGGACCGTGACGCCAGCAGAGCGGGTTCTGTGGCAGCACGCCGCACCCTCGATGCGGACTACCTCGCCCGCTGGCGCGCCCGAGTAGAGCAAGTGGGTAACGCGCTCTATCGGGGAGAGCCACCTGCGGGCGATGGCGACGTGCGCTTACTGGTGACCGTCTCAGCCAATGGAACTCTGGAAAACATTACGGTACTTCAAACCTCAGGCAACGCAATGTTAGATAGGGCGGCGCAAGACACCGTGGTTCTTGCCGCACCGTTCCCGCGCTTTTCTAGCGAGCTAGCTAAAATGACAGCACGATTAGAAATCGTCCGCACATGGCAATTCCGCACTGAAGCGGTAAGCTCTGACTAACGCCCCTGATTGGATAGCCCGTGACTAAGCCACTGCCATTAACATCGGATTCGCTCAAAGAGCACTTTCTGCTTGCAACACCCGCACTCAATAGAGGATTTTTTGCTCAGTCGATCACCTATATTTGCGAGCATACCGAAGAAGGTGCGATGGGTATTGTCATTAACCAGCCGCTCGAAGTTGCATTTGAGGAAGTGCTCGGCAATCTTGATATCAACTACCAAGAGGGCTCCAACCATGAAACCATCTTTGCCGGCGGGCCTGTACAAATGGATCACGGCTTCATATTGCATCGGGAAAAAGGTAACTGGGAGACCAGCGAGTCAGTGGGTAATGATATTTGGCTGACCACTTCTCAAGACATATTAACCGCCATTGCCGCAGGGTCTGGGCCACACTCTCACTTGATCGCTTTGGGTTACGCAGGCTGGGGGCCCGGACAATTGGAAGAAGAGCTCATGGAAAGCAGCTGGCTCACAATAAAAGCAGACGCCGAAATTTTGTTTGATATTCCCTACCCGGAACGTTTGATTGCTGCTGGCGACAAGATCGGGATTGACATCAGCCTTATGTCATCTCAAGCGGGACACGCATGAAGAGCTCAGGTCGAGTACTGGCTTTCGATTGGGGCTTAAGAAATATCGGCGTAGCCGTCGGTAACCGCCAACTCGGCACCTCGGAACCTTTAACTATTGTACGCGCGCGCGATGGCGTTGCAGACTGGCAGACAATAGGAAAATTACTCAGCGAGTGGGAACCTGAAATTCTGATCGTTGGCGATCCGCTCAATATGGACGGAAGTGAAGCTGAGATTACGCCAAGGGCGCGCAAATTTAGCCGTCAACTGGAAGGGCGGTTCAATATTCCTGTGGTTTTGATGGATGAGCGCTTGAGCTCTCATGAAGCCAAAATGCTATCTAAAGAGCGCGGGCACAAGGGGGACTACAGCGATAATCCCATCGATGCTGAGGCAGCTGACGTCATTCTCCGCTCCTGGCTAGCTGCCGCAATGGACTAATCTTCCAGATCGAAATTGAAGTTACGCGAATCACGTAATGCACCACTGCCCTTTTCAAACAGCTTTATTTCAAGCCGCACATCGTTTGCTGAGTCAGCGTGACGCTCGGCTTCCTCTGCCGTAATAAGGCCCGCCTTATACGTGCTGATCAAGCTTTGATCGAAAGTTTGCATACCGATATCTGTCGACCGCGACATCAATTCCTTAATGAGATGCACTTCGCCCTTGCGAACATGATCTAGGATAAGCGGACTACCGAGTAATACCTCAACAATAGGCACTCTCGCGTTTCCCATTCTGCCCGGAACTAGCTGCTGTGCAACCATAGCCTTTACGTTTAGCGATAGATCCATCCACACCTGATTAAGCTGGTCGCTCGGGAAAAAGCTCTGGATACGATCCAGCGCTTGGTTGGCGTTGTTAGCGTGGAGTGTGCAAAGGCAAAGGTGCCCAGTTTCAGCAAATGCCAAAGCGGCTTCCATCGTTTTAGCGGTTCTCACCTCGCCAATCATGATGACATCGGGAGCCTGACGAAGAGTGTTCGCGAGCGCCACTTCATAAGACTCGGTATCAATACCCACTTCACGCTGCGATATCAGACAACCTTTGTGGCTGTGGACAAATTCGATCGGATCTTCGACGGTGATGATATGTCCACGACTATGGGTATTTCGATAGTCCAGCATGGCCGCCAATGTAGTCGACTTACCGGTACCCGTAGCACCTACCAATATCACCAAACCTCTCTTGAGCATCGACAACTGCTCAAGCGTTGAGGGCAACCCGAGCTCTTGAAAGCTCGGGATAACATCGCTGATACGGCGCAACACCATGCCAGGCATACCACGTTGAATATAAGCGCTTGCTCTAAATCTGCCATATTCGGGGTGAACAACGGCGTAGTTACATTCCTTATCACGATCGAACTGGGCTTGCTGCTCAGCACTCATCGTCTCAGCGATAAGACGAGAGACATCAGATGCCGACAAAATAGTGTCGTCCAGTCGGTGTAAATGCCCATCAACCTTAATCGTTAACGGCGCATCTACTGTAGCAAAACCATCTGAAGCGCCTCGCTCAACGAGAGTTTTCAGCAACAGATCCATGGTGTTTTACCTCTTCAATGCCATTTATTGAACGCAGTAACGCTATACGATCGAATCGGGTTGGCGCGCTTTTTCACGCGCCGCTTCGAGGGTGACTAATTTTTTATCGACCAGCGCTTGCAGTGATTGATCAATTGTTTGCATACCAATCGACTGCCCCGTTTGAATCGCCGAGTACATTTGCGCGACTTTATCTTCGCGGATGAGATTCCTAATAGCCGATGTGCCACGCATAATTTCGTGGGCTGCCACTCGCCCGCCCGATCGGCGTTTCAAAAGTGTTTGCGAAATAACACCCTGCAGCGACTCAGAGAGCATAGAGCGCACCATGGATTTCTCTGCGGCTGGAAAAACATCAATAATTCGGTCAATGGTCTTCGCGGCCGACGTAGTATGCAGCGTGCCAAATACAAGGTGGCCGGTCTCGGCAGCTGTTAATGCCAGTCGTATAGTCTCCAAGTCACGCATTTCGCCTACCAGAATAATATCCGGATCTTCCCGCAGCGCGGAGCGTAATGCCTCGGAAAAGCCGAGAGTGTCACGGTGCACCTCGCGCTGGTTAACGAGGCAGCGCTTTGATTCATGCACGAATTCAATGGGATCTTCGATTGTCAGAATGTGGTCGTAACGATTGTCATTGATGAAATCAATCATCGCTGCGAGAGTCGTCGACTTGCCCGAGCCCGTTGGGCCCGTCACGAGTACCAGTCCACGAGGGAGTAGCGATATATCCCGAAATACCTGTCCAAGCCCCAAATCTTCCATAGTGAGCACTTTAGAAGGAATGGTTCGAAAGACCGCACCCGGGCCGCGATTCTGATTGAAGACATTAACTCGAAAACGTGCAACTCCGGGCACTTCGAAAGAAAAATCATTCTCCAGAAATTCCTCGAAGTCTTTACGCTGCTTGTCGGTCATGATGTCGTAAATAAGGCCGTGCACCTGAGAGTGATCGAGGGGCGGAACATTGATTCGGCGCACATCGCCATCGACACGAATCATTGGCGGCAGACCCGCGGATAGATGCAAATCGGATGCGCCTTGTTTGGCACTGAATGCAAGAAGCTCGGTAATGTCCATGAGGAATCCTTCCTTCGTTTAATCTGCGATAGACAGCCTCAAACTGCGTCGCTTTGGGTATCATGGCAGCATGGACGACATAAATGTAGCCTCAAATTTAACTGCCGTCACTGACCGCATTCGAGTGGCTGAACATCAGGCGCTGCGTGCCGCGCAATCAGTGACGTTATTGGCGGTCAGTAAGACGAAGCCAGCGGCCTTGATCGAGGCGGCGTCAGCCGCGGGACAGCGCTGTTTTGGCGAAAATTATGCGCAGGAAGCCGTGGAGAAGGCCGAGGCCCTCAAACACCTAAACCTTGAATGGCACTTTATTGGGCCTATTCAATCCAACAAAACGCGTGGCTTAGCAACACATATGGATTGGATCCATACCGTTGAGCGCGAGAAAATTGCGCGCCGTCTGAACGACCAACGCCCCGATGGTATGGCGCCACTGAACATTTGCTTACAGGTAAATATATCGGGAGAAGCCAGTAAGGCGGGCATTTTACCCACGGAAGTTCTCAACCTCGCTGATGCCATTTCTGTGTTACCGAGACTACGTTTACGTGGCTTAATGGCTATTCCTGCGCCGAGCGAGGGAATAGACGCTCAACGCAAACCATTTAAAGCGCTGAAAGATCTTTGGGAAGAATTAAAAGATACTTATCCCGAGCTGGATACGTTGTCTATGGGCATGTCAGGTGACTTGGAGGCAGCAGTGCTGGAGGGTGCCACAATCGTGCGCATAGGTACTGATGTGTTCGGAGCAAGGTGATCGGCGCACTGGCTACCGACCACGGTATACTCAACTAATTATTGACCCATGACAGGGGGAACACTGTGTCGAGCGACGCAAGGCCAAGAAGAATCACTTTTGTAGGCGCCGGCAATATGGCCAGCGCGATCATTGGTGGCCTGATAAACGATGGGGTTAACCCGTCGAGTATTACTGCAGCGGATCCTTCAGCGCAGGCACGAGAGATGTTATCGGGGCTCGGTGTAACCGACCTCCACGAGAATCCTCGTGATGCAGTGGGCAATGCTGACGTAGTCGTGCTCGCCGTTAAGCCGCAAATTATGGCCGAGGTTTTACGCGGTCTGCGCGGTGCTTTCACGCCTGGCACTACCGTAATATCCATTGCTGCAGGCATCTCAATAGCCATGCTCGAAGACTGGATTGACTCTTCAGATGTCCACGTAGTCCGTTGCATGCCTAACACACCCGCGCTCGTACGCTGCGGCGCTTCTGGGTTATATGCCAACAAAAGTGTCGGTGAGCGAGAGCGACATTACGCCGACGTCACAATGGCTTGTGTGGGCACTACCCTATGGGTCGATAGCGAAGCTAAACTCGATGCCGTAACGGCCGTTTCGGGCAGCGGCCCCGCTTACTTTTTCGCCTTCATGGAAGCTATGATTCAGAGCGGCGAACGGCTGGGCCTAAGCCATGATGAAGCGGCCGAGCTCACTCTCCAGACGGCACTTGGCGCCGCTCGACTTGCATCGGAACAAAACATCCCCATTGCCACCTTACGTCGCAATGTGACAAGTCCGGGAGGGACCACCGAACAAGCGTTGCAAGCATTTCAAGCAGAAAAATTAGATCGCGTGGTGGGCAAAGCAATGGATGCCTGCCATCAGAGAGCTGAACAAATGGCTAAGGAGTTCAAATAATCATGGCAGCATTCGCAGAAATTGGTAGCTATCTTGCTGACACGATCACCTCCCTCTACCTCATTATTGTAGTGTTAAGAGGCATTTTACAGGGCTCTCAGGCGGATGCTCACAACCCCATCTCGACATTTATTGCTCAAGCAACCAACCCGCCACTGCGCTTGATACGCAAAGTGGTTCCAACAGGGAAACGCTTTGATTTATCGATCATAGTGCTCGCACTTATTGTTCAAGCTACCGGTATGACTGCAGTCATTATGCTGTCTGGATTTATGCCACCCAACCCATTCATCGTTTTAGTCTGGTCAGCGTTAGGCGTCCTGGGATTGCTCGTAAATACTTACCTAGTCGCGCTGATTGCGATGATCGTTGTCAGTTGGATAGCGCCTGCGAGCCGGCACCCAGCCATATTCTTGCTTTATCAAATAACTCAGCCAGTAATGATCCCCTTCCGATCACTACTGCCCAACATGGGCGGCTTAGATTTCTCACCCATTCTTTTGTTTATCTTGATTAATATTCTCCAGATAGCACTGCGGCATCTGGCTGTGGCGACTGGCTTACCCATTAACCTCGTCATGGGCATCTAACAATGATCGAGAGCGGCAGTGTCGGCATTGTCACGCCATTTACTGAAAGCTTTGCTGAACCATTGCCCCTAGCCTGTGGCAGGGTACTTGGCAGCTATGAGCTGGTTGTCGAAACCTACGGCGAACTCAACGCCGCAGGCACGAATGCAATACTCATTTGCCATGCCCTAAGTGGTAATCATCACGCGGCAGGCTTCCACAGTGCGGAAGATCAAAAACCCGGTTGGTGGGACCTGCTCATTGGGCCGGGCAAACCTATCGACACCCATCGTTTTTTTGTAGTGAGCCTCAATAATCTTGGGGGTTGCGACGGCAGTACAGGGCCGCGATCGATCAATCCTGAAACGGGCATGCCTTGGGGACCCGATTTCCCAGCAGTTCAGGTCGTCGATTGGGTTGAATCACAGCGTCGCCTTGGTGAGCGGCTTGGCGTCAACCGCTGGGCGGCTGTAATCGGAGGGAGCTTAGGCGGAATGCAGGCGTTGCAATGGGCGATCAAACACCCAGAAAAGGTAGCGAACTGCGTATTGCTTGCCTCCGCGCCGAAATTAACCGCCCAAAATATCGCCTTTAACGAGATAGCCAGGCACGCGATTCTCACAGATCCCGAATGGCATGAAGGGCATTATGCGCTTGAGAGAAAGGTACCCACACGGGGCCTCGCCTTGGCACGCATGGTTGGACACCTAACCTACATGTCTGCAGATGGCATGAGTGATAAGTTTGGTCGAGAGTTGCGCGAAGGCAGTTTCACTCCCAACAACGAAGAAGAAGTTGTTTTTCAGGTAGAGAGCTATCTACGCTACCAGGGCAGCCAATTTTCGACACGCTTTGATGCAAACACCTACGTATTAATGACCCGAGCACTCGATTATTTCGATATTGCCGCCGACTATAATGGCGATCTCACGAAAGCAATGAGTGCGATTCAAGCTCGCTGCCTAGTGGTGTCCTACTCCAGTGACTGGCGCTTCGCTCCAGCGAGATCACGAGAGATTAGCGATGCGCTGCTTCGGGCCGGCAAAAAAGTGACTTATGCTGAGATAGCGACCGAAGGTGGCCACGATGCATTTCTGCTCGATGACGCCCACTATTTAAATTTGATGGATGCTTGGATGCGGCAGGTGGAGGTGTAATGCGCTACGACCTTACCCATATTGTCTCGTGGGTTGCCCACAATAGCCGTGTACTAGACCTAGGTTGTGGTGACGGGATGTTCCTCAGCGCATTGGAAAAAGAGCGTGGCGTCCGCGGCCTAGGGATCGAGCTTGATCCCGAGAACATCATTGCTGCTGCGCGACTCAATATCGACGTTATTCAGCAAGATATCGACCAAGGCCTAGACAACTTCCCGGACAAGAGCTTTGACACGGTCGTGATGGCCCAGGCACTGCAGGTACTCCACCGGCCGCACAGAGTGCTCAATGACATGGTTCGGATAGGGCGCGAAGCTATCGTCACTTTTCCTAACTTTGGTCACTGGCGATGTCGCGTCTACCTAGGTGTGATGGGCCGAATGCCAGTATCGCGCGTATTGCCTTACAGTTGGTATGACACGCCCAATATTCACTTTTGTACCTTAAAGGACTTTGAAGCACTGTGCGACGAACTCAAGATCGAAATCATAGCTCGCGACTTTATAGCCGCCGAAAGCCAAGGAATTTTAGCTCGCTGGCTACCCAATTTGTTTGGCGTTACCGCTGTCTACCGCATTCGAAGTCGCACTACTTAGTCGCGTTACTGAGCGGCCTTTTACTGTCATACAGCGCAGTGGCGCAACAATCAGAGCGGTTTGATCAGTTTGAACTGCATCGCAGCGTGGTTTACACCACGTTCCTGTCGGCCGACATCGCCGCCCAATATGGGATTACCCGCGGTGATGACAAAGCCATTTTGACGCTTTCAGTGCGCGACGCCGATGCGGGAGAGACCGCAGGCCGACCCATGTCTATTAAAGGTCGAACTTGGGACTTTATTCACGGCAAGGAGCTTAGTTTTAAGGAAATTCGCGAGGGTCGTGCCACCTATTACATCGCAGATTTTGAGTTCATCAACAGCGAATGGCGATTTTTTGAATTTAGCTTTCAACCCGAGGGCAGTGACAAGACCTATACCTACGATTTCAAAACCCAGCTGTGGGATCAAGATCGCTAAACAAAGACAGCGAGAGTCTCTATGAGTAATACAGTAGTCTTAGCCAGTGGCAACGTGGGTAAGTTGCGGGAGCTTCAAGACGCCTTAGCAGGGGCCGGCTTCACACTCAAACCCCAAAGTGAATTCGGTGTTAGCGATGCCGTCGAAGATAAGCCTACTTTTATTGAAAACGCACTCATAAAAGCTCGCCATGCTTCTGCTGAAACAGGTCTACCGGCCATTGCCGATGACTCGGGATTAGTAGTACCCGCCCTTCACGGTGCGCCCGGCATTTACTCTGCTAGATACTCAGGACTGGGAGATGCGGGCAATAATGCCAAGCTGCTCGAAGCGATGTCCCCCTTTACAGGCGATGAAAGAAACGCCCACTATTTTTGTGTTTTGGTGTTTCTCCAAAATGCTCAAGACCCTGCTCCCATCGTAGTTGAGGGACGTTGGCACGGCCGGATTGCGCTTCTACCGCGAGGAACAGGAGGCTTTGGTTATGACCCATTATTCGAGATACCCATGCTCGCCTCCACCGCCGCTGAGATCAGTCTTGAAGAAAAGCGCGCGCGCTCACATCGAGGACAAGCAGTAATAAAACTGCGTGACGCCATTGCCAGCTGATGTCTCGCAGATTCCTCTCGCGCTGTATATCCATATCCCTTGGTGCGAGCGTAAGTGCCCTTACTGTGACTTCAACTCACACGAGAACTTCGACCCAGCATTCGAGGCGCCTTATGTTGATGCGCTACTCGCTGATTTAGCTTCCCAACGCCACTGGGGGGCCGGGCGTTCCCTTTGCTCAATATTTATTGGCGGCGGCACACCCAGTTTATTCAGCGCCCACAGTATCGCGGCTTTACTGGACGGCATCGACCAACTGTATGGGCTTGGTGATAACGTCGAGATCACTTTGGAAAGTAACCCCGGTAGCGCCGAGGCTGAGCGCTATCAAGGCTATCGCATGGCTGGCGTCAACCGGTTAAGTATCGGTGTACAAAGCTTTAATAAACATCAATTAACAGCCTTGGGACGCGTGCACAATGCAGCACAAGCACGATTAGCGTGTGATTTAGCTGCACGCCACTTCGATCGCTTCAACATCGATTTAATGCACGGCCTTCCCGATCAAACACAGCAATTGGCACTCGCTGACCTCAATGAAGGTATTGATCGCTGTGGTGGGCATCTTTCTTGGTATCAACTGACTATCGAACCCAACACTGTATTTTGGTCACGACCACCTGACATTCCCGTAGAGGACACCCTCGCCGACATTCAAGACGCGGGTGAGCAGGTATTAAATAGCGCTGGCTTCGAGCAATATGAGGTATCCGCTTGGTGTCGAGCGGGACAGGCGAGCTTGCACAACCTTAACTACTGGCAGTTTGGTGATTATCTCGGTATTGGCGCGGGAGCGCACGGCAAGATCACTACCGCTAAAGGAGAAGTCATTCGCACACAGCGAACGCGCTTACCCAAAGACTATTTATCGTCAGTAGCCAATCAACGGGCAGCGTCTGCTACCGAGATCAAACCCGAACACCTTAGCGGAGAGTTCATGCTCAATGCGTTGCGCTTGAAATCAGGGGTCGACACACAGCTTTTTGAAGCACGTACAGGCGTCTCAATGGCACAGTTAATGCCCACAGTGAACAAACTGGTCGGCGACTCTTTATTGGCGCCAAATCCCGCTCAGCGCCTAAAAGCGACCGACCACGGATTTCGCTTTCTCAACAACGTCCTGGCAGCTTTTCTACCCGAAGAAAACTAACATTATTGTTCAGATCGGCGATACCGAAGATCCCAAACGCCATGTCCCAATCGAGCGCCACGGCGCTCAAATTTGGTTTCGGGTCGCCAACTTGGACGCTCTGAAAAAGCACCAGGGGCCTCTACGTTGCTAAATCCAGCAGCGCCTTCCATCACTTCAAGCATGTGTTCTGCGTAAGGCTGCCAGTCCGTGGCAAGATGAATAATTCCACCGGTTGCAATTTTTGGACCTACCATTGCAATGAATTCAGGCTGAATCAGCCGGCGTTTATTATGGCGCTTCTTATGCCAAGGATCTGGGAAAAATATCTGTAGGACATCGATACTCCCATCGGGCAAACAGTCGCGAATAACCGGCACGGCATCCTCAGCATACACTCGGACATTATCGAGCTCCGAATCAAGGACCTGTGATAGCAGTCGGCCAACACCTGGGGTATGTACCTCAATACCGATAAACTGTGATTCGGGCGCCGCCTGAGCCATTTCAAACAGTGAGTCACCCATACCAAAGCCAATTTCAACTACCCGCTTGCCTGAGCGGCCAAATGTCTTGTCCCAGTCCAAGCTACCGCTCGAAGTTTCCAAACCGTAGCGAGGTAAACCCTCGCTCCAGCCGCGCTGCTGCCCTTCAGTCATACGACCAGCACGCATAACAAAACTGCGAATTCGGCGGGGCTCTCTCATAACAGGGTTTTCCGAACGGGAATTCAATGACTTGTGGGCAAGTTTAGCGCAGCTACCGTGAGCAGCAGCCAACCGGTGATCAGAAATAATCCGCCCACTGGCGTAATCACACCAAGGCTTGTCGATCCGGTCAGCACCAAAAGATACAAGGAACCGGAAAATAGAAGACTGCCAGCTAACCAGCAGCCCTGCACCCAAACGAGTGTCCGGCGTAATCGTAAGGGCGGGAAACAGACGCAGGCCAAACCCAAAGCCAACAAAGCCAATGCGTGAATGAGTTGGTAGTGGGCGGCGGTCTTCCAGACGTCAAGCATGGGTGCAGTAACCCAAGATTTAAGCGCGTGTGCGCCGAAGGCGCCGGCAGCGACACCACTAGTACCGAGTAAACCCGCGGCAATGAGCGGCCAGCGCGAAGCAGCCACCGTCATTCTTAAGCCGCGAGAGCGGTTTTAAGCTTCTTCATTGCATTCGACTCGAGCTGACGAATGCGCTCAGCCGATACACCGTGTTCCGCAGCTAATTCATGTAGCGTTGACTTTTGCTCTGAGAGCCAGCGACGAGATACGATGTCACGACTACGCTCATCAAGAGAAGCCAGCGCAGTATGAAGACGCTCATCGCTGTCTTGGCGAAATTCTGCTGACTCAACGGCCAGAGCGGGGTCTGCCGACAAATCTTCTAGGTAACTTTGAGGCGCTTGCCAAGCATCGTCGTTATCTGCGTCAGAGGGTAAATCAAATGCCACGTCGCGACTGGTCAGGCGACCCTCCATGCGCTGAACCTCGACCTCATCAACACCTAAGTCGGCGGCAATGGCACGAGTTTCTTCGGCACTTAACCAGCTCAACGACTTTTTAGCACTGCGTAAATTGAAGAATAGTTTACGCTGAGCCTTAGTAGTGGCTACTTTAACAATGCGCCAGTTACGCAGGATGTACTCGTGCATTTCCGCTTTGATCCAATGCACAGCAAAGGATACGAGGCGCACGCCTCTATTCGGGTCAAAGCGTTTAACCGCCTTCATGAGACCGACGTTGCCTTCTTGAATCAGATCCGCTTCGGGAAGCCCATAACCCGAATAACTACGGGCGATATGGACGACAAATCGCAAGTGAGCGAGTACTAACTCTCTCGCAGAGTCAACGCAGTCTTCATAAAACAACTTCTCAGCCAAGGCTTGCTCACGCTCGGCAGACAATATAGAAATCGCACTAACGGCCTGCACATAGGCCGCAAGGTTCGCGCCTGGCACCATGCTGAGTGCGGCGGCATTACCTAGAGCAATTGCATTTTTGGGCTCTTTCATAGTGAGGTCCTCCTATCTACGATGCCTATATTAGCACTCTCAGTTAGAGAGTGCTAACAAGAAAAAGTTCACAGCTAACAAGGACTTATTGCGATAAGTTATCTTGGCTCGACACGCCTCAAGTGCAATGCCGCAGCCTGCCAAGCACTGAGAAGACCCAACCCTCCACCGGTCAAGGCAAGTTGCAGCGCCGCCACAAAGCTGAGGCCTTGAAACTGACGCTCACTGTTGTAAAGCTCAAGAAGTGCACTCGCGGGGCCCGAGAGCAGAGATAAAAACGTAAAGACCATGACTATGGCTAATACACCGCCGCCAATACCGCACCATAATCCGGTGTACAGGAAAGGGCGTCGCGCAAATGCATCGCCACCGCCGATCAATTTAATAACAACTATCTCTGGACGCCGCGCCTCAATCGCCAACCGAATAGTGTTGCCTAGTATTAGTACTGCACCCATGACCATAAGTAAGCCCAGTCCAATGATTAATCGCTCAATAAAAACCAGCGTAACCTCCAAGCGCGCTAACCACTGAGTATCAAAGATAACGTCGATTACGCCAGGAACATTTGCCAGTGCGACAGCCAGCTCATCCATGCGACGAGCGTCGATGTGAACGGCAGGCTCTACCAGTAGTGTGTGGGGCAGCGGGTTGCTATCGAGGGATTCAATAAGCGACTCCAAGCCGGTCTCAGCGCCAAAGTCGGCAAGTGCCGTGACGCGATCGAGCACGGTGACCTGAGAGATATCTACTCGACGCTCTATTGCTTGAGCGGTCTCCCGAGCTTGCTCTAACGTCGTCGACTCGTCGAGAAATAGTGAGAAGCGCGCTGGTATATTGACACCCTCAGCTAGCTCGTTGGCGTTGCTAAGTAGCACCAACAGTGTGGCAGGCAATGCCAAAGCGATCCCAACAACAAGCCATGTTAGAAATGTCGATACCGGCTCAAACAGCATTTTTTGTAAGCTATCCGCCGCTGCTTGGCGGTGATGATGGATCCACGCGGAGAGCAAAGGTCTGGGCCCAACACCCAAGCGGCGCGCGTTATTCACGCCAAACCCCCACCGCCCACCAAGCGCCCATCTTTAAGCGTGATGATGCGATGTCGAAGCCGAGAAATCAGCGCTAAATCATGACTGGCAATCACCACCGTGACGCCTACTCGATTAAACGCCTGAAAAAGCGACATAATTTCAGCCGATAATTGTGGATCAAGGTTGCCGGTGGGCTCGTCGGCAATCAAGATCTTGGGGCGCGCGACTACGGCGCGTGCAATACCCACCCGCTGCTGCTCTCCCCCAGACAGTATTGCGGGATTCGCGCGCTCACGATCAAGCAACCCAACCTTGTCAAGGGCAGCGCGAACGCGCCGATTGATATCACGCTGCTCAAAACCCGCGATCTCCAATGGGAGAGCAACATTGTCGAAGACCGTTCGGTCAGTCAAAAGCTGGTGATCTTGAAAAACAATGCCAAAATCACGCCGATAAGCACCGATCTCCCGGCGCTTTACGCGGCGAGTATCTCGCTCATTGACCGTCAGCGAGCCACTAGTGGGCCGCTCCAACAGCATTAGGAGTCGTAAAAAAGTGCTTTTACCTGCACCCGAATGCCCTGTAAGAAAAACCATTTCACCAGTGTCTATGGTGAGGGAAAGGTCACGCAGCGCATCATGCTCACTAAAGCGCTTACTGACCCGGTCAAACTGAATCAACGCTCACTCGCCTCGCGCTGATCAAAAAGCGCGTCAATGAAGGATGTCGCCTCAAAAGGCCGGAGATCTAGAACGCCCTCACCCACCCCGATAAAGCGAATCGGACGCGCAAGCTTCTGCGCAATCGCAAAAATAACCCCACCTTTGGCTGTGCCATCTAGCTTAGTCAGCACAATCCCAGAAACACCTACCGACTTATCAAATTGCTCTGCTTGGGAAACGGCATTCTGACCCGTGCCCGCATCTAATACCAACAAGGTTTCATGGGGCGCCGTAGGCTCGAGCTTTCGCATAACCCTCACCACTTTTTCTAATTCATCCATCAGATGGGCTTTATTCTGTAGGCGGCCAGCGGTGTCAGCAATTAATACATCGATCCCTCGTGCTTTCGCAGCTTGTAGGCCGTCGAACAGAACGGAAGCGCTATCAGCACCCGTATGCTGCGCAATTACAGGCACATCATTACGCTCTCCCCATGCTTGAAGTTGCTCTACCGCAGCAGCACGAAACGTATCTCCAGCGGCGAGCATGACTGACTTTCCTTCTGCTTTTAAGCGATGCGCTAACTTCCCGATAGTCGTGGTTTTGCCAGCACCATTGACGCCGACAACCAAGATGACAAAGGGAGCGGCACCCATCGGCTCTAACGCTTGCTCACAAGGGCGAATGATGTCGAGTAACGCAGCTTTGGTTGCCTGCATAAGCGCCTCACCGTCGGCGAGTTCTTTTCGTGATACGCGTCCAGTGATGTCGGTAACTACCCGCTGAGTCGCCTCAAGACCCATATCCGCCATCAGTAATTGCGACTCAAGCTCCTCAAGCAATTCATCATCAATAACTTTTTTTCCGAGGAAAAGTGTTCCAAGGCCGGACGACAACTGGCTCCCTGTTCGACTCAACCCGCGCTTTAAACGCCCATAAAAGCCAATCTCTGGAGCTGCGTTCTCGCTTTCTCGCACTGGCTCGCTCGGCATTTCAGGCGCCGGGGTAGACAGCACAAATGCCGAGCTAACAGCGGCCTCGGCATCACTCTCCACGACGTCGATGGGTGGCACGTCGAGCTTACCGGCGCTTTCGGTATCATTACTTTCGACGTCTGCGATCGGCGTGTCCGCTGAGTCTATTTTCGATTCTGTGTTGGCGTGCTCAGCGGCTTTACCCGCGGATTTTTGCCAACGTTTAAATAACTTCATGAATTCTTGCTCATTAGGCGTGATGCCAGTGTATGTTAACTAAGGCGAGAGCATGTTATCACTCGCCCGACCCGGACAGAAATGAGTAAAACGCAAAGATGGCAAACACAGGCAAAGTCAGAATAATTGGTGGCGAGTGGCGTGGGCGTATTGTCCATTTCCCCAATCACGAAGGACTTCGGCCCACAGCTGACCGCGTCCGCGAAACGCTGTTCAACTGGCTTGCACCCACCATTCGGGGAGCGCACTGCTTGGACATGTTTGCCGGGAGCGGCGCACTAGGCTTAGAAGCGCTCTCGCGAGGAGCCGCGCATTGCGATTTCCTTGAACGAGGACGACCGCCAGCGCAGGCGTTAATCGCTCACCTGCAACAGCTAGGTGGCACAACGCGCAGTAACGTATTTCAAACTAACGCCATCGAATGGTCGTCAGAGACACCCTATGACCTCGTTTTCATTGACCCGCCTTTCGATGACGACTTATGGCAAGCTGCGTTATGCCACCTCCTAGAAGCTCGATTGGTGGCACAAGGCAGCCAAATTTACCTTGAACAGAGTGCACGAGCGCCGCTGGTGAACGGTGTCGATGCATTTGAAATACTGAAAGATAAAAAAGCAGGCGATGTCCGCTATCTACTTCTGGAAGTGAAATAGTTATAACCAATTGTCTAGCCACCATCGCTTGTGTACAGTTTCGCGCGATGAACCATAGGAATCGAAGGAATGCGCACACATACTGTTGTCTATCCTGGGACTTTTGACCCCATTACTAATGGTCATATTGATCTCGTCGAACGTGCAGCTCGACTGTTTGATAAAGTGGTGATTGCTATTGCATCAAGCGAGCGCAAGAATCCGCTCTTTTCTCTTGAAGAGCGCGTGGCATTAACGCGCCGAGTGCTTTCACATTTGGACAACGTCGAAGTGACGGGATTCAATATTCTGCTCACCGACTTTGTCACACAGCAGGGCTCTAACTGTGTTCTTCGCGGTCTGCGCGCAGTCGCCGATTTCGAATATGAATTTCAGTTAGCCAATATGAACAGGGCCATCAAACCTGATTTCGAAAGCGTATTCTTGACCCCTGCTGAGCACTTATCGTACATCTCTTCGTCTCTTGTCCGAGAAATTGCATCACTCGGAGGCGATATAACGCCCTTCGTGGCGCCTGCAGTGGCAGAGGCGCTGGCTGAAAAATTCAAGAGCTAACGCTGACAGGTGGGACAAAACACTGTGGAACGGTTGTTTTGGCGGATCTCTTTCAGGGGCGTAGCGCATACTCTGCAGGGTTTACCGCCTCGACCATACACTCGCAGCTGCTGCGCAAAATAGCCTGGCTTACCATCCCCACCGACAAAATCGCGCAACGTCGTGCCACCTTGATTAATCGCAGCCGCTAGAATTTCTTGAACCCTCACCGCCAGCACGTCGTAGCGCTCTAGGCTCACTCGGCCGGCCGCACGGTCAGGCCTAATGCCCGCTAAAAATAACGCCTCGTTAGCATAGATATTGCCCGCACCAACAACGATTTTGCCATCCATCAAAAACTGTTTCACCGCAAGTTTTCTGCCGCGCGAACGCTGATAAAGGTACTTCCCCGTGAAATCACCAGAGAGCGGCTCAGGGCCCAAATGACGCAAAAGTACGTGGTCATCGTCTACCAGCCAGTGGAAGCTACCAAAGCGCCTAGGGTCGTTGTAGCGTAGACACCGGCCATCATCGAGCACAATATCGACGTGATCATGGAAGAGTGCTGGGGTATCGGCCGGCATGATTCGTAGCGAACCCGACATACCAAGATGGATCATGACCGTTCCTGACGCGGTATCGAGTAATAGATATTTGGCTCGCCGGCGCGCGGTAATAAGCCGCTGCCCAACCAAACGTTCCGACAAATCGGTCGGCACAGGCCAGCGCAAACGGTGATCTCGCACAATAACCTGCCGTACTTCGCGTCCAGTGATATGCGGTTCTATACCGCGGCGGGTAGTTTCAACTTCAGGCAATTCGGGCATAGCGTGATGATGGCTTCTAAAGACACAGCGGACACCATAATAACGCTTCTGAAGCGCGCGCGCTGTGAGCACCAAAATAAAGCGTCATAAACAAAAAACCCCAACAAGGTTGGGGTTTCTAGATGCGTTTAGCAGGGCAAACTTACTTAATCTTGCCTTCCTTGTACATCACGTGCTTGCGAACAACTGGATCATACTTTTTCATTTCCAGTTTTTCGGGAGTAGTCCGCTTGTTCTTGTCAGTCGTGTAGAAATGACCGGTTCCAGCGGATGAATTCATACGAACTTTTTCGCGCATGATATTGGCTCCTTAAAATTTTTCGCCGCGGGCGCGGAGATCGCCAAGCACGGTTTCAATACCAAGCTTGTCAATAATGCGCATGCCTTTGCTAGAAACTCGCAAAGAAACAAAACGCTTCTCAGACTCAACCCAAAAGCGGTGATTATGAAGATTAGGCAAAAACCGACGACGGGTGCGGTTCTTGGCGTGTGATACGTTGTTTCCAGTAACCGGACGCTTGCCGGTTACCTGACATACTCGAGACATGGTACAACCCTGTCAGCAATTGAAAAAAGGGTGCGCTTTATACCAGAGCAGTAAAGGAACTGCAACAGGCTGGCTTAAAATCCCGCCTCGCAATAGCTTGCCATGGAGTAAATTCCACCCCTCGCTACAATCAAATGGTCGAGTAACCTGATGTCCACCAGCGATAGCGCGTCCCGTAGACGATGGGTAATTTGGCGATCCGCCTCGCTGGGATCGAGAGAGCCGCTAGGATGGTTATGGGCAACAATAACGGCGCTTGCGCCCCAATTTAGCGCGGCTGCCACCACGTCCCTGGGATACACCGCGGCACCATCAACAGTGCCTTCGAACAGATCCTGACAGGCAAGTACTCGATTACGACCGTTAAGATATACCGCACAAAAAAGCTCTCTCTCCCGCCCTCTTAAATGACAGCGTAAATAATGCTCACAATCTAGCGGCGTGTTTAGAGCGGGTCTTGCACACAACTCCTCATAAGCCATCAGCGAGGCCAATTCCAGTGCCGCATGGAGACGATGCAATCGCAGAGCATCTAAACCACTGGCTTTTGTTCGCCCGTGAATCAATGCATTAACCCATTCGCCCACCGAGCCCCAATGAGTAGTCCTGTGGCGATTGAACTCGCGCTCAACGTCTATCGTATGGGTGCCCATGATTTTCGCAACGAGGTGCAGCCCGCGAAGATCTCGGCTATCTTTCATATGATGATATGTGTCCAAAACCACCCCCAAGTGCTAGTGTTAGCGAGAGTTTTCATGAATTTCTGGGCCAATGGGACACCTATTTAATCGAAATATCATCGTCGGAGTCAGCGGCGGGATTGCAGCTTACAAGTCGGCTGAGCTTGTGCGCCTGCTCCGTAAAGCTGGTGCCCGCGTGAAAGTCATCATGACCCGCGGCGCTACTGAGTTCATTACTCCGCTGACGCTGCAGGCACTTTCGGGCGAGGCGGTACATACAGAGCTGCTCGACGAGGCGGCTGAAGCAGGAATGGGGCATATTGAACTTGCACGATGGGCCGATGCATTACTCATCGCACCCGCGACTGCGGATGTATTAGCACGCCTGGTCGCGGGTCGCGCAGACGACCTTTTATGCACCGTCGCCCTAGCGACACCAGCGCCGGTGATGGTTGCACCCGCTATGAATCAGCAAATGTGGGCCAATCCCAGTACAGCCAGCAATATCGAGACATTAGCCAGTCGGTCGATAACAATTATTGGCCCTGATGCAGGAGAGCAAGCCTGCGGTGATGTCGGGCAAGGGCGGCTGCTTGACCCAGAATTAATTGTTACTCAATTAGCGGGGCACTTCGATAAACAGCTTCTCGCTGGTCGACGAGTAGTGATCACCGCTGGACCGACCAGAGAAGCGCTCGACCCCGTGCGCTACCTATCCAACCATAGCTCGGGGAAAATGGGGTTTGCCCTCGCTCGAGCAGCGCGCGAAGCGGGTGCAAACGTGACCCTAATTAGCGGCCCGGTGAACCTCCCCACACCGGAAAATGTCGATAGGATTGACGTCATCAGCGCTCTGGAGATGTATGCCGTCGCAGAGAAAGAGGCCGCTCACGCAGATTTATTTATAGGTGCCGCGGCCATTGCGGACTACCGACCCTCAGACGCCAACCGCCAAAAGATTAAAAAGTCTGACGATGAAATCTCGCTAGCACTCACAAAAAATCCCGATGTCATTGCGATGGTTGCAAATTTGGTAGCGCGCCCGAAGCTGGTTGTAGGCTTTGCGGCGGAGACCGAGAACGTTCTCGAACATGCTCAGGGTAAATTAATTAAGAAAAATCTCAATTTTGTGATCGCCAACGATGTTTCGCGAGGCGACATCGGATTTAATAGTGATTCTAACTGTGTCAGCGTGGTTGATCGGAGCGGACTTACTCATCTTCCCATCGGAAGTAAGCAACTTATATCGCAACAGCTCTTAGAGATTTTTGCACCTCACCTAACGTGAAAGGCAGCGCCAAGCCAATAAAATAATAAGGAGTTGCAATAGTGAAGGATGAAGCCAAAGCGGCGAGCGATATTGAAGTACATGCAGATGAAACCACCCTTAAGAAACTGTTAATCCGCGCCGTGCTTATCACTCTGATGCCACCGTTACTCTCTTTAGGATGGTTGGTTGCCATACGCGAGCCAAACATACGCAACAACAGTGCTGAGAGTGTCGCGCAATCAATCACCCAGGCTAAAGCATCACTAATTTCCAAATATGTCTCGGATCTCGTGGCGCAAGTCGACGCTATTACTGCAACCATCGAGCCTGAAGCGACCGAAACCAGCCTACGAGAGCATGCGCTAACGCCATTGGATGGTGTGGGAATAACCCTCATACCTCTCGATGAAATGGGTACGATTAACCTAACGCCAGGAACACATGGGATCTCATCTCACATAGGGGTCGATCTTATACGCCGAGCTTTTGCTGGCGAAAACCCACCCCCTGAAGTTGTGCTTAAACCGCAAGATACCCATGTATTAATAGCGCGAACATTTGGTGAACCCGCAGCGGGCGTGGTGCTCGCAGAATTCAGTAATCAGCGAATTTCAGATTTGGTTGAAAGCACCAATAGTGAAGGCAGCTACCAATTAGTGCAGACATTGTCGCGCGGCAATGGACCAGTGATAGCGGGCAATTTATTCGAACAGCCAGCACTGGCAAGCGCCGGCGTCGATGGCACTGCTTGGCGCCTCGAATTTGCACCCAACGACGATTGGCTATCGGATATTCTCCCAGGATGGTGGGGAATTCTTGCGGTCTTAGTAATGACATTGAGTGCAGGCGCGATAGGCCTTGGCGTACTTGTTACGGGCTTACGTCGTATATTGCACAAAGACACGCACGCTATTCTTGCTTCAACCGACAATAAAGCACCCCTCAAGCTATACATATCGACCCTGTTACCCATAGCCAAAATGCTGCGTCAACTAAGCCATAAGTCGAGACGACAAGTGGTTACTCGCGTGCGTCAAAGCGTTGAGTCGACTGAGCAGGGAGGTGACAACCCACAGCAAGAAAATGTGGACAACGCTCGCACTATGAGTATCTCACCACCCACAGCAGACGTTGAAGAGGTTGAGGACGAAAACGCTGCGGAGAGCGGCGCAAGCGACGATGGGTTACCTGATCATATATTCCTCAATGATTGTATTCGAGGCACAGCCGATACGGAACTCACCGACGACATGGTCGAAAAAATTGCAGCTGCAATAGCTGCAATAGCCGACGACCGAGATATTCAAGCGTTGGCCGTTGGGCATGATGCGCGCCCTAGCAGCGCAAGAATCCGCACAAAACTCGTTAAAACGTTGCTCGCATGTGGCAAAGACGTTGTCGATATTGGGCAGGTACCCCTAGCCCTAGCTCACTACGCTACTCACAACAGCGCCACTCAGTCGTGCATTATGATTACCGGAGGCAACGCAGCGCAGTCTGTTAATGGCTTCAAAATCATTTTTAATCAAACGCTCCTCGCAGGCAGTGATATTCAAGACATCCTTACCACAATCCGTTCTGGGCGCAGACCTCAAGGATCGGGCCGCACCGCCAAACAAGACTTAGCGCCCGCTTATATCGATAGCATTGCTCTCGATATTGTCTTACCGCTACCTTTGAAAGTGGTCATCGATTGCGATTTTGGGAGCGGCGCTCACGTCGCATCAGCTCTGTTTGAGGTTCTCGACTGCGAATTGCTTTTGATTAACCAGCCGCAGGATGGTGTGGCGCCCGATGACCGGCTATTGAGCACGTCACTCGAAGCGCTTGGGAAGAAAGTCCGAGAAGAACGCGCCGATATTGGCTTGTTCTTCCATAATGGCGGCGACGGCATTCACACCGTAACCGAAACGGGCCGTGCAGTAGAGAATGATCTTTTGCTCATGCTGCTGGCACGCGATGTTTTGGAGAGAAACCCAGGGGCGAATATTGTCTATGACGTTAAGTTTACCCAGCATTTCGGTCCTTTTATCGCTCGCGCTGGTGGTGGATCCCTTTTAACGCGCAGTGGACCCTCATTCGTCAGAGAGAAGATGCTCGAGACAGGTGCCATTTTAGGTGGCGATTTCGACGGGCATATTTTCTTTTCTGAGCGCTGGCATGGGCTAGACGATGCTTTATATACCGCCGCTCGCCTGCTCGAAGTGTTAGCAGCAGCAAGCCCGAGCTACGACAAGATGGTGGCCGCACTGCCACAGTCAATCAGCACGCCGGAGCTTTTCCTGACCACCGACAAAGGGACGCGACAGAAATTGATGCGAAAACTGACCTCGACCGCAGATTTTCCTGGCGCAAGAATTACAACGCTGGATGGGCTTCGGTTAGACTATCCTGACGGCTGGGGCTTAGTGCGGAACGCACCGAACGAAGGGGCGCTTTCCATGCGCTTTGAAGGTCAAGATGCGAAGGGACTAAAGCATGTTCAGACTATCTTCCGCGAGGCGATAGCTGTAGCGATGCCTGATCTCGAGCTACCTTTTTAACGTTATTTATACAGGCCGGCATCGACCGGGGAGCACTATCTTATGTCACTGAGTCTCGACGCTGCGGGCGACTTTGCTCGAGTCCTTACGGAGTCTCTACCCTATATTCAGCGGTTCACGGGCAAAACGATTGTCATTAAATTTGGTGGCAACGCTATGACAGATCCGCAACTGCACGAGAGCTTTGCTCGTGACGTCGTGCTTATGAAGTTGGTAGGTATGAACCCAATTATCGTACACGGTGGAGGTCCGCAAATCGGTAGACTCCTCGAGCGCCTAGAAATTCAAAGCGAGTTTGTCGACGGCATGCGTGTTACCGATGAAAGCACTATGGACGTAGTCGAAATGGTATTGGGTGCCAGCGTCAATAAAGAGATTGTTGATAGTATCCATCGCAATGGTGGCCGCGCGGTCGGATTAACCGGCAAAGATGGAAAGCTACTGACCGCACGTAAGTTGCGCGGCGGATTTGGTCCACAAAATGATATTGATATTGGCCAAGTAGGCGAGGTCGCTCACGTCGACACCGATGTTCTCGATATGCTCAGCCACAGTGACTACATTCCCGTTATCGCACCCGTCGCCGGTGGTGCGGATGGTCAAACTTACAACATCAACGCAGATCTTGTGGCAGGGAAAGTAGCTGAGGTACTCAAAGCTGAGAAACTGATGCTACTCACTAACGTCGCGGGCCTCCTTGATGCCGAAGGGCGCACGTTAACAGGCCTATCCACCGAGCAAGTGGATAAGCTTATCAAGGATGGCGTGATTCGCGGCGGAATGCTCCCGAAAATACAGTGCGCACTCGAGGCGGTCAAAGAGGGGGTGACCAGCGCCCATATTATCGATGGGCGAGTACCCCATGCAGCGCTCTTAGAAATCTTCAGCGACGCCGGCATTGGTACACTCATCACCAATAGTTCTGTGTCTAACAACAGTTGAGCATTGCGCCAGTCTCTATGACTGGCTAGCATCAGTGCTGCTCTCTTTTAATAGCGAACCAACCTATGCCCCAACCCCGCTCTGACCGCCGTGACCAAATTTTGCAAGCTCTTGCCGCAATGCTTGAGGCAGGCCCCGAATCTAAAATAACGACCGCAAAACTCGCTCAGCAAGTGGGTGTCTCCGAGGCGGCGCTTTACCGCCACTTCGCCTCCAAGACAAAAATGTTCGAGGCGCTAATAGAGTTCTCAGAAGAAACAATTTTTTCCCGCGTTAAGTTGATCGTGGCGGATGAGCAGCCGGCTATCGAAACATGCAATCGCATATTGATGCTGGTTTTAGGCTTTTGTGAGCGCAATCCTGGAATTACTCGCATTTTACACGGCGAGGCGTTAGCGGGTGAACCGGAACGCTTACATCAACGCGTTGTGCAACTTTTTGATCGCCTAGAAACACAGCTACGATCTACGCTTCGGCAAGCCGAACTCAACGAAAAGATACGTACAAGTATTGTTTTAAATGACGCTGCCGGCCTCATGTTGGCCGCTGCTGAAGGGCGTATCTCGCAGTTTGTCCGCAGTCGATTTAAACGCTCTGCAACTGAAGGTTGGAACGATCAATGGGCCATCATCACTGCCGAGATAATGCGTCCTGTACCGGCTTAACGCTGGGGTGATTCGAGAGAACGGCGCAGGTCTACAACCTCTTTTAATTGCTTGAAACGTTGCGCATCGGCCCAAAAGTCGGCTCGAACTGCTTCGATTTGGCCCTCACGGTCGGCAATCGCCCGTTCGGTACTGTCAATCTCGCGTTTCGTCTCTTTGATCATGTCGAGATCAGTGGCTGAAGGTTTACCACCTACACGCTCAGCTTCAGCAACACGGGCCTGAGCGTTCTCAATCTTTTGTCTGAGGCTGCGGCGATTACTTTTCAAAATAGACACTCGAATCTTCAAGTCGCGGAGTGCTCGGTCTCGAGCCGCCTCGATATCTGCAACAGTCGAGTAGCGCCGGAGCAAAGACTCGTCCCATTCTTGTAATCGTTTCTGCTCCAAACTAGCGTCAAGTTCGCGCTGACGGCGAGCCTGCTCGTTATTACGCTGCTCAGAAGTGAGTGCTGGAGGCACAACCTGAATCACCATGCCATCATCGTTTAAGATTTCGTAGCCACGGTTAACGTACTCAGCCGGAACACGAAAATCAACGACGATACTGCCGTAGTCGTTTGTGTAGCGATAAAAATTGGCCGCTTGAACAAGTGGCGAAGCAGCCCAAAATGCCAGCACGCCAACGATATGCCACCCACGTACACTAAACACCGTAGCGATCTCGATACGCTCGCATAGCCGCAAGATGACTGGCGTAGCTCTCCTGAGCTTCAAGCCAAGCAATAATATCGTGCATGCTGATTACGCTGATCACGGCCATTCCAAGATCCTCACTGGCTTCCTGCACCGCCGAGCGCGCGCCCTGCCCGCGCTCGCAGCGATCTAAACCAATCACTACACCATGCGGCTCAGCGCCTGCTGCTTTGATCAGCTCTACCGACTCGCGAACCGCTGTGCCCGCTGTTATCACATCGTCTACGACGACAACCTTACCCTCAAGCGGTGCGCCAACCAGACTACCACCCTCACCGTGGCTTTTGGCTTCTTTGCGGTTAAATGTATAAGGGAGATCAACCCCATGATGCTCCGCTAACGCGACCGCGGTGGTTGCGACCAAAGGAATGCCTTTATACGCGGGGCCAAACAAGGTATCCGGGAGCAAAGACGAGTGGGCGATGGCATCGGCATAGCAGCGACCGAGCGTCGCGAGCGCTGAACCTGTGGAGAATCCCCCCGCATTAAAAAAGTACGGGCTTAATCGGCCTGACTTCAACTCAAACTCGCCAAAGCGCAAGACATTACAGCGAACAGCGAGATCGATGAACGCTTTTCTTGCGTTTTCAATCGTGTCAGATGACATATTTTGCTCCCCGCGACAAAAAAAGCATTAAAGAATTTTAAAAAACATCACAGTCCAATGGAGCGCGACGCGCGATATACCGTATCATAGCAGGATACAGTGGTAGGGCTAACAATGAGAGTCGTCAGTTTAGTAGTGGAGGGCCTTGAACAAGCGAGAGACGCTGGGCTTTTCAAATGGCTTATGGAGCAAGATGCAGACATCATCTGTTTGCAGGATACTCGGTGCTCGGAATACTCCCTGAAAAGCGATGAATTTTTCCCGCGCGAATACAATGCTTATTTTCTCGATCACTACGATGATCACCGCAAAAATGGCGTAGCTATCTATTGCCGCGACCTGCCCAAAGCCATTATGTCGGGGTTGGGGTTTATAGATTACGACTCCCAAGGTTTATATATTCAAGCTGACTACAGCAATTTCAGCGTGGGCTCTTTGCTGATGCCCAGCGGCTTAGGCTCGGACGCAGCGATGAACAATAAGCTCAAATTTATGCAGGACCTAGGCGGCCACCTGCAGAAAGTACGTAACAAGCGTCGAGATTTCATTGTTTGCGGAGGCTGGGAGCTCGTTAATAAGCCCGTCGATGCAGAAGAAGCAGGCAATCGCGTCGATATCCCCGGTTTCTCGGATATCGAACAGATTTGGCTCAGAGAGTTGTATCGCAATGGCTACTGCGATGCCTTCCGATCCTACAATAACGATCCTGACGAATTTACTTGGTGGCCCGAAGGTGATGACGCGGGTGGGGTGCGCTCAGATACGCACGTCGTAAGTTCGTCACTCGTTGGTCGTATCGATTACGCCGCCATTTACACCGGCGAGGCATTTTCCAGCCATGCACCTGTAATCGTGGACTACGATATCGACTAGCAATCCTGTAGGCAGGGGAGCAGTGATTTCTAGGGTTTTGCTAGCTCGCGTCGCAGAACTAGCAAAACCACCCAGTACGTTTCGCCTGCTTAAAAATCGTTCAACCTTCTGCAAGCGCCGCTTTTTGTGCCTCAATAATGCGATCACCCGCATCGCAGGCAAGCGTAACCAAAGCATCGAGCTCAGCGCGACTGAAGGTTGAGCCTTCAGCAGTTCCCTGCACCTCAATCAAACCACCGCCGTCGGCAATCACAACATTCATATCACTGTCTGCCGTGCTGTCCTCCGCGTAATCAAGGTCGACAACCGGCTGTCCACGCCAGACGCCTACCGAAACTGCGGCGATCATGTGGCGCAAAGGGTCGGCATTGAGCGTATTTTTACGCTGAAACTTATTTAAAGCATCTACCACGGCTACACACGCCCCGGATATCGATGCTGTTCGTGTACCGCCATCTGCCTGAATAACATCGCAATCAATCATAAGCGTGTTTTCACCGAGCGCCTTGAGATCGAGTGCAGCACGTAAAGATCGCCCGATTAAGCGCTGGATTTCGACGGTCCGGCCCGATTGCTTACCTCTGGCGGCTTCTCTGTCCATTCGGCTATTAGTGGAGCGGGGTAGCATTCCATATTCGGCCGTAAGCCAACCCTGCCCCTTGCCCCGCAAAAACGAAGGGACACCAGGGTTGAGCGAGGCAGTACATATGACCTTTGTCTCGCCAAAACACACCAATACGGAACCTTCGGCGTGAGTAGTGAAATGTCGTTGAAAACTAATAGGGCGTAACGCTTCAGGAGTCCGACCGCTAGGTCGTCCGGTAAATTGGGGCATGCTGCTTCCTCATTTATAAACCATGGAGTGTAATTAGGTGTTTGAAACCCAACACTTGCGTACTAAATGTTAGACTGACGCCTTTATCTTTAGGCCAGCGGGATGTACTAAGCTGCTGCCAGCCGATACGAGGCACAAAATGACTCAAAGCATGACGGGCTTTGCTCGCGGTAGTGTAACAACCCCCTCGTTTGCGGTCATCGTTGAACTACGCTCAGTGAACAATCGTTTTTTAGATCTGCACTTTCGCTGTCCCGACAATCTACGCAGTGAAGAGACTCAGTGGCGGACATTGATCAGCGAGTCTGTTAATCGAGGCAAAATTGAAGTGGCTTTTAGACTTCAATTGGAAGCAGGTACCGAAGCCATTTCTCTCAATAAGGCCAAATTAGCGCAGCTCAGTACCGCGCTCGGCGAGATATCAGAGACTCTACCCAACGCCAAACAACCTGACACACTGGCAATACTCCAAACACCGGGAGTAGCTAACGCCGAAGAACTGGATATTACGGCAGTTAAAGAGGCGGCTAAGAATGCACTCAAAAATGCACTCGATGAGCTTCATGAGCAGCGTCATGCTGAAGGCGAGAAACTCGCAGTCATGGTCGCTACCCGAGTGGCGACAATGGGCGAAATACTAGTAAATCTGCGGAGCCAACTGCCTTTATTGCGGGAACAGCAAAAACAGCGGCTGCTGAGTAAGCTTGAGCAAGCCGGCATAAACCCCGATGCTAGTCGCCTTGAAGAAGAATTAATTTACGTCGCACAGCGCTCTGACGTCGATGAAGAAATGGATCGATTAGACGCACATTTGGGCGCCATCACCGATGCACTTAAAAGCGGCAAACCTTGCGGTAGACGGCTAGACTTTCTGATGCAAGAGCTCAACCGCGAGGCTAACACCTTGTCCTCAAAGTCGACGGCGTTAACGACCACAAATACCGCCGTTGAGTTTAAAGTGTTGATCGAGCAGATGCGCGAACAGATTCAAAATATCGAGTAAAAAGCAGGTAAATGCATTGAAAATCGCGAAAAAAGGTCAGCTGATTACAATTTCTGCACCAAGTGGTGCAGGCAAAACGTCACTCGTCAGAGCGCTCATCGACGCACAACCTAATATCCGTGTAAGTGTCTCTCATACGACGCGCACCATGCGTCCGGGAGAACAAGATGGCGTCAACTACCATTTTGTAACTCGCCCTGACTTTGAAACGAAGCGCGCGCATGGCGACTTTTTTGAGTGGGCAGAGGTTTTCGGCAATCTTTACGGTACCGCGCAAAGTGAAGTTGAGGCACTGCTAGCGGAGGGCTTCGACGTCATCCTAGAGATTGATTGGCAGGGCGCTCGCCAGGTAAAAGCTGCTCTCCCCGAAAGCTGTGCCATTTTTATAGTGCCCCCATCGCTTGAGGAACTGCGGCGTCGATTGACGGACCGCGGGCAAGACGAAGCAGCCGTTATAAATGCTCGCATGGCGGAAGCGAAGACCGAACTCGCGCATTGCAGCGAAGGTGATTATTTGGTGCTCAACGAAGATTTTGATCAGGCGCTGGATGACTTGAAAGCAATCGTACGAACGCGACAACTTCGCCGCGATGCGCAAAGCGCCACCCTCGAGATGATCGCGGCTCAAATTGCCGACGGCGCCTAACTGTCCATATGGCCGAAATATTTCACAGCTTGCACGCAAACAGCACCCGCACGCCATAACTGCGCTATACTGGCCGACCGGGCGTTAAACCGGAACTAGTACATACAGGAGAAAGCCACCGATATGGCACGTGTAACCGTAGAAGATTGTCTGGATCATGTAGATAACCGTTTTGAGTTGGTCATGCTGGCATCAAAGCGCGCGCGACAAATTGCAACAGGTGGTAAAGATCCACTGGTTGACGAAGAGTCAGACAAGCCAACCGTGATCGCACTGCGCGAGATTGCAGAAGGCATGGTCACCTCAGAACTCATGGCCCGCGAAACAGAAATTGAAGCCGAAGAAGAGCTGGCCGCGAGCTTCGAGACACCTACTTACTAGTACGATTAGACCCGAGCCGTGGTTGCAACGACACTAGGGGCAATTACCGGGTCTATTACCGATGTTTCAATGCGCCTCGGTTTTTCGGGTCAGTCCACCGCGACATTCACACCAGCAACAACAGGCAAGCGATCTCTTGCTGGCTTTGAAGCGCTTTTGCGAACCTACCTGACAGATCAGCAGACAAGAACGGTCTTGCGATCCTATTTTTTTGCAGAGCAAGCACACTACGGGCAGGTCAGACGCAGCGGCGAGCCCTATGTGACACATCCTCTCGCGGTCGCTGGCATCCTGGCAGAAATGCATATGGATCATCAGAGCCTGATGGCCGCTTTGCTGCACGACGTGATAGAAGACACCGGGGTCACCAAGCAAGATCTGGGTGCACAATTTGGCGCAGACGTCGCTGAATTAGTCGATGGCGTGAGTAAGCTAACCCATATCGAGTTTGATAGTGTTGAGCTTAAGCAGGCTGAAAACTTCCAGAAAATGGCGCTAGCCATGGCGCGCGATATTCGCGTTATCTTGGTGAAACTTGCCGACCGCCTCCACAATATGCGCACCCTTGGCGTACTCAATCGAGAAAAAGTTCGCCGAATTGCCATGGAAACGCTGGAGATTTACGCGCCCATTGCAATGCGCTTAGGTATGAATAGCGTTCGCATGGAGTTCGAAGACTTAGGCTTCAAGGCGATGCACCCTATGCGCGCTCGACGCATCGAAGCAGCCGTGCGCGGTGTTCGAGGTAATCGCAAAAGCCTGGTCGAACAAATCAAGTACCAACTCGATACCGCCCTTGAAAAAGAAGGTTTGCGCGTTGAAGTGATTGGTAGAGAAAAACACCTGTACAGCATTTATCAGAAAATGCGCAGCAAGCGAAAATCCTTCTCAGAGATCATGGATATTTTTGCTTTTCGTATCATCGTTGACTCGGTTGATACCTGTTATCGAGCGTTAGGTTTAGTGCATAGCCTTTACAAGCCGGTACACGGAGAGTTTGCTGACTACATTGCCATCCCAAAAGCCAATGGCTACCAAAGCCTGCACACCGTTCTCAAAGGTATGCACGGAGTGCCCATTGAAATTCAGATTCGCACCCGCGAGATGGAAGATATGGCAAACAACGGTATTGCCGCTCACTGGCTCTATAAATCTGACGAGGGAAGCGCCAGTGCGTCTCATGCACGCGCACGAGAATGGGTGCAGGGCTTGCTAGAAATGCAGCAACGGGCAGGCAATTCTCTAGAGTTCATTGAAAGCGTCAAAGTCGACCTATTCCCCGACGAAATTTACGTTTTCACGCCAAAAGGCGACATTATGGAGCTTCCTCGCGGCGCTACAGCCATCGATGCGGCCTACGCAATCCACACCGATATTGGTAATCGCTGCGTTGCCTGTCGCATCAATCGCAGGCTGGCGCCGCTATCTGAACCGTTAGAAAGTGGGCAAACTGTAGAGATCGTGACCTCACCCACAGGTCGTCCAAGCCCCGCCTGGTTTAATTACGTTGTTACTGCTCGAGCGCGCACCCATATTCGTCATTTCCTAAAAGACCAACGCCGAGAAGACTCGGTTGAGCTTGGGCGTAACTTGCTCGACAAAACATTGATGAGCCTGGGATTGCGGATAGCAGACTTAACTGCAGCCGAACTACAGCAAGCCGTTGAAAGGCTAGGGCGCTTAAGTCCTGATGATTTATTCATGGATGTAGCTCTCGGAAACCTCTTACCTCACATTTGCGCCAGTCATCTTTTAGACGCGCACTCCGATCAGCCCTCCGATCCAGATGTGACTAAACCCATGTCAGTAGAATCTGTGGCTATTCGCGGCACCGAGGGGTTTGCAGTCACGTATGCGAAATGCTGCTGTCCGCTGCCGGGTGACCCCATTGGTGGCTATCTAAGCCAAGAAAAGGGATTGGTTGTTCACCGCGATGGCTGTCTAAATCTTTTGGACAAACGGGATCAACCTGAGCGCCTAATGAGCCTCCACTGGGATGACACAATGACCGGCTTTTTTCCAGTCGGTTTGCGGATAGAGGCTGAAAATCGTCGGGGTCTAATCGCGCTAGTCGCAACACGCTTGAATGCAGTCGAAATGAACATTGATCGTATAGCCACGGTTGAAAAAGATGCGATGTTCACTTACGTGGATATCGAGTTACAAGTCAGCAGCCGCATCCATCTTGCCCGAATCATGAAACGTCTGCGCACCCTCGACGGAGTGCGTAAAGTTAATCGCGCCTCGCGACGCTAGGCGTCTCAATTACCCTGCTAAGGAGCATCACGTGTCAAATCGTGCCGTTATTGCAACAACATCAGCCCCAGCGGCTATAGGACCTTATTCTCAAGCCATTAAGGTAGGCAATACCGTATGGATTTCAGGTCAAATCCCACTTAACCCAGACACTATGGAGCTTGTCACCGGCGGTATTGAGCAAGAAGCGGAGCAGGTATTTTCCAATCTTTCTGCGATTGCCAACGCCGCGGGCGGTAGCTTAGCGGATTCAGTAAAGATCAATATCTCGCTGACCGACCTGGCCCATTTCAACACGGTTAATGAAGTCATGATGCGTCATTTCGCAGAGCCCTATCCGGCGCGTGCCTGTGTTCAAGTCGCTGCTTTACCAAAAGGTGTGGGAATAGAAATCGAAGCTATCCTCGCGCTTTAAGTTCACGCACGAACGTTATGCTTGTGATTCAAGCATGCTGCGGTAACCCTCTCTGAAACTTGGATACTTGAAAACGTATCCTAAGCTTCTCAGACACTGGTTATTGCACTGACGATTACCCCTGGTGCTACCAACGCCCATTACAGGGCGCTCTAGGCGAACACCCAGTCGCTCCGCAAGCCAAGCCTCAACCTCGCCGATAGGCGTGGGTTCGCTATCACTGGCTACTAAATAGCCCGGCAATGGCTTTGCGGCAACGTCTTCGAGAAATAAAAACTCAAGAACGCCCGCAAGATCGTCCCGATGAATCCGGTTACTGATTCTACTTGGATCACTACTGGCAACGCCCGATTGAACCCGTGCCAACAGCATGCCAGGTAGATCGCCGTAAATTCCTGAGGCGCGTACGCAAGTACGTGCATGACCTGTTTCTGAAAAACGTCGCTCAGCGTTAATAATAGCCGCAGCAGCGGGGTCGACCGATGTCAGTGGCGACTCCTCATTAACATGCCCGCCATCGACCTCAGCATAAACGCGTGTTGACGAGACCATGATGTTGTAGCGCGAGGACCGCAGTAATCCCGATTCAATGAGTGCGTTTACACCGCCTAAAAACCCTCGCTCATAGCCTGCAGTATCGCGACCCGCGGGCAAGGGTGTAAACAAAACGTGGCTGGGTTGAAGCTCAGCAATAAGTCCCAGGCTTTCTGCGCGCGTGTAATCCCCCGAGAAGCGCGTAAAGCTATCGGGCAATTTCTCTGGATTGCGACGCAATGCAGAAATTTTCCAACCTTTATCGACAAGACCTAAACCAACGCGAGTGCCAATATCACCGCATCCTATAATCGCTAAATGTTCTTGCTTCACCCCAGGCGCCTCCCCTCGTTATTATGGCGTACTCTACAGCTTTAGCTTATAGGCCTCATCCATAGTGACAGATCAAACACTCAGAACATCAATCTCGTCACTTCGCGGAGTGGGGCCCAAGCTACGCCTGCGATTGGAAGACCTGGCCATTGATACCGTCGAGGCTTTGCTTTTTCATTTTCCACTTCGCTATCAAGACCGGACTCGGGTCACTCCAATTGGCGCCCTTCAAGACGGTGTCGAAGCGGTCGTTTGTGCCGAGGTGCGAGCGGCCAGCGTTGTACCCGGTCGTAGACGCTCGCTGATTGTTAAAGTGGATGATGGAACTGGCTTGCTAACACTGCGGTTTTTCCACTTTCGACAAACTCAAGTTCAACAAATGAAACCAGGTGTCAGGCTGTCACTGTTTGGCCAGTGCAGGCGAGGCAACGCCGGTGCCGAGATTGTTCATCCTGAATATCGGATTGGCGAGGACAATCCATTACTCGATCAAGCGCTCACACCGATATACCCCACCGTTGAAGGCATCGGGCAAGCCGTATGGCGACGCCTTACCGATCAAGCGCTCTCCCAGCTCACTCGAAGCCCACCTGAAGACTTATTGGAAGACGCGGCAGACGAACAGTTTTCACTGGCTGAAGCCATCAATTATTTGCACCGCCCACCCCCTGGTGCGACGCTTGAAGCGATTCGTGCTTGGCGCCACCCCGCGCAACTGCGGCTAGCTAAAGAAGAATTACTGGCACATCAGTTGTCCATGCGTGACCTCAGGGCTAAAGAGCGCGCGTTTAAAGCACCGGTCATTAATAGCAACGGTGAGTTTCAAAGACGCTTGCTGAGTCGGCTGCCGTTTGAACCAACAGGTGCGCAAACAAGGGTTTTAGAAGAAATCGCTAGCGATTTAAACCAGCCGGTACCTATGCTACGCCTCGTACAGGGAGATGTCGGCTCGGGAAAAACGCTAGTGGCAGCACTCGCAGCGCTTGCGGCAATCGACGCGGGCTACCAAGTAGCACTGATGGCACCAACCGAATTGCTTGCGGAGCAGCACCTGCGGAATTTTAGTGACTGGTTCGTGCCACTGGGCATTGAGCTCACGTGGCTAAGCGGTAAAGTCAAAGGAAAACAACGCAGCGCAACCTTGGACAATATCGCTACGGGGCAAGCACGTCTCGTCGTAGGCACCCATGCGCTGTTTCAAGATGCCGTTATTTTTCATCGATTAGCCCTTGTGATCATCGATGAGCAACACCGATTTGGTGTCCATCAACGGCTAGCATTGACACAGAAGGGCGAAGATCAGGGTATGCCGCATCAGCTCGTGTTAACCGCGACGCCGATACCCAGAACATTATCGATGCTGGCTTATGCAGACTTAGACTGCTCAATCATCGATGAGTTACCGCCGGGACGAACACCGGTCACTACCTCTTTAGTCGACAATCAACGGCGCTCTGATGTGATTGACCGAGTGGGTAATGCATGTCGCGAAGGCCGCCAAGCCTATTGGGTATGTACCATTATTGAAGAATCGGAGGCGTTAGATGCACGCCCCGCAGAAACCACGGCAGAAATGCTCAAAGAGCAGCTCCCCGATGTTTCGATTGGCCTCATTCATGGCCGATTGAGCAGCGCTGAGAAGGAAGCCGTTATGGGAGCTTTTAAAGCGGGCGATATCGCCTTGCTAGTGGCCACAACCGTTATTGAGGTAGGCGTAGATGTTCCCAACGCCAGTCTCATGATCATCGAAAACCCTGAACGCTTAGGATTAGCACAGCTTCATCAGTTGCGCGGTCGAGTGGGCAGAGGTGCAACAGCCAGTTTCTGTGTCCTGTTGTATCAGACACCACTCAGCCAAAACGGCAAGCTGCGTTTAAACGTGATGCGCGAGAGCAACGATGGCTTTTTTATCGCAGAAGAGGACCTGCGGCTTCGGGGCCCCGGGGAGCTATTAGGAACGCGCCAAACAGGGCTCATGACGTTCCGAGTAGCACAACTACCTGAACATGAAGACCTTCTCGAAGAGGTCTCACACTTAGCGGAACGTATTGAGCGGCTCTACCCAAAGAATGCGCAGCGATTAATGGATCGATGGACTGGTGAGAGACGCGCCTTTGCTCGAGTGTGAGACTAATCGTTCATAAGCCTCGGAAGCCGCCGCTAGTCACGCTACACTGTACTCCCAACTAGAAGAGATCTCCTTGATATGGTGTTACCACACACCGCCAGCGAACAAACATCACCCTCTAAGCTGCTTGGCCTTTGGGAGATTATGCGGTTCGATAAACCCATCGGCACATTTCTACTGGCAGCACCCACCGCTTGGGCGCTTCTTATTGCTAATGACGGATGGCCTAGCTGGCAGTTGACGCTGATTTTTGGCTTTGGCGTCATTGTTATGCGCGCCGCCGGTTGTACGGCAAATGATCTAGCAGATCGCAATTTCGATGGTTTTGTCGAGCGAACCCGTGCCCGGCCCCTGGTCACAGGTGCGATCAGTGTCGCCGAAGCGCTCGCCTTATTGTTTGTTTTACTGCTGACTGCATTGGGGCTGGTGCTTTTAACCAACGCACTAACAATAAAACTCTCGTTTGTAGGCGCACTTCTCGCCGTCACTTATCCCTTCATGAAGCGCGTGACATATCTGCCACAGTTCGTACTCGGCGCCGCGTTTTCCTGGGCAATACCCATGGCCTTTGCAGCCAGTACAGGCGAATTACCGGCAGGGCTTTGGTGGCTATTTGTTGCCAACTTATTGTGGACTGTGGTCTATGACACGCAGTACGCCATGGTCGATCGCGAAGATGACCTACAGGTAGGCATTAAATCTACCGCCATCTTGTTTGGCGAGTTAGATCGCCGCATCATCGCTCTTATGCAAGTCGCGTCAATTGGCTGCTTTGTCGCATGCGGACAAGCCTTTGCACTCGATACTCCCTACTACCTCGCCATATCAGGTGTCGCTGCCATGTTTATCTGGCACCAATGGCTGATCAAAGATCGCGCTCCCGATGCATGTTTTGTCGCTTTTAATCAAAGTAAATGGATTGGCGTCATCGTGCTCGCGGGGCTAGTGGCACAGTTCACATTGTTTAGCGCATGAGTCGCTAAACATTGACCCCATTATAGAGGCGACCTTGGGACAACTACAGCTCGATATCCATACGTCAATAAGTGACATTGATGAAGCTGACTGGGACGGCTGGTTTGGTAAGGATTATCCCTTTCTGCGCTGGCGTTTCCTACAGGGCTTAGAAGCTGCGGCATGCACCAACGAGGAAACTGGTTGGCGGCCTTTTCACTTAATTCTCAAAGAGTCAGATACCGTCATTGCAGTAGCTCCGGCCTTCCTCAAGGGGCACTCCTACGGTGAATACGTATTCGATTGGGCATGGGCTGATGCGTGGCAGCGCTCGGGAAGAGACTATTACCCCAAGCTTGTGACTGCAGCCCCCTTCACACCCGCAACCGGGCCTCGCCTCTATCTCAGCAGCAGTTCAGATAAACCCCTCAGCAAGCTCGCTACCGCAGTCACGGGCCTGTGCGAGGAGCAGGGGATTTCAGGCTGGCATCTGCTATTTGATGACGAATCTCTTGCTCAGGCACTCAGCAATGAAGGTTTTGAACGGCGCCAGACGTGTCAGTTTCACTGGTTTAATCGGGACTACACAAGTTTTGACGATTTTCTTGAAGCGTTTAGCAGTCGTAAACGCAAGAATTTACGCAAGGAACGCCAGCAGGTGGCAGAGCAGGGTCTACGCTTAGAGACATTAGAAGGTGAAGCCATTTCATCCGAACTCTGGTCCTTCTTTCACCACTGCTATCAAATAACCTACGCTAAACGCAGCGGTCACAGTGGCTATCTCACACGGCAGTTTTTCACGGAAGTCTGCCCACAGCTCGCTGAGCACACGGTGATGGTAGTTGCATACACCGGTGATCAACCTGTGGCTGCTGCACTGTACTTTCGCAGTAGCGACACGTTATACGGGCGCTATTGGGGATGCCTAAAAGAGTACGACTTCTTACATTTCGAAGCCTGCTATTACCGCGGTATCGAGTACTGCATTGATAAAGGTATCAAGCGCTTTGATCCTGGCGCCCAAGGCGAACACAAGATTCAGCGTGGCTTCGAGCCAACGCTTACGCACTCAAATCATTGGGTAGCAGAGCCTGGCTTTCGCGACGCTATTGGGAATTTTTGTCGGCAGGAGTGCGATCATGTCAAACAATACCAAAGCCAAGCACGCGAGCTGCTGCCCTTTAAAAGCAGTGACGGCTCACGCTGACGGTTGGGCGTCTCTTAAAAATACCCAATCCCTTGCAGTCGATTGCTCTGGGCAAAAGTAGTAACCCTCGCAAGTAAAATTTTTCAGGGCTTCGGGGTTGTTAAGGGCGTTATCGAGAATGTACCTGGCCATCAAGCCTCTCGCTTTTTTAGCGTAAAAGCTGATCACTTTGTATTTGTCATTTTTCAGATCTTTAAATACCGGAGTGATGATCTCGGCGTCTACTTTCCCTGATTTTACCGCCTTGAAATACTCGTTTGATGCCAAGTTAACTAGCACGGGTGTCTGGCTTTTCTTAAGGTCAGCATTGAGTGCCGCGGTAATTTCGTCACCCCAAAATTCGTAGAGATTCTTGCCTCCGCGATTGGCAAATTTAAGGCCCATCTCTAAGCGATAAGGCTGCATTAAGTCGAGCGGTCGCAAAAGGCCATACAGACCTGACAGAATTCTCACGTGTTTTTGAGCAAAGTTTAAAGCGTGAGTATCTAAAGAGTCCGCATCCAACCCCGTGTAAACATCGCCCCGAAAAGCGAGTACTGCTTGCTTGGCATTATCCAGAGAGAATTCTGGCTGCCAGTTCATGAATCGTTCATGATTGAGGTTAGCAATTGACTCGCTTACACCCATCAAGGAACGTATATCACTGGGTGACAGATTCCTCGCGTCTTCAACCAAAGCGGCAGACCTATCGAGGAATTGCGGTTGCGTTGCTTTGCGCGTCGCGGGCGGTGTTTCGTAATCAAGGGTTTTTGCGGGTGACAAAACGGTAAGCACAGTGCAACCTCTCTGCTATCTACTTGCTGGAAATGATAACCTGCCTGGCGCGTTATCAGTACCAAGCGTAGCGTTGATTGAGCATAAACTGTTCAAGTAGTCAGAATAATGACAGAAAAAGTAGGAGAAATGAGGTTGTCGGCCCATTTATCGATAGCACATAGCATTGATAAAAGTATTCAGAAGCTCTCGCAGGGGCTGTCGTGGCTACCTTTAGCAATGGCCGCGCTAACAGTTTTTGTAGTGGTCTTGCGCTACGGCTTTGGTCTTGGCGCGATTGGCGCACAAGAAGGCGTTGTTTACCTGCACAGTGCTCTATTCATGCTCGGGGCTTCGTGCACACTGCTTGCAGACGAGCACGTGCGCGTCGACGTTTTCTATCGCAATTTTTCTTTAAAAAGCAAAGCGTGGGTCAACGCCCTAGGCCACATAATGTTCACGCTGCCGCTGTGTGCGCTGATTGTATTCTCAAGCTTAGGCTATGTGGGCGAATCTTGGTCAATCCGAGAGGTCTCTCCAGAGCCCGGGGGAATTCCTGCAGTTTACATACTTAAAACACTCATCCCTCTCATGGCTATGCTTCTCGCACTGCAGGCGGCGGCAGAAATTTTAAAGTCAGTGCACATACTCATTGAACAGGAACCCAACCGTGGTTGAAGGTCAGTTGGCGCTCGTATTATTCGCCGCCGTTTGTATCCTATTAATGCTAGGTTTTCCTGTAGCTTTTACACTCGCGGGCACATCGCTCATTGCTGCGACGCTGGGCACTTTATCCGGCGTCTTTGACCCTAGCTATCTCAGCGCTTTACCCGGTCGAATTTTTGGCACTATGGGTAATGAAACATTAATCGCTGTGCCGCTGTTCATACTGATGGGTAATATCCTCGAGCGAGCACGCATTGCCGAAGACTTACTCAGCAACATGGCCAAATTATTCGGGAGGCGGCCAGGCGGACTCGGGGTGTCTGTAGTACTGGTAGGCGCACTATTGGCTGCGAGCACAGGTATTGTGGGCGCCACAGTGGTCACTATGGGACTACTATCACTGCCAACAATGCTGCGAGCGGGTTATAGCCCAGCACTAGCCAGCGGAACTATCGCAGCTACGGGCACCCTTGGCCAAATTATTCCGCCGTCCATTGCTCTGGTGCTGCTCGGCGACATTATTAGTAGCGCTTATCAACAAGCGCAGTTAAAGCTCGGGGTCATTAATACCGCGACCGTGTCAGTGGGCGACTTGTTTGTGGGCGCTCTCATCCCCGGCGGCCTACTCGTTGGCTTATACGTCATCTTCATTATGGGTAGTGCAACCCTGTTTCCAAAGCTTGCACCCCCCGCGCAGACTGAGAAGCTAGACATCAAGGCCTTGTTAAATGGCCTTATTCCACCGCTGCTCCTTATTGCCCTTGTGCTTGGGTCTATATTAGTTGGCGCTGCGACTCCAACCGAAGCGGCAGGCGTTGGCGCTATAGGGGCACTGCTGCTCGCAGTTTCTAGGGGCGAGATGAACATAGGCCGATTACGCGAAATCGGGCTGGCAACGCTACGTATCACCAGTATGGTTTTTATGATTTTAATTGGCGCAGCGGTGTTTTCGCTCGTATTTAGAGGTTTCGGTGGTGATCATTTTATCGAGTCCTTTTTCCAGGACCGGGTAGGGCATCCCGAACTAGCTCTTCTCATTGTTATGGTTGTGATTTTCCTTCTGGGTTTCATCCTCGATTTTATTGAGATCACGTTTGTCGTAGTACCCATTGTTGGCCCAATACTGCTGGCAATGGGATTTGACCCCATTTGGCTAGGCATTATGATTGCGATCAACTTACAGACATCATTCCTAACGCCGCCTTTTGGGTTTGCACTTTTCTATTTGCGCGGGGTTGCACCTGAATCAGTTCAGACAACGGCCATCTATAAAGGCGTCATACCTTTTATTATTATCCAGCTACTACTACTTGGAGCGCTCTGGCAATGGCCAATGCTGATCACTTGGTTACCCAGCGTGATGTGAAAACGACTGTTATTGCCACCACCGACGCGGCTGTTGACATCCACCGACGCGGTTTTAGCGTAATTGCCCAACCCTATTTCAGTGATTCAGAGGCCACATGAACGATATCGATGCTAATCCAACTCCCCAAGGCGAACTCTCACTCCAACAAGTGGCAATGCCTGGGGATACCAATCCGCACGGTGATGTTTTCGGCGGCTGGCTCTTATCTCAAATGGATCTAGCGGGTTACGTCACGGCATGTGAAGTGGCTGGCGGTCGTGTGGCGACAGTTGCTGTGGAAAGCATGTCATTCTTAACACCTGTTCACGTAGGTGCGGTTGTTTCGTGCTACAGCGACATATTGGAAGTCGGGCGAAGCTCAGTGCGCATTATGGTCGAGGTATGGATCAATTCGAGACACGACGGTGAGCCAATCAAGGTCACCGAGGGTACGTTCATTTATGTGGCTATCGACCCTGATAAACGAACTCGACAAATTCAGCATTAATCAGCGTCAAGGCGATGTGTTGAGCACTGGCGGCAGGACTTTATCGCGGGCATTCAGATAAGCGCGCTCTGAAATTTCGTGGTACGCACGAACGTCAGCGGCAAATGATGCGTAAGACGCGGCAATTTTACCCGCTATAGGATCACTATTCGCCAACGCCTCTAGCGCTATTTTAGAGTTGTCATAAAGCACCTGGAGAACATCATCAGGCAGCTTCCGAAGCTGCGTCCCATCGGCCAGTAGACTTTGCAAAGACTCGTTATTGCGCGCCGTAAATTCGTCAAGCATATCTTGGTTAGCGGCTCGCGTTGCGTAAGTCACAATAGCCTTCAAATCCTCGGGAAGTTGGCCCATCGCGCGCTCGTTAACAATAAATTCAAGCATAGCACCCGGCTCATGCCAGCCGGGATAGTAGTAATAGTCCGCCACTTGATTAAGCCCTAAGGTACGATCATTGTAGGGGCCAACCCACTCAACTGCATCGATCACGCCTGTTTGCATAGAGGTATACACTTCTCCGCCGGCAATCCGCACAGCGGTTCCACCTGAGGCATTAAAGACCTCTCCGGCAAGGCCGGGAATGCGCATTTTCAAGCCTTTTAAATCTGCAGCCGTTTTAAGTTCGCGGTTAAACCACCCCGCCATTTGAACACCTGTACTGCCCCCCGCAAAAGGCACCACACCAAAGGGTGCATAGAGTTCACGCCAGAGCTCTAAACCGCCACCGTAATGCAGCCAGCCATTCATCTCTTGCGCGGTCATACCAAAAGGCACTGCCGTATAGAACACGGCTGCCGGGATTTTTCCTTTCCAGTAGTACGATGCACCATGACCCACTTCAGCAACACCTTGAGATACTGCGTCAAACACCTCAAATGCCGGGACAATCTCACCCGCACCATACACAGTCACTTTGAGACGCCCACCACTCATATCTGTCACATAGCGCGCAAAATTTTCTCCCGCGCTCCCAAGGCCGGGTAAATTTTTAGGCCACGTAGTTACAAGCTTCCATTCAAATTGCTGGTTGGAGCGGTCCGCACCTTCGACTCCAACCCCTGATGTTATCGTTTGAGCACGATCAGTCGCCCAAAGCCCTGTCACCAAAGTCAGTAACGCCACAAGAAGTAAAGTGATGACCGGAAGCAAACGTCGCTCAAACATGGTTATTACTCATAAGGTTTGTAGATTTGCGTACTGAAGAACAAGCCACTTGCTACCTTCGGCAAAGCTGACTTCAACGCGCGCATTTGCGCCGCGCCCCTCAAAGTTAGTTACCACGCCCTCACCAAAAACCTGATGCATTACGCTTTGGCCAAGGCTGATACCGCTCTCGGCATGTGCGGCGCTGGTAGAGGGCCCAAGAGACGACAGCGGACGAGTAACGGTGTTTCCTAATCGCACTTCGTTAATCAACTCTTTAGGTATTTCTCGGATAAACCGCGAAGGCGTATTGTAGTTCTCGCTGCCATAAAGCCTACGGCTCTCCGCATAAGTAATTACTAACTTCTGCATGGCACGAGTGATTCCGACATAACACAGCCGACGCTCTTCCTCGAGACGGCCAGGCTCATCGAGAGACATACGGTGTGGAAACAGGTTTTCTTCCATACCGGCAAGAAACACGAGTGGAAACTCAAGTCCTTTAGCCGAGTGTAGCGTCATTAATTGAATGCTGTCCTCGTGGGGATCAGCCTGAGCATCCCCGGCGTCTAAGGCGGCGCCATCTAAAAACTGCTGCAGCGGTGACATATCTGGATCCTCAGCAACAAATGATTTCGCCGCTGACACCAATTCCTCTAAGTTCTCGACGCGCGCCTGGCCTCGTTCGCCTTTTTCTGCGCGGTGGTAATTGAGTAAGCCGGATTGGTGAATAACGTGTTCCGTGAGCTCCTCGAGTGGCAGCTCCAATGTCGTGGAGTCCATCTCATTAATAAGCGCTTGGAAACCTGCCAATGCCGTTAACGCTCGCGCAGCAAACAGTTTTTCATCGCGAGCGACGTCGATTGCCGCCCACAAGGGTAGTCCTCTGTTACGCGCTAAATCACGAAGGTTTTCAACGGTTTTATTGCCGATGCCCCGAGGCGGCACGTTAAGTACACGCTCCAGCGCCATATCATCGGCTCGAGAAAGCAATAGGCGCATGTACGACAGCGCGTTGCGAATTTCGAGTCGCTCATAAAAGCGCTGACCGCCGTAAATACGATAGGGTATCTGCGCCCTAATCAGCGCTTCTTCTAGGACTCGGGACTGGGCATTGGACCGGTATAAAATAGCGCTGGAGCGCCGAGGGTGGCCGTCGTTAATCCAAGCCTCGGCGCGCTCAACAATAAAACGCGCCTCATCTTGCTCATTAAAGCCCGCATAAAGACTGATCAGCTCACCTTGGTCACCGTCAGTCCATAAATCTTTACCGAGCCGACCAAAGTTGTTCGCGATCAATCCGTTAGCGGCGCTCAAAATTGTTTGGGTAGAACGATAATTTTGCTCTAGTCGGACAGTGTCGACCGTAGGAAAATCGTCGCTGAAACGCTGAATATTTTCAATTTTTGCACCACGCCAACCGTAGATTGACTGGTCGTCATCACCAACGGCAATGACTGGAATCGCCTGTCCAGCGAGCACGCGTAGCCAAGCGTACTGGATGGTGTTGGTGTCTTGAAACTCGTCGACCAAAATGGTCTTAAAGCGTTGCTGGTAATGCTCAAGTGTTTCCGGTGAGTGCAGCCACAGCTCATGCGCCCTAAGGAGCAACTCAGCAAAATCAACGAGACCACCACGGTCACAGGCTTGTTCATAGGCAGCATAAATGCCCAGCATAGTTTTGGCGTGTAAATCGCCGTAAGGTGGCTCGATGTGCTTCGACCTGAGGCCCTCGTCTTTTTGTCCGTTGATGTACCACTGCGCCTGTTTAGGGGGCCAACGCGATTCGTCAAGATTAAGCTCACGACAAACTCGCTTCACCAGACGAAGCTGGTCATCACTGTCTAAAATCTGAAAATTCTGCGGTAACTTCGCCTCACGCCAATGTGCTTTCAAAAGGCGGTGAGCGAGACCATGGAACGTGCCCACCCACATGCCGTGTGTTGGCATGTGGAGCACTTCTTCTATGCGCCCGCGCATTTCTCTCGCCGCCTTATTGGTAAACGTCACCGCCAACAGCGCTTGAGGAGAAACCTGCTCGGCACGAATTAACCAGGCAATCCGGTGAACGAGCACGCGGGTTTTACCCGAGCCTGCGCCGGCAAGCACCAATAAATTACCCGGCTCAGCTGCTACCGCGAGCCGTTGGGCATCATTTAAGTCGTTGAGAATATCAGAAACATCCATGTGCAAAGTCTACCGGAAAATAAGTCCCGAGCAGTCATGCAATTCAGCATTTTCTGCCATTCATACGTTAGATCAATAGCGAATGGGATAACTGACTTATAGATTCTGGTACGCTCTCGCATACGGCTGAAATTTAAGGACAGCGCGAACCATGACCGATCAGGATGACAACGACAAACGACGCATAATGACACCGCCGGCAGAGTGGGGTGGCAGCACCGATAAAGAGGTGGAAGATTGGTCCGAAGCGGCGACACCGCCTGACTCAAACAACGCTGAAGAAGATCCGTATTCAGAAGCCACCGTCGATTCGCAAAGCGCAGAGGCCATACTCGTCGACCATCAGGCGGCGGCGCAACAACCCAAAGCAAAACTACCCGTTTGGACGACTGTAGCGATGGGCGCTGCATTGGTACTGCTCGTTGTGGGTGGCTGGGGCGCTATTAGTGAACGATCGAAGCTGACGAACACTGTCGCACAGCTAGAGAATGCGCTGGCTGCTAAGTCTCGCCAAGGTGATATGACGGCAGAAGAAGAGCAGATATTGCAAAGCGACAATCAATCGTTACGACTACAACTCGAAAGCCTACGCGAACAATACGGTGCGGTAGCCCGTGAAATTGAGCTGCTACAACGCTCCGTCAACGCACAAATAGAGCAACCCACACCCGAAGAGTCAACCGCCGAGGGAACAAGCGCCGCGCCGGCACCATCGTCCAATGGCGATGGGAACTGGTTTGTGAATGTGGCAGCCTATTCAAAGCAGGCTATGGCAGAAAAGTGGGCGAGTAAAATTAGCAGCGATGCTTCAAAGGTCGTTGTTAGTGCTGTTGAGGTTAATGGTAAGGCACTTTTTCGTTTGAGGATTGTGGGTATAGCCTCTCGGCAAGATGCCACGCGACTTGCTGGCGAGCTCGAGAAGACGTACGGCATTGGCCCTTTATGGGTAGGAACAGAAGAACTAAGGGCGACATTCACCGAAAAGACGGCAGCACAAACATCGCCGGCTTTTTTAGAGGAAGGGGTTGATGACAGGGTTGATGACAGCGAAAATTCGCAGGTAGATAAAGCCATTAGCAACACACCCGACACGCAAGTAGTGGCGCCAAGCAGTAAATCCGGGGAAGGGTGGTTCATTTACGTAGACACTTACCCAACGGGTGGGGCGGCAGACGCAAGGGCGCGCACGATAAATAACGCCGGATTCAACGCAAAGGTCTCGGTAGAATATCGCTCCGGTGAATTATTTTACCGAGTTCACGTTGTCGGTATAACCAGCCAAGCAGAAGGCGAGCGTATTGCTGAAGAACTATCATCGCTGGGTGATATGCCAAATCTTCAACTTAGGAAATACTAGACAGCAAACACTGGACACACAGCACTTAATAACAACACAGCACTTAATAACAACACACCTACCGATAAGGAAAACGTATGAAAAACTCTGTAAAAGCCCTTCTCCTCGCTGCTGCGTTTACATCGACTGGCGCACTTGCTGACGAATGTAATCTTGGCGATATGCCGACACTACCTAGCGGTGCCACCGCCTCAATGGAGGAAATGGTAGCAGGACAGCAGGCAGTAAAAGCGTTTCAAACCGAGGCCCAAACGTATCGTTCGTGCCTTGATGAAGAGATGAATACAATCAGAGAGGCCGCGGATGACGGCGATAAAACGTCGGCAGAAGCCTTCAAGACGCTCACGGACGCCTATAACGCCTCCGTAGCAGCTGAAGAAGAGATGGCAAACGAATTTAATGCGCAAATTCGCGAATATAAAGCGGCGAATCCTAGCTAAGCACTGCGACGTTAGGTTGTCCCCGGCACTGAGGTGTCGCGGGCAACCTGCTACGCACTGATCGCTGTCATTGAAGACACTGCCTTTCAGTCGGCATCTACTTTGACTAAATTCTTACCAATGGTCGCGCCTTTCATCATTTCACTGTAGGCCCACCCCGCGTTCGGCAGCCCTTCGGTAATATTCTCCAAGATCTTGAGTTCACCTTGCTCGAGCCACGCGTGCAGTTGATCCATCGCCGCAGGCACTTGATCCATATAGCTGTAGAGCAAAAATCCTCGCAGCGTCAGCTCTTTCTCAACTAATTTCCACATATTGTAAATAGGCGTTGGGTTATCCTGGTTGTTGTAGTCACTAATCATGCCGCATCCAATCACACGGCCAAAGGTGTTCATACACGTCAAGACGGCATCCAGCGTCCGCCCTCCCACATTATCAAAGTAAACGTCTACGCCCTCGGGACAGGCTGCAGAAATTGCCGCACCTAAATCATCACAGTGTTTATAGTTAACCGCAGCGTCTGCGCCTAACTCCTCAGTAATCAATCGCGCCTTGTCTTCCGAGCCGACGATTCCCACGACTCGACAGCCTCTGAGCTTGGCGATCTGACACGCCATTGACCCTGTAGCTCCAGCAGCCGCGCTAATCACTACGGTGTCGCCCGCCTGAATCTTACCGATTTCATGTAACCCAACGTATGCAGTGTGGCCTGAACCTCCTAAACCACCCGAGTAATAAGAGAGTGGAATGCCGTCTTTGGGCTGGAGCTTTGAAAGAAGAACCGTGTTGGCATCGCTTAAGGAGTAATCCTCCCAATGGTGTAGACCAAAGATGATCTCGCCGGGCTCAAAACCTTCGACATTGGATTCCACAACTCGCGCCACAGACGGACCCCGAATTGCACCACCCAATGGGATAGGCTCGAAATAATTAGCCTTACCATCTAACCAACCGCGGATAGCGGCTTCAAGAGAAAAATACAAATTGCGAACCAGCATCTCGCCTGGGCCTGGCTTAGGAACATCGGCCTCAACCATCTCAAAGTCGGACGGTAACGGGATACCGTGAGGATGAGATTTCAATACCATTTGCCGGTTAATCATTCATATCTCCCATGAACGTACGCTTAATTTACAGGTGGATTTTGAGGCACTGCGGGAATTGCTGGGTCAGGCGTCAACCACTCCGGCGCAGAAGACGCCCAGCAAGTGAGGTCAACAGTGAGCCATTCGGAACTATCCATGGTGCCTGCCTTGATAAACACGTGACCGGGGATTTCGTCTACAAACGTGAATAATTGACTGCCGCAGTTCGCACAAAAACCCCGATTTACATGTGAACCATCGGTGCCCAAGCTTGAAAAGGTTTTATAGTCGCCTCGAATACTCACACCGGACTCTGGAAACATAACCACTGTCGCCTTACCCGAACCCGTCACTCGCTGACAATCTTTACAGTGACAATGCAGTGCGGTCACTGCCGCGGATTCATCGCAGGTATAACGTAGCTCGCCGCACAGGCATCCACCTTCTGTCATGAGCTTTTCCTCCGATTAAACGGCAACCACTGTTTTGCCAAAGTTACGACCGGCAAATAAACCCGCAAACCCTTTGCCAACATTTTCGATGCCATCTAAACGGTATTCAGGTGTTTGAATCACGCCTTCACGCAGCCATTGAGACAACTGATTACGAGCTTCTTCATAACGATCATGTCTGAAGTGGGTCATGAATCCCTCGACCTTTAACTCTTTCGTGATAATGTCAAACAAGTTATTAGGGCCGTAAGGCGTCACCCCATAACCCGATACCGCACCACACAATACCATTCGTCCCTTGTGGTTCATTGCTGAAATAGCCGCTTCAAGGATTCGCCCACCAACGTTATCAAAGAATACATCCACGCCCTCTGGGCAGGCGTGCTTTATGGCGCGTTCAAGGGACTCAGCGCCGTCCCGCACCACGGCGGCGTCGTAGCCTAGCGCCTGACAAATCCAATCGGCCTTTTCTTGTGAACCGACGATACCCACAACTCGAGACCCTGAGCGTTTCGCGATCTGCCCGGCAATGGATCCTACGGCGCCCCCCGCACCACTAATAAGCACACAGTCATTTGCCGTGGGCTTACCGATATCGGTCAGACCAAAGTACGCTGACATCCCAGTGTCACCCAAGACACCCAAGTAGGCACTTGGAGTAAATTCAAGTGTGTTTGGCAGCCTAGCAATGAAATCGGTTCCATCACTGAAGGAATGGGTCTGCCAAGCAAAACGCGCCATCATCAGTGTGCCAGGGCTGTAATCCGGATGCTGTGACTCGATAACCTCACCCAGTACGAGGCCCATAACCGGCTCATTGAGTGCCATCGCGGGTAAAACCTCATCACCCGAATCCTCATTCATCCAGTTACGAAAACCCGCATCCAATGAAATAAAATGATTCTTAGTCAAGAAAGTGCCCTCGGTAACAAGGGGGAGAGGGGTCTCGACGACTTTAAAATCAGTCTCAAGTGGGTTTCCCTCGGGCCGACGAGCCAGCACAACGGATTGCATCATTTCTGTTTCCTCCTATTAAATCGTAACGACGCCGACCATGAGCCGTTTCCTCAGTTAAAGCCAGGGGTTACCTGAACGTTTTAGTTCAGAATGACAAGTCACCGGTATAAAAAAGCCACCCGAAGGTGGCTTTCTAATGCTTACTTGCCCTTAAAACTCGTAACCAACGGTGATACCAAATTGTTGACGGGGAGCGAGTTCCGCCCATGTAAACGAACCAGTGGTATAGCGACGCTGAACTCGGTTACCGTCTTCGAGCACATCCGTACCATAAACCATGAACTTCCATGTTCCGCTGTCAGTGTCGAGCAAGTAGGTTGCCGATAAATCGAGGGATTCCCAGGATTCAATGGTTACCTGTGGGAAAGTGGCTGGATCATAAATGGCCCAAGGCGTTTGCGTATACACCTCATCTTGATAGCTGAAGTTACCGGTAAGTATTAGCTCTCCGCCCATAACGTTAGAAATGTGCTCGGCACCTACACTTGCGGTCAGCTCAGGAGCATACAACAACTGGGCCTTATCAGAGATATCTTGGCCCGCGTAATTATAGGTATCGAATTCACCATCGAGGGTTCCGATAGCCGCGCGCAGCGTCAGACCAGTGGTCGGCTTCCAGACGCCTTCAAATTCAACGCCCGACAAGCTGACTTCACCTGCGTTCTGAATAAATGAACACGTAATGCCTGCAGCGTCCTCAGCGGCACCACCCTTACCACACTCAGGGAAGCTCGCTGGCGTAATAACCGGCAATTGCATGTCGGTATAATCACTGTTGAAGAACGTTAGATTTAACTGTGTATTCTCGGTTGGGTTGCTTCGCAAGCCAAGCTCGAAACTTTCAACTTCTTCAGAATCGTAGGGCTCCAACTCTGCAGGAACTGAGCCACGGTTAAAGAAACCGCCGCTTCGGAAGCCGGTTGAGAAAGAGGCATAAACCATACCTGCAGAAAAGTCGCGCTTTAACACTGCTCGATAGGTCAAGTTTTCGTCCGAGAAAGAAGGCGTACCGCTATTTAGCAGCACGTCCGGACTGGTGTTGCCTGCGAGTCGATCGGCATCACCCACCACGGCAGGCCAGGAGAAAGACTGCATATCCTTGTCTTCTTCGGTATAGCGCGCACCCAGTGTAAATGACCATAGCTCGCTGAAGTCATAGGTCACTTCACCGTATATGGCTTTGGCTTCCGCATCGTGGTTAACCGTAAACGGTTGAATGGGGCCTGACGTGATAAAGGACTCCGCCTTCATATAATACAGACCAGCCACATAGTTCAGTGGGCCGGCGTTGTCTGAGCTGAGCTGCAATTCATGTGACGTTTGCTTGAAGGTCTGATCGCGATTTACTGGAAAGAACACGGTGGCAGAACCCCAAGACGCTTCCTTCACCTCTTCATCGTAATCCATAATACCCATGGTGTACTTAATTTGGTGGTTGTCCAAATTATGGGTAATGTTCAGCGTTGTGTTATTCCCCTCCATGTAAGCCGTTAGGGGCAACAGCTGCGGCGATGTTTTCCAGTCATTCGCCTTAGATGCCTCATAGCCTGTCAGCGCTTCCGGAAACGGCTGCACCATCAAGTTATCTGGGGCTGTCGTCTTATGATCGTAATCGTCAAAAGTCAGCTGCGCGGACGTGTTGTCGGTAAAGTCGTATCGCAGAGTAATAGACGCCGTCTCTGAATCACGGAAAGGACGACGATCATTTAATGTGGTGTTAAATACGTGCGAATCGGACTCGATCTTTTTCAAGGCTACTTTTATACCGCCGCGCTCACCCAGCGGCGTATTAATAATGGCCGATAAATCAGTCATGTCCTGATCGCCAACAGTAGCTTGCAGCTTCATTCCCCACTCACCCGTGGGCTTGGTTCGGGTGACATTAATCACACCGCCAATGGTATTTCGGCCAAAGAGCGTACCCTGGGGGCCTCGCAATATTTCAACGGACTCGACATCCTGAAGATCAAAGACTGCACCCGTGTTTGACGCCAGGAATACTCCGTCTATGGCGACACCAACTGTTGGCTCGAGTGACTTCTCAATGTCGTCAAAACCAATACCACGGATTGTCGCACTAAGAGACTCGGAGCCAATGTAAGTTTGGTGCAGCTCAACGTTTGGAGCCAGCTTATCCAGGTCAGTTGTTCGCTGAATGCTGCCACGCTCAAGTTGCATGGGCG